>Ga0335072_10000535_pt1 | contig 72371 bp, 72 predicted proteins | sample Lox_Sample_21_FD_206725 | JGI IMG/M metagenome (GOLD analysis project Ga0335072, IMG submission 206725) | Soil microbial communities from Loxahatchee National Wildlife Refuge, Florida, United States - Lox_Sample_2.1 | ecosystem: Environmental > Terrestrial > Soil > Wetlands | place: USA...
CGGCGGCGCTTCAGAATTCCCGAACTCACGACAGACCTAAATGCCGTTGATGACATGGACGATTGCCGGGTACCCGATCAATCCCAAAAAGCCTGCGAACAGGACGACCAGGGGCAGCGACATGCGCTCGGTGGCTGCCTGGGCGCCGGCCTCGGCCTCGGCGAGCTGCCGGGCGCGCATGGCCGCGGACTTGGCGGCGAGGCTGGCGCGGACCTTGGCTCCTTCGGTGCCGGCCAGGGTGATGGAGGCGGCCAGCTCGGTCAGCTCGGTGACGCCGAGCTCGGTGCCGAGCTGGCCGAGGGTCTGCCAGGGCGGCTGGCGGGTCAGCCGGGCGGTTTCCAGTGCCTGCCGGATCTGGGCGAACGCGGGCCCTTGCCCGGTCGCGGCGGCGTAGGTGAGCGCTGCCTCGACGCCGGCGCCGCCGGCGGTCGCGATCACGACCAGGTCCAGGAACGCAGCCAGGGCGTGCCGGGTGGCGGCGCGGCGGGCGGCGGCCTCCTGGCGGACGGTGAGCGCGGGGGCGGCGAACCCGGCGACGGCGAGGACGACCGCGCCGGCGGCGGGCAGCTGCCAACCGGCTGAGACACCGCAGAAGGCCAGCAGCCCGGTCATCGACGGGACGAGCAGCAGGCCGGCGACGGCGGCGGTGGCCTGCTCGGCCAGCAGCCGTTCCGGGGGGCGGCCGAGGATCGCCAGGTCACTACGGAGGGTCTTGCCGGGTAGGCCGAGCCCGGCCAGCAGCGCGGCCGCCGGGCGGCCGAGCCGCGCCGCCCAGCCCCCGCCGTTGAGGGTGATCACCGGGGCTGGCCGAGGGCGGGTCAGGAAGTCCAGGGCGTATGCGAGGCTCGTGCGGCGGGGGGCGAGCCCGGCGGCGATGGCGAGCAGGCCGAGGGCGAAACCGGTTCCGGCCAGCAGGGCGGCGGTCACGGCCGTGCCCCGTTCGTTCCGGCCTCGGCGGCGCTGCCGAGGTTGACAAGCAGGCGGGGGTCGCTGTCCATGACCGAGATCCGGTGGAGCCACCAGAACCCGGTGCTGAAGCAGGCCCCGACCACGAGCAGCATGAGCTGCCCGGCCGGGGTGCCGTACGGCTGAAGGAACGCGCGGCTCCAGGCCAGCAGGCCGATGACCAGCAGCAGGGTGACGGCGATGATCATGCGGGCGGCGGTGCGGACCCGTGCCCTTCCGGCGGCGACCCGCATCCGCATGACCGCGTGCTGGCGGGCGGAGTCGGCCAGGCTGCCTAGCAGTTGGGCCAGGTCGCGGGCCTGCTGCTCGGCCGCCAGCAGCAGCGCCGCCACGACGAGGTCGGCGGTCGGGTCGGCGGTTTCGGCGGCGAAGGCGCGCAGCGCCTCCGGCAGCCGCGCGCCCCGGCGGATCCGGGCGGCCAGCAGCACCACCTGCTCGCGGACGGGGGCGGGGGCGACCGGCTCGGCGGCCAGGATGGCCTGCTCCAGCCCGGCGGCGGCGGAGATCGTGTCCCTGAGCATTTCGGTGAAGGTGGCGATCGCCTCGATCCGCTCCAGCGCGCGGGCGTGCTCGCGGTCCGGTCCCAGGACGCGGGGCAGGAACCAGGCGGCCAGCCCGGCCAGCACCGTCCCGGCCGGCCAGCGGGTGACGGCGGCGACGATCGCTGCCGTGACCAGGGTCGCGGCGACGCGGGGCATGGTCGCCTCTTGCCGGGCACGGGCCGCCAGCTGGGCAAGGCGCGGGCTCGGCTCGGGCGCGGCGGTGCGGCGCAGCCCGGCGACGACGAGGACCACGCCGAGGCCAGCCAGGGCGCCGAGGATCCCGGCGGTCGCGGCGCTCACGGCGCCTGCCAGGGTCCGGGCCGGTAGTCGGCGGCGGCGAGTTCTTCCATGGTGGCGGCGCGGACCGGGACCGCCGGGACGGCGCGGCGGTCCGGGCCGGGCGCCCATACCTCGTTGGAGGCAACCTGGCGTCCGTCGGCGCCGGTGATCTCCCGGATGCTGCTTACGCAGCGGTTCCCGCTGGTGTCCCAGGCGAGCTGGATCACGAAGTGGATCGCCCCGGCGATCAGCAGCCCGGTGTCCTCCAGGGTCAGGTGCTCCGGTGACTGGGCGGCGTAGGCGGCCAGCTTCAGCATCGCGCCGCGCGAGGAGCTGGCGTGGATGGTGGTCATCGACCCGTCGTTGCCCTGCGACATCGCGTTCAGCATCGGGATCACCTCCGCGCCGCGGACCTCGCCGACCAGGACCCGGTCCGGGGTCATCCGCAGCGCCCACCGCACCAGCTCGGCGAGGGTGATCTCGCCCTCGCCCTCGGTGTTGGGCTCCCGCGACTGCATCGCCACGACGTCGGGGTGGGCGTCGGCGTCCCAGTCCAGGCATAGCTCGAGAGAGTCCTCGATGGTGATCAGCCGTTCCTGCGGCGGGATCGCGCTGGCCAGCGCCCGCAGCATGGTCGTCTTCCCGACCGCCGTGCCGCCTGAGATCAGCAGGTTCTTCCTGGCCCGGACCAGCGCGGAGAGGAACGCGGCGAGGGGCTCGTCGACCGTGCCGTTGCGGACCAGCTCGCGCAGCCCGGCGCGCGAGAGCCGGTCGCGGCGGATCGCCACGCACGGCCGGCCGGTGACCGCCTGCACCGCGAACAGCCGCCCGCCGCCCGGCAGCGGCACCGACACGCGCGGGGATGAGCGGTCGAAGCGGCGCTCCTCGATCCCGCCCCGGGCGGCGATCGCCCGGATCAGGTCGGCCAGCTCCTGGTCGCTGGCCGCGACCGGCGGGACGCTCGGGCGGTGCCCGTCGGCGTACTGGACGAACACCCGGTCGCACCCGTTGGCGTTAACCGACTCGACCTCCGGGTCATCCAGGTAGGGCTGGAAGCCGCCCAGGCCCCACAAGTCGGCGTAGATGCGGTCCGCGACCAGCTGCTCGGCGTCCTGGTCCAGCGGTGCCCGCCCGCTGGTGAGCGCGGCCTCGGCCTCTTCTTCCAGTACCTGGCGGATCAGCGCCCGGCCCAGCTGCGAGCGGGCCGCGGCGGTCATGGTGCCGTCCCGGCCGGCCTGCTGCGCCATCCGGTCAGCCACCGTGCCGCGCAGCCGCGCCACCAGGTCACCGCCCGGTTCGCTGCGCGGCCGCACGGCCCTGCCGTTAACCTCGGTCACCGGCGACCGCCTCCGTCTCGTCCAGGTCCTGCGGCCCGGCCGGAAGGTCCGGCGCGGCGGGCGGGTAACCCAGGGCCGCCTCCAGCGCCCCGGCGGCAGCGGCAGCCTCGCGCAGCAGCGGCAGCCGCCGCGCCGGCCCGGGGTCGCCGGAACGGCGGCACAGCTGCTCCACCGCCCGCGGATCGGCCGGCAGCGGCCCGCGCACGGGGACGCCGAGGACGCCGGCGATCTCCTCCGCCCGGTAGGACGGCTCCGACGGCGGCCGGCGGTCATCGGCCGCCAGGACGACGGCGAGCCGCAGCCCCGCCTGCTCCAGCCCGCGGATCCGCGGCTCGAGGTGCGCCAGCTCGCTGACCCGGGGCCGGACCACCAGCACCGTGAGCGATGCGGCGGCGGCCACCGCCAGGGCCGGGGAACCGGGGTACAGGCGCCCGCAGTCCGCCAGCGCCGGCTCAGCGGCGGCGGCCAGCTCCTGCGGGAGCTTCGCGGCGGCCAGCGCGGCCACGCAGGCGGCGGCCTGCTCGGCCCCGGCCGGCGCGGCGACCAGGTGCGTCCCGTCGGCCAGCTCCCGCGCGTGCCGCCATGCCAGGCCGGGATGATGGCCGTGGCGGGCCGCTGCCGCGAGCCCGGCCAGCCCGGAGCCGGCGGGCAGGGCCAGCCACAGGCCCAGGTCGCCGCCGCCCGGGTCGGCCTCCACCAGCAGCCGGCGCGGCGCGGTCTTCCAGGTGCTGGCCAGGGCCAGGGCGGTCGTGGTGACCCCGGGCGAGGACTTCACCGACGCCAGCGCGATCAGCGGCACCGCCCCTCACCCGCCCGCCGGGATCGTCGCCAGGGCGATCTGCCCGGCCGCGTTCGCTGCGGCGACCTGCGGCATCGCGTCCGCCGGCACCTGGATCTCCACTATCGTGTTCCCGCTGCCGCTCGACGCCGCCGCGGGGCTGACCGACAGGACCACCGCCTGGCCGACCGGAAGCGCAGCCGGCGTGCTGCCCGAGGACGAGGAGCCCGAGGCCGCGGCCGCCGGGGTGGCGAGCACGTCCACGTCCTGCCCGGCGGCCAGGTCGGGCGGGTACTGGCCGGGCTTCAGCGCGACCCCCTCCCGGACCTGCCCCTTGACCGGGGGCGGCGTCCCGATGTCACTGCCCGCCAGCAGGCTGCCGGCGGGCATGCTGACCGCCGCCGTGCTGCCCACCACCTCGGCCTGGCGGGACGCGGGCACCAGGGACACCGGCCCGGCCGCGCTGACCCGCACCGTCTCCAGGTCGGCGGCGGTGATCACCTGTCCCGCGGCCAGCGGCTGCGAAAGGGCCAGGACCGGCTGCCGGTGCCCGGCCTGCAGCCACGCATCGGCGAAGACCAGCGCGCACGCCACGACCAGTACCACGCCCCCGGCGGCCAGCGGCACGCTGCGCCGCCGCCCCCGGCGCGGCCCCTGCCCGGGAGGCTGCAGGCCGGCCGTGCGCCGTGATCGGGTCGGGACCGCCATCGTCATCCTCCGCTGGTGTTGAGAGCCTGCGACTCGGCAACCTGGAAGTCCGCCGCCGCCACCGTCTGAAGCGGGGCGAGCGCGCCGCCCGCCCCGCCGGTGCCGGCCCAGGTGATGTCCCACGTGATCGTGACGGTGACCCGGTACGCGCCGCCGGTCTGCCCGGCGCTGGACTTCTCGTAGGTGTAGCCGCACGTCGGCGAGGCCGCCGCCGGGTTATCCCCGGCCGCATACGCGGTCCCCGGGCCCTTGCAGGTCACCGTGGTCCCGTCCCCCATCGCCCACGCCGCCGACACCGGCGTCGCCGTCGCGGTTACCGCCTCGCCGGGCACCTGCGCGGTCTTCGACTGCGGCTGCCACACGTTCGCGGCGACCCACAGCCACACTGGCAACCTAGTGAGCTGCAGCGCCTCGGGCGCGGGCGAGGAACGGATCACCGGGTCAGGCAGCCGCAGGTACTTCACCGCCAGCTGGGCCAGCACCCCGGGCGCCGGCAAGGCCGGCGGCGCACCGCCCGCGGGCGGCGGGGCGGCACCGCCGACGCCGAGCGGGCAGGCCAGCGTCTGCACCGTGATGTTGCAGCCCGCCGGGACGCAGCCGAACGTCTTGTTCACCGTGCCGGAGCATCCCCCGGCCGCCGTGCCTCCCGTGGCAACCGTGGCTGCGCCGCTGCTTGTGCCGCCGGGGTCCGCGGTGCCGGGCGTCCCGGGCGCCGGGCCGGTCCCGGCCGTGACCTGGCACTGCGCCGAGGACGACTGGCCGCACTGCGCGAACCCGAAGGCCGTGCCCGGCCCGCCGCCTGCCAGCGCCGGGACCTGGGCGAGGAACATCAGCGCCATGGACGCCGCGGCCGCCGCGGCGGCACGCCGGAGCAGGCGGGTCAGCATGTCCCCGCCAGGCCGACGTTCAGGTAAGTGACCTTCCAGGTGCCGTTGAACGGCTGTAGCCGCGCGATGATGTAGCGGTCTCTTACGTCCTGGCCGGCGACCGGCTTCCCGTCGTGGTAGTTGAGCCAGTGGGAGCCGTCGGCGCAGTCGGTGACATCGGCCTGGGTCACCTCACCGCCTGATCCCTTCACCAGCGTCACGACCGGGTGAAGCACCGGCTGCCCGAGGCTCACGTCGCCGTCCTGGTGCTCCTGGTACAGGGCATGCGTCAGGGTTGACAGCGCGCCGCCCGCCGCGTAGTGATCCAGCCCCGGCGCCTGGTAATCCGCCGTCCGGGCGGCGGTGACATAGGCCTGCCACATGCCCAGGTACGCCTGCCGTGCCTGGGCCTGCGGATTGCCCGAAGGCGGCGCGGAGGAAGGAACCGGCGCGAGCGTGGCCGGCGAGTGACGCGGTGCGGGAGCGCTGCCGCCGCATCCGGCAGTCATCACCGCCACGACGCCGACCAGGACCCCCGCCGGCCGGGCTGCCCACCGCATTACCCCCGCATCTCCTGTAAACCGGTGATCCGGGTAGGTGAAGGCCTTCCTAGGTGCCATCCGGGCACCGGACCGTGCCGCATCGGCAGCGGAACCCAGAACGAGGCGGCGTATCACGGGCGATCCATGGGTCCGGCGTTGTCCCGATCCCCGCCTGGGCGCGGTGACAGGACCAGGGGCGGGGGGACACCCGGGCGGGACGAGGGCGGCCAGCCCGGCCCGGCCCGGCCCGGGCCGGGCATCCTGCCTGGCGCCGGCGGGGCCGGGAAGTTCCGCGCGACCGCCCCGGCGGCGGCGTGCGGGCGCGCGGATCGCAGCGCGACCGCCAGCGCTGCGACCCACCCGATGAGCGTCCAGCCCAGCAGCACGTTGATCACCGCGACCGAACCGAGGCCGGGGACCCGGCGTATCGACCCGATCAGCACCGGGAGCAGGTACAGCGCACCCGACAGCACGACAAGGCCGCCAGCCACGATGACAGCGGCGATCGATGAAAGGACATGCACCTGCGGCTCCCTTACGCGTGGCGATCTAGTCACTGCCGACGCTAGGCGCGTCCGCCCGGCACGGCGAGGAGGGAAAGCCACAGGATGCCCACATATTCACCGTCATGACCGCGATGCGCGGGACCGGCCACCTACAGTGGATGCGGCAGCCCGGCTCCGCCCTGCCCTGGCGTGACGGGCGGCTCGATATGCCCGGCACGCTGGACCGGACCAGGGAGCGGCGATGGCGCAGTTTGGGCAGCTGCTGCGGCAGCTGCGGACCAGCGCCGGGCTGAGCCAGGAAGAACTCGCCCAGGCGGCGACGCTGAGCACCCGGACGGTCAGTGACCTGGAACGGGGCATCAACCTGACGGCCCGCAAAGAGACCGCCCGGCTGCTCGCCGACGCGCTGGCCCTGGACAGGGAGGAGCGGGCCGGTTTCCTGGCCGCAGCGCGCGGCGGTGACCCGGGCACCGGCACTGCGGCGGCAACCCGGGCGCTGCCGCGGGACATCGCCTCGTTCACCGGCCGGGCTGGTGAGCTGCGCCAGCTTGAGGCCGGAGCCGGGGCTGGCGGCATCTGGGTGATCGGCGGGATGGCCGGGGTCGGCAAGACCGCGTTCACGGTCCGCGCCGCCCGCCAGCTAGCCCCGCGGTTCCCTGACGGGCAGATCTTCCTGCCGCTGCACGCGCATACCGCCGGACAGCAGCCGGTGCAGCCCGCCGACGCCCTGGCCAGCTTGCTGCAGACCATCGGGATCGCGCCCGCGCAGATCCCGCCCAGCGTGCAAGCGCGGGCCAGCATGTGGCGCGACCGCGTGGTCGGCCAGCGCCTGCTGCTGGTCCTGGATGACGCCGCCAGCAGCGACCAGGTCCGGCCGCTGCTGCCCGGTACCAGCGGGGCCCTGGTGCTGATCACCAGCCGCCGGCACCTGACCGCGCTGGAAGACGCCCGGGTTATCAGCCTCGACACGCTGCCGCCCGGCGACGCCGCCGCCCTGCTGGCCCGGCTGGCCACCCGGCCGGGCCTGGACCCCGCCGACCCGGCCATAGCGGAGATCGCCGCACTGTGCGGTCGGCTACCGCTGGCCTTGGGCATGCTGGCCCGCCAGCTGTACCACCACCCGGCCTGGAGCCCGGCCGAGCTGGCCGCAGACCTGGCCGCGGCACGGGACCGGCTGTCACTGATGCACGCCGAGAACCGGTCGGTCGCCGCGGCGCTCGACCGGTCCTACCAGGACCTGACCGTGCCGGAGCAGGCAATGTTCCGCTGCCTGGGCCTGCACCCGGGCAGCGACTTCGACGCATACGCCGCCGCGGCGCTGGCCGGCGTCACGGTGGCCGAGGGCCGCCGGGACCTGGAAGGCCTGTATGACCATTACCTCCTGATCGAGACCGCCCGGGGCCGCTACCGGTTCCACGACCTGATCCGCGAGCACGCCCGCGCCCTGGCAGCCACCAGCCCGCCCGCCGAACGCGACGCCGCCACAGGCCGCCTGCTGGACTACTTCCTGCAAGCCGCCCGCGCCGCCGGCCAGCACCTGGCAAGCAGCGCCGCCACAGGCCTGCCCGCCGCGGCTCCGCCGCCCATGAGGCCGATCACCGGCCCTGATGACGCCTTGTCGTGGCTGAACGCCGAGCGGCTCAACCTGGACGCCGTGGCCGGCTACGCCGCCGCGTCCGGCCGGCCGGTGCACGCCGTCGGCATCCCGGCCGCGATGCATACGTTCATGCGCAGCCAGGGACACTGGGACCAGGCCCTGTCCCTGCACCACGCCGCCCTGCAGGCCGCCAGGGACGCCGGGAACCAGCTCGCCGAGGCCCGGGCACTGACCGACTTGGCCGACATGCAGTTCCTCACCGACGACTACCCCGCCGCCGAGGCCACCGTGAACCGGGCCCTGGAGGTATACCGGGGCCTGGGTGACCGGGCCGGCGAGGCACGCGCCCTGACCGCCCTCGGTGCCGTCCAGCAGGCCACCGGCGACGCCCCGGCCGCCACCGCCAGCCTCACCCGCGCACTGGGCCTGTATCAGAGCCTGGCCGACCGGCTCGGCGAGGCCAGCGCCCTGACCAGCCTCGGCGCGATCCAGCAGGCCACCGGCGACGCCCCGGCCGCCACCGCCAGCCTCACCCGCGCACTGCAGCTCTACGCCGAGGCAGACAGCCAACTCGGCGAGGCCAGCGCCCTCGCTGAGCTCGGCACCGTGCGCTTCGCGGCCGGGGACCACGACGCTGCTGCCAGCGCGCAGCAGCAGGCCCTGGGCCTGTACCGCCGCCTCGGCGACCGGCTCGGCGAAGCCCGCTCCCTCACCAGCCTCGGCACCATCCAGTACCGTACCGGGGACTACCAGGGCGCCGAGGCCAGCCATACCCGCTCGCTGCAGCTCTACCGCGACCTCGACGACCGCTCCGGCGAAGCCGAGGCCCTGAACAACATCGCCGACATGATCCGCGACACCGCAAAACCCGCCGGGGCACGCCCGTACTACCAGCAGGCCCTGGCGATCGCCACCAGCATCGCCGCCCAGCAGGAGCAAGCCCGCGCCCTGGAAGGCCTCGGCCGGTGTCACGCCCTGCAAGGCAACCACCGCGAGGAACTCAAATTCCTGCGCCAGGCCCTGGCCGTCTACCAGCGGATCGGATCCCCCCATGCCCGGGAACTGGCGGAGGAACTCCGCGAGCGGGCCGCCGGACCCCCCGGCGGGGAGCCTCGCGGCCATGAACCAGCCGGGGACCCGTAACGCATTCCCGAGCGCGCAGCGGGGGAGGTCAGTATTTCGGTTCCACGGGGAAGGGCAGCTTGTCCGCCCAGGCACGCAGGGCGCCAGCAGCCTCCCGGCGGAGATCATCGTCGGCGGTGTCCTCGCGCAGCGCCCGCTGGTCACGCTGTAGTGCCAGCTCCCGGTAGAGCTGGAGGTCCTCAAAACCCGAGGTGGCGACGTCGTAGCTGGTAGCGGCGAATACCAGGCGCGGCAGGCGGGCCCAGTAGCACGCGGCCAGGCACATGGGGCATGGCTCGCTGCTGCAGTACATGACGCCGGTCTCGAACAGGTGCGTGCCCAGGGCCTCGCCCGCGGCCCGCAGAGCCATCACCTCGGCGTGCGCGGTCGGATCATTAAGCTCGACCACGCGGCTAGTGCCCTCCCCGGCAACCTGGCCGCCGATGACGACCAGGGCACCGAAGGGAGTCTTGCCGTCGTCTTCCAAGGCGCGACGGGAAACCTGGATGGCGCGCTGGAGGAAGCGGCGGTCGGCATTACTGAGATTGCCGGGCATAAGAGCGCGTCCTGTCTACAGGTAGAAGGATGGATCGGCGTCACCGAACGGGCCGTCGAGGTTGAGGTCGTACCCGGTAAGTGGCGTGGTAGCGCCGCCGGGACCGATGATCTTCAGCGTAGTTTCAGCAGCGTCAGGATGAGACCAGGCTCCCCGCCGGCGCACCATCATGCCGTCCAGGACTCCGAAATTACGCTGGCCGCCGCCGACGATGAGCCGGTGGACGCGCGGGCGGCGAGCGCGGGACAGCAAGGCTCCCGCGGCGTCCAGGCGGTAGAGCCAGTCAGCATGAGCGGCGTTGAGGGCGGCGAGCTCCTCCACGGGCACATCGCCCAAGACCGGGACACTGTGCAAGACGAGGCGGTCAATGGCCAGGTCATCACGGTTCCGGGCGGCGGTCATGACGGCCTCGTCGATTTCATCGCGGATCCGCCAGGAAGCAGAGCGCAGCCAGTCCACTCCGCACTGGACGGACAGCACGGCAGTGACGGCGTAGTCGCTCAGCGACGGGAGGGATTCCCGCCAGGTGACGGGCGCAATACCGGTCACGGGCTGCTGGCCTGGCTGGCGCCGATCAGATGCAGGACGCGCAGCCGCTCGCTGATCGCCTGCTCCACGCCATACTTTCCAGCCCGCGACGTGTCGCGGCCGGGCAGGACCCTGGTAGCGAGCCGCCCCGTCGCCTCCAGTAGCGGCAGGGGCAAGGCGGTCAGGAAGGCGCGCAGTTCCCGGTCCGGCTCGCCGGGGCCGAGCGGGGCCAGGCGGCTGGCGACCGCCAGGACACAAGCCGACAGCCGCTGCTGGGGCTCGATGACCGGCATGGGCGCTGCCCACCCCGCGTGCGAAGCGATGGTGCGCACCTTATGCCACATTCCACCGGGGGCGGACGTGCTGCTGATCAGGCTGGTCAGCGTCGTCGTGGCCTGCTCGGCGGTGCTGAAGAACCGGTGTGCGGCGAAGGTGCGCAAATACGCGGCGAGCAACTGGTGATCGGGGCTGAACTCCGGCCGGATCAGCTCGGGCGGATGAGGGATCCGGACGTCGCGGAGCGTGGCTATAGCCCCAACCGACACCAGGGTCCAGGTCAGGTCAAATTCGGTTACCGTGCCGAAGGCTTGTCTCGTAGCCTGTGCCGCTGGGCTGAGACCGCCTCCGGCTCCAAAGTACAGGACGCTCCGGAGCCCAGACAGGATGCTGTCGCCGTCGAAGTAATTGCCCAGGAACTTGGACCCGGTGAGGATCTCATAGACCGGGTACAGGCCGGCGGCCTGGTGGGACCCGTGGAAATCAGTGAAGTCTGCCAGCCAGGCCACCGCGCAAGCCGCCCCGGCCAGCGGTGTGCCCAGATCACCGGGTCCGGCGCCGGGCGGATCAGGATCAGCCAGGCGGAGAATCAGGTCCCGGGATGCGACGGCGAACGCCACCATTTCCCGGGCCGAGCTGGCGGTAGTGACCTGACGCGCCGACAGTATCAGTGAGGTGCTTCCCAGCCAGGCCAGGTACCGGCTGGCCTGGCCCAGGACCGCAGCCGCAAGCTCCGGTCTCGCTGTCCCGGGCGTGGTGCCGTCCGGGGGGACCCTGACCCGGGCCAGCAGAGAGTCCACCAGCACCCTTGCCGCGGCTGAGGCGACGACCGGATCCAGCTTCCCCACCAGCGCTGCCTTGGCCAGCCGGTGCACCGCCTCCAGGTGCAAGGCCAGCGCCGCCCGGGTTGCCGGGGCGGTGCCGCGATTATCGGTGGCCGCATAGGCAAGCTCAGCGGCAAGATCCTGCACGCTGCCACCGTCGCTGCCGGACGCGGACTGGTCCAGCTGGCCGAGGTAGGCGGCGACGACAGCCTCGCCTGCCTGCCGCTGCCGGGCGCCCCGCGGCGGATCTTGCAGTGCCCTGCCGAGGGTCCGCGCCAGCAGCCGCTTGCGCCCGCCCGAGCTAGCCAGCCCGAGCAGCCGGATGAAGGAGAAAATCCCGACCAGGTCCGCGAGCAGGAACAGAAACGCCCCGTATGTGGCCGCTATCGCAGCCTGCGCCAGCAGCCCGGAGGCGGTCAGCATGGCGCCCAGCCAGCCGGTGACCACCCAGTCGCGGAACCCGATGTGCCCGTCAATCTCCCGGAACGACGGCCACGCGCTGGATGCCGCGAATGACAACGCGAAGATCACTGCCTCACCGGTGAGCAGGGTCGCAAAGAAAGCAATGCTGAACGTTGCCGAGTCGATAACATCCTGGCGGGACAGCGGCACCACCCACGCCACGGCCAGCAGGCCGACAATGCAGACCGCTGATGCGACCCGCCGGACGTTGCTCGCTACGGTCCTGCCCATCGTCGCGAGTACATCGATCTGGCCCGGGTCACTCACCGGTCACCTCGACGACCGTCCGGTCCGCGGGCAACAGCCGGTCCGGCTCCCCGGCCCGGGTCACTATCAGGACCGCCGTGCCCTCGGGAATCCCCAGGACACGGCGCTCATCGTCGGTAGGAACCCGCGCTGACACCCGGGTCCCGGCACCGACGTGCAGGATCTCCACGTGCTCGGCCGGGCCGCGCACGAACGTCCCCGTGCCCCGCTCGGTGATCACCAGCCCCTCGCTGCGCAGCGCTGCCAGAGCATCGCGGACCGCGTCCCGGCCCACGCCGAACCGCTGCGACAGCGAGGCCTCCGACCCGACCATGGCACCAGCCCGCAGCTCACCGCTGCGGATCTGATCCCGCAGGATGCGGGCAAGCTGCCGGTACACCGGCTCGAAGCTCGCCGGGTCGATCGTCATGCGCCAGACAGTACGAACCAGCCACCGCCTCAGGCCCATGTGGCCCTAGGGCCATAACCTGTGAATCTGCCAGTCAAGCTGAAGCGGGCCGCAACTCACAGATCCGGCAAGTAGCAAAGGAAGGTCACGTGCGACAGGAAGGGAACGCCTCGAACCGGCCCCTCTGGATGGCCGTCATGCTCATCACCGCAGTTCTCGTGGCGGCTGCTGCGGCTGTCCTCCTCCACTTGGCCGGGGCCTCACCGGCCAGCGTCGTTACGGCGATGGGCGTCGCCTTTGCCACAACCATGACGCTGTGTCTCAGCGCGTGGAAGTTCCTTCACTCCTAGCGCGGGGACCCTGACACTACGTCGGTCACCGGACGGCCAGCGGGCTGGCGGATGGGCCCGGGCCTTTCGGCCTGCCGACTGGGGCGGTAGGCCTCTGCCAGGCAGCCACTCGCGCGCGGAGCCTGATAGCAGGATGTCCCCGGCGTACTGGCGCGGCCCGGCCCGGGCCGACGCAGCCGCCGGGATCAGGAGGTGAGCCCGGATGCAGGCATGGTCAGATCTCAGCGAGCTGGGCCTGAATTCCGGCAAGAAGACCCGGTTGCACCGGATCCTCTACCAGTTCGGCCTGCGCAACGGGACAGCCCTGTTCCTCCCCTACGACCAGGGCCTGGAGCACGGCCCGCGCGACTTCTTTGCGAACCCCGCGGCCAGCGATCCGGCCTACATCGCCAGGCTCGCCCTCGACGGCGGCTTCAACGGCATCGCCATCCAGGTCGGCCTGGCCGAGAAGTTCTACTGGGACTACGCCGGCGAAGTGCCGCTGATCCTCAAGCTGAACGGCAAGACCGACATTCCTTCCGACGCCGCGGCGCTGTCGCCGCTGCATGCGAGTGTCGCCGACGCGGTCCGGCTGGGCGCGGACGCGGTCGGGTACACCCTGTACGTCGGAACGCCCGCGGCCGAGGCGGACTTCGCCCAGTACCGGCAGGTCCGCGACGACGCCCGGAGGCTCGGCATGCCGCTGATCGTGTGGGCCTACCCGCGCGGTGCGGCGATCGAGGCCAAGGGCGGCAAGGACTCCTTCTACGCCGTCGACTACGCGGCCCGCACCGCTAGCGAGCTGGGCGCCGACGTGGTGAAGGTGAACTTCCCGCACCCGGAGAAGCGGACCGGCGTGCCCCGCGGCTACGACGCCGAATTCTTGCCCCAGCAGGCGATCGACGCGGTGGTCCGGTCGGCGAACCGGACCCTTCTGCTGGTCTCCGGCGGCGAGCAGGCGGGCGACGAGGCGATGCTGGACAAGGCCCGGCGGTCGATGGAGGCCGGCGCGACCGGGCTGATCTTCGGCCGGAACGTCTGGCAGCGTGAGCACGGCGAATCGCTCGCTTTCATTGCCCGGCTCCAGGAAATCCTCGCCAAGTACCCGCGGGGAGGCGACCGGCAGTGAGCACCGAGAAGGAACTAGGCAGCCCGCGCATCGTGGTCGGCGTGGACGGATCTCCGTCGTCAAAGGCGGCGCTGCGCTGGGCCATCCGCCAGGCTGGGCTGACCGGCGCCGTGGTGGAGGCGGTGACCGCGTGGTGGTATCCGACCGGCTACGGCATGGCGCCGATCTCTGACGGGACGTTCGACTTCGAAGGCGACGCGGGAAAGACGCTCGCCGAGGCACTCGCCGAGGTCAGCGGCCTCGCGCCAGACGTGATGGCCTGCCCGCGCGTCATCGAGGGGCATCCGGCCGACGTGTTGCTGCGGGAGGCCCGCGGAGCGGACCTGCTCGTGGTGGGCAGCCGAGGACACGGCGGGTTCGCCGCCGCACTGCTCGGCTCGGTCAGCCAGCACTGCGTGCAGCACGCCCCCTGTCCCGTCCTCGTACTGCGCGGAGATGATGCCGGCTAGCAAGGGCCGGCCGGCACGGCCAGGAGCCCGAGACTGGGAGAAGGGGCGGAGACGATGACGGCGCGTGTTCCCGCCGGGCGGATACTCGTGGGCATCGACGGCTCCCCGGCGGCCGCGGCCGCCCTGCGCTGGGCGGCCGCGGAGGCCGGGTTCCGGGGACTGCGGCTGCACGTGATGTACGTGCTGGACCGGCGGCACTCGGGGTCGGCGCCTTACGCGCCGCCAGGCCACGGCGGCGGCCTCCGGGTTCTGCCCGAAACAGCCCTGGCACTGGCTGTGCGCGCCGCACTCGGCCCGGATCTGCCACCGGACTGGCTGCTCGAAGTCGCCGAGGGCGCGCCGGTCCGCGTCCTGCTGGACCGCGCCGACGGCGCCGAGATGCTCGTGCTGGGTAGCAGCCGCCCGGGCAGCGCGCGGACCCGGCAGGAGGCCGGGCCCAGGGCCCCGCTCGGCCCGGTCGTCCGCGACTGCTAGCGCGGTGCTACGTGCCCCGCCGTGGTGGTGCGGCCGGGCCGCGCGGAAACCGGGGCCAGCCCCGTCACCCGTCAGGTGAGCCGCGGCGCGGCACGCCGCCGACCCACCGCAACTCATTCTCGCCACCCGGCGGTGAGCACGACAGGACGACCATCGGCCGGGACTTTGGACTCTCGATCCGGGGGAAGTCAGGTCTCTGGGGCACCTACCCGCCTCCGGTGAGGCTGAAGCACGGACGATAAAGCTTGCTGCTGTCCGGCCCGCCCCGTAGTGCGGGTCCTCATGCCGCCGACGGCAGGCCGGCTGTACCGGGTCGAGCTTCTGCTGTGCGGTCATCACTTCCGCCTTTCGCAGTGGACCCTGGCCGCCGCTGGAGCCGTCGCACGCGTCGTGCCGGGGAAGCCCGCTGAGCCGGCGGCCCAGCTCACCCTGCTGTAAGGCGGAGCCCGATCAGGCGTACAGGGCGTCGATATCGCTGGCGTACTTGGCCAGCACGTAGTCCCGGCGGACCTTCTGGGTGGGGGTCAGCTCGGCGCCGACATGGAACGTGCCGGGCAGGATGCGGAATCGCTTGATGCCCTCGGCCCGGGACACGAGCGCGTTCGCGCGGTCCACCGCCTGCTGGACGACGGCGAGCAGATCCGGGTCCTCGCTCAGGTCACCGGCGGTCGCGCCGGCGGGCTTGCCCTGCCGCTGCTTCCACCGTGCGAACGCTTCGTCGTCCAGGGTGACCAGCGCGGCGACGTACGGCCGCCGGTCGCCGACCACGACGCACTCGGCAATCAGCCAGTGCTCGCGGACGCGGTCCTCCAGGATCGCGGGCGCGACGTTCTTGCCGCCCGCGGTGATGATCAGTTCCTTCTTCCTGCCGGTGAGGTAGACGAATCCGTCGTCGTCGACCCGCCCAAGGTCGCCGGTTCGCAGCCACCGGCCGTCGAACGCCTCGCTGGTGGCCCGCGGATCCTGCCAGTACCCCTGGAACACCACCGGGCCCTGGACCTCGGCCTCGCCGCCGGGTCCCATCCGCACCGCGCAGCCCGGCAGCGGCTGGCCGACGGAGCCGATCCGCTGGCCACCGGGCGGGTTCATGGTGATGGGGCCGACGGTCTCGGTCAGCCCCCAGCCCTCCAGGACGGTGATTCCCGCGCCGCGCAGGAAGTGCCCGAGGTCCTCGCCCAGCGGCGCGCCGCCGCTGATCGTCCAGGCGACCTGCCCGCCCAGCGCCGCGCGGAGCCGCGCGTAGACCAGCCGACCGAACACCGCGTGCCGCAGCCGCAGCCGGATGCCCGGCCGCCGCCCGGCGCGGCTGTAGGCGATCGCCGCCGCCTCGGCCGCGGCGAACAGCCGCTGATGCCCCTCGGCATCGGCCTGCGCCCGGGCCGCGGCGGCGACCTTCTCCAGTACCCGGGGCACCGCGAGCAGGATCGTCGGCCGGAAGGCGGTCAGCTCCGCGGGCAGCTCGGCTGGGTCGGCGAGGAAGCCGGCCCGCTTGCCGGCATGTACCAGGCACAAGACAACTACGCGGGCCAGGATGTGTGACAGCGGCAGGAAGAACAGGCTTGAGGCATCCCCGGCCAGCACGCGGTCCCAGACCCCCGGGACGCTCGTGATCGCGCGAACCGCCTCGGTCAGGTTGCCGTGGGAGATCACGCAGCCCTTCGGCCGGCCCGTCGTACCCGAGGTGTACACGATGGTCGCGGGCATCTGCGACGTCACCGCGGCGCGCCTGCGTGCGAGCTCCTCCGCCGTTACCCCCAGCCCGGCGTCGGCCAGCGCGTCCAGGCCGCCGTCATCCAGCTGCCACACCGCCTCGACCCTGGCCGGCTGAGCGCGCCGGATGGCGTCTGCGAACTGCGCATTCCCGGCGAACACCGCGACGGCGCCGGAGTCGCCCAGCTCCCAACTGATCTGCTCCACCGACGAAGTCTCGTAGACAGGTACTGTGACGGCCCCCGCCGTCCAGATCGCGAAATCGCAGACGACCCATTCCAGGCTGGTCGCTGCCATCAGGCCCACCCGGTCGCCGGGCGCGATCCCCCCGGCGATCAGGCCGGCCGCGACCGACGCGACCCGGCCGGCGAACTGCTCCGCGGTCACCGGCCGCCACGCGCCATCAGCCTTCGCTGAGAACAGGACGCGGCCCTTGTCCCGCGCGGCCCAGTCGAAGGCATCATCGCACGCATTCTCGCCCATCATTCACCCCCCAGGTTCAGTCGCGGACGGCCGGTGCCAGGCCGCGCGCCGCTCCTGACGCGCCCGGCAAGAGCGGCTGCAGAGTGCGGCCGACGATCGAGTTGAGAACGCCCGGTGCCCGTACCTGCCAGGGCGCGTAGAGCCGTCCGCGGCGCTGGGGCGCGGGCGGCAGCATCGTGGCGTCCTCACCGGGCCAGCACCCGGTGGGCAGCGCGTAGAGGCTCCTGCCGAGGGCTCTCGTGTCGGCCGCGGCCGGGTCACCGGCGTTCAGGCCCGCGAGGCCCGCCTCGATGTCCAGGCCCGTTATCTTCACGCCGCTGGCGCCCCAGCGCAGCGATCGCAGGCCCAGGCACAGGCACAGGTGCGGCCGGCCCGCGTCGTGAGTGGCGGCCAGCGCGTCGGCCCCGTCGCCGACGATGGCCGCGGCCAGCATATGCACCGTGACCGGCCGGCACAGCAGCTCGTCGGTAGCCTCCCACAACGAGATCCCGCACAATTCGCCGACTCGGTCATCCAGCCGGAGGCGCCCGCCCACGAGTGCCACCGCGCTGGGCCCGGGCGATATCTCCACGTGGGCCACCGCTGCCTCCTGCCCATGACCGGCCAGAGCACTCTTGTCACCCATCCCCCTATAAGTGCCAGATCCGGTAAACCTGTGACAGCGCCGTTGGTCACCCGCCGCCGGGACCTTCGCCCGTGGCCGGCTGCGAAGCGCGGCCGCGGTCACCCGCCAGGCCGGTTAGGCGCGGCTCTCGTGGGCTTGCTGGTAGGCGGGCCAGTCAAGTTCGCGGGGCCGCCGGGCATGCCGGTCGGCGGGAAGCGGGCCGCGCGAAATGGGGGCTTTGACCTAGCGCTCACAGAGCTCGTGGACACCTGATGGACGCCATCATGGCCGGGGCCGCCGGGTTCGTCCTCAAGCAGATCCGCGGCACCGACCTCGTCGGCGCGGTACGGACGGTCGCCTCGGGCCAGTCGATGCTCGACCCGGGTGCGGTCGGCCGGGTCATGGCCAGGCTGCGTGACCACCGAGTCAAGCCCGACCCGCTGGCCGCGCTCTCGCCACAGGAACTCAGGATCCTCGAGCTGATCGGTGAGGGCCTGACGAACCGGCAGATCGGCGAGCGGATGTTCCTGGCGGAGAAGACCGTGAAGAACTACGTGTTCGTTAGAGGACCAGGTCCATGTCCGTGTGCGGGACGGAACGAGGCTCCGGCGGGTAGCTGAGCCGGTCGCGCACCGCGACGACGCCTTCGACGTGGCGGATCTCCTCGATCATGGCGCGGCCGACGCTCGCGTTCTCTGGCTTACCCACGACCGTCACCACGCCGTCCTTGACGGTGACGGTGAACCGGGCGGGGTCGGTGAGCACGATGCCGATGATGACATTCTCGATGATGTCGTGGCGGATCTCCGCGTCGGGCCGTGAGAATACGCTGAGCAGGTCGGCGCGGCTGACGATCCCGACCAGGCGGCCGTCGTCATCCACGACAGGAAGCCGCTTCACCTTGCGCGAGTACATCAGCCTGGCAGCGTGCGAGACAGGCTCACGCGGGCCGATGGTCACCGCCGGCTTTGTCATCAGCTCGGCGGCGGTAACCGCGGCCGCCTTGGCCCGCTCGCGGCCGTGCAAGATGCCGCCCATCAGACCGGGCACGCTGTACTCGAGTGCCTCCTTGGTCAGCAGGTCAGCCTCGGATACCACGCCGATGACCTTGCTATCGTCATCGAGCACGGGAAACGCGCTCACCCGGAACTCCCGCAGCCTGGCGGCCACTTCTTTGTAACTTCTTTGTAGCTCGCGTTCATCCGGATGGCGACCACGTGTGTCGTCATGACGTCCTTGACAGTGGCGTTCATCGCAACCGCCCCTTCCTCGGCGCGTCGCTGATGACCCAATTCCACCGCGCGGCGATCTGGCCGCCCACCGTCCAATGACCGCTTAAATCAGGACCAAAGCCCTGTAGACGCTGGGATACCGGAAAGCGGGAGAGGCTCGCCTCCGCCTCTCGCGGATTCTGATTGCGCGGTGCGCGGTTCCGGTCCCTTCGGCCAGTCCCGTTGCTCCGCGTCTCTTCGGGTCCCTCCCGCCACTTCTTATGCAACTCTCCTGGGAACCCCGCCGCAAGGGGCCAAAGGTCCTGACTCTGCCAGGCTGAGAACGACTGAAGACGCCCGGCCCTCGGCCGCCGGCGTCGGCACCACCCCACGGGTCGCACGAGAGTCGCACCGGCCAGGACGCGGGTGTCCACGGGTGGTCCCGCAGGCTTGGCGATGTGATGGCGACCTCCGTGGTCACGGTTGACCGGGCTACCCCTTACAAGGAGATCGCCCGGCTGCTGGCAGAGGACCGGATCAGCGGCATGCCCGTGCTGAAGCTGGGCCGCGAAGTGGCAGGCGTCGTGACCGAGGCCGACCTGCTGGCCGCGGAATCGAAGACCGCGCCAGTTGCGTTCCGCCGGCCGCCCGGGCTTGCTGTCCCGCGCCAGGCGGCATCCGGCATTAACGGCCGGCGAGCTGATGACCGCGCCGACCATCACGGTCGGCCCGCACGTGACCGTTCATGCGGCCGGCCGCGTGATGAGCACCCGCCCCGTCAGGCTGCTGCCAGTCGTCGACGAGCACAACAGGCTGAGCTTCCGCCCGGTGCGGATGCCGACGACGTGACCGCCGGGTACGCCAACGGCATCCTGACGATCAAGGTCGCCGTCAGAGGCGAACCTAAGGAGGTCGTGAAGAGGATCCCGGTCACCGCCGGCAAGAAGTGACAGCACCCCTTACCGCCCATCACCGGCTCCTTCCGCGCTCCTCCGATTATTTTCGCGCAGCGCGGCACGGGCCGGCCCAGGCGGTACCGGCCGGCACCGCCTGGGCGATCAGTGACTCCGGCAACACGAAGCACGATTTCGTTCGGGAAAATCAAGAATTTCGTCCGGAACGGAATCGGCTTTCTCCCCATGCACCGCGTCTCCTGCGGGGTGCGGCAGGTCCGCGGAGAGGTCGAACGACCCATGACCAGGGCCATCCGGCCCTAACCGGAGACCACGGCGCGACGTTCAACTGGACCGAGAAGACCAGCAAGGGGGTGGTCAATCCCATGATCGAGGTCACCGCGGCGGCCCTGGCCGCTCAGCCGTTCCTGCGGGGCATGCCGCCTAGCCAGCTCGGCCGGCTCGCCGAGGCGGCGTCGGACGTCAAATTCCCCGAGGGTCACCGGATCTTCGACGACGGCGGCCACGCCGCCGCATTCTGGCTGATCCAGTGCGGCCATGTCAGCCTGGACATGCAGGTACCCGGCGAGGGGACGGTCATCATCGGCACCATCGGCATCGGCGAACTGCTCGGCCTGTCCTGGCTGTTCCCACCGTACCGCTGGTCGTTCGGAGCGGTCTGCATCAGCCCGGTCGAGGCATTCGAGTTCGACGCCGCCGCCGTCCGGAGGTACTGCGCGGCGGACCCGGAGTTCGGCTACGAGTTCAGCCGCCGGCTGATCCCGGTGCTGGCCACGCGACTGCAGAGCACCAGGGCCAAGCTGATCGCCAGGTCCCATGGCGCGGCGAGCACGTGGTGAACGGCCACTTGGCAGGGCGCGCCGCGATACCACTGAACGGGCGGTCCCGCGACCGGGCAACAGCGGACTTCGCGGACAGCCGGCTTGAATGGCGGCGGCTGCTCGCCGAGGCCGGCGGCACCTTCCTGCTCGTCCTGGCGGCAGCCGGAGCCGCGGTAGTCGATGCCGTCAGTCACGGACAGGTGAGCCGGACCGCCGCGGTGACCGCACCCGGGATCATGGTGCTCGCCCTGATCTATACGATCGGCGCGACCTCCGGCGCGCACCTCAACCCCGCGGTTACCGTCGCGTTCGCCGCCCGGGGCCATTTCCCCTGGCAACGGGTTCCCGGTTACCTCCTGGCTCAGGTGTGCGGGGCGACGGGAGCCGCCGCGCTGCTGTGGTCGATGTTCGGCACGGCGGGACGACTGGGCGGGACCTTCCCCGGACCCGGCATTTCGCCCGGGATCGCCCTGGCAATGGAGACCGTGCTGAGTTTCGGCCTGATGACCGTGATCCTCGGAACGTCCTCCGGGGCACGTAACGTAGGCCACAACGCCGCGATCGCGATCGGCGGCTACGTCGCCCTAGCCGGGCTGTGGGCAAGCCCAGTCAGCGGCGCGTCGATGAACCCGGCGCGGAGCCTCGGTCCGGCGCTGGTCAGCGGTGACATGGGAGTCATCTGGATCTACCTTGCCGGGCCGACAGCCGGCGGCCTGCTCGCGGTCGGGCTTGCCTGGGCACTGCGCGGGCGCCCTTCGCCCACCGCGGACCTGGCGGCCCAGGGAGTTCCCGAGGATCGTTCACCCGTCGTCGGCGGGCTGCCCGTGCCGACCGGGATAGCGGGTCCGGTGGACAGCCTGGAGGTGCGCTGGATAACTCCCGGTCCGCTGACGCCCGCGATGCGGGAATGGTTCGCGCGTTTCCCGGCCCGAACGGAAACGCGGGATGACGCTTACCTGCTGCAGCCCCGGCTGCCCGGGCTGGCGGTAAAACTGAGGCAAGGCAGCGTCTTGGACCTGAAGGCGCTCGTCGGCAGCCCCGAGCCGATCGAGCTGCCACATGGCGGCCGCGGCACCCTCGAACTCTGGCGAAAGTGGTCCTTCTCCGGTGACGACTACCTGCCGGGAGACACCAGCGGCGACGCGGCCCCGGGATGGATCACTGTACACAAGAAGCGGACGGGCACCTGGTTTCCTCTGGCTTCCGGCGACGCCACCGCACCCCGCGACCGCCTTGCCGCCACGACGGGCTGCGCCGTCGAACTCACCGAGATCCGCATCGGCGCCGAGCACTACGCGTCGGTCGGGCTTGAGGCGCGCGGCGCCCCAGAGCTCATGCTTCCGGCGCTCAAGCACGCGGCCGGGCTTCTTTTCGCCGTGACGCCCCCGCCCGGGACGGGATTCAGCTTCAGCCTGGACGACTCGCAGACTTACGCCGAATGGCTGCACCGGCGGCGCCGGCTTGATTCACAACCTTATGCGGGACCTTGTGCCCGGCCGACCGCCTCGCGGACAGCCAGGAGTTAGAGCGGAGGCAGGTGATGCGAGATGACCGCGTTGCGAAACGGGATAGTCGCGGGGGTACGACGGCTCGCCAGGGAGTGACCAGGCGCTGCGCTGGGCCGTGGAGGAGACGCGGGCGCACGGCTGCACGCCAACGGTCTGCCTGGCGTGGGCGCCGCACTACCTGGCGATGCTCGACGATCCGGCCGTTTTATGATGAGCCGGGCCTTTTCATGGCGGCATCTTCCTTTCAGACAGACTGCCAGGCTGAATATGGGAGAGCGGAAAACAGCCTGGGACATTCTGCTAATTTCATATTTAGGTTTACCGCGACGGGATGACCAGAGGCTGGAGCCAGCAAGAATGGGACGTTGGACCAGAGCCTGGCAGACGTTAGTTGCGTGCTTCCCGCTCGCGTGCCCGGGTCGACGCCGTTGGAAGGTATTGCCGAATCTAACCACGAGGGGTGACCGTCACGCCTCGGCGGCCAGTCGAAGGTCTGCGCATAACAGGACTTCCGCCTCGTGCGTGACCGGCCGCAGAACCGCATATTAGAAAAGCACTGCCATTTGGAAATCAGCAGATTGGCGGACGCCGGAAGCCGGTGGGGGAATTGGGTAAACTGCTTGTGATATTTCTGGTGATACCGCTCCTCATTGTGATGGCAGCACGAGATCCACAGGGAACCGCGCACCTCGTGGACATGATTTTCACGCTGGGCGCCAAACTGCTCAACGCCACGGCGACCTTCCTGGACAGCCTGCTCGGCCACTCACGCTGAGCATCGGGGTTCGAGCGCTCGGCACTCAACCGAGTACCAGAAGCCGACCGGCGGGTCCGGCATCAGCCGGTGCGCCGGGTGAGCCGACGGCTGTTCCCCGGCCTGTTCCCGGCCAGGATCAGAGTCCATGGTCAAGGACCTTTGGCACCGGATGATGTGAGTTTCGTCTCTCCCAGCACGCGTCCGGTCTGGAGAGGCTTAAGAAATTACGCGAGATTCCCACACCCGCGGTGGCACCGGAACCGGAAAGGAGACGGAAAGATGTTCAGGAAAGATGATGCGTACGCAGGAGAGGCTCCTCAGCTGGAGCAGATCAGGTTTGCTGGCCCTTCGGTCCCGTCCAGGTCCTGCTGCTGCCCGGCACGCCCGGCCGTGAAGGTGATCATGCCGCCGGCGGCCGATCGCGCTCATCCGGTGGACCTGTGGCTCTGTGGGCACCATCACCGCGCGTCCCACCTGGCGCTGCTGCAGGCCGGGGCACGGGTTGAGGACCTCACCGTCACGACCACCGACCGCCCGCAGCCCGATCGCGCCGGCCTCCCGGCGTAGCATGCTGGCGCGAGCGTCGCCGGGGCAGCACGGCCAGGGCGCTGACACAGCCGCCGACGGCGGCGTACGCGCCGTGAGCAGTCCGAGATCCATGCCGCTGATGAAAGCGCCCGGCCAGAACGTGTCTGGCGCCCGGCCCGGGCTTTCCTGCGCCCGGACTGAACGCCCGCGAACGCGGCGGGCAGTGTGTCCAGCTCACGTTCACGATGTGCGCCTGCGGGCCAGCCAGCCCACGCCTGCGTTAACTGACCGCCGTCGGTGGTGTACTTGACAGCGGGCAGTTCTTCGAAGGTTCACTTCACACCTGAGCGGATGCACTGGTTGAGGAAGGCGGCTCAGCATGGTGTCTTTCGAGGTCGTCACTATCGACAAGCCCGACGGCATGAATGTGATCCTCGGGCAGGCTCACTTCATCAAGACCGTGGAGGACCTGCACGAAACGCTCGCAGGGGCGAGTCCGCACTTGCGTTTCGGCCTGGGGTTTTGCGAAGCCTCCGCCGCCAGGCTCGTTCGCAGGTCCGGCAACGACCCGGAACTGACCGAACTGGCGGCACGGAACGCGCTGGCAATAGGCGCCGGGCACGCGTTTGTCGTCTTGCTGAAGGACGGGTTCCCGATCAACGTGCTGAATCAGGTCAAGGCGGTGCCCGAAGTCTGCGGCATCTACTGCGCGACCGCCAACGACGTCGGCGTCCTGGTCACGGTCACCGAGCGCGGGCGCGGGATCGCGGGAGTGATCGACGGATCACCGCCCGTCGGGATCGAAACTGAGGCGGACGCGGCCGAACGGCACCAGCTCCTGCGCGACATCGGCTACAAGCTCTGACCATGGTCGGCAAGGCAGCCGACCGGAAGACACCACATTCGGGTCGGCCGCTCCATCCGAGCCGCCGCGGCTAGGCGTTGAGGGGCTGATGGTCTCGTGTGCGGGCGGTTAGACCCTGCCGGAGCCGCAAGGGCGCGAAGCAGGCTCGGGGGAGCGATGATGAGCGGGCAGGACCGGCGGATCGCGGTCGGCGTCGACGGGTCCGAACCGTCGAAGCCGGCGCTCCGCTGGGCTATCGGACCTGGAAGGGATGGTGAAGCGCACTCTCATCGCCTGCCGAGGTGAGCGGCCTGGAGCCGGACGTCCCCGTCCGGCCGGTCGTGACCGAGGGCATGCGGCCGGGGCGCTGCTCGACGCGGCCAGGGGGCGGACCTGCTGGTGGTGGGCAGCCGGGGGCACGGCGGGTTCACCGCGGCGCTGCTCGGGTCGGTCAGCATGCTGTACGTACTGCACGCGCACTGTCCCGTCCTGGAGTTCCGGGACAGAACACAAGCCGCGGCAGACGGCGGACCGTGACAGCTGGCCGCGGGACTTCCTGGCACCGGTTCCGAAACGAAAGGCCCTGACCGTCGGCGCTGGCCGGGCGAATTCTGGTGTCAGTCGGAAAGATAGCAGCGTCTGATTCCGCCGCGACGCAGGCGCCCAGGCGGGCTTCATGAGCAGCTGCCCGGCAAGCCAGGGCGCAGTGACGGGCAGGTAGCGAGCGTCGCATACGGCGGGGTTCGAGGGGGCTTCGATGATCAGCTACGCGGATGTTGAGAAGCTGTGGGGCATGCGTGCGCCTGGGCCGGTGCTGCTGTCGCTGTACCTGCCGGTGCCGCTGGACCCCGCCGGGCTGCGAGGCCTTGCGGCCAGGGCCCATGACGTGATGAGCCTCAGCGCCGTCGGACCGGACGGCGTGAGACGTTCGTCCCTGGCACGCTGACCTGCGACGGCGGTGAAATATGATGCCTAGTTTCAGGAGGTGAGGTGCGATGACTTGCTCTGACCAGATACGTGAACACCAGGCGCGCTGCCAGCCGCACCTGCTCAGGCTGCGGCTGCTGGCCCGGGGCGAAGCCAGCACGACAGCCCCCAGGCAGATCGCCACCGAAGTGCGCGAGGCGACGAACGCCGTCCTCGCCGAGGCCGGGGCCGCCATCCCCACCGCGCTCGCGGCGGCTGACAGGCGCCGCAAGCCAGCCACGGAAACATTCCTGTGGGCGCGGCTGGCCCGGCTCGCGGATGCGGCCGACGAGGCGGTTAACGCAGCACACGGCGGACACGCTCCCGCCCTGCGCGGTCGCCTGCGCCGGTTCGATGAGCTGACATCGGCCATCTGGACGGTGCAGGACGCCGTGTGCGGGCAGGTACCGCTGCCCCGTCCCGACCCTAACGTCCCGGAGTACTATCCCGAACGGACGCGTGGCGGGTCTGCAGCCCTGGCGACTGCCCGGGCAGCGGCCGGGCGCCCGAGCCAGTTTCCCGGGCGTGGTTTATCACCCGATGACCAGGTTCACCTTGCTCGGCGTGGGGGCGATGAACTCGCCGCGCTACTCCCCTGCCGGGCTGCTCATCTCCCGCGGCCAGGTGCGGGTGGCCATCGACGGCGGCCCGGGCGCCGAACCGGCCGGCCCGCTGGCCGCGTGGCTGGTCACCGATGAACGCGCCGAGCTCATCCGCGATCTGCGCCGGCTGGCCGCCGCGCACGGCCTCAGCCCGGCGGTGTGCGCCTATCACGCCAGCGGGCTGGCGATCACGCCGCATCCCGTGGTCCACACGTCCCATCCGGCTTACGGCTACCTCGTCCAGGCGGGCGCCGCGCGGGTCGCGTGGGCGCCGGAGTTCTTGGAATTCCCGTCCTGGGCGGCGGGCACCGACCTGATGTTCGCCGAGGCGGCGAGCTGGGCGCGTCCCATCCGCTTCGCCAAGGGCGCGGGCGGGCACGCGCCGACGCTGGAGGTCGCCGAGCAGGCTGTCCGGCACGAGGTCCGCCGGCTGGTGTTCGCCCACATCGGCCGGCCAACGATCACGGCACTGGATGCGGGGCATGTCCCGCCGTTCGGAGAAATCGGAACGGAAGGCACGACATACACGGTAGCCGATGGAAAGTGACCTGCTCTGGCACCTGCTCGCGGGCACGACCTTTGTTGTGCTACCTGAGCCGGGCTCCAGCGATGACCACTCCCGCTATCACGGTCGGTCCGGACGCCACCGTGCCCTGACCCTGACCAGCACCCTCAAGCCCGCCGCCGGCCAGCACGCCGACCTCATTCCGGTCGCGATCCGGCTGATGTGGGACGTCGATGGCGTCGTGGACATCGTCGACCGCCTCGGCAAAGGCAGCCCGCCGCGACGGCAATCCACCGTCAAGGATGTCATGACCGCGCACGTGATGGGCGCCGACGTTAGTGAAGGCGAACTTCCCGCACCCGGACAAGCGGGCCGCAATGCCGCGCGCCTACGATGCCGAGTTCTCCTCCCAGCAGGCCGTCGGCGTGGTGGTGCGCTCGGCTAACCCGCACCCTGCTGCTTGTCTCCGGCGGAGCACAGGCCGGCGACGAGACGATGCTAGGCAAGGCGCGGTAGTCGATGGAAGCCGGCGCCGCCGCGGCCAGCACCGTCGCCGCACGGCAGGTAAGGACGATGCCCGCGGCCAGGACGAACGGCGCAGTGACGGCATGGATCCAGCCGCGCAGCCGCGGCCGACCTGGTTCTGGCGGGCACGTGACCACTCGGCCCCCCGCCGCCTTTACGGCCCTCAAGGGCACGCTGGGAATGGCCGGAGCTGTCTACTCCGATGGTGATTCGAGGCATCCGCCGTCTGAGGCGCCCGGCTCGGTGTAACGGGCGGCTTACCGCCCGGCATAGTCACCATCCCGCGAGCCGGCTCGGCTCGCCCCGGCAGGGGCGGGCGGGACCTCGTTGAACTGACTGTTGTAGAGGTCGTAGTAGAAGCCATGCCGGGCGAGCAGGGCGTCGTGGCTGCCCTGCTCGACGATGCGCCCGGCGTCCATGACGATGATGGTGTCCGCGTTCCGGATGGTGGACAGCCGGTGGGCGATGACGAAGCTGGTTCGGCCCTGCCGCAGCCGTGCCATGGCGTCCTGGATGAGGATCTCGGTGCGGGTGTCAACGTTGCTTGTGGCCTCGTCGAGGATCAGGATAGGCAGATCGGCCAGGAACGCTCGCGCGATCGTCAGCAGCTGCTTCTGCCCGGCGGACAGGTTGGAGGCGTCCTCGTCGAGCAGCGTGTCGTAGCCACCGGGCAGGGTCCGGACGAAGTGGTCGGCGTAGGCGGCCTCGGCCGCGGCGGTGATCTCCGCTTCGGTCGCGCCCTGCCTGCCGTATCCGATGTTGTCTCTGATGGTGCCCGCGAACAGCCAGGTGTCCTGGAGCACCATGCCGAAGCAGCGCCGGACCTGGTCGCGGGTGAGGTCGCGGTAGTCGGTGCCGTCGAGGGTGATGCGGCCGGAGTCGATCTCGTAGAAGCGCATGAGCAGGTTGACCAGGGTGGTCTTGCCCGCGCCGGTGGGGCCGACGATCGCGATCGTCTGGCCGGGTGCCGCCTCGAGGCTGAAGTCCTCGATCAGGGGTTTGTCCGGCTCGTAGCGGAAGAACACGTGCTCGAGCGTGACATGCCCCGCGACCCGGGACGGCCGGGCCGCGCCCGGGGTGCCGGGGCCTGCGGCAGCGGGAGCGCGGTCGGGAGCTTCCTCCGGCTCGTCCAGGAACTCGAACACCCGCTCTGCCGATGCCAGGCCCGACTGCAGCATGTTCATCTGGCTGGCGATCTGGGTGATCGGCATCGTGAACTGGCGGGAGTACTGGATGAACGCGGTGATGTCGCCGAGGGACATCCGGCCCGAGGCGACCCAGTAGCCGCCCAGCACGGCGATCACCACGTAGTTGAGGTTGGACAGGAACTGCATGGACGGCTGGATGACGCCGGACAGGAACTGGGCCCGGAAGCTCGCCTGATACAGCTGCTGGTTCTGGCGGCCGAACTCGTCGATGGCGGGCCCGCGCCGGCCGAAGACCTGCACTAGGGCGTGGCCGGTGTGGGTCTCCTCGACCAGCCCGTTCAGGGTGCCGGTCCGGTCCCACTGGTCGGTGAACTGGACCTGGGAGCGCCGCGCGATGAGGAAGGTGATGGCGAGCGCCAGCGGGATCGTGATCACCGATACGACGGCGAGCAGCGGTGAGATCCAGAACATCATGGCCATGACGCCGATGATCGTCAGCAGCGAGGTGATGAGCTGGCTGAGTCCCTGCTGGAGGGTCGTGGTGAGGTTGTCGATGTCGTTGGTGACCCTGCTCAGGACGTCGCCGTGCGGATGGCTGTCGAAATACCGCAGCGGCAGCCGGGCCAGCTTCTCCTCGACGTCGCGGCGCAGCCCGTACATGGTGCGCTGGGTGACGCCCGCCATGATGTAGGTCTGGCCCCAGCTGAAGACCGCCGCGAGCAGGTACACCAGGGCGGCCAGGCCGAGGACCCGGCCGAGCTGCGTGATGTCGACGCCCGCGCCGGGGGTGATGTTCATCCCGGAGATCATGTCGGCGAGCTGGCCCTGGCCGTGCGCGCGCAGCAGCGCGATCGCCTGCGCCTTGGTGACACCCGCCGGGAGCTGCTTGCCGATGACGCCGTCGAACAGGACGTTGGTCGCGGTGCCGAGGATCCTCGGGCCGGTCACCAGGAACCCGACTGAGGCCACGCCCAGGACGAGCACGATAAGCAGCCGGACCCGCTCGGGCCGCATCCGGGCCAGCAGTCGCCGCACCGTTCCGCGGAGGTCCCTGGTCCGCTCCGCCGGCTGCCCGGGGCCCGGCCGTCCCATCGCGGCGCCCCGGGCCATCCCGCCCCCCGGCCGCCCCATCATGCCGCCACCTCCTCGCCGAGCTGGGACTCGACGATCTCCCGGTACGGGTCGCAGCCCGCCATCAGCTCCTGGTGGGTGCCCATCCCGGCGATGCGGCCCTCGTCGAGAACGATGATCTGGTCGGCGTGCATGATCGTGCTCACCCGCTGCGCGACGATCACGACCGCGGCGTCGCCGGTGCCTGATCGCAGCGCCGCCCGCAGCCGGGCGTCGGTCGCGGCGTCCAGGGCCGAGAAGCAGTCGTCGAACAAGTACAGGCGGGGCTGTTTCACCAGCGCCCGGGCGATCGACAGCCGCTGCCGCTGCCCGCCGGAGACGTTGGTGCCGCCCTGATCGATCGTGGCCTCGAGCTGGCCGGGCATGGCGGCGACGAAATCGCTGGCCTGGGCGATCTCCAGGGCATGCCACAACTCGGCCTCGGTGGCCTGCGGCCTGCCAAGCCGCAGCGTACTGGCGACGGTGCCGCTAAACAAGAACGCCGCCTGCGGGACCAGGCCGATTCCGTCCCACAGCTCTTCGAGTTCCTGGTCCCGCACGTCGACGCCGTTGACCAGCACGCTGCCAGCCGTGGCGTCGAAGAACCGCGGGATCAGGCTGAGCAGGGTGGTCTTGCCGCTGCCGGTGCCGCCGATGATCGCGCTGGTCTGTCCGGGAGGGAACCTGCAATCCAGGCCCTGCAGGACGGGCCGCTCGCTGCCCGGATAACCGAAGGTGACGTTGCGGAACTCCACTAGACCGGTTGCCCGGGCCGGCCAGATCGGGTGCGGCGGGTCGGTAATCGACGGTTCGGTGCCGATCACCTGCTCGATCCGCTCCGCGCTGGCCACCGCGCGCGGAACCAGGATCACCATCATCACCGCCATCATCACCGCCACCAGGATCTGCAGGATGTAGGTCAAGAACGCGGTGAGATTGCCGATCGGCATCGATCCCTCGCTGACCAGGCGGCCACCGAACCACAGGACGGCAACGCTGGACAGGTTCAAGATCGCCATCAGCGCCGGCATGGCCAGCGCGAAGATCCGGTTCACCCGCAGCGCGGTGGCCGTCAGGTCGGCGTTGGCCCCGCCGAAGCGCTCCGCCTCGGCCTGGCCGCGGACGAAGGCGCGGATCACCCGGACGCCGGTGATCTGCTCGCGCAGCACCTGGTTGATCCGGTCGATCTTGACCTGTATGGACCGGAACAACGGCACCACCATGACCAGCATGACGCCGATGACCACGGCCATCACCGGCACGGCAACTACCAGCAGGAGCGACAGTTGCGCGCCCTCCTTGATCGCCATGATCACGCCGCCCCCGCACATGATCGGGGCGATGACCATCAGCGTCAGGCCCATCTGCAGGAACAACTGGATCTGCTGGATGTCATTGGTGTTGCGGGTGATCAGGGACGGCGTCCCGAAGCGGTTCATCTCACGGGCCGAAAAGCCCTGAACCCGGGTGAAGACCGCCGCCCGCATGTCCGCGCCCGCCCCCATCGCGACCCGCGACGCCCAGTACACCGCCACGATGGCGACGGCACCGATCGCCAGAGCGACAGCCAGCATGACCGCGCCGGTGGTCCAGATGTAGCGGACGTCCCCCTTTTCGACGCCGTAGTTGATTATGTCGGCGTTGAGGTTGGGCAGGTACAGGTTCCCTATCGTCTGCGCCACCAGCAAGATCACCACGATCGTGACCTGGCGGATATAACGGCGCAGGAAGCTGCGCAGCAGCCGGGTCAGCATGGCGGCGGGCCTCCCGCGGGGACGTTCACACCCCAACACTGCCGCCGCCGCAGCCGGGCGTGCAGGGGCGGATGTCCCCGCGACACGGGACCTTGGCCGCCGGCTCCGGTCGCGCGAGGAGATACCGAACGGATGGTGGCGCACCACCGCGCGTTCGGTATCTCCTTATCGGCGGCAGCAGGTCGGCCAGCAGGGCCGCGCCGGCTGCGGCTAGCACGTACGGGCGCCACCGGGAGGGCTGAGGCTCCCGTCGCGCCACGCGAAGCCCCACTGGTAGACCGATCCCCATACCAGCAGGTAGTTGGCGTAGCCGATCACCTGTAGGCGCGACCCGACCATACCCTTGTCCATTAGGGCCGCCGCCGTGGCCATGCCCGCATCGCGCACCCACCAGGTCCAGCCCTCCTCGCACGCATAGTGCGCTCTCCATGACTGGGCGTTGACGTACCCGCCGACCAGGAAGAAGACGGGCATCACCTGGGAGACCCAGGTGACCCACCGTCCCCATTCGATGTAGTCCAGCGCGTCCCGGCCGGACAACTGCCCGGCCCGGTACGTGATGTCGACCAGCAGCCAGTGCCCGTAAACCACGCCGCAGAGGGCCACCGCACGCAGCAGGTCAAGGTAGCGGTTGCGTTCCGCGCCCGCCGGGGCCGGTGCCGCGGTCACCGGTAGAGGGCGCTCGTTCGCCTGGCATCGAGATGCTGAGCTGGCGCCGTGCCTTCTTCGAGCGCCCAGGTCGTCCAGCCGAGCAATCGCGCCGGTCACGAGCAACCCTCCCATCCGTAACGAGCGGGGTTCGGAAGCCCCGGCGAGGCTGCGGACCGAAGCTGCGCCTCGGAATTTACGCCGGTCATCCTGGTACCGAAGATCGGCTGACATCACGGGCCTTGGTCCTGGCCTGGCGGTTCTGAATCCCTGCTTCCTTGTGGCTCGCAGCGCCGAAGCGAAGGCTCTGTCGTGGGCTGTTAGGTAGGCGCCCGGTCCCGCGCGACGTGACTTTCGCCTCTTTCGCCGTCGGGACGGCGTGGCCGACCGTGCTTGGTAGGGAAGTCCCCGGCGGTACGGGGGCCCAGCCGGTGACGGCAGCCCTGGACCTGCGTCGCCGTTTCAGAGGGGTGCGGCAATGGCATCAGCAACTGGTAAGAGCCCAATGCACAAGAAGATGGTCAGCGGTCCGCCCAAGAAGGAGATGGGCCGGCGTGACATGGTCATGTTCATCTTCTTGTCGATGGTCAGCGTCAACGTTGTCATCTACGGGGCCGTCGGTACGTCGGTTGTGGGCTGGTGGATTACGGCCGTGATCCTCTTCCTGCTGCCCAGTTCGCTGATCATCGCGGAGCTGTCGACCGCGTACCCCTACCAGGGCGGCATCTACGACTGGGTGCACCGGGCCTTTGGCCGGCGCTGGGCCGCGCGTACGACCTACTGGTACTGGGTCAACGTGGCTCTGTGGATGCCGTCGGCGTACCTGCTGTTCACCGGTGCGCTGCAGGCGCTGGGCTGGACTGGCGTCACGCTGTTCCAGCAGACACTCGTGTGTACCGGGCTGGTGTGGATCACCGTCGGGCTCGGCATCGCCAGGCTGAAGCTCGGCAAGATGGTCACCGACGCGAGTTCTATCGCCGTGGTCGCCATCTTGATCACGGTGACCATCGGCGCGTTCGTACTGTTCGCCAGGCACGGGACGGAGGCCAATCACTTCTCGCTGCAGACGATGGTTCCGGACTTCGGGAACGCGAAGGTGTACCTGCCGACGATCGTGTACGGATTCCTGGGCATGGAACTGGTCGCAGCGCTCGCAGGGGAGGCCAAGCACCCCCGTCGTGACATGCTGTGGTCAATCCCGGTAGCCGGGATGAGCCTCACGATCATCCAGCTACTGGCGACCGTGGCCCTGCTGCTGGTGATCCCGCTGAAGGTGCTCGGCCTGACCACCGGGATGATCGACATGTACAAGGCCATCTTCGACAGCACCAGCTCGGCGATCGTCTGGCTGCTGGGCATCGTGACACTGTTCACCTACTTCTGCGGCATCCTGCCCTGGACGCTCGGCGCCAACCGCGCCGCGGCCGAGGCCGCCCACGATGGCGAACTGCCGGCCCTGTTCGGCCGGGAGACCCGGTGGAACACCCCGGGCTGGGCATACGTCTTGATGGGCGTGGTCGCCACCGCCGTGCTGCTGTTCGCCGGCATCTTCATCAAGACCGAGAACGACCTGTTCTATGCGCTGTTCGCCTCCTCCTCGGCGGTGTTCATCCTGCCGTACCTGCTGATGTACCCGGCCATCATCCGGCTGCGCCGGTCCGATCCGCTGATGCGGCGGCCCTTCCGGGTTCCCGGCGGCCAGGCGGGTCTGTGGCTCTGCGTCATCCTGGCCACCGGCGCGGTGCTATCGTCGCTCGTCTTGTTCCTGTGGACGCCCGGCAACCCGGTCGACTGGAACTACACCGGCCCGCTGCTGGGCATCTTCGGCGGCGCCGTCGCCGTCGGCGAGGTCCTCGTCGGCTGGAGCCTGCGCAAGCACAAGGGCAGGCCCACCGAGGCCGAGCCAGCCGGGGAGCAGCCAGCGACACCGCCCGTCGGGCACCCCGAAGCGGCGTGAGGCGTCAGGGAGCATTACCGGCGCGCAGCTGGCGGGCGGCCGGGTAACGCTGGATGAACAGCGCCTCGACCTGGGCAATACGGGCTATCTCGCCCGGGTCCACGCTCTCGTTCGGGCCGTGGATGCCCGCCTTCGCGTCTTCCACCCCCAAAATCGCTATCTCAGCGGCCGGGCACGCCCGCTGGAAGATCTCGCAGAGCGGGATCGACCCGCCGTCCCCGGCCGTCACCATGTCGGCGCCGTAGGCATCTTTCATGGCCTGCGCCAGCACGCGGTAGGCAGGCCCATCCGTCCTCGCGGCGAACGCGGCGTCGGGAAGGTCCCGCTCTACGTGGATCCGTACGCCCCACGGCGCCGCGGCGATCAGGTGGGCAACGAGCTTGTCCTGGGCCTGCACCGCGCCGGTACCCGGGGGGATCCGCAGGCTGACCAGGGCGCTGGCCTTTGCCTGGACCGTCACCGGCGCACCGGAGACGGCGGGGCAGTCAATGCCGAGCACGGTGACCGCGGGCCGGGCCCATAGCATGTCGGCGACCGTGCCGTCGCCGAGCAGGCCCACGCCGTCGAGCACTCCCGCATCGGCCCGGAACCGGCTCTCCGGATAGGTCCCCCCTCCCCGCCAGACCTGGGACTGATCCAGCCCTCGGATCGAGGTATTACCACGCTCATCACGCAGCGTGGACAGGATGCGGATGAGAGCCGCGAGCGCGTCAGGCGCCGGGCCGCCGAGCACGCCGGAATGGACTGGCCCCGCCATCGACTCCACGTGCACCGTCACGTTGGTGATGCCGCGCAGCGTCGTTGTCACCGTCGGCGTCCCGGCAGCGATGTTGCCTGCGTCGCAGACCAGGATCGCGTCCGCCCGGACAAGGTCAGGGTTCGCGGTCACAAGGGCCTCGAGCCCGCCGGTGCCCTGCTCCTCGGAGCCCTCGGCCACGGCGATCACTCCGGCCGGGAGGGCCGGGGCTCCGAGCGCCCGCAGCGCGGTCAGGTGCGCGACGATGTTTCCCTTGCAGTCCGCTGCCCCGCGGCCATACCACCGTCCGCCAGACTCAGTGAGTTCGAACGGCGGGGTCAGCCATTCGGCCGGGTCGGGCACGGGCTGCACGTCATAATGGCAGTACAACAGGATGGTCGGGCAGCCGTCAGGTGCCGGGGCACGGGCAATCACCGCCTTGCTGCCGTCTGGTGTGTCGTGCAGGGTCGCCTCGCGTAGCCCAGCAGCGCGGAACAGGCCAGCCACCAGCCGGGCGGCCTTGCCGCAGTCTTCCCGATCGGGCCAGGCAGGATCGGCTACCGACCGCAGCGCCACGAGCTGGGCCAGGTCTCGCCGCGCTCGCGGGATCAAGGCCAGCGTTGCTTCCCGCACGTCGTCGGCCGTCATCATGGAGCGGCTCCTCGATCGTTGTGCTTCTACCGCCGAAGGTCCGTCTGCCGGGCCCGGAGCCGCCCGCGCAGAGCCGCCGGCCGGGCCGACCCTACCGCAGTGCCCCTGAGGCTATGCCCGCGTTCATCTTGCGGATAGGGCAGAAGGTCCCCGCAGGTACTCTTCGGCGGCCAGCACCTGGAGCGCCCGAGGGTCAACGGATCGCCACGACGGGGCAGGTAGAGGGGCACGCATTGCAGGCCAACCGAGCCGGCATGGCCTCGACGAACCTGCGGTGCCTGCCGCTGCCGATGACCATTAGGTTGGCGATCGCCAGTACCCGGCTGGCTCGTGCGTACGCGGCGGCGAAACTCTACAACCGTGCGCCCGGCCAGATCGCCGGTTCTTCAACGGCCCGGAGATTGTCGACCCGGGTCTGGTCGATGTCGGGCACGGGGAGCCACGCGATCGCCATCGAATCCGATGTCGTCCTCGTGGACGAACCCGCCTCCGCGCTCGACCCCGATCGCCACCGCGAGGATCGAAGACCTCATGCGGGAGCTTAAGCCGCAGTACACCATCGTCATAGTGACGCACAACGTGCAGCAGGCTCGTGGGGTACGGCCCCACCCGGCAGACCTTCGAGAACCCGCGCGACCCCGGCACCCGTAGCTTTGTCACCAGGCGGATGGGATGAGCAAGAGTACTGATGTCCCGCCATCACGGGGCCGTGCGGCCCTTACTGCTTAGTCTTTCACCGTGAAGCCCTATGAGATAGGAGGGATGGTGCAGTCGTGACGGGCGGGCTCAACTGTTGAGGCTAAGGACATGGCTACTGTTGTACGTGAGATCGAGCGGAAATACGCCCCTGCCGCAGGCGGGGCGGCCGCGCTGGATGCGGTGAAAACCATGATCGGGACGGCGGGAGTTGCCGCCGTCGCAGAGCCAGCTGAACAGCTCCTGGACGCGGTCTACTACGACACCGCGGATCTGCGACTGATACGCGCTGGTATCACTATGCGGCGCACTGGCGGGGAGGATCCGGGCTGGCACCTGAAGTTGCCCGCAGGCACCGACACCCGAGACGAGATCCGCGTGCCCCTCGCCGGACCCGGCGGCGAGCCTGCCGCCAGCACAGCCGCCGGGACGGCCGGGGAACGTGCGGCAGCGTCCAGCGTCACGACCGACGGCGCGGTCCCGGAAGAGCTCGCGGCCCTGGTCCGGGCCTATACCCGGGACGCGGCGCTAGCGCCGGTGGTGCGTATCCAGACCGCCCGCCGCGCGCTCCGGCTGCTCGACCGCGCCGGCCGGGCACTCGCCGAGATCGCTGATGACCACGTGTCGGCCGGGCCTGCCGGTGGACCTGCGGCCACCTAGTGGGAAGAGATCGAGGCCGAGCTGGTCGCCGGTGGCCCCGCACTGCTGGACGCTGTCGACGCGCAGCTGCGCCGGGCCGGCGCCCGGCCCGGCGCGACCATCACGAAACTGCAGCGGGCGCTCGCCGGCCGACTGCCCGCCGCGGCGCCGCGCGAAACCATGCTGACCAGGCATTCGCCTGCGGGGGAAGTGGTGCTCGCCTACCTGCGCCACCAGGTGGCTGCCATCGCACGCTGTGACCCGCTGGTCCGCTGTGATGAGCCAGACGCCGTGCATGAGATGCGGGTCGCGACCCGCCGGGCCCGCAGCGCGCTACAGGCCTTCGGCGGCATCATCGAACGGGACGCGACCCGGTCGCTGTGCGCGGAGCTGAGGTGGCTGGCGGCCGCGGTCGGACAGGCGCGCGATACTGAGGTGCTGCTGGCCCGGCTTACCGCCGACCTCGCCGCCGTTCCCCCCGCCCTGGTGGTGGGCCCCGTAGAGGCCCGCATCACGGCCCACTTCACCGGTGAGCTCGCCCGGGCACGCCAGGCCGGGCTCGATGCACTCGACGGGCAGCGCTACCTCTCCCTGCTCGATGACCTCGATGCGCTGCTGGCCGACCCGCCGCAGACACCAGCGGCGGAGCGAAAGGCGGGCAAGGCGCTTGCCAAGCCGGTCCGGTGGGCAGCACGGCGGTTGCAGCGTGCCCTGGCCACTGTGCCTGACGCGGAGGACCGCGACAGCGCGATCCATCAGGCGCGCAAGGCCGCCAAACGGGCCCGGTACGCCGCAGAAGCAGCAGTGCCGGCACTCGGCAGGACCGCCGCGCGCCAGGTCTCACGGGCCAGGGAACTGCAGGACCTGCTCGGCGACCACCACGACAGCGTCGTCGCCCGCACAGTGCTGCTTGAACTCGCCCAACAGGCCCGGGCGGCCGGGGAGGACACCTTCACTTACGGCCTGATGTACCAGCGCCAAGCCTGCCACGCCGCCGAGATCGAGGAAGCCCTGCCACGCTTTGAGGCCGTTAAGTTACGCGACTACGGGCTACCGTGATCGGCGTGCTGCGTGATCTGACGGTGCTGGCCGCGAGGCTTGCGGCACGCTGGCTGTCGTGGGAAGCCATCTTCAGCCGATATAGGGCTACGAATACCCGGCTTGGTCAGTTGATGACTTGTATTCATCTTCCCGGCCGCGCCCATGCCAACTCAGCGTGGAACTGGGTGCGGCGATAAGCGAGGGTTCCCCTCAACCCGTTGTGCAGATAGGGACCAAAGGGCCCTACGAGCTCAGCCAGGTCGCGGCATTGCCTGACGGCTAGGTAAGGCCCATAACAGGCCTGATCGAGAGCGAGCTTTCCGACGGGAGCAGCCGATGTCTTCGGCCTGTTATACGAGTTGGTCGATGAGCAGTTGCGCACGGTACTCGCTAGATTCGTGGGAACGGATCCCGCGCCCGGCGGCGAGACAGACCACGGGCGACAGCCAGTGGACGACCGGGAGAATCACTACGAACTCGCGGTCGGCAACAGGAGCCGCAGCCGAGACCAATGGGATATCTGGGCCGCAGTCTTCATGGGGCTTATGCAAGACCCAGCTTTAACCTAATACGTGGCTGAGTGTTGGTCACGCGCTGCCGACGGCGGGTACAGATCTGGGTGATTTGCATGCCGCCGTAGGCGGCCTGGCTCCCTGCGGACGGCCGGTGGTTACCTGCGTCGTGTCGTTGCAGGCATCTGGCGGCTTGGCAGTCGGCTCCGTACGGACTGCCCTGCTTTGATCACCCGGAGTATCCCGGTGAGGGCGGACAGCCCGCCGATTCCGGCAAGCGCGCAGCTCATGTCCGGACCGTAGAGGAACAGCCCCTTCCAGTTCACCTTGAACACCGCAGTCGGCACGACAGTTACGGCCGCCGGGATACCGAACTCCCACAGCAGCGGCAGGGTCAGGCGGCGACCGTGTGCCTCAGCGCCGGGCCGCCGGGCCAGCCGCGCCAGCGACCAGCCCTCGGCAGCCACGGCGGCTGCCACGGCGGCGTCGAACCCGGCGTAGAAGATGCCGATACCGGTACCCTTCACCGTCCCGCCGGCCACCATCCCGGTCACGCTTTGCTCGATCGCCAGCAGCCCCGGCAACGCCCCGCCGTGGGTACCCACGTTGAACAGCACGACAACGCCCCAGTTCCCTCGCGGGACCAGGGCCATGCCTGCATGAGCGCCGGGTTCGTCGCCGGGATGGTAGGACGCGTCCACCCCGCCCCATGGGCCGGTAAACCAGCCCATGCCGTAGCCTGCGCCGGCAAACGCGCCTCGTTTCTGCGGCGGGCCCGGCCGCATCATCTCGGCGATCCCGGCCGCCGAGAGCACCGCCTGGCCGTGATAGCGTCCCCCGCCCTGGTACATGGCCAGATAGCGGCTCATATCCTCGGCCGTGGAGATAATGCCCCCGGTCGGAACCGTGCTGCCGTGCGGGGGTGCGTCGAAGGCGACCGGGAACCCGAACCAGTACCGGTAGCCGGACCCGAGCCCGTCGCGCTTAGCGTCCTTGATGGCGGTGTAGGTGTGATGCATGCTCAGCGGCTCGAAGATGTGCCTCTTCAGATAGGCCTCGAACGGCTCTCCGGCCGCCATCTCCACGACCAGCCCCAGCGTCGTGTAATTCAGGTTGGAGTACTCAAACGCCGCGCCGGGAGACCGGGCAAGCCTGGTCGCGGCCAGCGCCCGGACGGCAGGTTCCAACGGGTGCATCCCAGCGGCCAGTGTGGCTGCGCGACCGGCCCGCTCGGTCAGACCGCTGGTCTGACTCAACAGGTGACGGACGGTGAGCAGCGCGGACGCCTGCGGATCAGCCACCCGGAACCACGGGATGTAACGCTGGACCGGCGCATCCAGATCCATCTTCCCGGCCTCGGCTAGCTGCATGACCGCCAAGGCGGTGAAGGACTTGGAGGCCGACCCGATGAACAGCGGTGTCTGCGGCGTGAACGCCCGCCCGGAGTCATCAGCCCTACCGAAACCTCGCAGGTGCACGGGGCGGCCGTCGTGGACGATACCAACCGCCAGGCCCGGGATGCGAGCATCTTTCATCTGCCTCCGGATATACGCGTCGACCGCAGTAAAGCTGGGCGCGGCCGCTTCACTTACGGAAGCATGCTTCACCACGTCAGCATTGCACACCCGATGCTGACGATCGGCGGCGGCGAGCAGTTCCAGGTCGTCGTGATCGATGACGATGATCGTCGACCCGGCCTCTATGAGCCGGCTGGACACGCGCGCGGGGTTCCCGGCACGACGAGCTCATCAGCCGCCACGCAAGGCAAGATGCGAAACCCGGCAAGGAGCGGATCTTGCTCGATCTCAGGCAGTCCCGGGACCTACGTCCCTTCACGGGCCCCGAAAGGGCAGGTCATAATGGCTGGGTAGTTAGTCGCTAGCAAGCAAAGGAGAACGCGGCGTGACGCAGAGACCGCGGCGATGCATACGTCGGTGCCTCACCGGCTAGAACCTCCTGATCCGGATTCATGCCAGGACGCACGGCCAGCGGTGGGGGACATCCTCATCATCGACGGCGCTGGCATGGCGGGACTGCCCTTGCGCGGGACGATCGTCGCACTATCCGGCGACGACAGGACGCCGGGGTACCTGGTGCGCTGGACCGGAGGGGACTACGAATCATGGGTGATCCCCGGCCCGCGCGCTCGCATCGAAAAGCGTGGCTGACCCGTCGACGGAACGGCAGCGTGCCGGGCCAGCTGGACGCGCGGCTCACCTGTACAGCTCAGTCCGGGGCGTTGCGCGCAGAGTTCGTCGAGCCAGGCGCGGGCGGTGGCGTCGCCTGGGGGTCCGCATCAGACTCGGTTTGAAATCACGTCCGTTCCGTTTCCAGAATGCTGGATCAACGCAGATCATGGCAGGGACCGAAGTCCCCACGCCGGAATGGCCACGGGTCCCCGTGTCCTCCAACCCCGACCCCACTGTGGTTCGACCGGCACCCCCATCGCCCCGGCACCGGCCAGTACCGGGCGCCGGCCGCGGCGCCTCTGACCGATGCTTCCCGCATCCTGGCGCTCAGGCGTCGATCTCGTGGGGCTGCGGGTAAGAGGTCCAGTCAAGCTCGCGGGGGCGACTGGCGTGCCTTTCGGCGGGCGGCATGCGCCGGACGGCGAGCGCGCCGATGACCGCGGCAGCCAGACACGCTACTGCCCCAAGGCCTAGGCCGTAGCGAGGGCCAAGGCCGTCGGCGACCGCTCCCACCACCGGGCCGCCGATCGGGGTGCTGCCGCTGAACGTCACCGACCAGAGGGCCATTACCCTGCCCCGGAACTGCGGGTCAGCGGTGAGCTGCAACGTCGTGTTCCCTGTCGCCATGAACGTCGTGCTGAAGAACCCGGCAACCCCAAGCGCGGCCAGCTCACCGGGCAGCGCGGGAACCAGCGCCGCGGCGAGAATGGCACCGCCGAAACCGACCGCGGCCACCGTGAGCAGCGGCAGGCCTGTTCTGGCGAGGCCCGCCACAACCAGCCCGCCAGCGACGGCACCGGCGCCCATCGCCGCGGTCATAAACCCGTAGGTGCTGGCCCCGCCATGGAAGCTGACGTGGGCCAGCAGGGGCAGGGAGACCTGGAATTCGTAGGCCAGCGTACCGACGAGGGCCATCATCAGCAGGGGTACCAGCAGGCCCCGCGTGCCAGCCACGTACCGCAGCCCCTGCCGCAACTGACCGCTTTCGCGTCCCGCGGGCGGCGACGGACGCAGCTGCGCCGCTTTGATACTGGCCAGCGCGACGAGCACGGCCACAAAGCTGGCAGCGTTGGCCAGGAAGCACACGCCGATCCCGACGGTGGCGATGAGCACTCCTGCGACGGCGGGCCCGACGGCGCGAGAAGCGTTGGTGAGGACGCTGTTGAGGCTCACCGCGTTCTGCAGCCGGTCCCGCCCGACTAGCTCGGGAACGAAGCTCTGCCGTGCGGGCTGATCAACGGAATTGACCGTGCCCATGGCGGCAGCTAGGACGAAGACCATCCACAGCCGCACGGCATGCGTCACCGTCAGCAGGCCGAGGAGCAGCGCCAGCAGGCCCAGGGCGGACTGGGTTCCCAGCAGCAAGCCGCGCTTGCCGACCCGGTCGGCGACCAGCCCGCCGTAAGGCCCCAGCAGGAGGACTGGCAGGAACTGGGCGGCGGCAACCAGTCCGAGCAAGACGCCGGAGTTGGTGAGCTGCAGCACGAGCCAGGACTGCGCCACCACCTGCATCCACGTGCCAACCAGGCTGACCGCCTGGCCAGCGAAGTACAACCGGAAGTTGGGCACCGCCAGCGCAGCGAACACGCGGCCCGCGAACGGCTGGCGCGCGGGCCGGCTCGTTCCTGGCTCGTGATCTTTCACCGGTACGCATCGTCGCCGCTGGGGGGAACAGAGGCCAGTGCCGAAGGTCCTGGCACCGGGACATGCCGGATCTTGGCCTGTCCCATCCCCGGCGAGCCCGGGCGCCAGGTACGGACAACAGGCGCTCCTGCAGCATGCCGCTACTGGTGTTGTGAATGTTGCTCGTGATGTAATCCTCAGCTGGCGACCAGGGCCTTGACCGAGGCGGTGATTTCGGCCAGGCCGGCCTTGGCGTCGGAGAAGAACATCCCGGTCTTCGGGTTGGTGTACAGCTCGTTGTCGATCCCGGCGTAGCCGTGACCCATGGATCGCTTGATCACGATGATGCTCTTGGCCTGGTCCACGTTCAGGATCGGCATGCCGGACACCGGGTTGCCGGGACGGCGGGCGGCCGGGTTGGTGACATCGTTAGCGCCGACGACGAGGGCCACATCCGCGGTGGGGAACTCGGGGTTGGCGGCATCCATCTCTTTCAGGTCGGTGTAGGGCACGTTTGCCTCGGCCAGTAGCACGTTCATGTGACCGGGCATCCGGCCCGCCACCGGGTGGATGGCGAAGAACACTGTCGCGTGCTCGGCCAGCAGCGCGGCCAGCTCCGCCGCCTCGTGCTGAGCCTGCGCGGCGGCCAGCCCGTAGCCGGGGACGATGATGACCTTGCCGGCGTAGGCCAGCTGGATGGCCGCGTCTTCGGCGGTGATGCGCCGGATGCTGGCGCCCGCGCCAGCCGCAGCGGGCCCGGCGGCCGGGCCGCGGTCGCCGGTGCCGAAGCCGCCCATCATGACGCTGAGCACTGAGCGGTTCATGGCCTGGGCCATGAGCACGGTGAGGATGCCGCCGGAGGCGCCGACCAGCGCGCCGCCGATGATCAGGGCGCCGTTGTCGATCACGAAGCCGGCCACGGCCACCGCGAGGCCGGTAAAGGAGTTCAGCAAGGCGACGACCACGGGCATGTCCGCCCCGCCGATCGGCATCGTCATGGTGATGCCGAAGGCCAGGGCCGCGCACACGACCAGGATCAGCATGGCGGTGGAATCGTTTCCGGCCAGCAGGTAGCAGCCCGCCCCGATCCCGATGACGGTGAGGGCGGCGGTGATGAGGCGGGCCCCGGGGAAGACCACCGGACGTGAGCTGACCCAGCCTTGCAGTTTGCCCGCGGCGATCAGCGACCCGGAGAAAGTGACGGGCCCGATGATGACGTCGAGGACCGTCGCGATCATGACGCGGCTGGAGATGCCGGGGCTGCCGGCCAGGCGGACGAAGTCGCCGGCCGCCACCAGCGCGGCGGCGCCCCCGCCGACCGCGTTGAAGATGCTGACGACCTGCGGGACGTCGGTCATCTTGACCCGGCGGGCCATGGCCAGGCCGGCCGCCGCGCCGCCGACGCCACAGACCGACAGCACGACCCAGCCGGTCGTGGTGATGGTGCCGTCGTGGATGACGCCGGTCAGGGCGGCGGCCACCGCGACGATCATGCCCATCCAGGACAGCCGGCTGCCCTTGCGGGCCGTGGCCGGGGAGTTCATCAGGTGCAGTGCGACCACGAAGCCGACGGCGGCGACCAGGTAAGCGAGATCCACGGCGACGGTGACGACGTTCATGACATCTCCTTCGTCCCGTCGTGACTGACCGGCGCGGGCGGTTTGCGGAACATCTGCAGCATCCGGTCGGTGAGGCCGTAGCCACCCACGACGTTCATCCCGGCGAAGAACGCGGCCACGCCAGCAAGCACATAGCCCGTGACCGTCTGGGCCTGCGAGGCTGTCACGATGGCCCCGATGATGACGATGCCGTGGATAGCGTTGGACGCGGACATCAGCGGGGTGTGCAAGGTGGACGGCACCTTGGTGATGACCTCGTAGCCGACCAGGATGGCCAGCACGAACATGTAAATATCAGACATCAGGCCGGTGGTCATCGGATGCCTCCTGGGGCGGTCGCTGCGGGCAGGGCGGCCACCGCCGGGTGGAGCACCTTGCCCTGGTGGGTTACGACCACGCCGGCCTGGATCTCGTCGGCAGGATCGATGGTCAGCGTGCCGTCACGGACCAGCTCAGCCAGCAGCGCGACGACGTTATGGGAGTAGGCCGCGGAGGCGGCGGTGGGCATCTGAGCCGGCAGGTTGCCTGCGCCGATGATCAGCGCGCCGTTCTCGGTCAGCACCGTCTGGTCCGCCACTGAGCCTTCGATGTTCCCGCCCAGACGGCTGGCAGCCAAGTCGACCAGGACGGCGCCCGGCTGCATGCCCTTGACGGCCTCGGCCGTGACCAGCACCGGCGGGCGCCGGCCCGGCACCTGGGCTGTGGTGATGACCACATCGAAACGGGCGATCCGCGCGGCGAGCTCGGCCTGCTGCGCTGCCTGCTCCGCGGCCGTGAGCGCCCGGGCATACCCGCCCTCGCCCGCGCCGGACGCGACCGATTCGAGCATCAGGAACCTGGCACCGACGGATTCCACCTGATCGCGGGTCTCCGGCCGGATGTCGTAGCCGGTCACCACAGCCCCGAGCCGGCGTGCGGTGCCCATGGCCTGCAGGCCGGCCACGCCTGCGCCGAGCACGAGAACATTCGCGGGGCGGCTCGTCCCGGCCGCAGTGATCAGCATGGGGAAGAACCGGCCGAAACGATCAGCCGCGAGCAGCACCGCCTTATAGCCGGCCACGTTAGCCTGCGAGGTGAGCGCGTCCATGGACTGAGCCCGGCTCACGGTCCTCGGGAGCCCATCCAGGCTGATCGCGGTCACCCCGGCCACGGCCAGCTGCCGGGCCAGGTCCGGCTGGACCAGCGGCCGCAGCATGCCGATCACCGCCTGGCCCGCCCGCAACCGGGTGGTCGTCTCCTGCCCCGGCGTGCCGATGCCGACCACGATGCCAGCTCTGCGGATCGCCTCGTCCCGGCTGACAACTTCCGCGCCGGCTCGTTTGTAGGCGCTGTCGGGGAACCACGCCGCGGCACCGGCGCCGGACTCCACCAGGACGTGCGCCTGGGCGCGGGCCAGCACCGGGACTGACTCGGGTACCAGCGCGACACGCTGCTCGCCTGGTGCCGTCTCCCTGAGAACGCAGACGGTGACAGCCTTCTCCGGAATGGGTTGGCTCATGACAGTGGGTCTCCTTCGGCTGATCGGTGCGAGCTGCCCGGCGCAGCGGGCATAGCGGCGGTCTGCCGACGGGCGGTGAGCTCCGCGGACGAGGACGCCCAGGACCCGCTGACGGAACGGCGACCGCCGATGAAGTTCCCGCAACGAGGCTCGCCCTCCACCGGGCTGCCGACATCCCCAGCTCTCCGGCAGACCTTCGCCCGCGACCCGGTCACGACGATCATTGCGCGCTCCATTCGTCCAGCAGCAGTCAACGGCCTCCCTAGCGTCACCCCACCCCGAGCCGCGAACAGAACGCGAGAGCCGAACGCCTTTTGCCCTACGGACCAAGGTCCCGGGCGCAGCCTTGGGGATCACCGTCTGCGTCCCGGGCCCCGGTGATGGACCCCGGTCGAACCGTTCAGCGTTCCGGCTCACGTCAGGCTCTTGGGCCTGGCCGCCGGGACCTTGGACCCTGAAGGAAGCGCGGCAGGATCCGATAGGAGTCGAATAAGGAGGAAGACATGTCGTACGCAACAACAAATCCGTACACCGGCAAGGTCGAGGCGGAATTCCCGACCGCGACTGACGACGAGGTGAAGGCCGCTATCGGCGCAGCCGATGCTGCATTCCGGACGTGGCGGGAAAAGCCCATCAGCGAGCGTGTGCAAGTGCTCCACAACGCGGCTACGATCCTGCGCGACCGGCACACCGAATACGCGAAGATCCTGACGCTGGAAATGGGCAAGCTCATCGGCGAGGCGGAGGCCGAAGTCGAGCTGAGCGCGAAGATCCTGGAGTACTACGTCAAGAACGCCGAGGCGGAGCTCGCCCCGCGCAATCTGCCGGCCGAGGGCTTTGCTGATGGCGCCGTGCAGCTCGTGTATGAGCCGCTCGGCGTGCTTTATATCGTCGAGCCGTGGAATTTCCCGTACTACCAGATCGTCCGTATCGGCGCGCCGCAGCTCGCCGCCGGCAACACGGTGATCTTGAAGCACGCCTCGATCGTGCCGCAGGCCGCTGCGGCGTTCGAAGCGCTCTTCAGGCAGGCAGGCCTGCCTGATGGCGCGTTCATCAACCTGTACACGGGCCACGATCAAACCGAGCTGATCTTGTCCGACCCGCGTGTCAAGGGTGTCGCCCTGACCGGCAGCGAGGACGCCGGCGCAGCCGTCGCACAGGCCGCCGGCAAGTACCTCAAGAAGAGCACACTGGAGCTTGGCGGCGCCGACGCCTTCATCGTGCTCGACGATGCCGATCTGGACAAGGCGGTCGACTGGGCAGTGTTCGGCCGGCACTGGAACGGCGGCCAGGTGTGCGTCTCGTCCAAGCGCATGATCGTCGTCGATTCCGTCTACGACGAATTCCTGGAGAAGTACAAGGCCGGCGTGGCCGCGCTCAAGGCAGGCGACCCGCTCGACCCGGGGACGACGCTCGCTCCGCTTTCCTCAAAGGACGCGCAGTTGAGCCTGGGCAGGCAAGTGGAGCAGGCCATCGCCAACGGCGCGCACGCCGAGACGGTCGGCGAGCCAGTGCCTGCACAGGGCAACTTCTACCAGCCGACCATCATCACTGACATCACGCCCGGGAACCCGGCCTACTACGCTGAGTTCTTCGGCCCGGTCAGTCACGTCTACCGGGTGGCCGACGAGACCGCGGCGATCAAGCTCGCGAACGACTCGCCGTTCGGCCTCGGCGGATCGGTCTTCACCCGAGACATCGAGCGCGGCAAGCGCGTCGCGGCTCAGCTCGAAACCGGCATGGTGTACTTGAACCACCCGACAGGCGTCAAGGCGGATATCCCATTCGGCGGCGTCAAGCATTCCGGCTACGGCCACGAACTGATCGACCTCGGCATCCACGAGTTCGTCAACATCAAGCCCATCGTGAACACGCCTATCGGCGACGGATTCTAACGGGTTTCCTGCGGACTCTGTCATCTGGCCGACCGCGCTGAGAGCCCGGGCGGCGCGTTGGGGCTCCGGGCGGCCAATCTCGGCGCGGCCAGGCCAGGGATCACCCTGGATTGGCGAGTACTGGCTGACAGGCTCGGACACCGTTTCAGGCGTCATGGGGCCTCCCCGAGGCTGTACCCGGTGACGATATCGGCATGGATGCGGATGAGCTCATTCATGTCTCCCGCCCAGGGCCGCAGAACCGACTCGTAGCGGGCGGCCTCAGCGGGGTCTCGGATAAGGTGTGCGCTGCCCGTTACGATGACGCTCCAGCCGGTGCGGGTAGCAGGGTCGATGGCATCTGCTTCATACGCGACGATGACGCCCGCGCCGCTGGTGGCAGACACGATAGTGGAGCCCGGATGGCTGCGGATAACGATATCCTCCCCGTCCACTGTGTGGTTGACGGGCCTGATGGCCGGCAATGCGTGGCGGGTGAACACCACGCGGCCGAAGGGAACACCTGCCAGCAGCCGCATCGATCGTGCTCGGGTGAGTTCGGTGAGCCGCAGCGGGCTGGTTTCCATGTGTTCGCTTTTCCTTGGTTTCCCGGCAAGATCTGCGTTGGCATTGTCGCAGGGCTGCTCGCCGGGGCGGGTAGGGACGAAAGTCCCGTGCTGCCGGCTCAGGGGCTGCCGCCCATCCGGCTGACCAACTGGTCCCTGGTAACGCAGGACGGTCACGCCGATGTTTGGAGCATCCGCCGGCTGACCACGGTCAGCAGCTCGGAACTCAGTGATCGCAGCAGCTGCGAGTCATAATCCAGGACGCTCCACAGGACCTGTGCGGGCTACTGATCCATGGCGTGCCTGGCTGCGCCTACTGCAAGCGCAGCCCGCAGCGCGGTACGGCCACGGTGCAGGCACGACTTCACAGTTCCGACCGGGGGCCCGCGCTGCCTCTTGCGGTACCAGCTGATGAACGTGCTGGCCATGATGCGGTGCAGCCACGCGTTCAAGTTCGTGCCGGTCCCGAACGGGGCGGATGCCGCGAACGCCTTCGCGAGCGTCTCCCGCACCAGATCCTCCGCGTCCTCGGCGTTGCGGGTCATCCGGAATGCGGCCGGGTACAATCTGGCGGCCTGTCCGGTGAGCGCTTGGCGTTCAGCCCAGTCCGCGTGCCGCACTACAGGGTCACGAGCCTGGATAGTCCGCAGTTTCGCCGGAACTAGGAGCGCGACGAAGCCAGCTTGTTCTTCGCTTCGAGCAGGGCGTTACGCAGCTCACGGTAGGCGCTCTCCAGCCCGGTGCGCACCGTGTCCCCCGCGCTGCTTGCCGTCGTGATCCCGGCCTCCCACTGCTTCCTGGTGTCAGCCCACCTGCTGCGCAGCTGGTTCATCTTCGCGGTGAGCTTCTCGCTGGTCTCCAGCGCGCCGGTGTGCAGCTGGACCTCCAGATCGTCGACGCGACCCTGCCAGTACTCGATACGGCTCTTGATTAGCTGCTTGCGCAGCTCCGCCTGCTGAGCCTGGAGCTTGGCGATCTGCCTTTCCAGTTCTGGGATGCGGTCCTCTGGCATCGCAACCTCCATTTACCGTTGTGATATCCCCAGGCTCAGGGCCGTTGAGGAGTGCCGCCAGGGACCAAGGTCCGTAGTTCGAAGACCCCAGCTGGGGGTCTTTGGACCCTGGCCCGGCGCGCGGGCGCGCTGTCGGCTGGATCTGTGACTAACCGCGAGTTCCCGCAGGGCCCTCGATGACGGAGAAGCGGCCGCGCCGTCGGGATTCGTGGCTGTACATGCCGCTGGGCGCCGGCTTCTTCCTCGCCCTGGTGATGGCCGGCCTGCTGGTCGGGGTGCTCGCGTTCGATGCCCTGTCCTACGCCTATCGGCGCATCGGCATCAGCGTCGGCTGGATGGCCATCATCATGGCCGGCGCGCTGCTGGGCAGCCTGATCAACATCCCGGTCGCGCGGCTCCGAGCCGAGACCCGTGAGGTCAGCACGCCGGTCACGATATTCGGGGTCACCTACCGCGTCCCGGTGTCCGTGCGGACCGGGCGCACAACGATCGCGGTCAACGTGGGGGGCGCCATCGTGCCCTCGGCCGTCGCGATCTACCTGATCTGCCACGACAGCCTGCGGCTGAGCACGCTGTACGCCACGCTCATCGTCGTCGCGGTAGTGTTCGCGGTCGCTCGCCCGGTCCCTGGCGTCGGGATCGTCACCCCCTCGCTGGTCCCGCCGCTAATTGCCGCCCTGACCGCACTCTGGCTGGGCGGCCACGCCGTCGCTGCGGTGGCCTACGTGGCGGGCACGTTCGGCACCCTCGTGGGCGCTGACCTGCTCAACATGCCGCGGGTCCGCTCCCTCCAGGCCCCGGTCGTATCGGTTGGGGGCGCAGGCACATTCGACGGAGTCTTCCTCACCGGCCTTGCCGCCGTCCTGCTGGCATCGCTGTGAGGCTCTTAGTAACACGGAGGGCATGATGATCCATTCTCCCAGCTACAGGCGAACTGGACCGGTCAGCGGCGGCGATACGCACGTCCTATTCGGGCAGACGATGGGGTACGTCGCAATCACGGCCGGCTTTTTCGCGCTCGGCTCCTACGCCGGGCGCCAGCTGTCCTACGGATGGGCCTTCGTCTGGTTCATCGCAGCTTTCGCCTGCCTCGTCGGCATGAACTTCACGGTGCGGCGGTCCGGACCGGCCAGCACAGGGCTGCTGTTCGCGTTCGGGCTGCTGATGGGCCTCGCGATGGGGCCTACCATCGTCTACTACGCCAACGCGGACCCGCAGGCGCTGTGGGAGGCCGGCGGAGCTACTGCGCTGTTCATCGCCGGCTGCGGCGCGGCCGGCTACGCCACCCGGCGGGATCTGTCTCGCCTCGCCCGCGTGAGCTTCTGGGCGCTCATCGCCCTCATCGCGTTCGGCATCGTGATGATCTTCGTCCACATCCCCGGCGGCTCAGTCGCCTACTCGGTGATCGGCCTGGTGATCTTCGCGGGCCTGACCATGGTCGATTTCCAGCGGCTACGGCGCTCGACGGACCTTGACTCCGCGCCACTGATCGCCGCGTCGATCTTCCTCGACGCGCTGAACGTATTCCTGTTCTTCCTGCGCCTCTTCGCCCGGAACAGGGACTGAGAACCGGACGGTGCGCCGGAGTGGACCCGGAGTGGTCACCGTGGTGCCGTACTTGTTCGGCCTGCGCGCAGCTGACCTACCTGGCAGCGGACCGCGCCGGTTCTCGCGCGGCTCAGCCGACGGCGTCGTCGCATGCGTTCTCGCCCCCGTGTGTTCAGTTGTGCCCCGTCAAGGAGCTGGTGCCGCGCCGTCACCGCCACCGGTTGACGGCAGGACATGACCACGAGCGGCCAGCCCGACTGCGCCTCGCCGAGCACGCGCTCCGCCGGTCCGGCCTGGCCGGCCGACGTGAGGAGAGGCACTACTGCGTCATTGCGAAGTGAACGTGATGACTGACCAGCCATACGAGAGGGCCGCGTCCTTGAGTTCCAGAACGGTGGGTACGCGTCCGCCAGGCAGTGAGATGCCGAGCCGGCGCTGTGCCTTCTTCCAGCCAATGCGGCCGATCATGGCCTGATAGCTCACCGCCACCGCGGCAGGGTCCTCGACGAGCAGCGCATGCATGGGATGCAAGCCCCCGCGCAGCGTCACCTCGACGTCAGCTCCGCCGCGCAGGTTCACCCGCCACCTGGCGGCGGTGACGGCGGTGAACTCTCCTTCCATGTCCATGTCCACGTAGGCAACCGGGATGTCGTACCGGCGGCCGGTCTTGCGACCGGTCAGGTGCAGGACCAGGAGGGAGTCGTCAAGCATCCCGTGCAGCGGCGAGCCGAGGATCATCCGCACCAGCGGGGCGCCCAGCTTCAGGAGGACGGGCGGCGGCGCGGATCGTTTCACGACGCTTGTCATTACATACCACCTCCTATTTACTACCTTTCCCTGCGCGAGCCCGGGCACCAGGGGCCTTGGTCACCACTACCGGCTAGAGAACATGCTGACCCCTCACCGATGGCGATCCTTCCGGTAGCGCGATAAGCGGGCCTTCCCGCAGTCACGCCGGGCCCGTTCGGGCTGGACGCAGTGCTGGCTGACCGACCCGAGCAGCATCTCCGTGAACCCGCCGTGCCCGCGACTGCCCACCACCAGCAGGCTGGCGCCCTGCGCCCCGTCCAGCATTACGCGGGCTGGATGTCCCTCCACAACATGCTGCCGTACGGTCACGCCGCTGCCTGCCGTGACGATGCTGTCCACGGTCTCGCCGAGCGTCTTCGCGGCAAGGTCCTTGTAGCTGGCATCTTCGATCAGCCACCCGTAGCCGCCGTAACCGGATCGCGCCAGGCAATCACGACGTCCACCAGCGAGCCGGTCAGCGCAGCCTGCCGCACCGCCCAGCGCAGCGCCTCCCGGGACGACGGCGACCCGTCGATCCCGACCACGATCCTGCGGTCCTCGCGTCCCCGACCAGCGGCCACGTCGTGCTCCCCGATTCCTGCGGTCCGCCCGCCGTCAGGCATCGGCCCGCTGCCTGACGGCCATACAGAGGCGTTGCACCCTCCCGTGCCAGGACCTTCGACCCTCGATACCAGCATCGCCCCGGCCGATGCTGGCCTTATGGCGTCGACAAGAACCACCGTCGTGTTCCGTGCCACGCAGACCAACACGACTGAAGAGCTCCCCCGTTCCTCACCCACGATAACAACACCCGCTCACGACGGAAAAGCCGCAGCGTGAGCCGAGGAGGGATCATGACCATAGAGATTGCGATGCCAGAGGACTGGACCCCAGGGCAGTGCCTGGCCGTCCGTCAGCTGCTCCAGCACGCTGTGAATACCGCTCAGCCCGTTGTCGGGCTCATCCGCAAGAACGCCACGCCGGAACAGCTCCACGACGCCTACGTCCGCATCGAGGCCATGATCCGCGCGTCCGGCCTGGAGCCAGCACAAACTCGGGTCTCCTGACCCTGCCTGGAGTGGGCCTGAGCTGACACCTCAGATGACGGAAGGAAGCAAAAGATCATGCGAGGAGCTGTCATATACGCCCCGGGCGACGTCCGTGTCGTGGACCGTGAGGACCCGAAGATCCAGGCACCCACCGATGCCATCATCCGGGTCTCGGCGACCTGCGTGTGCGGGTCAGACCTGTGGGCCTACCGTGGCATCGATCCGGTCACCGAGCCGGCCCCGTTGGGCCACGAGTACGTCGGAATCGTCGAACAGATCGGCGACGAGGTGGAGAACGTCAAGCCGGGCCAGTTCGTCATCGGCTCGTTCTTCGCTTCTGACAACACGTGCGAGGTCTGCCAGGCCGGCTACCAGTCGTCCTGCATCCATCGTGTGGACATGAACACGAACGGCGCCCAGGCGGAGCGCCTGCGTATCCCGCTCGCCGACGGCACCCTGGTCGCCACGCCGGAGATCCCAGCCGACGACCAGATCCCGAGCCTGCTCGCCACGTCCGACGTGCTCGGCACCGGGTGGTTCGGCGCGGTTGCCGCCGATGCCGGATTCGGCAAAACTGTCGCGGTCGTGGTGACGGGGCGGTCGGCCTGCTCGCCGTGCTCGCGGCCAGGCAGCTACGTGCGGGCCGGATCATCGCGATGAGCCGCCACGATGCCCGGCAGAAACTCGCATACGAGTTCGGCGCGACCGACATCGTGACCGAACGAGGCGACAAAGGCGCGGCGATGATCAAGGAGCTCACTGGCGCGCTGGGCGCGCATTCGGTCATCGAGGCGGTCGGCACCCAGGAGTCGATGATGCAGGCAATCCGCTCTACCCGCCCCGGCGGGCATGTCGGCTACGTCGGCGTCCCTCACGCCGTTGAGCTGCCCGGAGAGGAGTTGTTCTTCTCTCACGTGCATCGACCCCGGCAGAGTGTTCGACCTCGAGCTTCCGCTTGAAGCGGCCGCCGAGGCCTACCGGGCCATGGACGAGCGCCGCGCCATCAAAGTCCTGCTCCGCTCCTGAGCCGCCCCAGAACCAGGGATCCTGGCGGTCTCAGCGCCTGGGACGGGGCAGTAGGGACCAAGGTCTTTTCGCATTCCGCAACAGGGAACCCGGGAACGGCTCGCCCGCCGAAACAGGGCGAAGATAGGCAGCCATGGCACTAGCAGCCGCCGGCCACTCCGGCCTCCCCCCAAGTGCGCTCGCTCATGAGAGTGAACGGATGTCTCAGGTTCTCATTCAGGCTGCCATCGGCGGCTTATCCGGCTGGTGCGGGCTGCGGGCCTGGGGTTTGGCGCGTGCCGCCGGGTCACGACCGGACAGTAGTGTCGCGGCCAGGCCGACTGCGCACTGCGCCAGAGCGGGCACCGGCAGGTGCCCGCCCGGGGCGAATCCGCCGATCGTGAGCTGAGCCAGGCCAGATAGCGAGGCAGCGAGGCCGGCGAACAGGAGAAGCGAGGACCAGGGCCTGGCCGGCCCGATCCCCGCGGGCAGGCGGCGCATCGGCCGTTCCGCCCACATGATGGCCGCGGTCAGCGGCACCAGCACAATGGTGAGGAGGGCGAGCCAGGCCGGGCGGAGTGCCCACCACTGCGCCGTCCCGATCGCGGGCTGGGGCATCACCCCGGTGCGGTAGAAAGCCGCGGCGATGGCGAGCACAGGCACGAAATGCCACAGATACACCGTCATCACCGCGTTGTTCAGCCGCTGGACACGGTGCCACCGGCGCGGCCTGGCCAACAGCCTAGTGGCGGCCGGCGCAGCAGCGAGGACTAGACCGGCCTGCGCGGCGGCGTACGCGACCAGCGCGGTCGACGGCGGGTTGGTGTTACCCGGACCAACCATGTCAACCTGGAACGCCCCGGAGGTCACCAGCCCGGCCAGCAAGGCGGCACCCCCGGCACCCAGCGCGTATGGGCGCCACCGGGCCCGGGTCAGCATCCCGTCCCGCCAGGCGAAGCCGCACTGGTGGATCGCACCCCACACCAGCAGGTAGTTGACGTACCCGATCCCCCGCAGGTGGGGCACGGCCATGAGCGCACTCACCAGGGCCGCCGCCGCGGCCATGGCGGCGGGTACCGTCAGGCCCCAGCGGCGGTGCGCGGCGAACATCACCGGGGTCAGAGCGATCAGCACCAGGTAAACCGGCAGGAACCACAGCTGCAAGGTGACCAGCCGGCCGGCCAGGGCGATCTCGGCCGGCGCCGTCTTCGCCACATTCGCCTGCGCGACCGACACGGATCCGACGGCGACGTACACCGCCGTCGGCCACCACAGACGCATCGCCCGGCGCTGTACCCACCAGTTCCATCGCTCTCCCTGAGCATGATGCGCCGTCCATGACAGGGCATTTACGTAGCCGCCGGCCAGGAAGAAAACCGGCATCACCTGGAACGCCCAGGTGACCCACCGTCCCCACTGGATGTAATCCAGGACGTTCAGGTCGGAGAACCGCCCGCCGGAATACGTGAGGCCGATTATCAGCCAGTGGCCGTACACGACGCAGCTGATGGCGAGCGGGCGCAGCAGGTCGAGGTAACGAATTCGTTCCACGCCGCGAACCTCCCACGACCCCAGGGACGTTCAGCCCGGGCCCGGCGGGATTGCCGCAGTGCGTGAACGAGCTGCTCATACCAAAAGTTCACGACGCGGCACTGCCGGACGGTAGGGGCAGAGGTCCCCGCCTGCTGGCCGCTAGCGACGCACTGCGTGCCGCGATGGAGCGCCACCGCCGCCCTTGTGGGGAGCGGTCCCGCGCAAGCCGTTACGGTGCGCCCGGTTCCGCGCTTACGAAAGCAGTCTCCCTCCTCCGTTAGCACAGGAAGGGGCGCGCCCTTCTTTTGCAGGGAGAGTTCTGGGGAGACCGAAGCGTTCTAGGACGCTGGCGGCGCACATGGTCATCGCTGCAGGGAGGGGCCGGTCAGGGTGAGGACGAGCAGGTTAAGAATCCGAGGCGGACGCGCGGATCACTGCGACCGGGCGGGGTGCGTAGTGCAGCATCGCCCGGGCTACTGAGCCGGGGTCCATTCGGTCAAGACCGCCGCGACCGCGGGAGCCGACCGCGTCAACTGGGCGTGTTCGGCGGCGGCCAGCAGCGCCTCGCGAGGTGAGCCAGGGTCCGCCTGCCGTATCACCTTGATGGCCGGGTGTTCATTCTGTCTGGCCATCAAGTCGCTGAAGTCTTCCTCAAGCTGCGTTCCCCCAAATGCCGATTCAGGGGCTGCCGCCCATGTGACTGATCAACTCGTCCTTGGTAACGCCGTGCCGCATGCCCCAGGTCCAGAGCTGATCAGTATCAACCTGGTCGGGCAGCTCATGCAGCGCCTCTTCCGCTAGATCGTGGAGTCCGAAACAACGCAGCCGGTCGACCACGTACTCTCTGCTGTATACATGATTCCTGTTGTTTTCCAACTTCGATCACCAAACTTTCGCCACAGCCTGACGCTCCCGTGGTGCATGCATCAGGGCACGTGGATCGCCGACATTGCAGCTGCCTCGGTCAGGACTGCTGATACCGGCTAAGACGTCAGCTGTCTCTGTCACCTCGAGACTCGCGCCTAATTAGATCTGCTACGAGCCTCACCTCCTGGCTACCAGCCAATGCCGCGACCCGGTGAGCTGGTAGGGCCGTTGGTCCCTGATCGGGCAGGCGCGGCCCTGCGGACGATCTGAGCACCCAGCGCTCGCCCCGGTCAGGAGTTCGGAGCTCAATGACTTCAGCAGCTGTTCGCCCTCGCCGGCTGACGTCCCCGAGGGACATGTCAGTTACCTCCGGCGAAGAGGAGTCACGACGGCGGGTATAGATCTGAGTGATTTGCATGCTGCCATAGGCGGCCTGGCTCCCCGCAGCCGGCCGGTGGTTACCTGCGTCGTGTCGTTGCAGGCATCTGGCGGCTTGGCGGTCGGCTCCGTACGGACTGCCCTGCTTTGATCACCCGGAGTATCCCGGTGAGGGCGGCCCGAAGCGACCATGAGCGCCCAGCAGCATTCCGTGCGACCCCTGTCGCGATCCCGGTGCTACGGACGTTTCGCCGCCACGGATGGATAGCTGAAGGTCAGATGACCAATGACCCTGCCAAGACCACCCGGATCGGGGTGTCATGGGGTTACAGATGGGTTTTCCGGCTGGGGAGGGAGGCGCGGTCCCATGATGAAGCACTCCATCGATACCAGCGCGTTCCCTCTCCACCCCTGCTACCAGGTCGTGAGGTCGCAGGACAATGGGCAGCCCGGGCGTGGCCAGAGCACTGATCATGGCGGCTAGTGACAGAGGCCCGGCGCGCGGGCTGCGGGCCGACGCGCTAGGGTTGCTCGACCTGGTTGTCATGGCCGTCGCCGGCAGCGCGCCCACATACTCGATAGCCGCCAGCACCGCTGCGCTGGTGGCCGCAGTCGGCCTCGCGGGGCCGGCCGCGCTGCTGTGGTGTGGCATCCCCATGCTCGGCATCGCGCTGGCGTACAGCTACCTGAACCGGATCGAGTCCAACGCCGGTGCCAGCTATGCGTGGGTCGGCCGGGTGCTGCATCCGGTACTCGGCTTCCTGTCCGGCTGGTCGCTGGTCGCCTCCGCGACGATCTTCATGGTCGCCGCGTGCCTACCCGCTGGGTCAGCTACCCTCGGCCTGTTCAGCGGCCGGCTGGCAGCCGCCACCCCGCTGGTCATCCTGACCGCCTCGGCATGGTTCGCCGCGATGGTCGCCCTGGCCATCCTCGGCGTCCGGCTGACCGTCCGGGCCCAGTGGATCATGTCCGGGACCGAGATCGGCATCCTGGTGCTCTTCGCCGTGCTCAGCCTGTACCACGCCGCGGCCCATCCCCTTGTGGAGTTCTCCTGGTCCTGGCTCGGGTTTAGCCGCTTCACCGGGCTGGGCGGCTTCGCGGCCGGCGCGCTGGTCGCCACGTTCTACTACTGGGGATGGGACGTCTCCTCCAACCTTGGCGAAGAAACCCGCGACAGCCAGCGCAACGTCGGACTCGCCGGTATCTCCGGTGTCTTGATCATCTTCGCCCTGTTCGAGGCGTTCACGATCGCGGTGAACATGTCCCTGGCGCCGGCCACGGTCCAGGCCAGAGCTGGCGATATCCTCGCCGTGCTCGGCCAGGACGCATGGCCAGGGCCGGGCGGCAAGCTGCTGGTGATCGCGGTCATGCTGTCTACCATCGGCAACCTGCAGACCACGTTGATCCAGGTAACCCGGACAATGCTCGCGATGGCCCGCGAGCGCACCCTCCCCGCCTGCCTCGCGTGGACGCTCCCGAAGCGCCGCACTCCATGGCTGGCCACCATGGTCGTTGCCGTTATCGCCCTGGGACTGTTCATCGGCTCCAACTACATCGGAGCGCTGAGCAGCATTCTGTCCGACGCTATCGCCGCCATTGGCCTGCAGATCACCGTCTATTACGGGCTGGCCGGACTCACCGTCGTCGTCGCCTTCCGCAAGCTGCTGTTCAAGTCCGCCAGGAATTTCCTGCTGATGGGCTTGTGGCCGCTGACCGGGGCCCTGTTCTTGTTCTGGGTCCTTGGCGAGTCGATCCCGGCTCACGCCGGGATCGTTGACGCGACCGGGCTCGGCGCCCTGGCTCTCGGCGTGATCCCGCTGGTCGTCTACTGGGTCAGGGGAAGCGCGTATTTCCGCCAGAAGCCGACCCTGGGCCGGGTGCCCCCGGGAACTGCCGTCGCTGTCTCGTCCACGCCAGCCGAACGCCCGCCCGGTCACGCGAGCCCAAGTCCGCGGAATAGGCCAAGGGCGATCAGAAGTGCGCCAGGACAACATGACCGCGGCAACCGCAAGCGGCGTTTCGCGGGACCGCTCATCTCAGCAGCCAGGCATTTCCGGCCCGGCTGAAAGCTAACGTGCGCGGCTTCCCGGCGTGCGCCAGTCCGCAGTAGGGGTTGCCTGGAGACCTGGGGTTGATACCCGCAGACACGTCCCTGCGTCCGGTGCGCCGACCGCATGACCGGCTCGGGCGCGGCCAGCCTGTACGTCCATGAGCACGTCGGCCGGCTACATCGGGCACTGGCCGGTCTTAGCCGGCGGCGTGCCCGGCCCTTCCGTGATGCCGCTGTTCGGTCTTTCTTACCTTGGCGGCTGCCACGCCCTCGTGGCCGACGGGTGCGGGCGGCTGGTGATGGACGCCGAACCAGAGCACGGTGAACAGCCCGGCGGCGAAGACGAGGCCCGCGGACACGTACAGCGCGGCGTGCAGGCCAGTGCCGAAGGCGCTGTAGGCCGCGTTGATGACTTCTTGTACGAGTTTGGCTTCGCTGGCCGGGCCGGCGCCCGCTGCGTGCTGGCTGGACGGCACCGTGCCGGTTTCGACGGCGGTGATCACGATGGACTGGAAGTTGGCCGGGATCCCCAGGTGCCGCAGGCTGGCGACGAGATTGGCGTTGAGCTGCGAGTTGACCAGCATGCCGAGGACCGCGACGCCGATGACGGCGCCGATCTCCCGGCTGGTGTTGGCGGCCGAGGCCGCCATGCCCGACCGCTGCGGCGGCACCGCGGACATCGCGGCCGAAGTGATCGGCGCGACCGTGCTGCCGACGCCGGCGCCGGTGATGGCCAGCGCGGCGGCGAGGGGCAGGTAGCCGGGGTGCGGGCTGATCGAGACGGCGGTGAGCAGCAGCCCGGCGGCGAATACCAGGCAGCCGCCGGAGATGGACCAGCGTGGCGCGGCGGTGCCCGCCCACCTGCCGGCCAGTACGGATGCGGTCGTCATCACGACGGTCATGGGCAGGAACACCAGGGCGATCTCGTAGCCGCTGTACCCGGCCACCTCGGCCAGGTACAGCGCGGTGAAGAAGAACACCGCGAACGTCGCGAAGTACGCGCAGAACGCCACGACATTGGCGGTGAGGAACCGGGGCACCCGCAGGTACCGCAGGTCGAGCAGGGGGTGCGCGGTGTGGTTCTCCCACCACAGGAACGCCAGGCCGGAGACCACACTGATGCCCAGCAGGGCGATGACGTGGGGCGCCGCGAACCCGGCGGTCTCGGCGTTGATCACCGCGAAGATCAGCGCGCTGAGCGCGGCGGCGCCGAAGGCGAAGCCGGGAATGTCGACGCGGTGCGCGTCGGGGTCGGAGTTCTCCGGCAGCACCGCCGCGCCGGCCGCAAGCGCGGCCGCCCCGAACGCGAGGTTGAACCAGAAGATCGCCCGCCAGTCCCACACACCGACCAGGGCGCCGCCGATGACCGGCCCGAGGGCGAGGGCGAGCCCGCACACCGCCGTCCACACCCCAATCGCCCGGTCGCGGATCCGCTTGGCCGGATACAGGTGGCGCAGCATCGAGAGCGTGCCGGGCTCGCTGGCCGCGGCCCCGATGCCCATAACCGCGCGCCCGCCAATGAGCACCTGGACGTTCGGCGCGAGCGCGCACAGGACCGACCCCGCGCAGAACACCGCCACCCCGGTGAGCATGACGCGCTTGCGGCCGAACTCGTCGCCGACCATGCCGAACGCGAGCATGGCGGCGGCAAAAGTGAGGGCGTACGCGCTGACCACCCACTGCAAGTAGGTCACCCCTGCGTGGAGGTCCCCCTGCACGCTGCCCAGGGCGACGCTCACCACGGTGTTGTCAAGGAAGGTCAGGAACAGCACGACCATTAGCACCATCAGCGCGGCCGGCTGCCGTCGGTCGGCGTCCGCGCCGCGCCCTGCGTGCAGGAATGCGGTCAACACACCGCTAGTTTCTCGGCCGCCGACGACCGCGTGCAGGGCCAGCTTCCCTGATGACGAGGGACCAAAGGCCTGCGCTCTCGTCCCGCCGGCCGGGTTGACGGACCGCCGCAGCAAGCTCAGCGGATGCGGCGACCAGGCTGAGCCTGCCCGGTGAGAACGCAACCGGAAATCCGGCGGCTAGGCGCGGAGTACCTGCTGGGTGATGCAGTGGATGTTGTCACCGCCGAGCAAGATCCCACGCGCCGGAACCTGATGACCTCGCTCCGAATAGCACCGGCCTCATGCCGACGACCGCTTGCCGAACTTCGGGTTCCGCTCTGGGTACTCGAGCTGAGCATCTTGGCTGAGCGCGGCTGAGAGAGGCGCCACGGTCCGTTCGGCGAAAACTTGGTAATGCCTGCTGGTGAGGGTCCCATCGTCAGGACGCCCCGTCACTGCCTGGCTATGCCGCGGCAGCAGCGGGCTCAGCAAGGAGCTGATCCCACAGGTCGCCGGCGAGATCAACCGTGGCCCCCGCCGCGTCCAGCGCGGCCCAGGAGGAACGGTAGTGGTGACCGCAGAGCCACAGGTCGACCGGGTATGGCCTGCCGGGTACTGGCGGCATCGAGACCCTGACGACCGGCCTGGCCGGGCAGCAGCAAGCCCTAGCGGGGACCGGGCGGCCGCCCGATTCGAGCCGCTCGTGCTCCGCAGCATTCAGGTGAGCCCACTGTGCTGGGTGCCTCTTAAACATGCTTCTAGCGTCCGCCGCTGAGGCTGTTGGACCGAAGGGCCCGAAGTCCCTTCTCGCTATGACGTTGGGCTCGTGAGCGATTACCCTCACCCGATCCTCGACGTGCCGCAGCAGACGCTGACGGCAGGCGAGTAGGGCCAGAGCGGGGTCGCGATCAAGGTTCAGCCGGGAAGCATGTACGGCCGGGTAGGGTGCCACACATGCTCAGGTCCGTGCGGCCGCACAGCCTCGAGCGCCTCCTTCACCGATTCACCTGTCAGCCCGGCGTTGCCGCCGCTTCCGGTGTCGATCACCGCCGCATCCGGCCACGGTTCCGCGATGGCTTCCATCTCCCTGGCGATCGCCTCGTCCGCGTCCGAGACTCTGCTGGTCCGGGTAGTCATCCGCGTAGCTGCCAAGTCCTGTGGCGCGGTGCAGCGCAGTTGCACTAGATCCGCGCTGGCATTGTGGGCCGCTTCCGCCGCCGCCGCTCGCTGCTGCGCAGAGATAAACGACGCGTCGACGATCACCGACTCACCTTGAGCGAGTAGGACAGCAGCGCAGCGCAGCAATTCGTCATAGGTGCGCTGGGTCCATTCGGCGGTGTAAATACCCTCACCAAAGCGCGCACGGGCGCTTGTCTCGGCGGAAAGCCCGGCCAGTTCCTTGCGGATGCGATCGCTGTTCAGGACCTTGAATCCGAACCGGCGGGCGATCGTGTCGGCCAGTGCGGACTTGCCAGTTCCCGGCAGCCCGCCGATCAGGACCAGGGTGACCGCGCTCGCCCGCAGGTGCCGCATGGTCACCTCGGCCAGGTGATACGCCTCGAAGCCCTCGGCCGGGTCGTCCTGGACGGCTCGCAGGCACGCGATCTTCATGCGGACAAACGCCCGGTAGGCCACGTAGTGGTGACGCAGGGCCCCCGGCGCCGGATCCCGGGAGTACTCGGCGTAGGCGGCCATGAAGTACTCGGCCAGCGCCGGGACGCCCAGCCGCTCCAGGTCCATAGCCAGGAACGCCGCGTCATCAAGCCCGTCCAGCCAGCGGAGCCGGTCATCGAAGTCCAGGCAGTCCAGGATCCGCGGCCCGTCGTCGAGGCAGAAGATGTCTTCGGCAAGCAGGTCGCCGTGCCCGTCAACGATCCGCCCATCCCGGATTCGGGCATCGAACAGCGGCGCGCGCCCGGCCAGGAACCGCATGACAAGCCGTTCCGTCTCGTCCAGGTCGGCGGGGACCGGCAGCTCGCGTGCTGCCAGACGTGCTTCTATCTGCCGGGTCTGGGCGATGTTGTCCGCCCAGCGGCGGCGCAGCGCGTCCTGGCTGCCCTGTTCGGCGACCTGCGGACCGCGATCAGCCTTTGCATGCTGCGCCGCGATCATCTGCGCCACACAGCGCAGCGGCGCTGCCACTTGCGCACGCGAACGGACTAGCGTCGACAACCGCCGCGCAGCGGGCATACGGCGCATCACTACCAGGTGATCGCAGGCCCGGCCGTCGGGGCCGCGGATCTCGGCCGTGCCCAGGTACACATCGGGCGCGAACCTGCGGTTGAGCTCCGTTTCCCGTGCGCATGCCGCCGCGCGAGCCTCCCGCGTACTGAAATCAAGGAAACCCAGGTTGACAGGCCTTTTCAGCTTGTAGGCCCGGTCACCGGCGAAATACACGACAGCTGAATGCGTCTCGGCAGCCTGCCCCCAGGGCTCTTGCGGCCAGTCCGCGGTCGGTGGAATCTGCCTAGTCACCCGCGTCATCCTCCTGACAGATCGATTTCCGTCTGCTAACAGTCGCTGGCGTCGGTTCGCCCCGCCAGAGACTTAGGTCCCGGCAACGGCCCTTGCGCATGGCGCCGGTTCCGGCTCACCGGCGGCGCTCGCTGAGGTGCGTCGGCGGTGAACGCGTTGTTTGTCGGCGCGAAGACCTGCACGCGGACCTTTGGCCCTAGCGCGCGGCTGCCACCTGACGGACCATCGGCAGCGGCGACAAGACCATGACGCTGCAGCGGACAGTCCGAGAGGAGGGCGCGCACGTGCCGCAGGTACGGGACTTCTTGAGCCGGTTCCGCCCGGCCGGCGCTCCTGGTGCCGGGCGCGCGTCCGTGCCCGCGGACCGGCACAGGGAGCTGGAATCGGAGGCTGGATCGGTACTGATGTTGCTGGACGGGCCGGCGACCGAGTGCGCCGGGATCATTACCGCGGGTCAGCGTGACGCCGAAGAGATCGTCCGCGTGGCCCGCAGCGAGGCCGACAGCATCATGTCGGTCGCCCGGCAGCGGGCCGCGGCCAGCACCACCGAGCTTGTACAGCAGGCAGTTTCGGCGGCGCGGACCGAGGCTGAGTCGATCAAGGCCGCGGGGGCAAGCGAAGCGGCAGCCATCCGGGAACGCGCGCGGCAGCGTCTTCCCGCGCTTGCGGACAGGGCAGTCGCCTTGGTGCGCGACATGGGCGAACCGGCCCGGCCGTCATGACGGCGGGGTGGGTCGCCGGCGCCGTCCGAGCGAAGGCGATGGCCAGGCGAGTGCTCGGCGCCGGGGCCGCGCGGCGGGTGGCGGCCAGCCAGTCACTACCGGAAGCGCAGCGGATGCTCCAGTCCACGCCGTTTCGCGACGCAGCTGAGGCTGGCCTGTCCCTCGCCTCAGCACAGCACGCGGTCGCCGCGACGATCCTGTGGGACCTGCGTGTTCTCGCGGGCTGGCTGCCGCGAGACGGAGTCAGCCTGCTGCGCCTGCTGGCGGGGTGGTTCGAAATAGCGAACGTCGACGAGCTCCTGCAGGCGCAGGCGGGACGGCAGGCCGGGCCAGAATTCCAGCTCGGCGCCTTGGCGACGGCGTGGCCGCGGCTCAGCGAGACGCGTAGCGCAGCCGAACTGCGCCGTGCGCTGGCTGCCTCCGCCTGGGGTGATCCGGGCGGGGACACGAGCCGGGACACCCGTCTTGCCATGCGAGCCAACTGGGCGGCACGCGTCGCCGCTTCGAGCGAGCGAGCCCGGACCTGGGCAACGGCGGCTGCGGTGATGCTGCGCTCCGCGGAGCCATCGGCTCCTGTTGGCGTCGCCACAGGTGGCGGCGCTGGCGGTCATGGCCGACTGCCGACGGCAGCGCGGCTGCCGAACCTCGGCCACCCGCGAACATCCGGGGCAGTGGCCGAGCCGATCGCAGAACCGTGGCGAGCCGAGGCGGACTGGTGGCATCGGGTGGAGGGCGAGGGCCGCGTGCTGCTGCGTTCCTCTGCGCTTGACAGTAGCCCGGTGCTTGGCGCGGTGGCGGTGATGGCGGCCGATGCACGACGTGTGCGTGCCGCCCTCGCCAGCGCTGCGCGCGGCGGCCAGGCGCTGGAGGACTACGATGCGGTGGTCTGACACGGCTCTGCCGGTGCGCATGCAGCGGATCGCCCTCGTTGCTCCGAGCACTGCGCTACGCGATGTGCTGGCGCAGGTCGCTGATGCGGCAGCGATGCAGATCGACCACGACGGCCGGTGGCGCGCGTCCGCTCGCACGTCCGGCCGCCCGCCGTACGACCGAATGCCGCAGCCTGCGCCACCGCTGATCTCCGTCGTCGCCGCGGATCCGGCGGAGCTGGAGCGCGCCGGCCGTTACGATCTGCTCGCTGGCGAGGCCGAGCTGCAAGGCCAGGCGACCGCAGCGCTGCGACGCTCAGGCGCGGCTGCCCTTGTCGGCTGGGTCCCGGTTAGCCGTCTGCCCGAGATCACTGCCGCGCTGGCCAAGTCGGGAGGCGCAGTCGTCCCGCTGGCGCAGCCAGCCTGGTCGAGCCCTCCGACCCTACTCGCTGAGCGCGGACTGCATCATGAGCTCACTCCGCTCGTGCAGACATACGGGACGGTGCCATACGCCGATGTTGACCCGAGCTGGCTGGCGTGGGCCAGTTACGTCGTCATGTTCGGCATGATGTTCGGCGATGCCGGTGAAGGTGTGCTGCTGATGGGTGCTGCCTTGGCGCTCTGGCTCGGCTGGCCCAGCTGGCTGCGCAAGTTCAGCGCAGCGTGGCCGTTCGTGGCCGGGGCCGGGCTGGCTGCCGTGGCATTCGGACTGCTGTACGGGGAGTGCTTCGGCCCGACCGGCCTGGTGCCCGTTCTGTGGCTCAGCCCGCTCGCGCAGCCGGTCACGCTGCTGCTGGCCGCAGCCGGCTTCGGCGCGATCCTGCTCGCGGGCGCCTACGCGCTCGGCACCATCAACCGGTGGCGGGAAGGGGGCTGGCGCTCTGCTGTGTACGCGCCGTCCGGGGTCGCAGGCAGCTGTGTGTTCCTCGGCGCGGCGGCGGCCGCCGCCGGGTGGCATTTCCATCAGGGCGGGTGGCTGGCAGCCGGCGGCCTCGTTGCCATCGCAGGGCTTTCGCTGGCATTCGCCGGCTTCCTGGCCGAGGCGGGCGGCCGTGGTGGTACAGCATTCATGCAGGCCGTGATCGAGTCGTTCGACCTGGTGGTGCGGCTGGGCTCGAACGTGGTCTCGTTCACCCGGCTGGCCGCGTTTGGCCTTACGCATGCCGCCCTCGGCCTGCTGGTGTGGGAGGGTACCCAGGCCCTGTGGCATCGTAGCGGCTTGTTCGCCGTGGCCAGCATTGTCGTGTTCGCAGCCGGGACGGCGCTCGCCTTCAGCCTCGAAGCGCTCATCGCGGCGATCCAGGCGCTCCGGCTGGAGTACTACGAGCTGTTCTCCCGTGTCTTCACCGAACAGGGAGAGCCGTTCCGGCCTTGGCATGTGCCTGTGGCGCGAACCGCGCCAGAGCGCCCAGTAGGCGAGCTAGCTCGCCTACCTGAGACGGAGGTGACACGTCCGTGATTGCTGCCTGGTTGCTTGGACTGCCGGTAGTCATCGTACCTGGGGCCATACTGGCCCGACTGGCGGCGCGCCGGCCACAGCGCGGCGCCTCGATTCTCGCCGTAACCGGGGTATTGCTCCTGGTGGGCGCTACCGTGCTGCTCGTGCTCACCCTGACCGGCGGGGCGGCGAGCGCGGCCAGCATGTCGGGCGGCGCGGCGAGCGTCGCCGGCAGCGCCAGCGCGAGCAACGCTGGTGCCCTTATCGGCGCCGCGGTCGCGGTAGCCGGGTCGACCATCGGCGCGGGGATCGCGGTAGCTTACACCGGTGCGGCGGCGCTGGCCGCCATGAGCGAACGGCCAGAATTGTTCGGCCGGGCCATGGTGGTGGTCGGGCTGGCCGAGGGTATCGCCATCTACGGCCTGATCATCGGGATCATCCTGGTGGGGAAGGCGTGACCGGCATGGCTACGGCAGCGGTCATCGGCGAGGCGCTCTCGGTCGAGGGGTACGCGCTGGCTGGTGTCATCGTGCTCGTGGCGGACAGCCAGGCCGAAGTGGCGGCCGCATGGGTCGCGCTCCCGCCGGACACGGCCCTGCTGATCATGACCACCCGCGCGGCGGGATGGCTGGCAGACCGGCTCGCCCAGCGCCCGGCTATCCTGACGGCTGTGCTGCGGCCATGACCGAAGCATCTGTACAAGCGGCACTCGAGCCGGTGCGGCAGCGGCTGCGACGCGACGCCGAGGAGCAGGCCGCCCGGTTGTGTGCGACCGCCCGCGAGCAGGCGGCCACGATCATCCGCCAGGCACGCGAGGACGCCGCAGCGGTGCTCGGCGAATCCAGAGCGGAGGCGGCGACGACCGCGGCCCCGGTGACGGCCGCCGAACTGCAGCGTGCGCGTGATACTGCCAGGACCACTGTGCTGGCCGCCCAGCGCGAGGCGTACGACGACTTGCGCATGCGTGTCCGGCGCGCAGTCGGCGCGCTCCCGGAGGAGCCGGGGTATGACCGGCTCCTCCAGCGAATCACGCGGCTCGCCGAGCAGGCGGCGGGCCCGAGTGCGCAGCTTGAGTCGCCGCCAGTCGGCGGCCTCATCGCCCGCTCAGACGGCATGATCGTCGACTGCTCACTCGTCCGCCTGGCCGACCTCGCCGTCGCCGAACTGGGCGCCGCCATCAGGGAGCTGTGGACGCCATGACTCCGGACGCGGCGCGCGTCGCCCGGGTGAACGGCCCCCTCGTCGAGGTGACTGGCCTGCAGCAGGCGGCGATGTCCGACCTCATCGAACTCGGCGATCACCGGCTGCCCGGCGAGGTGGTGGCCGTCCGCGGTGACGTGACGACGGTGCAGGCCTACGATTACACAGGCGGCCTCGCCCCTGGCCACCCTGCTCGGTCCCTAGGCCAGCCGCTGTCGGCTCTGCTCGGGCCGCACTTGCTCGGCGGGATCTTCGACGGCCTGCTCCGCTCGCTGACCGGGGCGCCCGCCTGGCTCGAGCCGGGGGTCACCGCTGCACCGGCCGCCGAGCGCGAGTTCGACTTCGCGCCCGCGGTGACCGACGGCACGATCGTCAGCGGCGGCACCACGCTGGGGACCGTGCCGACGGGGGCGATCGACTACCGCGTCCTCGTGCCTGCGGGGCTGGCCGGGCCGGTCGCTGACATCCGCCCCAGCGGGCCCCTCTCCCTTCATGCGGTCATCGCAACCGTCGGCGGCGTCCCGGTGCGCCTGGCCTCGGCCTGGCCGGTTCGCCGGCCCCGGCCCTACCAGGAGCGGCGAGTCGCCGACGCGCCCCTGGTCACCCGCCAGCGCGTGATAGACCTGCTGTTCCCCGTCACCAGGGGCGGCACGACCGCGGTGCCCGGAGGGTTCGGCACCGGCAAGACGATGCTGCTGCAGCAGATCACCAAGTGGTGCGACGCCGACGTGATCGTGTACGTCGGCTGCGGCGAGCGCGGTAACGAGCTGGCCGACATGCTTGACGACCTGGCGGGCTTGACCGACCCGCGGACCGGCGGGCCACTGGCGCAACGTACCGTCGTGATCGCCAACACCTCGAACATGCCGATGATGGCCCGCGAGGCCAGCATCTACAGCGCGGCCACGGTGGCCGAGCACTTCCGCGACATGGGCCTGGACACGGTGGTCATCGCCGACTCGACATCCCGGTGGGCCGAGGCCCTGCGTGAGTTCGCGTCGCGCAGCGGCGAGCTGCCAGCCGAGGAAGGATACCCGGCGAGCCTCGCCTCTGCGCTGGCAGCGTTCTACGAACGGGCCGGGTGCGTCGTCACCGCTGAAGGCCGTGAGGGCTCGGTGACGATCATCGGGGCGGTCTCGCCAGCCGGCGGTGACATGACCGAGCCCGTCACCACGTATACGCAGCGCTTCGTGCGCTGCCTGTGGTCGCTGGACCGCGACCTGGCCTACGCCCGGCACTACCCGGCCGTATCCTGGGGCGCGTCATTCTCACGCGACGACGATGTGGTCGCCGCCTGGCACGCCAGCCACGGCGATGCCGGCTGGGAGGAGCGCCGCACCCGGCTGGCCACGCTGCTCGCCGAAGCGGACCGGCTGGGCTCGCTCGCCGAGCTTATGGGCGTGAGCGCGCTCCCGCCGCCCGAGCGCGCCACGATCCTGGCCGGCCGGCTCATCCGGGAAGGCCTGCTCCAGCAGAACGCGCTCAGCGCCATTGACGCGTCGTGCGACAGCGACCGGGCATCCGCGCTGGCCCACGCCATCCTCGCCGTCGCCGACCGCTGTGTGGAACTTGCCAGGGCGGGCGTGCCGGCCGCGGAGATCGAGGAGGCGGACTTCTCGCCGGTCCTGCGTGCTCGGGAGGACGCCGCCAGCCCGGCAGACGTCGCCAACCGCGAGACGGCCATGCTCGCGACACTCGACCGGCTGAGCAAGCCGCCAGAGTCGCTGACCGAGCCCGCAGCGGAGGAGGGCAGTGCCTCATGACCGCGACGTGGGTACGGCCCGAGTACACCGACATCGCCGAGCTGCGCGGTCCGCTCCTAGTCGTGCGCGGCACGGCCGGGGTGGGCTGGGACGAGTTCGCGACCATCCGGGATGCTCGCGGAGGGGAACGCCACGGCCTGGTCCTGGAAGTAAATCGTGAACTAGCGGTTGTCCAGGTGCTTGAGGGCACGGCCGGCCTCAGCGCGAGCGGCACGCGGGTAGGGTTCAGCGGTTCGCCGCTGCGCATCCCGGTCGGCCCGGACTGGCTGGGGCGGGTCTGCACCGGGCGGGGCGAGCCGATGGACGGCGGGCCGCCGGTTACCGGCGAGACAACCGCAGCCGTCAACGGGTTCCCGATGAACCCAGTGGCACGCCAGCCGCCCGCCGAGCCGGTGCTAACCGGCATCTCGGTGATCGACGGCCTGACGACGCTGGTTCGCGGCCAGAAGCTACCCATTTTCTCGGTCGCAGGCCTGCCGCATCTCGACCTGGCAGCACAGCTAGCCGCCCAGGCGTCGGCCGGCGGCGAGCCATTTTGCGTGGTGTTCGCGGCGATGGGCCTCACTTACGCCGACGCCACCGCAGTGCGCAAAGTTCTCGACAAGCGGTCCGCCGCCGCGGAGCTTGTCCTGCTGCTCAACCTCGCGGACGCGCCGGTGATCGAGCGGATCCTCACCCCCAGGATTGCGCTCACAGTGGCCGAGCACCTCGCCTTCACGCTCGGCCGGCACGTGCTCGTCGTCATGGCGGACATGACGAACTACTGTGAGGCGCTCCGGGAAGTGTCCGCCGCCCGCGGCGAGATCCCGGCCCGCCGCGCGTATCCCGGTTACCTCTACAGCGACCTCGCGTCGCTTTACGAGCGGTGCGGCCGGATACGCGGTGCGCCGGGCTCGGTGACGCTGGTCCCGGTGCTGACCATGCCTGGCGGGGACATCACGCATCCGGTGCCGGATCTGACCGGCTACATCACCGAAGGCCAGATCGTGCTGTCACCGGAACTGTACGCCCGTGGCATCTATCCCCCGGTGGACGCGCTGTCCTCGCTGTCCAGGCTCATGCGGCACGGCGCGGGCCCAGGACTCACCAGGGACGACCACCTGGATGTCGCCGCGCAGGCGCTGGCCGCGCTCGCTGACGCCCGACGAGCCGCCGAACTGGCCGAGTTGGTTGGATCCGCGGCACTGAGCACGGCAGACCGGCGCTACCACGACTTCGACGAGGCTTTTGAAAGCAAGGTGATCAGCCAGCAGCGCACCGAGAACCGCTCGCTCGAGGACACGCTCGGCCGGGCCTGGCAAGCGCTCGGAGTGCTGCCCCGCCGCGAGCTGACGATGCTGTCGGCCACCGCGCTCGATGCCTACTATCCGCCAGATGACACCGAGGACGAGCGATGACGCCGCCGAAACTGACGGTGCCGCCTGGCCGGGCGGGGCGCATCTGGCTAGTGCGGCGCCTGGAGACCGCCCGGCGCGGCGCCAACCTGCTCGACCGCAAGCTGCACATCCTGCAGGGTGAGCTGGCCCGGTTGCAAGCGGCCGCCGCCGATACGGCTGCGCAGTGGGACAGGTGTCAGGCCGACGCGCGGACCTGGCTGCTGCGAGCGGCACTGCTCGAAGGCGAACGCGCCATCCGGCTGGCTGACGACGGCCAGGCTGCGGACGTACGGGTTGGCTACGAGACAACGATGGGCATCCGCTACCCGGCGACGGCAACATGTACCGTGCCGCCGACTGTCACCTGGGACAGCCCGGTCCTGGCGGGCGCCCGGCAGGCGCACCGCGCCGCGCTCACCGCAGCGGCCCGGCACGCCGCCGCCACCGCGTCCGTACGCCTGGTCGGTGACGAGGTCCGCGTCACCAGGTACCGCCTGCGGGCGATCCAGGACCGGTGGATTCCCGGCCTGGAGCAAGCGCTGGCCGACGTGAGTTTCACGATCGAGGAGCTTGAACGCTCCGATGCCGCCCGGCTACGGCTTGCCGCGGGCCTGGGCCCTGTGGGCATAGCCCCCAGGGCCCAGGAAGCGAGTAACTAAGCTTGGCGTTTAACCTCCCGGGCTCGGCGTGGTTTCCTGCGTCGTTTTCTTGATGGCGGCCTTGCCTACGTCGTGACGGGTGGCCGGGTGCCGGTTCTTCGAGCCGGGAGGTCTGCCGGGGCCGGGTTTGCCGGGTTTCGGTGCGGCTGTGAGAACGGGCAGTGTGCCGTGGATGGCCCGGAATCCCCGCCGGACCCGCGCGGGGGTCAGGCGGCCCGGCAGGGCCGGGCGCTGCCAGGGCAGGCGCAGGTCTGCAGCCAGGCCGCGGGCGAGCCAGAGCTGGGCGTAGCAGGCGAGGATCAGCCAGGTCCACCGGTCGGCGGCGGCGGGGTCGCGCAGTTTCGGCTTGGTCCAGCCGAGGACCTGCTTCAGGAACCGGAACGTATGTTCGATGTCAAACCGGCGCAGGAACGCCTGCCAGCAGCGGTTCACCTCATCGGGATCCGCGTCCGGGCAGGAGGTCTGCAGCCAGGCCGGCTTAGGGGCGCGATCGTGCGGCAGGTGCTCGACGGTCAGCTTGACCAGGGTGCCCTCGATGACCGGCAGTTCCCCCTGGTGGCCTGCCCAGGCGCCGCGGGCCTTCAGCTTGGGGTGCATGCGGTGCCAGGCGCGGGCGTCTGCGGCCCCGTACCGGGAGGTCTGCGTCGTGGTGTGCACGTCCGGCCCGGGGCAGGCGGCGTCATCGGAGAGCTTGAGCTCGCAGCCGTGCCGCATAGGCGGGCCCATCTGGCCGGGCCGGCGGGGCGGCGGCGCCTGCCGCAGCACCCGGTTGGTGCCCAGCCGCCCCAGCACCTGCACGGGAAGGTCCCGCAGCAGCCAGGCCAGCCGGGCCGGCTCGTAGCCGGCGTCGAAGATCACCATGATCTCCGGGTCGCCGTCGTGCCAGTGCCCGGCGGCGATGATCCGGTCGATGACCCCGCGGACCTGGGCGGCGGTCACCGCGGCCAGGTCGTCATCAGGACCCAGCCGGACCGCGTCCAGCAGCCGGGTCCACGATGTCCGGCCCGGTTCCAGCGCGGCTACCAGCGAGTACGGCCAGCCCGGGATCATCTGCGCGCTGTTGTTCCCCCGCCCGTAGCAGTGGCAGAACGACCGGCCCGGGCTGGTCGCCGCGTCCGGCCGCAGCCAGTTGCTCACATCGACCGCCAGCCGGATCCGGCCATCATCCCAGGCCGGCAGCGGCACCCCGGCCAGTGCCCAGCGCAGTCGCGAGACCTGCACTTTCCCGCAATTCAGCGCGTCGTACAAGGCGCCATGGCCGCGCTGATGCCCTGGCTCCAGCGACAATTCCGCCAGCATATGCACCCGGTCCTGCTTGCACAGCGCCGCGTCGCACAGCTCACACAGCGCGTCCGCCCGGGCGGTGAAGCACCGGTACAGCTCCCGGCGGAACCCTGCCAGCCGTTCCCATGCCCGATCTGTCTCGGCCCCGGCGCCCGCCCGGGCCTCCTCCCAGGCCATACTGAAAGCCACGGCCACCGCCCTGCGTCTTCAAGTTCTGTGGTGAGAACCCGAAGATGATGACGCGGTGGCCGTCTGTTATCACAGCGACACGCCGGACAGCACGGGCAAAGAGCTGCCAGGCAGACAGCACAGGTTAAACGCCAAGCTAAGGTGCGCGGAAACTGACTTTCGTCCCTGCCACAGCTATCACGAGGCTGGTCCGATGGGCTTATAGGGCCCTGTCAGCGGGCTTGGGCTAGCAACAAGGGAGTGGACTGTGTCTCGCGGAGACGATCACTTGGATTACCTGCTGAGATACCTGGGCGCTACGTACTACCAGACACTGCACGGTGATGCGGCGGCACGGGACGTAGCCCACGCGGTCGCTTCGGTAGAAGCGCAGCAGGCAGCCCGCCAAGCCTATGGGTCTCCGCTCCCACACTCCGGCCAGGACCGCCGCACCGGCCGGTGGCGCGTCGGGGACGTGATGCGGACTGACCCAGTTACCGTCCACCGCGACACACCAGCTCAGGAAATAGCCCGGCTGATGAGTCATCACCGCGTCAGTGCGGTACCCGTCATCACTGGGGTGAGCATAGTAGTCGGGGTAGTCTCCGAAGCCGACCTGCTGCAGTCCAAGACGGATCGCCACCAGTTCCCCGGCGCTCGCAGCCACAATGGGGATACCGCAGCGGACCTGATGACCGCGCCGGCCATCACCATCCGGCCGGATGCGCCCCTGGCCGCGGCCGCGCGGCTGATGCACCAGCATCAGATCCGGCTGCTTCCAGTTGTGAGTCCTGAGGAGAAACTGCTCGGGGTGGTGTCCCGCCGTAACCTGCTGAGTATCTTCCTGCGGCCCGACGACGAGATCGCCGATGAAGTCAGCGGCGTGCTCAGCGACCTGCTGGTGGTCGATCCGGACTTGGTCGCTGTGTCCGCACACGACGGGACCGTGACCCTGGCCGGTCAGGTGGCCAGCGAGGAAAGCCGCCACGCCGCCATCAGCGTGGCCGGAGACGTCGACGGAGTCGCGTGTGTGATCGACCAGCTCGCCGTTGCCGCCCCAGCGAGCAATCCAGACGACGGGCAGTAACTGCGCCACGTCTTGGCAGCCACTTCCAGGTCCGCGTGGTAGGGGCTGCTGGTCAGCCTGGAGGAGGCTGAGATGTCATTGCTCACTGGTGCCGCCGGCCTGG
>Ga0335072_10000536_pt1 | contig 72361 bp, 52 predicted proteins | sample Lox_Sample_21_FD_206725 | JGI IMG/M metagenome (GOLD analysis project Ga0335072, IMG submission 206725) | Soil microbial communities from Loxahatchee National Wildlife Refuge, Florida, United States - Lox_Sample_2.1 | ecosystem: Environmental > Terrestrial > Soil > Wetlands | place: USA...
CGGCCGACTCTGTTCGGACGGCACAGCGTGTAGCTTGGCTGTACCACCATTTTTCGAGGCGGGCCGATCGGAAGGCCGACAACTTATGGACTCAGGCGCAAGCGACCACAATGTAGCGGAAGAAATGGTCTCGTTGGTGCCACAGCTGCACACCTTTGCGCGCTCGCTGTGCCGTGACGGTGTGCGTGCCGACGATCTGGTCCAGGAGGCGCTGCTGCGCGCGTTCGACAACATCGAGCGCTTCAAACCGGGAACCAATCTCAAGGCCTGGCTGTTCACGATCGTGCGCAACGAGCACTACTCGCAGCTGCGGCGACGCAAGTTCGAGGCGCACGATGTCTCGAACGATCAGCTCCCCGAGCCGAGCGTGCCCCCCGATCATGACGGTGAGCTCGAATTGCGCGACCTCAATCGTGCGCTCGCGGCATTGTCGCCGGGTCAGCGCGCGGCACTGATCCTGGTCAGCGCGAGTGGGTTCTCCTACGAGGAGGCTGCCGCGATCTGCGGCTGTGCCGTGGGCACGATCAAGAGCCGGGTGGCGCGTGCGCGCACCGCGCTGCTTGCGATGCTCGATGGCCGCTTGCCTGCACCCTCGCAAGACGACGGCGCGCTGCCCGCTGCTCCCGCCGAGGATGCACCGTTTGCCGATCCGGTCAGGGCTCAGTCCGAGATGCCGGCCGCGGACTCGACCGCGGCAAGATCGCGCAGCGCATTTCCCGAAAGCCGGTACGTCGTCCAGTCATCGTTCGGCGTGGCGCCGAGCTTGCGGTAGAACCCGATCGCCGGCTGGTTCCAGTCGAGCACCGCCCACTCCATGCGACCGCAGCCGCGCGCCAGCGCCAGCCGGGCGAGTCGCGCGAGCAGTTGGCCCCCGATTCCCAGTCCGCGCGCGGGGGGCCGCACGTAGAGATCCTCGAGATATAGCCCAGGGCGTCCGAGGAACGTGGAGAAGTTGTAGAAGTACAGCGCAAACCCCACGGGGTGGGAGTCGAGCGAAGCCACCAGGGCGTGCGCGCAGGGCTGGGGCCCGAAGAGGTTTCTCGAGAGATCCTCGACGGTTGCAACCACCTGATGCGCGAGACGCTCGTACTCCGCCAGCTCGCGGATGAATGCGAGCAGCTGCGGCACATCCTGCTCGGTCGCCTCGCGGATGTCGATCATCTGGTCTTGCTTCATACCGGTGCCTCGAGCATGTGGTTCGCCTCAACCTGTGCTCTGCAATCCCTGTGCGATTCCGTTCACGCTCGCGAGCAGTGCGTCGAAGAGCGCCCGGTCCTCCCGGCCCGAGGCGCGCCAGCGCGCGAGCAGATCGATCTGCATCAGATTCATCGGGTCCACGTACGGGTTGCGCAGCTCGATCGCTCGCTGCAACGTTGCATCCCCGTCGAGCAGGTGCTGTTCGCTCTTCACCTCCAGCACGCGCGCACACGCCAGCTCGTACTCCGCGCGTATATCGGCGAAGAACCGGTGCAGCGGCTGCGGTGCGAGCGCGTTGTAGGCGCGGGCGATCTCCAGGTCCGCGCGCGCGAGCATCGCCTCCACATCGTCGATCAGATTGCGCAGGAAGAAGCCGCCTGCATAGGCCTCGCGCAGGGCGGTCAATCCGTGCTGCGCGACCGCCGCGGCGAGCCCGCTGCCGGCCCCATACCAGGCGGGCAGCAGATGCCGGGACTGGCTCCACGCGAACGCCCAAGGAATCGGTCGCAAAGACTCGAGCCCCTCGCGGGAGGCGCGATGGGCAGGGCGCGAGCCGATCTGCATTCGCTCCAGCACGTCGATGGGCGTGACGCTACGGAAGTACTCGTAGAAGGCCGGTTCCCCGTAAACCAATCTCCGGTAGGCGTTGCGCGCCGCGGTGGCGAGCGTTGCCGCGCATCCCACCGCAACCGCCGGCGGCGCCTCGGCTCGCGGCGCGCCGTGCGCCGGCGTCGTCAGGGCAAGTGCATTGAACGCGCGCTCGAGCGTACGCATGGCGATCGAGTTGAGTCCGTAGCGCTGGTCGAGGATCTCGCCCTGCTCGGTCACCCGCAGCACGCCGTTGCGCGCCCCCTCGGGCGAGGCGCGCACGGGGGTATCGATGCGGCCGCCGCCGAGGCTGATGCTGCCGCCACGGGCATGGACTATCACGTGCTTCTCTCCGGCATCGGCCAGGGCACGCGCGAGGCCACGCTGCGCGAGGTGCGCTGCGTACCGCGAAGCGCACAGACCGCCCTCCTTGTGACTCTCCGCATACCCGATGACCACGCACTGGCGGCGATCGCGCATGTCGAGGTGGCGCCGGTAGATCGGATCTGCAAGCAAGCGGCGCATGATCTCGCCGCTCGCCTCGAGGGTGTCGATCGATTCGAACATCGGCGCGATATCGAGCGTCACCTCTGCGGTGCGCCGGTCGTATGCTTCGGCCCAGCGGGCCAGAAGCAGCACCGCGAGCACATCGTCGGTGTCGGCGACGCCGCTGACGACATAGTAGCCGACCGCATCGGAGCCGTAGCGATGGCGCCCCTGGATGAGCGCTTCGAACACGCCGCGTGCACGCTTGCCGAGCGGGTCGAGCTCCACGCGCGGGCCCAGATCGCGCGCGATCGCCTGCGCAAGCCGCAGGTGTCGCTCGGCGCTCGTTCGGGTGCGCCACTGCGGATCGTCGAGCCCCTGCGCGAGAATATCGTGGTGCGCGGCGCTTTCCTGCCGGACGTCGAGCCGCGCGAGGTGAAAGCCGAAGGTATCGATGCGCCGCAGCAGCTGCTGCACCGAGCGGTAACCGGCGTTCACTCCCTTGTGCGCGTGGAGACTCGCCGCGATGAGCGCCACGTCCGCGCGCAGCTGCGCTGCGCTCTCGTAGCCGTTGGCGCGGCCCTCGAAGGAGTTGCGCAGCCGTGTCGCGATCTGCGCCAGGAACACTCGATAGGGCATTCGATCGTGACGCGCGGGAGTGCTCGCGCGCGCACCTGGCAGCAGTGTCGAGTACTCCTCCACGCGCTTGGACAGGGCCGCGGAGACGCTGATGCGGCTTGCGCTTTGCGAGAGTCGCTCGGCGAGCGCGAGACACTCCTCGTGATACGCGCCGAGGATCACCTGCTGCTGGCGGGCGAGGGTCTCGCGGATGGTCTTGCCGTGCACATCCGGGTTGCCGTCCATGTCCCCGCCGACCCAGGTTCCGAAATCCAGGATCGGGGGCACCTCGATGGTCTCGACCTCGACCCCGTAGAGCTTCGCGAGCGCCTCGGCGATCTCCTCGTAGAAGGCCGGCACCACCCGGTAGAGCACCTCGCTCAGGTAGAAAAGGACATGCTCCCGCTCGTCGGCGACGGTGAGCCTCTCGCGCGGATGCTCTTCCGTCTGCCACCCGGCCGTGATCTCCTGGCGTATCGCGCTCCAGAGGGCGCGCAACTCGCTCGGCGTGAGGGTCGGGTCGAGCCGCGTGAGCAGCAGCTGCGCCAGGCGCTGGCGGCTGCGCAGGATCGTGCGCCGCGTCGACTCCGTGGGATGCGCCGCAAACACCGGCTCGATGCGCAAGCCCCGGATGAGCTGCAGCGCATCCTGCAGGGTGGCACCGCGCGCCTTCAATTGGGCGATCGCATCCTCGACGCCGAGGGGTTGCGGGCGTGCGCTCTCGGCCAGAAAGTACTGGCGGCGCCTGCGAATCCGGTGCACCTTCTCGGCAAGGTTGACCAGCTGGAACCAGGTCGAGAAGGCGCGCTCCAGATCGCGCGCCTCGGCCGGCGGTCGGCCGCGCACCCGCGCCACCAGCTCGGTCGCCGCGGCCGCATCGCCCTCGCGGCGCCGGATGGCCAGCACGCGATCCTGCTCCACGGTCTCGAGCAACTCCGCGCCGCCCTGCTCGCGCAGCATCTCTCCGATCAGCTCACCAAGGGCATGCACGTCCTCGCGCAGCGCCTCGTGCCTCGGCGGAAAATGGATCTCGGTTCGCTTCATGCCTGGATGCTTGGGATCGATGGCCGATGCGGCGCGCTGCCTCGCTCAGCCGGCAAGCAGCACCCCTTCGGCGTGCTCGAGCGCCTCCGGAAGCCCGTACACCACGATGATGTCTCCTTCCTTGAGGTAAGTGTCGCCCGAGGGCTCGCGCCCGAGGATGCCATGGCGTCGGATGCCCGTGATGGCGACCTCGGCTCCCCGGGCGCGAAGCTTATCCACCGTGCGTCCTACCGCCCATGCGCCCGGCGGGATGACGATCGACTTGAGCTCTTCCCGGAACACGTCCGGCTCGCTCGACGGACGCGCATCCTCGCGCCGGTGAATGCTCCGCAACAGCTCGTAGCGGCTGTTGCGAATGGTTCCGATCGTATGCACGACGCGGCTCACGGGCACATCGAGCAGCATGAGCACTTGAGAGACGAGCATCAAGCTCGCCTCGAACGTCTCGGGCACGACTTCCGTTGCGCCGGCTCGCTTGAGCTCCTGCAGCCGCGCATCGTCGGCCGTGCGCACGAGCACTGGAACCTCCGCATCCGATGCTCGCACGGCGCGCACGATCTCGAGGGCCACCGCCGGATTGGAGAAGCTCACGACGACCGCGCTCGCACGCTCGATTCCGGCCTTGACCAGCATCTCCGGATCGGCGGAGTCCCCGTACAGCACGGGCTCCCCCGCCTGCCGTGCCGCTCGGATGCGCGCCGGATCGATATCGAGCGCAATATACTCGAACGATTGCGATTCGAGCACGCGCGCGACATTCTGACCGACGCGCCCATAGCCACAGAGAATCACGTGCTCGCGCGCAGCGATGGAGCGCGTGGCAGCGTGCTCCGGCTCGAGCTGCGGGGTGCGCGGGCCCCGCTCATGCAGCAGGAACCGGGCAATCGCGCGATTGTGGTTCAGCACGAGCGGGCTCAACACCATCGATAGCACCACGGCGACCAGCAGCGGCTGAGCGAGTCGCCCGGAGGCTGCCCCGCTTTGCAATACGATCGTCAACAGTGCGATCCCGAATTCCCCGCCGATCGACACGACGATACCGGTGCGCACGGCCTTGAAGGTGGAGTCCACGTACAGCCGTGCGGCCGCCGCGGCGATCGACGCCTTGAGGATCAGCATGCCGATGACGAGCGCCGCAACGAGACCGAACTCCGCGAGCAGCAGCTGCACATCGAGCAGCATCCCGATCGAGATGAAGAACAGACCGAGCAGGATGTCCCGGAACGGGCGGATCACCGCATCGATCTGGTGGCGGTATTCGGTCTCCCCGAGCATCATTCCCGCCAGGAACGCGCCGAGTGCGAGCGACAGGCCCGCAAGGTAGGAGATCCACGCCGCGGCGAGCACCACGCCCAGCGCCGTCATGGTGAACAGCTCGCGCAAGCGGCTGTGCGCGATCTCGCGAAACAGCGGTCGCAACAGCCAGCGGCCTGCGGCGAGCACGCCGATCACGGCCAGCACGCCCACGGCGACCCGGAGCGCGGCTTCGTGCAGCGAGAATGCGGCGAGGCCGTGTTCCAGGCTGGGTGCGAGCGCGAGCAGGGGAACGAATGCGAGGTCCTGGAAGAGCAGCATGCTGAATGCAAGCCGCCCGTGCGTACGGTTGAGCTCGCCCCGATCGCTCAGCTGGTGCAGGATGATCGCCGTGGAGCTCATGGCGATCGCCCCGCCCATGAGCGCAGCCAGCACCCAGGAGACACCGGTCATTCGCACGAGCGCGGCGCACACCCCGAGGGTCGCCGTGACCTGCAATGCGCCGAGGCCCAGCACCTCGCGGCGCATCGCAAGCGTACGGGGCAGGGAGAACTCCAGGCCGAGCGTGAACACCAGGAACACGACACCCAGCTCGGGCAGCACGCGCATGGTGTTGTTGTCGGACACCAGGCCGAAGGCGTGCGGACCGAGCGCCATGCCCACGATCAGATAGCCGAGAATGGGCGGCCAGCCGAGCCGCCGCGCGAGCGCCACGACGAACACGGACGCCGCGAGCAGAATGAGGATTTGAGTGAGCGGCTGCTCGATCATCGCGGCGCGGAATGAAGGTCCCGCGCCACTCTACTCAGGATCTCACGAGCTCATCAAGACGGTCGTATCGAAGCTCTCGAAGCCCTGCATCGACCGCCGGTAGGCATTCAGTACCAGGCGCTCCGCGACCTTATCGGCCCGGGGAGACAGGAGCATCCTCAGAAGCACGTCATCGGCAGGTCGCGCGGCATCCTCCGCCATGAGCTGCTCGATCACCCGCGTCAGGCGGTGCACGAGCTCGTTGACGAACCGCAGGTGCGCACTGTCGTGCACCTGCTCGGTTCCCGGGCCGTAGGTCCCGCGGGCCTCATCCGCCAGCTCGTGCAGGAAGAGGTTGAGCAGCCGAGCCTTGTCGATCGTGCGCAAGTCGGTGAAGTAATCGATCTCCGATTGCAGGTTCATGGCGAGCCCTCAGGCCGGGAAGAACTCGATCGGCTTGGTGGTGGTGATCGGAGCCACGTCCTTCGGCTCGAAATGGAACAGGCGCACACGCGCGATGATCTTGCGCTCCAGATCCGGATCGCCGAGCTCGCTCGAGACCACACGGCACATGGTGATCTCGCCCGAGGGCGCGATCGTGAATTCGAGGACCAGCTTGCCCTGCAGCTCCGGATGCTCGCGCAGCTCGCGGCTATACAGCGCATAGATCGCGCCCTTGTTGCGATCGAACACCAGCTCGATCTCCTCACGGCTGCGCGCCGGCTTGCCGCTCGAGCCCGTACGGGTGGATTCGGCTCCGCCGGCCGAACGCAGGATCGCCGAGCTGACGCGCGTGGCCTGGGGGCCGGTGAGCGAGCCGGCGCCCGAGCCGTAGCCGCGGCTGACATCCGCCGAGGTGATGCCCCCGCTGCCCATTCCGACCTTCGAGGTGATGAGGGAGCGCTCCGCATGGCTGTCCGCGCCGACGGCGCCCGTGAGGTTGCGCGTGGCAGCCGTATCGACCGGCATCTCCTCGCGCAGATCGGCAAGCTCGTCCTGGAATTTGAGCAGCCCGGAATGCTGCGCCTTGCGCCGGGCCGCATCCGCGCGATTGATGGGGATCGGTACTGGCACCGGCACCGGCTTGGCGGTCGGCTTCGGCTTCTCCTCGACCTTGGGCGGCGGAGGCTTCGGCTTGACCTGCTGCTCGATCATCACCCGTGCGAGCCGCTCCGGCACGACGGCCTCGTTGGGTGCGCGTTGCGGTGCCGGAACAAGCACGAACACCAGGGTAAAGAGCGCGAGTAATGCGAGACCCGTCCACAGGATCTTCTGGAACCGGTCGCGCTCCTCGGGACGCACTTCCCACGGCAGCTCGAACTTGCGGTAGTAGGGCGCAAGCAGCAGCGGCTGGCTCGGCTTCGCGCTCACCTCGACGCTCCCAGAGGTCCGCTTGCTCGCTCAAGCATGCAACGCATTACGCTCACCCGTGGCTCGCGCGGCAGTTGCAGGCCGGTAACGTCCCGGCGGCACCGGCTTGTCCTTCTGCAGCACCGCGAGCGAGATGCGTCCGTAATCCGCATCGGTGCACGTCGACATGACCTTCTTCAGCACCTCGTAAGGCAGAGACTTGTCGGCCATGATCGTGATCTCGCGCGAGGCGATGTCCTTCTCGCTCACGTCCGTGCCGACGAGCAACGGGCGCTTGAGGGCATCGCGCAGCGCCGCGATGATCGGCGCCGACTGCGCGCTCACCTCGCTCACGGAGGCGATGCGCTCGCCCTGCACGAAGAGATCGGTCTTGGTGATCATCACGACCACCGAGCGGTGCGGGGTCGCCTGGGCGATCGACTGCGGAATCTCGATCCCCTTGCTGTTCTGGATGACCTCCACTTCCGTCGAGTACACGAGCAGGAACGACACCATCACCGAGAGAATGTCGATCAGCGGGATGAGATTGAGCTGGGCATCGGCGCGATGGCGCAGATGATGATCGGCCATGCGACGGGCGCGACTGGACATCATATGGGCGCATCTCCGATCGAGATATCCGGGAAGAGCTCTGCCTGCTCGGTGGAAAGCCCGGCTGGCACCTCGAAAACCCGCACGTGGTCCATGACCTGCACGAGCGTGTCGTAGGAGATGTCCGGCTCGAGGAGCACCGTCGCGTCGGTCTTCTCGGGGAACTTGGCTTTCACGCGCTTGAGATAGGTGGTCAGCGTGTCGTAGTCGTAGCCCTGCGCCGTGTTGGGCATCGTCGCAAGCGGTCCGGTGTTGCGGTCGGCGACCTGGATCAGGTTCTTGCGCACCAGCACCTCGAGCTGCAGGCCCTGCGGCGGGTCGCGGAACTGAGCCTGCTGCTGGGGCAGATTGAGCTGCAGCACCACGGTGCGCGAGAACACGGCGGTCATGAGCAGGAACGTCACGAGGACCGTGAAAATGTCGATCATCGGCACGAGCAGCAGCTCCGCCGGCTGGCGGCGCCGCCGCGCGAGCTTCTTGGCGTCGTAAGAGCGGCGCATGGCTCGGGCGGGCTCCGGTCAGAGGAGTGGCGCGCTCAGGCCGCCGCCGGTGCCGGCGCTTCGGGGCGCCGTTCCGTGATCGCGTTGAGGAACTTCACCGAGGCCATCTCCAGGCTGTCGATGAGCTCGGTGGTCTTGGTCTGCAGCCACGCGTGGATGAACAAGAGCGGCACGGCGGTCATCAGCCCGAAGGCGGTGCAGTTCATCGCGACCGAGATGCTGGCCGAGAGCAGGTTCGCCTTCTCCGCGGGGTTGACGGTCGCAACTGCGGCAAAGGCGTTGATCAGGCCGATCACGGTCCCGAGCAGCCCGAGCAGGGTCGCGAGGTTGGCGAAGGTTGCGAGATAGTGCGTGCGCTTCTCCAGCCGCGGCACGACCTCCATCAGGCTCTCCTCCATCGCCTTCTCGATGTCGTCGCGCCGGCGCGCCGCCTGGATGCGCGCCAGGCCGTAGTTGAGGATCTGGCCGATGGCCGACCCCGACTTGGACGTGACCTGCACCACCTGGCGAAAGTTACCCTGCGACAGCATCGGGACGATCTGGTTCCAGAGCTGTCGGTTGCGTACCCCGACGAGCTGCAGATAGATGTAGCGCTCGATGGCGATCGTGAGACCGAGCACCAGCACAACTGCGATCGGGAACATAGCGACCCCGCCGCCCTGAAAGAACCGGACGATCATGTGCCAGAGATTCATCGACCACTCTCCTCGTGAACGTGCGAAAGCTCACCGGGGCGACAGCCGCAACCGCTGCGGCGAGGATCTCGACCCGAACTCTCTCCCACGATAAAACTGAATGACATAAGCCCAAAAAGCTGCGATCTATCTCTCATCCCCGGCGCCCGGGGCACCGCTACCGGCTGCCGTTGCGATCTGCGTCCGCTGCGGGCCGGGCAGACGAGTTGCCCCCCGGAGAGGCTTTTTGCGCAACTGCGCGGTAGTACCGGTTCTCGCGCTTGAAAACGTCACGATCGATCGGTTGCAGAGTCTCATCCACCAGACTGTTGAGCGGCTTGCCCGTGAGGTCGCCGAGATCAGACCGCTTCCAGGGCACGATGTACAGGACCTTGGGCAGCTCGCGATTGCCCGTGATGTCCGTCGTGCCGAGTTGCAGGTGATCCATCGCTTTGCCCGAGTTGGGCTCCTGTGCGGGCGCTGAGTTGGCGTCGGACTTCGATCCGGGCGGCGGGGCGCTCGTCGCGCTCGCACCCGCAGGCGGTGCGGGAGCTGGGACCGAGGTATCCACGGCGGGCTGTAGTGCATCCTGCTCGGCTTTTTGGGCCTGCGTGCCCTTGCCCGAGGATCCGGCGGAGGCCGCCGGTGCGGCCGCGGGAGTCGTATTCTGAGCAGCTGCGATGCACGGCCCGAGGGCGGCTGCGACCAGAACGGCAGTCAAGACAGAGCGCATCGATCAACCTCCTGCGCCGGCGCGCGCCGTGGTGGGCTCCTCGACGGGAAGCCCCGGCGGGGTGAGCTGCTGGGCGGGCGCCGGATGCGCTGCGCGCGGTGGCGAGGCTCCGGCGGAGGGCGCGGCGCTCTTGCCCACCCGGTGCCGCAGCTCGGCGATCCAGCCGGTCACCGGCTTCTGCTCGCCCGTGAGCTCCTTGTAGCGCTCGAACGCGGCCAGCGCTTCGGGCGCATCGCCCAGATACAGATCCAGCAGGACTCCGAGGTTGCGATACGCAGCCGCGAAATTGGCATCGGCGGCGATCGCCTTGCGATAGGCATCACCCGCGTCGCGGAACTGGCCGCGAAGTCGCAGCGTCACACCGAGCTCGTTCCATGCGACTGCGCTTGCGGCGTTGCGTTGCACGGCATCGCGCAGCGCGTTCTCGGACTGCTGGAGCTGTCCGGACTTGCGATACAGGATTCCGAGGTTGATCTCGGCGCCTGCCAACTGGGGATACTCGACCGCGAGCACCTCGAAGCGTCGCTGCGCCTCGGTCGTGTTGCCTGCCCTCATGAAGCTCACGGCGCGATCGAATTCGGCCACGGCCTCGGCAGGTGGCGGGGCTGGCTCCGTAACCGTGCCCTGCGCAGCCGCAGCGGCCGCGCCCGGCGCATGAACGGATGAGACCGGCCCCTGCGGCTCACGCTGCGGCTGCTGCGCGCGCTGCGGATGCGGGGCGCTGCTGCAGGCCACGAGTAGCACGGCGGCGCCAAGCGCCGCGCACCGCGAGCGCAGCGACAGCCCCGCGCCGGCCGCCTGCCGGCCTCGCGCAGCCTCAGTTGACCGTCGTGACCACATCCTGCGTCAGCTCCGTCTTGCCGTACCGGCCGGGATCGAGCTCGGCAAGTGCCAGGTAGCTCTTCTTGACCCATTCATCATAGAGCCCATCGCGCGCCCGCGCGGTGTTCGACTCGTGAATTGCGATTGCCTGCTCATCGAAGGGCTCGGCCTGCTCCTCGAGCAGCACCTCGTACTGCTCGAGCTCGTCTTTGGAGAGCCTGCTCGGCCTCTCCGAGCCGATCACATCCTTCGCAAGCGTGCGATAGAGCTCGGCCATTTCGAACGTTGCGGCGGTCGTGACCTCCGCCACGTGATAGTCGAGCGCCGCCTTGTAGGCGGCAAGCGCGCTCTCCAGCGCCTTGCGCTTGGCGGCCAGGCTCCTCTTCAGGGGCGCTACCAGGTGAATCCGGCGGAAGGCATCCCGCACAGGTGCAGCAAGCTCGAGTTGCGCCTGAGCGGCGAGAAATCGCGTTCGATCCGTGCGCTGAGCCCCGGCACGTGCATCGGCGTCGACGATCTCGCGAAACCAGTGCAGCGCACCGGGGTCGCCGCGCTTGACGGCCGCCGTGGCGAGCCGCTCGCGCACCTCCTCCGCATCCGAGACGGGCACGGGATACTCGGCCACGAACCGCTCGAGGGCGGCGCTGGCCTCGGTCTCGTTGCCAGCCTTGCCGTACAGGTCCGCAGCCCGCATGAGCGCCTCGCGGCGCACGGCCCGGTCCTCCTTGTCATCGCGCGCGATGCGATCGAACTCGACTGCGGCCTGTGCCGGCTGCTTGGCCTCGGCGTATGCGACGGCAAGCTTGCGCCGCACATCGGCGGCGTGGTCGTTCGGGAACTCCCGGCGGTAGTCCTCGAGCACCCCGATCGCCCGGTCCCACTGCTTGAGGTTGATGAGCTGTGCTGCCGCATCGTACTGCGCGGTGGCATGGATCTTCGAATCGGGCGCCACGCGCGCCACGCGCAGGAAGTCATCGACGGCCCCGGCCGCATCCCCGGCCTTCTCCTTCGCGGCCCCCTGCTCATACACGGCCGCGGCAATGCGGTTGGTGAGGTCGGCCCTCATCTTGGGGTCGGCGAGACCGCGCGCCTTGATGTAGGCGCTCTCTGCATCGGCGAACAAGCCGCGATCGAAGCTCGCCTGGCCGATGATGGTCCAGGCGATTCGCTGCTTCTCAACGTCCACCGGCGGCCGATGTGCGAGCACCAGCCGCGCGACTTCGATTGCACGCGGTAGATCGTGCGCGTCGGAGAGGTCCTCCGCCGCGCGCGTGAGCACTCCGCCGCTGTCGGGATGCTCGGGGAATGCCTGTGCGAATTTGATGCCGGATTCGACGGCCCGCATGTGCAGCTGCGTCTTTGCTGGGCCCGTGAGCTCCGCCTCCGCCTTCTGGTAGGCACCCAGCGCGGCGTAGGCCGAGGCCCCGGAGGCCGCCCTCTTGGGATAGTCGTAGGCGGCGCGCTCGTACTCGCCCGCGGCGTCGACGTATTGGTGGCTCGCGTAGAGGGTCTCGGCGAGCAGCTCGCTGGTTGCGGCCGAGTCCGGGTCGTTGGGGAAGGATTCGAGCGTGGCGCGGTACCACTTCGCAGCCTCGCGATAGTCCTCGATGTGGTTCGAGGACTGTCCCAGCGCGTGGTAGTAGGTCGCAACGTCTTTGAGGTTGGTGCGCAGCTCCTTCACCACCGTCGGATATTCGCTCGGCTGGCGCCCGCGCCAGAAGGCCGACCCGAGCTGGTAGCGCTCGACGAACTCGCGCTTGCCATCCAGTACGAGCTGCGAGAAGCCCCCCTTGCGATATGCCTCGATCGCCTGCATCGCAAGGACCGGGGCATGCTCGGACAGCGCATCGCGCGCGACGAATGCACGGTCGGTCGTCGCCGCATCCTGATAGCGCTGCTTGTCCACATACAGGTCGCCCAGGCGCGAGTAGAGCAGATACGCGTACGGCCGCTCCCCGTAGCTTGCCAGAAACTGGCCGATCGATTGCGGCCCATCGAGATAGGAGAAGGTGATGCTCATCACGCGCAGCGTGTCATCGACGAGCTCCCGGCTGGCGCGCGCCAGATCCTCCGGTGCCTTCAGGCGGCCCTGTACGTTGCCTCCGAGGAGGGTCTGATCGAGGACGCCGGCAAACGAGGGCAGACTCTCCTGGTTCTTGCCCTGTTTGAACAGCGTCCAGCCGTGCTTGTACAGGCTCTGCGTGTAGAACGCGGCGTGCACGCCGTCGTGGATCACGAGTGCGTAGGCAGCCTCCGCTTCGGCGTACCGCTTGGCCGAGAACAGCAGCTCGCCGCGCCGAAACTGCACCTCGTCGATCTGCGGCGTCTGCGGAACCCGGGCGGCCAGCCGATCGAGCGTTGCGAGCGCCTGATCGGGCTGCCCGGTGGTCTCGTAGGCGCGCGCCAGCTGATAGAGCACCTCGTCATTGCGCGGGTAGTCGGGATAGGCCTTGAGCAGTTGGGTGTAGAGCTTGATGGCCTCGGCGCCCATCAGATCGATCTGTCCGAGCTCGCTCTCCATGCGCTCGAGCTGGCCGGACTCGAGATTGAGATCGCCCAGGCGGCGCATCGCCTCCGCACGCAGCCGGGGATCGGTATTCTCGAGCTGCAGGAACTTGCGGTAGTTGTCCATCGCCTTGGACGCGCTGGCATCCGAGGGCGTATCCGGTCGCACCTCGATCGGGCGTGACACCAGATCATTGATCGTTGCGGGCGCGTTCGTCCTGCCGCCGCCCGAGGCCGTGCAGGCGGCGAGCAGCGGCAGCGCGAGTCCGGCTGCGAGGAGGACGCGCACCCTCACGGGTGTGGCTCCGGAGAGGGTTTCGAGTCCGGCGCGGCGGGGCCGCCGACGGGCTGTTGCGGCGTGGACTTGCCGGCGGTCGCAGCGCCGCGCGCCGCGGGGGCGCTATTGGCGGCGCGGTCGTACATCGAGGCGAGCTCGAAGCGCGCCTGCACCTCGTAGGCGGCCAGACGGCTCTTCTGGGCCTCGAGCTCGGAGGCCGCGAGTCGCGCCAGATACTGGTTCTGCTTTTCGCGCATGGCTACCAGCCGCGTCTGCAGCGCGCCGATGCGCTCGCGCAGCGCCGCCACGCGCAAGGCGAAGTCGCCCGTGTGCATGGGAACGCTCTGGCGCGCCTTCTCCACCCGGATCCAGCGCTCCTGCGCCTCGGCGAGTGCCAGGTCGAGATCGCGCAGCGTGCGCCGCTGCTGCCACACGCGAGCCTTGAACGCCTGATCCATCTCGAAATACAGCACGCCCTTGACCACGCGCAGCCGATCGCGCAATGCATCGTTCGCCGCATCGTGCGGCGCCGAGGCGAGCACGGATTCGATCTCGCGCACCTTCGTCCAGTGAGCGCGCTCGTCCGGGGACCCGAGGGCCGCCACGTCATGCTCGCGCTCGATTGCATCCAGATGCGCCTTCAGCGCGTCGCGATGGCTTTGCATCCGCTCGACCGCCTTGGAGGCGAGCAATGCGTCCACGCGCGGTAACCGCTCGGCATGCGCGCGCTCGCGCGCATCGATCATGTCCGCGAATGCGGCCATGCTCTCGGACCAATCCCCGAGCGTGTGCTGCATGTAGGTGAGATCGCGGTAGTTCTTCAATCCCTCCTGGAAATCGTGGCCCGCGAGGATCGCGTAGAGGTAGCGCGATTCGGGCGCATCCGGCAGGCTCTTCAGCTGCCAGAACCAGCCGTACTGCGCGCCCTGCTGCTGTGCGAGCAGCGGCTCGATCAGCTTTCCGCCTTCGATGCGCCCGATGGCACCCTCGAGCGCGCGATTCTCCGAGACGTACGACTCGAGCGCGCTCTCGTAATTCTCCGCGGCCTCGCCATTTGCACCGAGCTTGCCGTAGGCGTACGGAACGGCGAGGTAGGACTCCTGGACCGCCGAGTCCATGAGGCTGCGCCGCCGCAACTCCAGCCATGGCACGAGCGCTCCGCGGTAGTCCCCGAGGGCCGCATCGGCCCAGCCCATTCCGAGCAAGGCCTGGTTCGAGGAGGCACCGCTCAGGCGCACCCGCTCGAGCGCAGGACGCGCCTGGGCAGGCTCATTCGCCTGCAGGTAGGCGTACCCGAGCGCAAGATTCGCACGATCGCGCAGCGCCGTCAGCTCGGTGCTGCGCGCGGCGAGCGTGCCCACTGCGGTGAGGTTGCGATCCGCATCGCTCAGACGATGCTCCCGCACCAGAGCGATCCCGAGGTTGAAGCGTGCGTACGCCGTCCAGTCGGCGGGGCCGTGCCAGCTCTCGAGCAGGCGCACGGCGTCGTCGTAACGTCCCTGCTCGATCAGCGCGTTGCTGAGCAGATGCGTCTTCTGCGCCTCGAGCTCCACCGGAAGGCGCCCTTCGATGCGGCCCAGGGCTTGCTCGGCCTTGTCGAGGTAGCCGCGCGTGTACCAGATCTCGGCGAGGTAGAACCAGGCGCGGTTACGCACACCGACCGGCACGCTCGGGGTGAGCAGCCTCTCGAACCGCGCGCCGGCCTCGTTGTGCAGCCCGAGGTCGAGGTATAGCCCCCCGAACAGCAGCTGCGCGTCTGCCTCGTGATGCGGCAGGAGATTCCAGTGCTCGTACGCCGACAGCCGCGTCAGCGCATCGAGATCCCGGTCGGGACCCTGGAAGTAATAGAACAGGACATCTCCGTAGTGCAGGTCGCGGATGCGCGTGGCGGGCAGCGCATCGGGATCGCGGCGCGCGGCACCGGCCGGCGCGGCAGCGATGATCGCAGCGGCAAGCAGGATCACTCCGACCCGTCGCATGGCCGTCCCTACTCTCCCCAGTCCTTGATCTCGAACTCCGGCTGCAGCGCGTGCTGCCGATCGTCGATCTTCAGCTCGAGGTAATGCGCTCCGATGCTCTTGTCGAACTTGACCGTCGCGCCGCGGCGGTAATCCCGAGCATTCGGGCCCTTGCCGGTGAAGAAGGCGACGATCTCGTGCGGCCCGGTCTTCAGATTGCCGATGTACAGCCGCTGTACTCCGCCCTTCAGCAGCGCGTCCACCTCGCGTGGCGTGTACAGGTAGTTCGCCACTTCCTTCTGGTCGATTTTCAGTTGCACCGAATCGAGCGCGAAGAAGTTCCCCACGTCCACCGACAGGAACACGGCGACCTGCGTGTTGGCCGGATACAGCAGCTCCTCCTCCAGCACGTAGAGATCGCGATTGAGGTCTACCACGTCCTTCTTGAGCGCCTGGGTTTGCTCATCGAGCGCACGAGTGTCGCTGTCCGAGGGTGCCTCGGTGCTTGCGGAGGCGGCCGCCCCCTGCGCCTGCGGCGCGGGTGCAGGACTCGTGGCCGGCGCCTGCGCGAGTGCGGCGCCGCACGCAAGAGCGAGCAGTGCACCCGCGCAGCAGATCACGGCCTGCCGCGTACGCGCGCTTCGCACGCCGCTCGGGCGGGGAACCTGGATTTGAACTCGCATAACCCTCCGATCACTCATTGAGCAAGCCGCGCAGCTCACGCAAGTAGAGTGCCTGATCGCGCGCCGTAAAATCGCGTTGGATGTCGCGGATCGTTCCATTGCGATCCACCAGAACGATCATCGGCAGACTGTCCACCTCGTAGCTTCGGCTCACCTGCTCCTCCGGGTCGAAGAGCATCGGAAAAGCGACGTGGCGCGCATGGGCAAAGCCGCGCGCAAGTGCCTCGCTGCCCTCGACGCTGATGCCGTACACCTGCAGGCCGGCTGATCGGTACGTGAGGAACGTGCGATTGAGCGCCTCGAGCTGCCCCCTGCAGGAGCTGCAACGGCTGCTCCAGAACGAGAGCAGCACGACCTCGCCGCGATGCTCCGACAGACGAACGTTGTCGCCATTGAAGGCTCGCAGAGCGAAGTCTGGCGCCGCGTGGGCCCGCAGCGGATAGTCCGCGGCGAGCGTGGTCACGCCGTTGCCGAAGAGCAAGGCGAGCGCGAGGACGCCGCCCCAGGATTTAGAGAGCACAGGCACCGCCCGATTTGAATTTCGCGCGCTGAACCCTCGCACACCGCACTTGACAGTGTCAACGAACGGAGTCTGCAAACGCGACCGGCGCGCATGACCTGACGCACATGCGCGACGGGACGCTCGCGATCGGGACGCCAGCCTGCTGTCTGAAATGCGCGACAGGTGGCGCCGCGGAGGCCTCAGGCGATCACGTGATTGACGATCGGGTTGAAGGCGATCAGGGGATCGAGCTGCGAGGCCGTCGTGCCCAGGCCGTTGGCGGTGCCGAACAGGCTCACGTAGTTGCCCTGATCGTTGTGCAAGGCCATGTAGTTGAGAATGACCGTCTGCACCAGCAGATTGACGGCGTTCGCCGCCGGGCTCGATGAGGTGTTCACCGACCCATCGGAGTTGTACGAGCCGATCTGATTGCCGCTGCCCCCCGACATGAGCGTCGGGCGCCCTCCGGGGTTGTACACCAGCATGACCGTATTGGCGCTCGTCTGGCTGTCGCCCTGCCAGCCGTACTTGCCGCGGCCCGCGGCCGAATCGTCCACCATGCCCGTTGACACCAGCGAGCCGTCGCTGAAGACGTAGACCACGAGCGGCTTGCCCATTCGCTTGGCGTACTCGAGGCATGCGCCGATGCAGGTCCCGGCGTGGAAATTCATCGTCTCGCCGGTGGCGCGCGTGCTGTCGTGATAATCGTAGCCCGAGAGCGTGACCGTTCCCGCGCCAGCGAATCCGCTGACGACCATCTTCATGACGGCCGCCGTCGCCTGGATATCCCGGTCGGTGTACTGGGCCGCGGTGAAGATGCTGCTCGAGGTCCCGACGATGTTGGTGTCGAGGTCCGGATTCAGCGCGGCCGGATTGCCGAAGGTATTCACCAGTGCGGTCGCCTTCGCGTAACCGCAGAGCAATCCGGTCTTCAGCTGCGTATCCGCCGTCGGGTTACCCGACTGCACGGTGACATTGCCCAGATAGTCGCTGAAGTTGCTCAGGTCCGTGCCACCGCTCAGGCGTGTCGTGGACTCCATCACGGCGACCGAGGCGGCCGGATCGCCCGGGAACATGGTCCCCAGCGCGCCGGTATTGACGAGCCCGGTGCAATCGCTCGCCTGCGTCACGACCGAGGGCTGCACGGTGAGATTGATCAGATTCGCGGGCGCCATGGAATTGCCGCCCGATACGGTCGGCTCGGTGCCGATCAGCGTCAACAACGAGCCGTTCGATCCCGCCGTCCAGATGCCGTACATCGGATTGTGCGGGTTGTCCTGCGTATCGGTCTGCGAGACGGCCGCGATCGCTACGCCGTTCACGCCGGCCATGGCCGTGGTGGATGCGACCGACTTGATGCCGCGCAGAATGGCTCCATCCGAATGCCAGGCAAGACCGAGCGAGGTATCGACGAAGTTGCCCGAGGGACTTCCGGGATTCGCCGAGCTCGGCAGCATGTTTCCCGGCAGCCCGAGCTTGTCGTAGCCCGCCGTGGAGAGGAAGTCGAGCTGTCCGCCGGGCCCCCCGATCAGCGCCTCCGACCCGTTGAGGTTCGCACCGCCCGCCAGATCGAAGCAGATGAACGGGATCTTGCCTGCGCCGGCGGTGGAGATGCCGCAGCTGCTCACAAGGCTCTGGATGTCGCCGGCGAGCTGCGCCCGAGCGGTGCGCGGCTTTGCGAGCAGGCCCATCAGCGCGGAGGGCACGAGCACGTAGGCCTGGCTCCCGAGGAGGCCCGCCGCCATCATCTGCCGGCGCGTCACCGGTCGCGGATGATCGGGGTGCAGGAGCGGCTCGTGGAGCTTCCTGGGTCGCGGCAACTTCTTGCGGATGATCATGGCGGTCTCCGAGAAAAGTGTGGCCTAGTTCACGAGCATCGAGGCGCTCGAGAGGACGGCGGTGCAGGCGGCCGTCGCAAGGATGCCTGTCTCGCCCGACTGCGTGAGCGCGGCGCCGGTATCGAGCGTATCGATCAGGTTCGTGAGCTCAGTCTGCACCTGCGCCGGGGTCGGCTGCGTGGCGAGCGGGGTGCCGTTGTTCGTACCGACCAGGTTGTTGTAGATCGCGTTGATCACCTGACTGGTGTTGCTTGCGACCCAGGAGCCTGGATTGTTCGAGTTGTAGCCCGACCCGAAGAAGGCGGGCCCCAGCGTCGGATCGGTCGCCATCGCGCTGCAGTACGCTGCGGCGAGCTGCGCGAACGCGGTCTGGTTTGATGAGGAGTACGCCGAGAAGTTCGGGATGGCGGGCAACGACTGCTGCACGCTCTGATAGGTCGAGGAGGCGTTCGTGTTGAGCGGCGACACGCCAGTCACTTTCGCCATGCTCTGATTCACGCGCTCGAACGTGCGCACGCCCAGATCCGGCTCCGTCGGCCCGGGGATCGGCGCCGGCGCAGTCACGGTGGGGTTCGTGTACGTGTGACTGTGCGAGCCGATCTGCGCGAAGGTCAGGAAGAACTGGTCGTATGCCGGACCGTTCCCGATCGGCACGACGGCACCCACGTTGGAGAGCTGCTGTCCGGTCTTGCTGTTGTACGCGGACGCAGTGACCGTCGTGTTGAGCGGGATGTAGGTCTGCCCGACCGGAACCTCCTGCCCGTTGATGCCGATGCGAATGCTCTGGATCGGGATGTTGTTCGGCGCGGCCGACGGATCGAGGCTGATGAACGTCGGATTGGTGAGCATGTACGAGTAGTTATCGTTCAGGCTCGCGAGCATCATGATGTAGCTCTGCGACACGCCGGTGAGGCTCGACACGTCGAACAGCAGGTAGTACTGCTCGCCCACGCCTGCGTTGAAGTTCTGCATCACCTGTGCGGGGGTGAGCGCGCGATTGTGGATGGCGAGCATGTTCACGACGCCCGACCAGGCATTGCTGCCGGAGGTCTCGCTGCCGAGCACCAGGGCAAAGGTGCTGTCCCAGTTCGCGATCGCACCGCCGCCGCTCGGGTCCACATCGCCGGTGTACACGCCGTTCACGTAGAGCTTGCGCCCGTTGACCGGATCGTAGGTGAGCACGACGTGCTGCAGGGCCGCCTGCGCGACCTCGTTGTTGGCATTGGTCGCAAGCGGTGGCATGCCGTTGGTGCTGGTCACGCTGCTGCGCACCAGACCCTCGTACTGGAATGCGTTCTGCGCGAGTGTCATGTTGCGCTGGTTCGGTCCACCGGAGTAGCTCACGATGTAGGCATTCGCCTGCGTCTGGTTGTTCGGGTTGATCCAGGCCTCGATGGAGAACTCGCCGGTCGAGGTGATCATGTTGTAGAGCTTGGAGCTCGCGGTGGTCGAGGCCTGCGCCTTGCCGCCCGCGCCGATGTTGATGCCCCAGCCCTGCACCCATGTGACGTTGCCGTCGAGGGTCAGATCCAGCTCGGGCTCCACACCGCTCGTGTCGTAGGCGATGTTGCCGGTCCCGGTCTGGAACATGTAGAGCGCGATCTGCGCGTCGGTGTAGCGGTTCTGTCCCGAGGCCACCGTGCCGTCATAGAGGGTGAGTGCCTTGGAGACCACCAGCGACGGATCGACCGGCGTGAGCGGGATCTGGTTGGCCATCGTGACGATGGCATTGAGCATGGTCTGCCCGTTCTGCGCGCAATCGCTCCAGCAGTTGTGATGGTCCTGCACCAGGCGCTGGACGAAGCGCGACTGGCAGGTCGTCGTGGCCGAATTGCCGTCGCCCGAGATCGTGCAGGGTGCGGGCGGATTGGAGTTCGCTGGATTGGCGTCCGCCAGCACGATCTTCGGCTGCGCGGCGCTGTAGGCGATGCTCACGTCGGGGTCTGCGAAGTAGGGCTGCTGCGGCGACACCGCCGCGCTCGAATGGCAGCGCGAGCACCACTGGGTCACGATCGGATACACCGTGCTCTGATAGAGCGACGCGCTCGCGGGAAAGCTCTTGCTCGACCCCACGCTGATCTCGGGGGGCGCAACCAGCTGGATCTGCGCGCTGCCGCTCGATGTCGTGCCGGCCCAGTTCTGAATCCACACGGTGAGCGTCGCGCCGCACGCCTGTGGCGATGCGAGCCAGCAGTTGTGGCCTCCGGAGACCTTCTGGACCATCAGCGATTGGCTCGGCTGGGACAGGTTCACCACCGTGTTCGCAGCCTGATAGGCCAGATTCACGTTGTCGGTGCGCGCGAACTCGGGCGACTGCCCGCCCGTCTGGCTGTGGCATGCGCCGCAGCGGTTGCTCGAGTTGATGTTCGCCCAGAGATTGGTCATGAAGGCCTGAACGTCCGCATCCTGCGGCGCCGGCCCGCTGTAGCTCTGGGCCGTCGCCACGCTGGTCACGGGATTCGTCGTGGTGGGTGCTCCAGCGCCGCAGGCGGCCAGCGCGGCCACAAAGGTGACCACGGTGGCGACCTGCAACAGTCGCTTGGCGCGGTGGATGAGCGGTAACCCGTTCATGAGATTCTCCCTGTACACCTTCGAGCGATCAGCCAGCTTGGGATCGATGCGTCAATTGCCCATGCAATAGACGCCCGCCTCCTGGAACATCTGCTTCAGGCTGTAGCCGCCCGACTGGAAATCACTCTGCATCTGAGCGACCTCCTGGAGGTCCTGGGTGTTCTCCGGTGCGCGATAGCACACCGCCTGGAACACCTGCTGCACCTTGCAGGCGGCGAACTGGGTGCTGGACTCGAGCTCCTGGCCGAGGGACTTCGCACCCTCACCGCTGCCTGGCAGGCTGGGACTCCACCCGAGGATCTGGTTCGGCCCCTGCCGCCAGCGATTCGACCAGCTGTCATCGGGCGTGTTGAAGCCCTGCGGGAAGTTGGTCGCGTTGATGTGATACTTCGGCTGCACCTGCCCGGGGGTGTACTGCAGCGAACCCGTATTGGTGCCGTCGCCCACCACGGTGCCGTTGAAATTGTAGTAGGCGAAGGCCTGCGCCATGGGGTCCATGCCGCTGTGGCAACCGATGCAGGTGTTGAGGAACACGCGGCTGTCCCCGCCCGGCGAGCGGCTCACATCCTGGCGGATGCGATCCGGCGGGCGCGTGATATCCGACACCTGCGGCATGTCCAGGCACAGATGGGCGATCAGCGTGAAGCGGAACATGGCGCGGTTCGTGCCATTGATGAAGAACGACGAGGCCGAGGCGCGCGTGGTGATGAGGCCCGCGGTCGCGTTGCTCGGGATCCCGTACGTGCCCGACTGAGTCGTCTGCACGAGCGTTGCCTGAAGATCGACGTTGTTCGCTTCGGCCGTCGCGTAGTGGTTGTTGTCCGCGACCGAGGGCGCCGGCAACCCGGGCGCGTTGCTGGTGTAGAGAATGTCGGCCGAGAGCGCCGTGTTGAACGGGATGTTGTCGCGCACCATCCCGATCACCGTCGCGACGTAGTCGTTGAGCGGAGCGAAGGCGGTCTGGTCCCGGTTGGTCCACGGCATCGCCCAGTTCTTGAGCACCGTGTTGTAGAAGTTCGGCGAGTTGGTTGCGACCGCGGCCGCAGCCATCGCATCGCCGTTCGTGATGTCCGTGGCCATCGTTTGCAGCTCGGACGCCGAGGGCGGCACACCTGCAATGCGGTTGTAGAGCCGCGCTGCCTGCTCGTTGGGCCCGGCCAGCGTTGCGCTCGACAGCATCACGGCGGCGATGGCGCCAGCGACGCTCAGCGCGTTCCGCTGCATCCATTGCGAGGAGCTCGCGATGCGCGACTTGCGCGCATTCTGCGAATGGCTCGAAGCAGTTGTGTCTTTGGTGCTCATGGCACTCGTTCCCTCCCAGCGAACGCGCCGCTATGCGTGGCCCACTATACGCACACCCGAATCGCTCTCCGTTTGTCTCAGTGGACCGACGTCGCCAGCAGCAGACATCTCGCCGGCCACCCGCCTTGCACGGTACGTTGGCGACCCAACTGCGATGGGGGTCACGGCGAGTACACGTCCAAACGTCTATTTGAGACCAGGACGGAGGCGGTCATCCTCGCTGAGGGCTAGCGGGTCCCAGCATGACGGGCGCCGCACTCCTGGGGCACGGTGCCGTGACGGGATCGACAGAACCGCTGGCACCCGCTGCACAAACACGTATTACGTTAGATACCCTTGCAAACCGTGGCGTGCGCCGCCGGGCTGCCGGGCGGTTGCATGGGGTGGGAGTGTCGATATGGCGGGGCAACCTGACAGTTGGAGTCGACTTGCGGTCGTGCGGTGCGCCGTGCTGGCGTCGGCTTGCGCATGCGCCGTGCTGCTCGTCGCCTGCTCGAGCGGCACGGGCCACGTGCAAACGGCGGGCGGCCAGGCCGCCGATCCGCCCGAGGCGGACTTCCCGATCTTCTATATCAAGCGCTATTCCGTGCCCACGACGCAGGACGATCTGCGCATGATGCGCACTGCGCTTCCGTCGGCCGACGTCTTCATGCGCTCGAGTGCCTCGCCGACGGGCACCGAGGTGAATATCACCGCCTCGGTCACCGGCACCGGCACCGCGAACGCACAGAGCTATGACATCAAGGATCTGAGCGTCTCCTTCGACGGCTCGACGGTCCTCTTTGCCATGCGTGGGCCGCTTGCGACCAAGCAGCAGCAGGACAAGGCACCTTTCTGGCGCATCTGGCAGTACGTCATCGCGACGAGCACGCTGAGCCAGGTCATCAATCCGTCGGACGATCCGGATGCGGGACTGCCCGATGTGAACGATGTGGCGCCGCACTTCCTGCCGGACGGCCGCATCGTCTTCTCATCCACGCGCCAGACCGAGGCGCAGGCGGCTCTCCTCAACGAGGGGTTCGCCGAATACATCGCCGAGGATGAGGCCAGGACCGAACCCAACTTCGCGTTGCACGTGATGAACGCGAACGGCACCGACATCCATGAGATCTCCTTCAATCCGGACCACGACCGCGACCCCTCGGTTCTCATGAGCGGTGAGGTGATGTGGACGCGCTGGGACGATCCACCCGGCAAGGACGGCATGCAGCTCTACACCTCCAACCCGGACGGCACCAACCTACAGCTGCTGTACGGGGCGAACAGTCACGACACCGGCCCCAACGGCACGGCGACACCCGATGCGACCATCGAGTTCGTCAAGGCGAAGGAGATGCAAGGCGGTAGCGTGCTGGCGCTCATCCGGCCCTACATGGGCGCCCAGAGCGCGACCGCTCCCCTGGGGACCGATTTCGGCGGCGACCTCGTCGAGATCAACGTCAAGGACTACGTCGAGAACACGCAGGCGACGGTTGCGGATCCCTCACTGACCGGGCCGGGACAAACCCCCGCCACGACGTACGATGTGCTCACCATCCCGGGACCCTCCCCCGGGGGCCGCTTCTACGACGGCTTCCCTCTGTGGGACGGAACGGGCCGCATCCTCGTGAGCTGGACGCAGTGCCGGCTGCTCGACACGACGACCAACCAGATCGAGGCCTGCACGCCTTCGGCGCTTGCAAGTCCCACTGCGACGGATGCGCCTCCTCTCTACAGTCTGTGGATGTTCGATCCGGCGCAGAACACGCTGCAACCGATCTTCGAGCCGACCGCCGGTATCATGGTGACCGACGTGGTGGCCGCGCAGTCGCGCGCTCTCCCGGCCGTTATACTCGATGGCCAGCCGGGGGTGACCCTCAATCAGGCGTTCTACAACGCAAGCGTTGGAGCGATCGACATCCGCGACGTGTACGACTTCGACGGTGTCGATACCGCGGTGCCCAGCAGCGTGACGCTCGCAAATGGGGCGACTCCCGCGACCCAGCGGCCGGCGCGCTTCGTGCGCATCGAGACCCAGGTGCCCCAGCCCGACCCGGCATTCCTCAAGCTCAATGTGCCCAATTCGGCCTTCGGCGTGACCGATTACATGCGCGGCATCTTCGGCTACGCACCGGTCCAGCCCGATGGCTCGGTGTACATCCAGGTGCCGGCGAACGTGCCGTTCCAGATCGACATCCTCGATGCAAACGCGCGGCGGATCCTGCCCACGCACAACGCGTGGCTGCAGGTCGCACCCGGTGAGGTCGTGAAGTGCAATGGCTGTCACACGCCGGCCGCGCAGCAGAACCCGGCCGCTGGCCAGACGGCTCATTCGCACGGGCGACAGGATCTCTTCAACTCCGCGTATGCCGGGGCCACCGCGGCCGAGGTTCAGGCCGGCGCATTCACCAATTCCGTCCCGGCCCTGGCACCGACGTCGGCGGGGGAGACGATGGCCGAGACGCTCGGTGCCTGGAGCTGCAAGAACGACACCCCGCCGTGCGTGCAGATGATGCCGAACGTCGAGGTGATGTACACCGATGTGTGGACCAACACTCAAGGCACGGGACTTACGGCGAATCCCGCAATCACCTACAGCTACCTGCAGCAACCGGCCACCGAGCCTGCGCCCACGACCAACAACTGCCTGGCGGGCTGGGCGTACAACTGCCTGATCATCATAGACTATCCCGATCACATCCAGCCGATCTGGAGCACCTCGCGTGTGGTGACGGACACCAACGGCAACACCATCGCCGACCACACCTGCACCAGCTGCCATGCCCCGGCGGATGCGATGGGCAACGCCCAGGTGCCTGCGGGGCAGCTCGACCTGACGAACTCCAACCCCTCGAACACTCAGTTCACCTCTTATATAGACCTGCTCGAGACTCACCAGGCGCTCGAGCTCGTGAACGGTGTGCTCGTGCCCGAGACGCAGCCGGGCCCCATCGACCCGACCACCGGTCAGCCGACCCAGGTGCCGGTCGAGGTTCCCGGAGTGCTGATCCCCCTCGATGCGCACGACTCGACCGCCTTCTTCAACCTGTTTGCACCGGGCTCGACGGATCCGATTCATGCCGGCATCCTCAACTCCTCCGAGCTGCGCATCGTCTCGGAGTGGCTCGACATCGGGGCGCAGTACTTCAACAGTCCGTTCGATGCCGCCGCGCAGCTCAACGCCAACTAGTTAGGACGCCCTTGCCCTCATTGCCGATCCGCCTCGCCCTATGCTTGTTACTGCTCCTCGCCGCTCCCCTGGCGCGGTCCGCGCAGGAGTACCTGCAGGTCTTTGTCGCAGCGCCGTACCTGGAGCTGCACACCGGTCCCGGGCGGGGCTATCCGGTGTTCTACGTCGTGGAGCGGGATGCGAGCGTCGACGTGCTCAAGCGCCGCACCGACTGGTTCAAGGTGCGCACCGAGCGGGGCATCGAGGGGTGGGTATCGCGCAAGGACATGCTGAGCACCGTGCTTGCCGACGGCACGCCCTTCCACTTCAACTTCGGCGACCGCGCGGGCTTCAGCGATCACCGCTTCGAGGCCGGGTTCTTCCCCTACGGCGATTACGGGGGCGCGTCCGCCTTCTCGGGCTATGCCGCGGTGTCACTGGTTCCGAATCTGCAAGTCGAGCTGTCGGTGGCCGAGTTTCTGGGAACCGTCGCCAACGGTACGACCGCGGACATCGGCCTCGCGCACATCTTCTTCGCCGAAAGACGCTTCTCTCCCTTCGTGATGCTCGGCACGGGCCTGGTGTACACCCAGCCCAAAGTGACGCTCGTCCAGCCCTCCGACACGACCGACCAGTCGGCCTTCGTCGGCGCGGGCTTCCGCTTCTATTTGACCCGGCGGCTGTTCGTGCGCGGGGAGTACAAGAATCACATGGTGTTCACCAAGCGTAACGAGAACCAGCAGGTAGACGAATGGAAATTCGGCATCGCGTTCTTCTTCTAGTCCTGGTCGCGAGCCTCACGGGTTGCGCCACGGTCCACCACCTGTTCGGGGGTGGCTCGTCCAAGGCGCAGGGACAGACGAGCGCGCAGGGTTCCACGGACGACTCGGAGGACAGCACTCGAAGCGGCGCACAGAATGGACCACAGGGTGGTGCGCAGCCGGGTAACGGCCAGACGGCACAGGCACCGGCCACCGGCGACTCCGAGAACCCACCTCGAGTGATCCAGCCCGAGGTTCAGCGTCGCAAGGTGAAGGTGCCGAAGATCCGCTCGCAGGATCTGGAGGTCGGGGGCTATCTCGGCACGCTCAATATCGAGGACTTCGGCGCCCATCAAGTCTACGGTGTTCAGGCTGCCTATCACGTCTCGGAAGACTTCTTCTTCCAGGCCGAGGCAGGCCGCTCCAAGGGCGGCGCGACCAGCTTCGAGGTCCTCAGCGGCATCCAGCTCCTTACGGACAGTGAGAGGTGGTTCAAGTACTACGATCTCTCGCTGGGCTACAACGTGCTGCCGGGCGAGGTGTTTCTCGGCCGCAACGTCGCGCTGATCAGCTCGCTCTACGTGCTCGCGGGCGTCGGGGGGACCGAGTTCGCCGGCGATCAGAAGTTCACGGTGAATTTCGGCGCCGGCTACAAGCTGCTGCCTGCGGATTGGATCGCGGTGCACGTCGCCGTGGAGGACCGCGTGTTCAACTCGGACGTGATCGGTGTCGAGAAGCTCGCGAGCAATCTCGAGGCGCACATTGGACTCACCTTTTTCTTTTGAGGCGAGCCGCCATCGCGCGGCCAAGGAGTGTGACATGAAACGCATCGTCATCCGCAGTCTGGCCGCCCTGCTCGTCGCGGTGCCGGCGCTCGCGGGCCTTCCGCAGGGGCCCGCACCTTCGTTCAGCCTTCCGTCGCGCGCCGGTGGCACCGTGAGCCTTGCTCAGTTCAGAGGCCAGGTCGTCATGATCAATTTCTGGGCGAGCTGGTGCGGTCCCTGTCGCCAGGAGATGCCGCTGCTCGACGACATCTACAAGCACTACAGCAAGCTCGGCTTCAGCCTGATCGGCGTGAATGTCGAGCCGGACTCCAAGTCGGCGGAGCAATGGCTCAAGCAGACACCGGTCAGCTTCCCGATCCTCTTCGATACGCAGAGCGTCGTGAGCAAGCTGTACGGAGTGCCCGGCATGCCGACCTCGGTATTCATCGACCGCAAGGGCAATGTTCGCCTGATACATCAGAGCTACCGGCCCGGCGACGAGAACGAGTACCTGAACGAGATCCGGGCACTGGTGCGGGAGTGAGAGCGATGCGGCCCTTGCGAGTCTGCTGCGCGCTCGTGCTCGCTGCGTCGGCAGTCGCCCTCGCGGGCTGCTCCTCCATGCAGCCGTGGGTCAAGCCCTACGAGCGCGAGCACCTGGCCGATACCATCATGAGCTTCGACCGCGAGCCGGTTGCCAGCATGTTCACGGATCACGTGTACGAGGTGCGCAATGCGGCGCGCGGGGCTACGGGCGCTGCTGGCGGTGGGTGCGGATGCAACTGAGGCCGAGCGCCTTCACGGCGCCGCACCCCCGAGCGCGCAGGGCGGCGACCACGGTCGCCCGCCTTGCGCTGCTGGTGCTGCTGGTTGCGGGCCTGTACAGCGCCCCCACCCGTACCGCCGTGCTCCCCGAGGATGAGGTGGACTACAGCACGAGCCAGTATGTCGGCGGCGGCCAGGTGATTGACGGCAAGACCTGGCTCCTGCGCAAGAGCATTGGGGACAAGGTATCGGTCGAGTACAGCCATCTGACCGATGTGGTCTCCGGAGCTTCCATCGACGTGATGCTCTACGCGAGCCCCTACGTCGAGCAGCGCACCCAGGACAGTCTCAATCTCGAGTACCTGTCCGGCAAGACCACCTACAGTGTGGGGTTCACGCACAGCTACGAGCCGGATTACCGCTCGAACACCGCCAACTTCTCCATCAGCGAGGACATGTTCGGCGACCTCACCACCGTGACCATGTCCTTCAGGCGCACCTGGAACGACGTCTACAAGATGGAGTGCGCGATGCACTCCGCGAGCGGTGAGTGCGAGGACAAGATCCACGACCCGGACTTCGGCGAGAAGACGATGGATGAGCGCTCGTACGCGGTCGGCCTCACGCAGATCCTCACGCGCAACTCGATCCTCTCGGTGAACGACGAGATCATCACCGACATGGGCTGGCTCAGTAATCCCTATCGCGACATCATCTACCTCGACCCCACGTCCGGTCGAGGATTCAGCACCGGCCCCGAGACCGATCCGAGCACCCGCACGAGCAACGCGATCGGTGGGGACTACAAGTATTATCTGCCCTATCGCGCCGCAATCGACGCGCAGTACCGGTACTACTTCGATACCTGGGGAATCCACGCGAGCACTGCCCAGCTCGGGTACACGCAGCCGTGGCGTAAATGGATCTTCGATGTGACGGGGCGTTATTACACTCAGACCCACGCCAGCTTCTACAACAACGCATTCGCGTACGCCGATGAGCAGAACTTCGAGTCCCGCAACCGCGAGCTATCGACGTACCACAGCCACTCGGTGGGAGCGGGCGCGACCTATGAGTTCAAGATCCCGCACGTGAGCTGGATCCAGAAGAGCACCGCGAACATCCGCTACGACCGGATCTGGATCGACTACGAGGATTTCAACGACGCGTTGCTCGTCAACACGGGGAATGGCATCACGATCGAGAATGCCCCCCTTTACTCGGTTGACCTCCGCATCTACCAGTTCTTCATCTCGCTTTGGTTCTGACGCCTATCTCGAGGGAGCCGCCTGAGGCGGCGCAAGGCCCTTGGAGTACCAGATCCGCCGGTCGGGTGTAATCGCGATCGCATCCACGTCCTTGAGCGTGTCGATGAAGGCGATTCCCTTCTTCGCGCCCATGACGAACACGCTCTTGGTGAGCGCATCCGTGCGCGTCGCAGTGGGACCGATGATGGTGACGCTGCGCACCAGGTGCGGCGACCTGCCCGTCTTCGGATCCAGGATGTGGTGGTAGCGTATCCCGCCCTCGTCGAAGAATCGCTCGTAATCGCCCGACGTGGAAACTGCCGCATCCACGATTGGCATCTTCAGGGCCGACTTGTCGCGATTGTGGGGATCGTCGGGATCGGCAATCCCCACGATCCACGGCTTGCCGAGCCGGTCCCCGATGAAGCGCGTGTCGCCGCCCGCGTTGACCATCGCGTGCGTGAAGCCGAGCCGCTTCAGCACATCGGTCCCCCGGTCGACCTCGTAGCCCTTGAGTCCCCCGAAGTCGATACGCACCCCGGGGGCGTCGAAGAAGATCGTGCGCGCCTTCGGATCGAGATGAACGTGCCGATAGCCGATCTCGGGTAGGTGCTGCGCGATGGCGGCATCGTTCGGCCGGATGCGCTTTCGGTAGTCGTAGAGATAGCCCACGCTCGCGTAGGTGATGTCGAATGTCCCGTGCGTCAGCTCGGAGTAGTAGAGCGCCTTCTCCGTGAGGTCATAGAGCTCGGCGGAGATCTTGATCGGGTGCTCGGCGGCATGCGCGTTGACGTACGACACCTCGCTGTCGGGCTTGTAGGTGCTCATCATGGCGTCGAAACGCCGAAACTCGGCGAACACGCTGTCGATCGCTGCCTCACCCTTCGCGTGGTCGTCCGCCCACAGATCCACGGCACAGCGCGTGCCCATGATCGGAGCCTCGCGCCAGATCCACTCCGCGTGCGCCGGCACCGGACATCCGAGGGCTGCCGCCAGGGCGAGCAATGCGAGTAGCGCGCCCGTGGATTTGAAAGATGAAAATCTCATGTTGAGAGTCCCAAATGGTACGGAGCTGGAGTAAGCTTGCGCGGGGCATCGTGGGCCGCCGCCCGGTGGGCGTCGGCATTTACAGACAGGGGAACAAGGGATGCACAATCGCCTGGCTCTTGGTTTACTTTCCATCGTTCTGGCGCTCGGCGCCACAGTGGCTAGCGCGCAGGGCCGCGAGGAGGCACGCCTTCTCACCGCCCAGCAGGTGCTGCGCGAGCTGCGCGCCGCGCCGGATCAGTTCGTGCCGCAGCGTCTGCTCGAGCGAGCGTATGGGATCGCTATCGTACCGGACGTGACCAAGGCCGCATTCTTTTTCGGCGGCTCTCGGGGCAACGGGGTGCTCGTCGTGCGCGGCGCCGACGGCCGGTTCAGCAATCCGATCTTCGTCAACCTCACGGGTGGCAGCTTCGGATTCCAGTGGGGCGTGCAATCGACCGATGCAGTGCTCGTGTTCACCACCAAGCGCAGCATCGAGAAGATCGCGAGCGGCAAGCTCACTCTGGGCGCGGACGCCTCGGTCGCCGCCGGACCGGTCGGGCGCAATGCCAGCGCCGCAACCGATCCCACGGTTTCCTCGGAGGTCTACTCCTACTCCCGCAACCGCGGCCTGTTCGTGGGAATTGCGCTCAGCGGCGCCGCCATCACCGTCGATGGGACGGCCGACGCGCGCTTCTACAACCGAGGCTCGGTCGATGCAAACGATATCGTCAACGGCACCGTCACGACGACCGACGATATCGCGCGACGCTTCCTCGATACGGTAGATATCGCAACCGGAACGACTCTGCCGGCGTCGGCCTCGGCCGCACCGCTCGGGTCGCCCTCGAGCGTGCCGAGCAGCGCAGTTGCGCCGAGCTCGGCCGCGCCGTCGAGCCCTGCAGTCTCGGGCTTCTCCTCATCCGGCGATGCGAAGACTTTCCCGATGGCCGATCCGCATCCAGGCGCACAACCGAACTAGTTGTCGGGCTCGGGTCGGGCATCCTGCCGCGACCCGAGCAGCGGCGAGCAAAAAGCGTGGTTTTCGCTCGCCGCTCTCCACCTGCGGCGGCGTGGCACATCCGTGTGCCCAGTTGTCGGGCTCGGGTCGGCCCTAGGAGCGCGCGGCGAAGAGGGGCAGCGTGCGGGGTATGCCCGTCTCGCGCGGGCCGCCTTGCGCGCGTACGCCACCGTCCGCCTGGAAGTATGTCCGCGCAATGCTGTCGTGGACCGCATTGAGGTGCAGCTGCAGCCGGTCGATCAGCTCATGAAGCTCGCGCTGGTCAAGCTCGTCAAGGGGTGCTTCGCGCAGGAATCCGCTCGCTCGGGCGAGCGGCTCCAGCACCGTCGTGCTGCGGGGTAGCGGTCCCACGTCGCGCTCCATGGCGAGCAGGCAGTACAGGCAGGCCCGTGGGAACTGCGTATCGCGCAGCACGAACTCGAGCGCGTCGCGCGGACTCACGCGGGTGCGCCGGCTCAGGCGATACATCTCATAGCCCGAGAGCGACTTGAGCACGCTCATCCACTGGATGCTGTCGAACGGTCCGAGCCGCGGAGGCGCGGACGCCGGTGCGGCCAGCAGCTGCGTCGAGCGCACATCCGCGATGCGGCTCGTCATGTCCGCCCGCTCGAGGCTGCGTCCGAGCATCGCGAAGGTGTAGGCATCGTTGCGGTTCATCGTGCTGTCCAGGACGCCGGTGAGCGTCTCGGAGGTGAGCACGATGCGCTTCAAGAAATTGAAGCGCGCCCGGCGGGTGGAGGCGGTCGGCAGCTCCTCGTTGAACTCGAGATAGAACTGATTCAGGACCTCCCAGGCATCCGTGGGAAGAACGTCGCGCAGCGTGCGCGCATTCTCGCGCGCCATCTTCAACGAGCACACCACGGAGTCCGGGTTGCCGAGGTCGGCCATGAGGAAGTGGACCACCTCGGATTCCTCTGCGCGGCGCGCCCGGGCATCGAACAGGGCACGGTTTGCCGTGATGTCGATGAGTGGCAGCCAACCCGGCGCGTATCCCTGGGGCAGGTCGAGCAGCAGATTCGCGTTCACGCTGATCAGCCGCGCCGTGTTCTCGGCGCGCTCGAGATAGCGCGCGAGCCAGTATGCGTTTTCCACTACGCGGGAGAGCATGGTACTTCAGTCCTCGGTCGCGACGATCCAGGTGTCCTTGCTGCCCCCGCCCTGGGAGGAGTTCACGACCAGGGTTCCCTTGCGCAGCGCCACTCGTGTGAGGCCTCCGGTGGTCACGTAGGTCTCCGGCCCGCTGAGGATGAACGGGCGCAGATCGACGTGACGCGGCTCGATCCGGTCGCCGACGAAGGTGGGCACGGTCGACAGCATGATGACGGGCTGAGCGATGTAGCCCCGCGGGTTGGCGCGCAACGCCCCTGCGAACTCGGTCCGCTCCCTGCGGCTTGCCATCGGGCCCATCAGCATGCCGTAGCCGCCGGAGCCGTCCACCGGCTTCACCACCAGCGCATCGAGATGCGCCAGCACGTGCTCGAGCTGGCGCGCATCCTCGCAGCGCCACGAGGGCACGTTCGGCAAGATCGGCTCCTCGTCGAGGTAGTAGCGGATCATCTCCGGCACGTAGGTATAGATGAGCTTGTCATCGGCGACACCCGCGCCCGGAGCATTTGCCAGCGCGACGTTGCCGCACGCCCAGGCGCGCATCAGTCCAGGCACCCCGAGCATCGAGTCGGGGCGAAACACCTCCGGATCGAGGAAGTCATCGTCGATGCGCCGGTAGATGACATCCACGCGGGTCCAGCCGCGAATGGACCGGAGGTAGACGCAATCGTCCTCGTGAACTGCGAGGTCGCGGCCCTCGACGAGCTCGCATCCCATCTGACGCGCAAGGAAGGCGTGCTCGAAGTAAGCCGAGTTGTAGATGCCGGGCGTGAGCACGACGATCTCCGGACGGCACTCCCTGCGCGGTGCAAGCCCCGCCAGGGTCTCGTAGAGCTGCGAGGGATAATCATCGACGGGCAGTATCGCGGCGCTGTCGAACAGCTCCGGGAACACGCGCTTGACGACCTGCCGGTTCTCGATCATGTACGAGACGCCCGAGGGAACCCGCAGGTTGTCCTCGAGCACGTACACGGTGCCGTCGCGATCGCGCACCAGATCGGAGCCGCAGATGTGCGCCCAGCAGTTGAGCGGGGGGCGGATTCCCGCGCACATCGCGCGATAGTTCTTGCAGGATGCGACCGTCGAGCGTGGGATCACCCGATCGGAGATGATGAGCTGATCGTGATAGATGTCGTCGATGAAGCAGTTGAGCGCGGCGGCGCGCTGCTTCAGGCCTTTCTCGATGGTGCGCCACTCGCGATGCGCGATCGTGCGCGGGATGATGTCGAGCGGCCAGGCCCGATCGATGCACCCGTCCTGCTCGTGATACACCGTGAAGGTGATCCCCATCGACTTGATGGCAAGCTCGGCTGCTTGCTGCCGCACCCCGAGCTCCGCGCCGCCCAGCTCGGAGAGATAGCGCGCCAGTGCGCGACCGGCGGCGCGCGGGCCACCGGGACCGATCAGCTCATCGTGCAAGTCCGGCGCAGAGTAGGCGCTCCAGTCGATATGCATGACCCTCGCGCTCGAGTCCCCTTCTGATGGGGCAGGGGGCTTCGGGATGAACATACCAGCGGGTGCGGGAGCCTTTCAAACTTCCGCCTCAATTGCCCTGCTTGGGTGCAAGCACCCCAAAATGGTGCGTCCTGGATGCCGATCCCCGGACCCTCCCCGGGCGACCGGTATAATCGCGACGCATGACAACGATCGTCCGGCCGGCGGATACCGTGGCGGCCTATCTCGAGAGCTATGTGCCGGACGGGCGCCGCTTCGATGAGCTGCTCGATCAGCGCGGCCTCGTGCGACCCCACTGGGAGCCTCTTCTCGAGCGCCTGACCGCTCCCGGCATGCGGGAGCGGATCCGCCGCGCGCCCGAGCTGGCGCGGCGCCTCATCGCAGAAAATGGGGTCACCTACACCGCACACAGCGACGCGCGAGGGGCCGACCGGCCGTGGACGCTCGATGCGATGCCGTTCGTTCTCTCGCCCGAGGAGTGGCGGGTGATCGAGCGGGGGGTTGCCCAGCGCGCACTCCTCCTCGATCGCCTGCTCGGCGACCTGTACGGGCCTCAGCAGCTGCTCGCCGAGGGCGTGATCCCACCCGAGCTGCCCTTCGGCCACCCTAATTTCCTGTGGCCGTGCCATGGCATTCGCCCGCACCACGGCATCTGGCTACCTCTGTATGCGGCTGATCTGGCGCGTGCCCCGGATGGGCGCTGGTGGGTGCTCGCCGATCGCACCCAGGCCCCCACCGGCGCGGGCTACGCGCTCGAGAACCGCGAGATTCTCGAGCAACTTCTCCCGGAGCCCATCCGCGACCTTGCCATCGAGGGGCTGCGCGCCTTCTTCGGTGAGATGCGCGAGCAGTTGCTCAGCCACGTGGAGCCCGGCGCGAGTCCTCTCGGGGTCGTGTTGACACCGGGTCCGGCGGACGAGACGTATTTCGAGCATGCCTATCTTGCGCGCCAGCTCGGCTGGCCCCTCGTCGAGAGCGCCGATCTCACGGTCCGCGACGACACGGTCTACTTGAAGACCATCGTGGGCTTGAAACGCGTTCACGCGATCCTGCGCCGGCTGGAGGACGCGAGCTGCGATCCCCTCGAGCTGAAAGGCGCATCGGCGCTCGGTGTCCCGGGTCTCATCGGCGCGCTGCGCGCGCAGCGCGTCGCAATCGCGAACATGCCCGGCACGGGCGTGCTCGAGTCACCGGCGTGGCTCGCATTCTTGCCGGCCGCGGCGGAGCAGTTGCTCGGGGAATCCCTGGCGCTGCCGGCGCTCGCAACCTGGTGGTGCGGGGAGCGGCCGGCGCTCGATTTCGTGCGCAAGAACCTCGATCGGCTGGTGATCCAGCCGACCTACCCCAACCAGCGCTTCGAGCCAGTGCTCGGAGCGAGCGCAACCGGGCGCGCACGCACGGCGCTCATCCAGCGGCTCGAAGGTCGCCCTTATGCCTACGTGGCTCGCGAGCCGCTCCTCTCCTCGCAGGGTCCGGCACTGCGCCCCGGCAGAGTCCCTGGATTCGCAGCGAAAGCACTTGCCATCCGGGTCTACGCATTTGCCACGGCGGGGGGGCGGGTCGTGATGCCCGGGGGCCTCGCGCGCATCGCGGAGAGCGCCGACGCGGCCAGCCGCCCGGGCAGCGGCGGCAGCAAGGACATCTGGATTCTGCCCGAGCCAAGGGGCCGGGCGATGACCGAGCCGCCCGCGAGCGGGGCCCGGCTGCCGGTGCGTCACGATGACCTCCCGTCGCGCCTCGTCGAGAATCTCTACTGGCTGGGCCGCTACGGGGCACGGTGCGAGGACAAGGCCCGGTTGCTGCGTGCCACGCTCACGGGTCGCATCGAGTCTCACGTGTTCGACAACGCCGTGAAGTTCTGCCGCGAGGTGGGTGTCGTCGAAGCCGACGCCGATCCCTGGAGTGCGCTGCGCAGCGCTCACGCGCAGGGCCTCGCATTCGACGTCGGCCGGCTCGCGCAGTGCGCCGCGCAGGTCCGCGGCCGGCTCTCGGGCGGATGCTGGCGCGCCGTGGTGCAGCTGCAGCGGCAGCTGCAACCGGCCGTGCTGGCGCGCGAGGATGTGCGCGAGTCACTCGATCGGTCATTGCTCTCGCTGGCCGCTCTCGCAGGCTTCATGCTCGATGACATGACGCAGGATGCCGGCGGATGCTTCCTGCGCATCGGCCGGCGCCTGGAGCGGCTGCAATTCCTCGCCCAGCTGCTGGCGCGCCATCTCGGCATGACCTGTGCCACCGAGCGCAGCCACATCGAGTGGCTCCTCGAGGCCTGCGAGAGCCTGCGCGCATACCGGCTGCGCTATGCCGCGGCCCCGCGTCTGGCTGCGGCGCTCGATCTGCTGATCCAGGATCCAACGCATCCGCGCGCGCTCGCCTGTCAATGGCAGTGGGTCGTGACCGATCTGGCCGCCCTTGCAGCCGCAGTCGGGGGCGCAGACCGCGCAGCGACCGAGCGGCTGACCGGCCAGGTTCCTGCATTGAGCGAGCAGGAGCTCATCGCGCTCGAATCGGACGGCGCCCCGCACGATGTCGCACGCAGCCGGCTCGCCGAGCAGCTGCGAGCGCTCGGCGCGGCCACTGCGCAGGTCTCCAACCGCCTGTCGATGCGGCACTTCTCCCACTCGCGGCTCGATGTGCATTCGCTTGCGAGCTAGGCTCAGCCCCGTGCCCGCGCAACTCTGACGCCATGCGCTATCGAGTCCGCCACGAGACGCGCTACTCCTACGAGGCCGAGGTGCTGCACTCTCATCAGATGCTGCACCTGATTCCGCGGCCAGCGCCCTATCAGCAGTGCCTGGAGCATTCGATCGAGGTTTCGGTGCTGCCGCACCGGCGGCGCGACGGCGTCGATGCTTTTGGCAATCCGGTGACGCGCATCGAGCTCGACCATCCGCACCGCAAGCTCGCCGTGGTTGCGCACATGGAGATCGAGCTGCACCCGCGCCCGCAGCTCCTGGCGAGCGACTCGATGCCCTGGGAGCGCGTGGCGGCAAGCCTCGCCTACCGGATGGGCTCGCCTTGGCGCGACACGCTCGAGGCGTGCCGTTTCCGCCACGAGTCTCCCTACGTCCCTCTCAAGCGAATGTACGTGGACTATGCCGCGGAGTGTTTCCCCCCCGGTCGCCCCATTCTCGACGCCGCCGCAGCCTTGATGACCAAGATGCATGAGGAGCTGCGCTACGCTCCCGGCACCACGACGGTCCAGACACCTCTCCAGGAGGTGCTCCTCGAGAAGCGTGGCGTGTGCCAGGATTTCGCGCAGCTGATGATCGCTTGCTTGCGGTCTCGGGGACTTGCCGCTCGTTACATGAGTGGCTATGTGCGCCACCTCGAGCAGCTCGGAAACAGTGCCTCGCACGCCTGGGTGGCCGTTTTCGCGCCTCCGTTCGGCTGGGTCGAGCTCGATCCGACCAACGATGCGCGAGTGGGCACCGATCACATTGCCGTGGGATGGGGTCGCGATTTCGGAGACGTATCGCCGCTGCGCGGGGTCATCCTGGGCGGCGGATCTCACGAGCTTCAGGTCAGCGTCTCGGTGGAGAGCCTGTAGAGGCGACCGTCGCCGGCGACGCTCAAGGCTGCGTCACGCCGCGGCGGTGAGGCCACGAGCCCGAGCCACAACGTGCGTGCCTGTCCGATAGACAGCGGCAGCCCGCAATGGTAACTCCCCAACGATGCCCGAAAGTTCGGCCGGGACCTTCCTCGCTCAGATCGTGGTCTTGCTGCTGACCGGGCGGTTGCTCGGCGAGCTGATGCAACGCATCCGCCAGCCCGCGGTGATGGGCCAGCTGCTCGCAGGCGTGCTGCTCGGCCCCTCCGTGCTCGGCGCGCTCTTTCCCACCTTCCAGCACCATCTGTTTCCGCCTCATGCGACGCAGCAGGGCATGCTCGACGGCGTCGCGCAGCTCGGGGTGCTGATGCTGCTGCTGATCACCGGCATGGAAATGGACTTCTCGCGCGTGAGCGGCGCACGGCGCGCGGCGCTCATCGCCTCGAGCTGCGGGATCATGGTGCCGTTCGCGCTCGGACTCGGGCTCGGAGAGGTCCTGCCGGCGTGGCTGGTGCCGAGCGAGCGGCATCGGCTGATCACGGCGCTGTTTCTGGGCACGGCGCTCTCGATCTCCTCCGTGAAGATCGTGGCGAGCGTCATCCGCGATCTCGACTTCATGCGCCGCAACGTCGGCCAGATCATCGTGGCCGCCGCGATCGTGGACGATACGATCGGATGGATCCTGCTCTCGATGATCATCGGCTTCGCGCGCACCGGTCAGCTCAATGCGGTCGCGATCGTGAAGACCGCCCTGAGCACCGCGCTCTTCCTGCTCGTGAGCCTCACGATCGGCCGTCGCATCGTCTACTTCCTCATCCGCTGGACGAACGATCACCTGCAGAGCGAGATGCCGGTCATCACCACGACGCTGGTGCTGATGGGCGTCATGGCCCTCATCACCGAGGGGCTCGGGGTGCAAACGGTGCTCGGCGCGTTCGTGGCTGGCATGCTCATCGGCCAGTCTCCGATCCTCACGCGGCACATCGAGGAGCAGCTGCGCGGCATGATCGTCGCCTTGTTCATGCCGGTGTTCTTCGGGCTCGCGGGCCTGTCGGCCGATCTGCGCGTGCTCTCGAGCTCGCAGTCGCTCGCGATAGCCCTCGCCTTCGTCGGCATCGCAAGCGTCGGCAAGTTCGCCGGTGCCTTTGCGGGTGGGGCGCTCGGGGGACTCAGCCGCGCGGAGTCGATGGCGCTCGCCTGCGGAATGAATGCCCGCGGATCGACGGAGGTCATCGTGGCCACGATCGGGCTTGCGGTTGGCGCACTCAATACCACGCTGTTCACGATGATCGTCGGGATGGCGGTGGTCACGACGCTCATCATGCCCTCGATGCTGCGCTGGGCGGTCTCACGCATCCCCATCGGTCCGGAAGAGCGCGAGCATCTGGAGCGTGCGCGCTTCGAGGAGCAGGGCTTCGTTGCGCGCCTGGAGCGAGTTCTCCTCGCAGCCGATACGAGTCCGAGCGGCCGCCTCGCCTCCTATCTCGTCGGCCTGATCTCCGCGCCGCGCGGCATGCCCGTCACCGCAATCGCGCCGCAGGAGGGCGCGCAGTCCGGGTCCGAGCGTCCTTTGCAGGCAGTCCGCGCTGCGATGGAGCAGGCGGCGGTGCGAACCCATGCGGAGGCAATCCAGAGCAGCGCGCCCCCTCCCCCGATCGATCTGATCGGGCGCAACACGCCTGCTCCGACCGAGGATGCGGTGGCCCTCGAGGCACGCAAGGGATACGACCTGCTCGTCATCGGCATGGAGCCCCTGCTCACGGGCGAGTCAGCCCTCACGGCCACCGTCACGCGAATCGCGCAGGGCTTCGAGCGTGCCGTGTGCATCGTGCACGCGCGTGGGCGCGACTCCCGGAACCCGGTGAGCGGGGGACGTCGAATACTGCTGCCGATCGTCGGGACCGCGTACTCCCGCGAAGCTGCCGACTTCACGCTCGCTCTGGCCCAGACCGGCGGAGCCGGCGTCACCGCGTTCTACGTCGCAACTCCCAGCGAGCGTCCCTCGTGGCGGCGCCGCCTCACACGATCCTGGAAGCTTGCGGACGCGGCCGACTCGGTGCTGCGGGATGTGGTGGATCTCTCACGGCATTACGGCCTGCGCGTGCACACGCAGATCGAGGCCCGCGGCTCCCCGAGCGATGCCATCCTGCGTGAGCTGCGCTCGGGACACTATGACTTGGTGGTCCTCGGGGTGGTCGGCACGCCCCCGACCGACGCTGTGTTCTCGGGCCCGGTGCCCGCGGCGCTTCTCGAGCGCGCGCAGTGCTCGATCCTCCTGCTTTCCAGCCGGAAATAACGCCATAACCACGCAGCATGATTATCCAACCGTCGCGCATTAGTCGCGGCGCGGGGTCGGTGCTACATTCGTGAGCCACACTTTCCAGGGGCTCCACCCCAGGTCGGACTCCACGGAGGATCTCGCGATGTCTCTTCGAATTGGTGAGCGGGCGCCGGACTTCGAGGCCGACACGACCCAGGGACATATCCATTTTCACGACTGGCTCGGCAACTCCTGGGGCATCCTGTTCTCGCACCCGAAGGATTTCACACCCATCTGCACGACCGAGCTCGGCTATCTCGCAAAGCTCGAGCCCGAATTTGCCAAGCGCAACACCAAGGTCATCGGGCTCTCGGTCGATCCGGTGAGCGACCACGAGCGCTGGCAGGGCGACATCTCCAAAGCCACCGGCGCCACGGTGCGCTATCCGCTGATCGCCGATCATGACCTGAAGGTTGCCAAGCTCTACGACATGCTGCCCGCGGACTCCGGCGCGAGCAGCCAGGGTCGCACTGCAGCGAACAACCAGACGGTGCGCACGGTATTTCTCATCGGCCCTGACAAGCTCATCAAGGCCATGCTGATCTACCCCATGAGCTCCGGACGCAACTTCGACGAGGTGCTGCGCCTGCTCGACTCGATTCAGCTCACCTCCAAGCACAAGGTGGCGACGCCGGTGAACTGGAAGCCGGGCGAGGACGTGGTGATCGCGCCCTCGGTCTCGGACGAGGAGGCCCGCAAGCTCCACCCTGAAGGCTGGAAGAGCCCGGTACCGTACCTGCGCTTCACGCGGCAGCCACGCGGCTGAGCGCATCCGGGACCAGCACGGCCGGCGCCGTTGCCAAGCAACGGTAGCCGCCTTACGCTTTGGGCTGGCCCGCTTCGAGCCCTGCTCGGGTTCCGGGCTTCCCGCTGCAATTGGAGATCGATGTGAGCGAGACCGCTCAGCGCCTCGCGAGGGCCCATTCTGCCGAAGGGGTCGCCTTCTCGGTACTGGTCGCGATCAGCTTCAGCCATCTGCTGAACGACATGATGCAGTCGTTGCTGCCGGCGCTTTACCCGATGCTGAAGAGCTCGTATGCGCTGAGCTTCGTGCAGATCGGCGTGCTCACCTTCACCTACCAGCTCACCGCATCGCTGCTGCAGCCCGTGGTCGGCTCCTACACCGACCGCAAGCCCCGCCCCTACTCGCTCGCCGTGGGGATGGGGTTCACGTTGTGCGGCCTCTTGCTCCTCGGGCTCGCCTCGAACTACCCGCTGCTGCTCGCGGCCGCGGCGCTGGTCGGGACCGGCTCCTCCGTGTTCCATCCCGAGTCCTCCCGGGTGGCGCGCATGGCCTCCGGAGGCCAGCATGGGCTGGCGCAGTCGGTCTTTCAGGTCGGGGGCAATCTCGGCTCCTCCGTGGGGCCGCTGCTCGCAGCGTTCATCGTGCTCCCCCACGGCCAGCGCAGCGTCGCCTGGTTCGCGGGCGCGGCGCTGCTGGGCATCTTCGTGCTGAGCCAGGTCGGGCACTGGTACAAGCACCACGGCATGCAGCGCCTGGCGCGGCTGGCCAAGCGGGGCACCGCCGCGGGCGAGTCGCACGCCCATCCCCCGCGCGCGATCCGCGGCGCCATCGCGGTCCTGCTCGCTCTGATCTTCTCGAAGTACTTCTATCTCGCAAGCCTCACGAGCTACTACACGTTCTATCTCATCAACCACTTCGGTGTGTCGGTGAAGGCCGCGCAGCTGTACCTCTTCGTCTTTCTCGGAGCGGTTGCGCTCGGCACGATCGTGGGCGGTCCTCTCGGGGACCGCTTCGGCCGCAAGTACATCATCTGGGCCTCGATTCTCGGGGTGCTGCCGTTCACGCTGCTGCTGCCCCACGTGAGCCTGTTCTGGACTGCCCTGCTCACCGTGCCGATCGGCATGATCCTGGCCTCTGCGTTTCCGGCAATCGTGGTGTACGCCCAGGAACTCATGCCGGGCCGGACCGGCACGATCGCAGGGCTCTTCTTCGGGTTCGCCTTCGGAATGGGAGGGGTCGGCGCCGCGGTGCTCGGCGCGCTCGCGGACCACACGAGCATCGAATTCGTCTATCAGGTGTGCGCCTTCCTGCCGGCCCTGGGGCTGCTTGCGGGGCTATTGCCGAACGTCGAGCGCGTTCACGCCCGGTGAGCGCGGGCGAGCCTGGGGTCAATTAACGGAATTTAATCAATCGCCCATCTTCGCTGAAGCGACGGTGGCCTAACGTGGGGTCTTGCCGGCAGCTCGCCGGCCACCGCGGCTCCCCGCGGGAACAGGGTCGCTTCCCGGGGGCGCCGCTACCGGCTGCACTTCAGTTCCGCGACCTCGGCAATCGGGTGGGGTTTCCAGGACATGTTCGTGACGAGTTCCCTGCGCGCGCTCGCGGCCGCATTCAATCCGCATCGGCTCCGCAGCGCGGCAATCGCGGTGCTCGCCGCGGAGCTTGCAAGCTGTACCTTGGGTCCGGCCTACCACCGACCGTCGAGCGCGCCCCCCGCCGCCTGGCGCACGAGCCTGGAGCAGGCGACGGCGACCTGGCCCTCCACCGACTGGTGGCGCGAATTCGGCTCGCCGCAGCTGCAACAGTTGGTCCTCCAGGCGCAGCGCGCGAACGACGATTTGCTGGCGGCCATTGCCCGGGTACGCGAGGCGGATGCGCAGGTGACCATCGCAACCGCGCCGCTGCTGCCGACGGTCAATGCGGGAATGACCGCCGCGCGCCAGCGAGCCTTCGTTCCCCTCCCCGGTGGCGGCACGCTCACCTACAGCGACTTCAATCCTGAGGTGAGCGCCTCGTACGAGCTCACCTTCTGGGGAAACTGGGCGGCCCGGTCGGCGGCTGTGGCCACCGCCGCCGCCAGCCGCTACGACCGGCAGACCGTCGAGCTGACCGTGATGGCCAGTGTCGCGAACGACTATTTCACCGTGCTCGAGCTCGAGGATCAGCTGAAGATCGCCGAGGACAATCTCGCGAGCGCGCAGCAGACACTGAAGGGGCTGGAAATCGACGAAAGCGTCGGGACCACCACCGCGCTCGATGTGGCGCAGCAGGCCTCCGAGGTGGCCACGATCAGCGCGAGTATCCCACCGCTGCAGCAGCAGCTGCGGCAGACTCTCGATGCGCTCGCCATCCTCGTCGGCAGAACCCCACAGGGTTTCGATCTTGCGCCGGGCCAGCTCGCGGACATCTCCCAGCCACAGCTCGTGGCGGGCCTGCCCTCGGGGCTGCTCGCGCGCCGCCCCGACGTGGCGGAGGCGGAGGCCAACCTCGTCGCCGCCAACGCGGACATCCAGCAGGCGCGCGCCGCCTTCTTCCCGACGATCGATCTCACTGGATCGGGCGGTTATGAGAGCACCGCGCTCAAGACCCTGCTCGAGCCGGCCAGCCGCGTCTTCGACGTCGCTGCGGGGCTCACCCAGCCCATCTTCCACGGCGGCGCCATCATCGGACAGTATCGCTACACCAAGGCCCGCTACACGGAGCTGCTCGCGGACTATCACAAGGCGGTGATCTCGGCGTTCGGGAACGTGGAGGACTCGCTCGTCGCCGTGCGCGAGACCCGTGACCAGGTCGAGCGGCAGCAGCAGGCCACCGACACCGCAGAGCGCGCGTACCGGCTTTCGCAGATCCAGTTTCATGCCGGCACGATCAACATCCTGACCGTGCTCAGCACCGAGACGGCACTCTTCACGGCGAGAAGCACGCTCGCGCAGGTGAAGCTCGCGCATCTGCAGGCGATCGTCGGCCTCTTCAATGCGCTCGGCGGGGGATGGCAGCGATGATGGGAGATGACAGAGTGTCGTTGGGTCGCAGTTGGATGAGTCGAACCCGTCTGATCATGCTCGGCGCGGGCCTCGCGGTGCTCGCCGTGTTCGTCTGGATTCTCGCGCCGCAGCCCTCGCGGACCACAGCCCCGACGCGCTCGCACTCCCAAGCGATCTCGGTGGACGCCGCTGCCGCCACCCGCAGGGACGTGCCTGTCTACCTCGACGGTCTCGGCACCGTACAGGCGTTCTACACCGTCAAGGTGAACTCGCGCGTCGACGGGGAGCTCGACAAGGTCGCTTTCGTCGAAGGGCAGGAGGTGAAGCGCGGCCAGTTGCTCGCGCAGATCGACCCGCGTCCTTATCAGGCCGCGCTCGACCAGGCGGCCGCCGCCAAGGCGAAGGACACTGCGCAGCTCGAGAACGCCAAGCTCGATCTGCAGCGCTACACCGTGCTCGCTCCGCAGGACCTCGCGAGCAAGCAGCAGCTCGACACGCAAAAGGCCCTGGTGGCCCAGCTCAAGGCGCAGATCGAGGCCGATGCCGCAGCCATCGAGAGCGCCCGGACGGAGTTGAGCTATACCCAGATCACCTCGCCGATCAACGGCCGCACCGGTGTGCGGCTCGTCGATCCGGGCAATATCGTGCACGCAAGCGACACCACGGGCATCGTCGTCCTCACGCAGCTCAAGCCCATCGCAGCCATCGTGACGCTGCCCGAGGAGTCGATCGGGGCCGTATCCGATGCCATGCAGAAAGGCGCGGTGAGCGTCACCGCGCTATCGCGCGACGAGAGCAGGAACGAGCTCGACCGAGGCACGATCCAGCTGATCGACAATCAGATCGACCCCACGACCGGCACGATCCACTTGAAGGTCATCTTCCCGAACACCGACGAGCGGCTGTGGCCCGGGGAGTTCGTCAGCGCGCGGATTCTCGTGCGCACCGCGCGCAACGTCCTCACCGTTCCCGCCCAGGCCCTGCAGCGCGGCCCCGACGGCCTGTACGTGTACGTGATCGGTCCGGACTCGAAGGTCGAGGCACGCACATTGAAGGTGGGCTACAACGATGAGGAGGTCGCGGTGGTCGAGGGCGGCTTGGCCGCGGGCGATCGCGTCGCGATCAGTAACTTCTATCGCCTGCAGCCGGGCGCACTGGTGAGCATCAACCGCTCGGCGCAAGCTCACCACCCGGTCGAGGCCGCGGACTCCGCGCAGTTCAAGGGTCAGCACCCATCATGAGCGTATCGTCCGCCTTCATCGATCGGCCGATTGCGACCTCGCTCCTGATGGCGGGGATCCTGCTCGTCGGGATCGTCGCTTTCCCGATGCTCCCCGTCGCACCCCTCCCGCAGGTGGATTTTCCAACCATTCAGGTCTCCGCGCAGCTGCCGGGCGCAAGCCCTGACACCATGGCGACCTCGGTGGCAACACCGCTCGAGTATCAGATCGCGGAGATCCCGGGAGTCTCGGAGCTCACCTCCTCGAGCGTGCTCGGAACCACGCAGATCGTGGTGCAATTCGATCTCAATCGGAACATCGACGCCGCCGCGGCGGACGTCCAGGCGGCGATCGTCGCCGCAGGCGGGCAGCTGCCCAAGAATTTGCCCGCGCCGCCTTCCTACAAGAAGGTCAATCCTGCCGACTCGCCCATCCTCATCTACGCGTTGCACTCGGACGTCCTGCCCGTCACGACCGTGAACGATTACGCCGACTCGGTGCTCGCGCAGCAGATCTCGCGCATTCCCGGTGTCGGTCAGGTCAACATCTGGGGACAGCAGAAGCCCGCGATTCGCGTCCAGGTCGACCCGCGGAAGCTCGCCGCGCTCGGGATCGACATGGAGGACGTGGCGAATGTCATCACGCAGGCGACCGTTGACGCCCCGAAGGGCTTCATCAACGGCAACCTCCACGAGTACACGATCTACGACAACGATCAGCTGCTCGAGGCGAAGCCCTGGAACGACGTGATCATCGCGTACCGCAACGGCGCGCCGGTGCGTATTCGCGACATCGGGGTGGCCGTTCCCGGGTCGGAGGACTCCCAGCGCACCGCCTACGAGAACGGCAGACGCGGCGCGATGATCGCGATCATGAAGCAGCCGGGCGCCAACGTGATCGAGACCGCGAAGCGGGTGGAGGAGGCGCTTCCGGGCATCATGACGGCCGTGCCGCCCGCCATCAAACTTGACAGGCTCGTCGATCGCACCATGACGATCAAAGCCTCGGTGGACGACGTCGAGTTCACGCTGGTGATCACGGTCGCGCTCGTCATGCTCGTGATCTTCCTCTTTCTGCGCAACTTCTGGGCGACCGTCATTCCGGGCATCACGGTACCGCTGTCGCTCTTCGGCACCTGCGCGGCGATGTATGTCATCGGCTACAGCCTCGACAATCTATCGCTCATGGCGCTCACGATCGCCGTTGGCTTCGTCGTGGACGATGCGATCGTGATGCTCGAGAACTGCTACCGTCACGTCGAGAGCGGCATGGGCGCTTACGAGGCTGCCATGAAGGGGGCGGGCGAGATCGGGTTCACGATCATCTCGATCAGCCTCTCGCTCATCGCCGTCTTCATCCCACTGTTGCTGATGGGCGGCATCGTCGGGCGGCTCTTTCACGAGTTCGCGATCACGGTGACCGCGACGATCGTCATCTCCGCCTTCGTGTCGCTCACGCTCTCCCCGACCATGTGTGCGCTCTTCCTGCGCAACGAGCACTCGGCGCAGCACGGCCGCGCTTACCGGGCGATCGAGCACGCGTTCGAGCGCTCGCGCGAGCTCTACACGCGCGGCCTCGACTTCGTGCTGCGGCACCAGGGGGCGACGCTCGCCGTGTTTCTGGCCACCGTCGCGCTCTCCATCGCGCTGTATGTGGTGGAGCCGAAGGGCTTCTTCCCGCAGGAGGATACCGGGATGCTCAACGGCGTCTCCGATGCTTCCCAGGACGTATCGTTCAGCCAGATGGACGGCCTCGAGCGGCAGCTCGGACGCGTGATCACCGCCGATCCGGCGGTCTCCGGCTGGGTGGTCGCGTTCGGCGGCGGATCGCGCCCGGTCAACAACGGCTTCGGCATGATCGCCTTGAAGCCGCACAGCGAGCGCCATGCGACGGCCGATGAGGTCATCCGGCGGCTGCGCGCGAAGTTCGCACGGATCCCGGGCGGCACGCTTTTTCTGCAAGTCGTGCAGGACGTGAGCATGGGCGGCCGCGCGACTCGCACTCAATATCAGTACACCCTGACCGATGCGAACCTCGATGAGCTCAACGCCTGGGGCCCGCGCGTGCTCGCAGCGCTGCAGAAGCTTCCCCAGCTCTCCGATGTCGCCTCCGACCAGCAGGACTCCAGCACCCAGCTGTCGGTCGTCATCGACCGCGACGAGGCGGCGCGCTTCGGGATCCAGCCCGCAGCCATCGACCAGGAGCTCTACGATGCCTTCGGGCAGCGGGAGGTCACCCAGTACTTCACGCAGCTGAACGCCTACCACGTCGTGCTCGAGGTCAGCCCGGCGCTGCAGCGCAGTCCCGACACGCTCAACCTGATCTACATGCGTTCGCCCGCGACGGGACAGATGGTCCCGCTCTCGGAGCTGGTGCGCTTCGACACCCGGCACACCGCGGCCCTCTCGATCAACCACCAGAGCCAGTTTCCCGCGGTGACGCTCTCCTTCAATCTCGCCCCAGGGGTGGCGCTGGGCCAGGCCGTCGATGCGATCGCGCGAACCACCGCGGCGATGCAGCTTCCGGCCGGCGTCAGCAGCAGCTTCCAGGGAACGGCGCAGGCGTTCCAGGACTCCCTGCGCACCGAGCCCTACCTGATCCTCGCGGCGATCGTGGTCGTCTACATCATCCTGGGGATGCTCTACGAGAGCTACATCCACCCCCTCACGATCCTCTCGACGCTGCCCTCAGCCGGTGTCGGAGCGCTGCTCATGCTCCTCATCTTCCACATCGACTTCACCGTGATCGCGCTCATCGGTGTGATTCTGCTGATCGGCATCGTCAAGAAGAACGGCATCATGATGGTGGACTTTGCGCTGCAGGCCGAGCGCGACGAGGGCCTATCGCCCGAGGAGTCCATCCGCAAGGCATGCCTGCTGCGCTTCCGGCCGATCATGATGACGACGATGGCCGCGCTGCTTGGCGCAGTGCCGCTTGCGGTCGGGACCGGCACCGGCTCGGAGATCCGTCAGCCCCTGGGCTACACGATGGTGGGCGGGCTTCTCCTGAGCCAGACACTCACGCTCTTCACGACGCCCGTCATCTATCTGTATCTCGACCGCCTGAACAGCTGGCTGATGGGCCACCGCAGGAAAGCGGCCCTGGAGCTGCCGATCCCCGCCGTGCCTGCGCCGGACGAGGTCGCTCCGAGCTGGGGGGACGCGCAGTCATGAAGGTCCTGCTCGTCGAGGACAACGAGCGGGTCACGCGCTTCGTCGTGAAGGGCCTGCAGGAGTCGGGACATACGACCGACCATGCGGGCAACGGCCGGGACGGCTTGTTCCTCGCCGCGAGCGAGCGCTACGACGTGATCGTCATGGACCGCATGCTGCCCGGCAATATCGATGGCCTCACGATCATCGAGGCCTTGCGCAAGGCCGGAAATCACACCCCGATCCTGATCTTGAGTGCCCTGAGCGACGTGGACGAGCGCATCAATGGATTGCGCGCGGGAGGCGACGACTACCTGACCAAGCCCTTTGCATTCGGCGAGCTGCTCGCCCGGCTCGATGCCCTCACGCGGCGCGGCCGGCAGGATGCGACCCAGACGACACTCGAGGTGGGTGACCTCAAGATGGATCTTCTGTCGCGCAAGGTCACCCGCGACAATCGCTCGATTCAGCTGCAACCGCGCGAGTTCAAGCTGCTCGAGTACCTCATGCGCCATGCCGGCCAGGTGGTCACGCGCACGATGCTGCTCGAGAACGTCTGGGACTATCATTTCGACCCGCAAACCAACGTCGTGGACGTGCACATCAGCAAGCTGCGCCAGAAGATCGATGTCGATTCGGCCCCCTCGCTGCTCAAGACGGTCCGCAACGCCGGGTATATGATCAGCGCCGAGCCGGTGCTCGAGCCATCCGGTGGTTAGCCAGCTGCGACCGGCCGCACGCGCGAGTCTGCGAAGGAGCTGTTAGATTCCCGTGGCCAGGGTCATTCGCTCTTCAGCCGTCACGCTCGCGATCGGCTACGTCCTGTTCGGATTCGCGGCGCTCGTGCTGTTTGCCGCCCCGCTGCGCTACGCCTGGCAGGCCACGGTCGAGGACTTTCGCGTGGAGCTGTTGCAGGAGGACACGCAGCGCTTCGTGCAGGTGTTCAAGCTCCGGGGCCCGGAAGGGCTGTCCGATTTCATCCGCGAGCGCGTCAGCATGCAGATTGCCGGCGAGCGCATCCTGCTGCTCACCGATGCATCGCTGCACCCGCTGGCCGGAAATCTGCGCGCGTGGCCACAAGGGGTGCCCCGGAAGCCTGGCAGCTACTCCGTGCCGATCGAGCTTGCCGGCCAGCTCACGCGGGTGTCGGTCGTGCGCACGACGCTTCCCGGCGGATACAACCTCCTCGTCGGCCGAGACGACCGGTTCGCGCCGATCGAGAGGCGCTTCTGGGAAGGACTCGCCGCCGCCGTTGCGGTGCTCTCGGTGGCGGGACTTCTCGGCGCGATCCTCATTCGCAAGGCCCTGCTCGCGCGCATTCACAGCACTCAGCAAACCGTCGCCGCCATCATGCGCGGGGATTTGAGTCATCGGCTCCCGGTTCGCTCCGGCGGGGACGAGCTGGAGCTGCTCGCCCGCACGATCAATCGAATGCTGGAGCAGATCGAGCAGCTGGTCCACGGCGTCGCAAACGTGTCCAACTCCATCGCGCACGACCTGCGCACACCGCTTGCGGAGCTGCGCTCGCGGCTCGAGGAGCTCTCCCTCACGCGACCAGCGCCGGCCGAGACGTTCCAGGAGATCGATTCTGCGGTGGCGGACGTGGACAACGTCATTCGCATCTTCAACGCGCTGCTGCGCCTTGCGGAGATCGACGCCGGAATGCGCCGCTCGGGCTTCGTGGAGGTGGACGTGGCGGACCTGGCGGCAAAGGCGGTGGAGTTCTATCTGCCGGCCGCGGAGCTCAAGAACGTGAACATCTCCTTCCGCGAGCCCGGAGCCGTCCTCGCGCGGGGCGATCGTGTGCTGCTCGCGCAGGCGGTGAACAATCTGCTCGACAACGCGCTCAAGTACGTCGGCGAAGGCGGCAAGATCGCAGTCGAGGTGCTGCGGCAGGCCGATGGTGCGATTGCCATCATCGTGGCCGACGACGGCCCCGGCATCCCGGATGCCGAGAAGCCCAAGGTGGCGCAGCGCTTCTATCGCGGTGATGTCAGCCGCGGAACCCCCGGCGTGGGCTTGGGACTTTCCCTGGTGCAGGCGATCGCAAAGCTGCACGATGGGGCGCTCGAGCTCACCGACAACCATCCGGGGCTGCGCGCGCAGATGATCCTGCAGCGCGGCACCCTGCCCGAGCCTGCCCCGGTCGAATCGAACGTGACCGCCGCGGACTACCCTGTGATCATCTCGAGCTCTGCGCGCGCGAGCACTGCTTCCTCTTAGCACATCATGCGAGCGGCAGTGGTCCGAGCGCTGGGCTCACCCCAGGGCATCACGATCGAGGAGTGGCCCACGCCGGTGCCCGAGCCCGGTCAAGTCATCGTGCGGGTGCTCGCCGCAGGCGTCAATTACGCGGATCTCCTCATGGTCGCGGGGCACTACCAGGTCAAGCCGCCATTGCCTTTCGTGCCGGGCGTCGAGTTCTGCGGACTGATCACGCGGCTGGGCCCGGGAGTGGACCGCTGGAGCCCCGGGGATCGGGTGATGGGCGCAACCGCGAGCGGCGGATGCTTCGCCGAGGAGGTCGCCGTGTCGGCCGAGCGAATCTTTCGCGCCCCCGAGAGCTTGCCGCTCGAGCTTGCCGCACAGTTGGTCGTCGCGCATGGGACTGCGGCCTACGCCCTCAGCCGCGGGCTGCTCAAATCGGGTGAGACAGTGCTGGTCAGCGGCGCAGGCGGCGGGGTCGGCATTGCGACGGTCGGCATCGCCGCTCGCTTGGGCGCACGAGTGCTCGCGGCCGCAGGCTCCGCCGGGAAACTGCGCGTTGCCCAGGCCCATGGCGCGCATGCCGCCATCCCCTACCAGACGGGCATGCTGCGCTCGGCAGTCTCAAACCTGACGGGCGGCGCGGGGGTGGATGTGGTACTCGATACCGTGGGTGGAGGCTTCTTCGACGAGGCGCTGCGCTGCCTCGCTCCTCACGGCAGGATCCTGGTGGTGGGATTTGCGAGCGGCTCGCTGCCACGCATTCCAGCCGAATACTTGCTGCTCAAGAACCTCTCCGCGCTCGGGATCGGCTTCGGAGGCGTACTCGCCAGGGAGCCCTCCACGGCTCAGGCCATCATCGAGGAGATCCTGGCGCTGCACGCCGCACAACCTTTCACGGCCGAGGTGGGTGGGCAGCTGCCCCTTGAGCAAACGGCACTGGCCCTTCAACGCCTGGCGGATCGGCAGGTCATCGGCAAGCAGCTCATCCTGCCCCGATGACTTTGTGTATGTCGCCGAATGGTGACCTGAAGCCGTCGGCGACCGGAATGTGACAGGATAGGCACCGTGGAGAAGCTGTTCATCTCGGCGGATGCCCTGTTGCGGGATGCCATGGAGCTCGCGCGGCGGGTCGTCGCGGGTGGGATGCGCCCGACGTTCCTCGTGGGGATGTGGCGCGGCGGTGCTCCGATCGGCATCGCGGTGCAGGAGGTTCTCGAGTACTACTCGATCCATACCGATCACATCGCGATCCGCACTTCCTTCTACGCGGGCATCGATCAGGAGCACCGCAGCGTCAGGGTGCACGCCACGGATTATCTGGTCTCGCGTCTGGAGGCCGACGATGAGCTGCTGATCGTCGATGATGTCTTCGACTCCGGCCGCAGCCTCGAGGCGGTGATCGAGCAGCTGCGGCGGCGCTGCCGGCGCAACCTGCCCGAGAGGATTCGAATCGCGACGGTGTACTACAAGCCCAAGCGCCGGCGTACGACGCTGGTACCGGATTACTACGTGCATGAGACCGACCACTGGCTGGTCTTCCCGCACGAGATCCAGGGCTTGACGCGCGAGGAGATTCTCGCGCACAAGCCGGTCGGCCCGAATTTTTTCGATGCGCTGAGCGAAAGCTCGCCCTCGACGCCGGAAGGATCCACCGGCGGGGCTACCCGCTAGCGCAGGTCCGCGAGCTGCTCCAGCGCCTCCTCGTGTGGACGGCGCGCCTGTGCCGGATCCGGATTCAATGCCTGAACGCACACCTGGTCGGCGCCTGCATCCCAGTGCTCGCGAATGCGCGCGCGGATCGCATCGATGCTGCCCCACGCGACCAGCGCATCGATGAGCCGGTCCGAGCCGTTCGAGGCGAGATCCCCATCCTCGAATCCCAGGCGCCGCAGGTTGTTCGCGTAGTTGGGCGCCGTGAGGTAGAAGCCGATGGCCTGTCGTGCGATGTGACGAGCCTTTGCGGGATCACGCTCGAGCAGGACCTTCTGCTCGGTGCAGAGCCACTTTCCCGGTCCCAGGATCTTGCGCGCCTGCGTCGTGTGCTCCGGAGTTACGTTGTAAGGGTGAGCGCCATCGGCCATGCGCGCAGCCAGCTCCAGCATCTTCGGACCGAGAGCCGCGAGCACGATCGGCGGTGGCTCTGCTGGATGCGGCGCACGATACTCGGCCTGAGTCATCTGCTGCAGATAGGCGCGCATCCGGCTGACCGGCTTTGGGTCGTACGAGTGGCCACGCACCTCTTGCACCATACGCTCGTGCGAGACCCCGATCCCCAGCAGAAAGCGTCCGCTCGATTGCTCGGCGAGCGTCAACTGCGCCGCACGCATTGCCAGAGCATCGCGCGCGTAGATATTTGCAATGCCGGTGGCCACGACCAGGCTTTCCGTGCGAGCCAGCAGCCAGGCCGCGAAGGGGAACGGATTACGCCCGAATGCCTCCGGGATCCAGAACGTCGAATAGCCCCAGCGCTCGATCCGCCCGGCGAGCGTGACCGCCTCCTCGGCCGTGAGGCCATCGGTGAATGCCCAGACGCCAAGTCTCCCGAGCTGCATACGCCCATTGTCATCCCCCCCGGCCGATAACTCCAGGACGGGCACTTTCCCTGAAGGCCATGGCGCGCTAGCCTCGCAACCCACACGAAGACAAAGAGGGGAAATCCATGCGAACAAGGCTCGTCGGCCGGCTCTGCGCCCTGATCGGCGTCGGCTGTCTTGCGATGGGGGTCTCACTGGGCGGCAGTGCGAGCCCGATCCCCGATCACTGTGATCGCGCCTGTTTGAAGGCGGTCGTCGATGCTTACCTTGCGGCACTCGTCTTCCACGATCCGACGCGTGTCCCGATCGCCCAGGATGCGAAGTTCGTCGAGAACACGGTTCCGATGCAGCCGGGCGAGGGGCTCTGGAAGACCGCCTCACAGGCGCCCACGACATTCAGGATTTACGTGCCCGACCCCATCGCCGAGCAGGTCGGCTTCATCGGCGTGATGCAAGAGAGCGGCAAGCCCATCCAGATTGGGCTGCGCCTGAAGATCCACGACGGCAAGATCACCGAGATGGAGCACCTCATCGCTCGCGGGCTGCGTCCGGCGAGTCTTGCGAACCTTCGGGCGCCGCGCCCGGCGTTCCTTGCGACCGTGCCGCCGGCCGATCGCACTCCTCGCGCGAAGATGCTGAAGATCGCGTATTCCTACTACACCGCGCTCGTCACGGGCAACGGCCATGCCGCCCCGTTCGCGGACGACTGCGTGCGGCGCGAGAACGGCATGCAGACCACCTCGAACACCGCGCGGTCGACCACCCCCATCGGCAACTCCTCCTCGATGGCGACGCTCGGGGCATTCGGCTGCTCACGGCAGCTCGACACGCACCTGTTCGACTACATCACCCGCATCGAGCCGCGGCGCGTCTGGATCGCCGACCCGGAAACGGGCCTCGTCTTCGGACTGTCCCAGTTCCGTCAGCCGATGACGCAGAAGTTCGTCAAGATCGTCGGCGTGCCCGGGCTCGAGCGGGTTCCGATGAACTTCAAGCCGTTCGATCTGCCCGCGGCGCACATCTTCAAGATCTACGATGGCAAGATTCACGAGATCGAGGCGATGGGCTTCACGATGCCTTACGACTCGAAGACCGGCTGGGAGAAGTAAGCACCCGCCTAGAAGGTGCGCCGATCCGGAGGCGGCGGCTGGTACTGGTACAGCCACGTCTCGCTGAGCGCCTGGCCGTCGAGGGCCAGGTGCAGCCGCAGGTCGATGGGCTCGATGCTCGGGTCCGTCGGCGCCAGATCGAACATCGCGCGCCAGCCGTTGAGCGGCCGTAGCGGTCGGGCGGAGGTGATCTCGATGTGGCCGCGCGAGGCCCAGATGACCGGCACGACATGATCGGCTTCCGTCAATAAGGGCAGGTCGCCGCCAAAGAAGTCCACGACGAAGCGCCAGGAGAAGTGAGTGCGCTTCTGCCCGACCACCCCCCCGATGCCGGTGCGCGTGGCACCCACGGTGGCGAGCCGCGGTGCAACCGGAGGGTAACGGCACCAGTACAGACGGTAGCCGAACAGCAGCTCCTCACCCCTGCGAGGCCGCTCGGCGGGGTTCCAGAATGCGACGATGTTGTCCATCGTCTCATCGTGCGTGGGAATCTCGACCAGCATCACCGCGCCCTTGCCCCAGTTGGCCTTGGGCTCGATCCAGGCCGAGGGACGCTTCTCATAGAACACACCATCGTCCTGATAGGCGATGAAATTGCGCTCGCGCTGCATCAGGCCGAAGCCCCGCGGACCGTCGTCGAGGAAGCTGTTCACGCGCACCACGCTCGGGTTGATGAGCGGACGCCACAGCCATTCGCCGGCGCCGTTTGCGATCTGCAAGCCGTCCGAATCGTGGATCTCGGGGCGCCAGTCCTCGGAGATATTCTTCTGGTTCTTCCCCACGAAGAACATGCTCGTTCCGGGTGCGATGCCGATGCGCTCGATCTCCTTGCGGGGATACAGGGCTGCGTCCACGTCGAACACCTGGGTATCGCCCACGTCGATGACGAATCGATACGCGCCAGCCACGCTCGGCGAATCGAGAAGTCCATAGACGGTGAGTAGATTCGAGCTCTTTGCGGGTCGCTCCAGGAAGTACGCGACGAAATCCGGAAATTCCTCGGGACGCGGCAGGCCCGTGTCCACGGCGAGCCCCCGATGGGACATTCCGTACTGCATATCCCCGTCTACGGCCCGGAAGTACGAGGCGCCCTGGAACACGGCGCAGTCCCGCACGCGATCGGTGTGATAGAAGACCTGAAAGCCCCCGAATCCGAGATTCGCGGGCAACTGCCTGACATCCAGGCCCGAGCGGCTGTAGTCCCACATGGTCGGGTCGTAGGCGATCTCGCGCGCCTGTCCGTCCTCGACCGCAAACATCCGCACGGGCTTCAGGACGGCAAATCCGAGATGCGCGAAGCGGATCTGGTAGCGAAGCCCCTCTGCGGCCCACAGCGCGCGGTCCTCGCGATAGTGGATTGCCTCCCAGTGGTCCCAGTCCAGATGCGCGACGGAGGCAGGCAAGCGCTGCGGAGGCGGTGCGTAAGCGACCGCTGCCCGCGACCGGGCCATCCCCTTCAGGCGGGCGTAGTCGAATGGCTGGGGAGGACCCAGGCGGCTGACACCGACGCGCCGGCCGGCCGGCGATGCCGGAAGCAAAGCTTCCGCTGCGGCCATCGACAGCGCCGCCGCGCTCGTTTGCAAGAATCGCCGCCTGGACATGACTTGGTACCCTGGATGCTACCTGCGCAGGGGCAGGCACAGCAAAGAGTGCGCCGCGGTGCGTAAGTTCACATCGGACGGTCGGTCCGCGACCGTCCCGGTGCAGGGGCCGCGGGGGGAGATGCGGCCGCCGGGGGATGCATCAGCGCCGGGCGGCGATGTCCTGAGGGGTAAGATGCGGTGAGTGCCCGCCGAGCTGGTGGGCGGCATAGTTCACCACGGCCGCAACGTCGGCATCGCTGAGTCCGCCTCCGAAACCCAGCATGCGGACAGGACCATCGACGGTGTCGATGGTGGACCCGTAGAGGACGGCCTGGGTGAGATTGATGGCCTGGGGATCGGTGACGGTCTCCGAGCCGCCGAGCGCCTCGTAGGCGCTCTGGGTGCCCCGCCCGTTCAAGCGATGGCAGCTCGCGCATTCCCGCGCATACACCTGCTGCCCATACCCATTATCGGACCCGGCGTTGGCCGCATCAGCCTGCGCCTCGGCCGGAACCGCGCTCGGGATCGGCGCGAGTGAGCGCAAGTACGCGACGATCGCGTGAATATCGGTGGGGGGCAAAAAGCGCAGGCTGTTCGAGACCGCCTCCGCCATGGGTCCAGAAGCTGGGCCGTGTCCCTGTGCGAAGCCGACCGACAAGTAGCTCACGAGCTCATCGTCGGACCAGCCGCCGATGCCAGCCGCCTTGTCGGGCGTGATGTCGTATGCCTTCCACTTCTGCGTGATCGCCCCGGCATAGGCCTTGGAGTGCTCCACCGCCTGCAGGAAGTTGCGCGAGGTATGGCACTCCCCGCAGTGCCCGAGCGCCTCGACGAGGTAGCGGCCGTGGTTCCACTTGGCAGGCTTCGCGGGATCGTCCGCAAGCCGGTGGTTGGAATCGAACAGCCAGCTCCAGTACGCCATCAACCAGCGCTGGTTGTACGGAAAGCGCATGGCATCCGGCGGTGCGACGGCGTGGACCGGCTTGAGGCTGAAGAGGTACGCCTTGATCGCCAGCACGTCATCGTCGCTCAGCAGGGTGAACGAGGCGTACGGGAAGGCCGGATACAGATGCACGCCCCCCTTGCCGATGCCGAGCTGTAGGGCCGCGCGGAAATCATCGTCGCTCCAGGTCCCGATTCCCGTTTCTTTGTCCGGGGTGATGTTCGGGGAATAGAGCTTCCCCATGCTGCCGAGATCGAACTCGCGGCCCCCCGAGAAGGGATCCTGGTCGGTCGTGGTGTGGCAGCTTACGCAATCGGCTGCGCGGACCAGGTACTCCCCGCGCTTCACCATCTCCGGGGTCGCAGGGACATCCGGTCGATGCGCAACGCTCATGGAGAACGCGCGCCAGCTGACGAATACACCCGCGAGGATGATGATGATGGGAATCCAGATCCATCGCTTCATGGAAGGCCTCCGCAGCGAGTGACGAGAGGCCGGCCCGATTTGATGGTCTTTGGCCGCCAATCCGCCCCCGGGCGCGGAGTCTAGCCGCCGCTTCGACCGAAATGAAGCGCGCGGACTTAAGCGGCTACCGCTATCATAAGTGCCTGTCTAGATGCGAAAATATCCGAGCGTATATAACGCTCACCCGGCATCCTGCAGAGCGTCCTCGGCGGCGGGGGCATTTTCCGCCTCGTGCGCGGCGCTCGGACCCTCGAGCTCCAGCCGGTAGCCCGCAACCATCGCATTGAGCGCACGTACCTGCTCCACGATCGATTCGCTCGCCGCGGCGGCCTCCTCGACCAGCGCCGCATTCTGCTGAGTCATCGCCTCCATCTGCATGACGGTGCGGCTTGCGTGCTCGATCCCCGCCGACTGATCGCGGCTTGCCGTGGCGATCTGCGCCACGAGGTCGGTGGCCTTGCGAACCGCAGCCACGATCTCGGCGAGTGACCGGCCCGACTCCTCGACGAGCCGGCTCCCCTCCCCCACGCGTGCCACGCTGTCCTGGATCAGCGCCTTGATCTCCTTGGCCGCGGTGGCGCTGCGGCCCGCGAGGTTTCGCACCTCACTCGCAACCACGGCGAACCCGCGTCCCTGCTCGCCCGCGCGTGCTGCTTCCACTGCCGCATTCAAGGCAAGCAGATTGGTTTGAAAGGCGATGGCGTCGATCACCCCGATGATGTCGGCGATCTTGCGGGCGGCGGCATTGATGCCGCCCATGGCGGTCACGGCCGAGCCCACCACGGCGCCTCCCTGCTCGGCGCGATCGCAGGCCGCAGTGACCAGCTCGTTGGCGCGGGCGGCGTTCTGCGCGGTGTCCCTCACCGAGCTCGCCATGGTCTCCATGAGCGCCGCCGCCTTCTTCAGGTTCGAGGCCTGCTCGTCGGCATGACGCGCCAGGTCGGCGTTGCCGCTCCCGATCTGCTCGGCCCCGTTGCGCACCTCGCCGGTCACGTCCTTGATGTGTCCAACGAGCGCCGTCACCTCGACGATCAACGAGTTGACACCGCGCGACAGAGTCGCGAGCTCGCCGGTCTTGCCCTCGACCGAGAGCCGCCGCGTGAGATCACCCTCGGCCGCCGCGGCGACGACCGCTTGAGTCTCCTGCACCGCGCGTTGCAGCTGCTCGGCGAAGTTCACCTGCGCAGTGATGTCGGTTGCGTACTTGACGATCTTGAACGGCTTGCCTGCGGCATCCAGGATCGGGTTGTAGCTCGCCTGGATCCACACCTCGCGGCCGCCCTTGCCGATGCGCTTGTACTGGCCTGCATCGTACTCACCGCGCGCGAGCCGCCCCCACAGCGCATGCTGCTCGGAGCTTTCGCGCGAGCCGGGCTCGAGCAGCACACCGTGATGCCGGCCCCGCAGCTCCTCGAGCGTATAGCCCATCATGGTGAGGAAGTTCTGATTGGCGGCGCAGATCGTGCCGTTCAGATCGAATTCGATCACGGCCTGGGCCTTGCTGATTGCGGCAAGCTGCCCGAGGCCATCCGACACCTTCATCATCTGCTCGGTCACATCGACCGTGTGCTTGACGACCTTGTAGGGGCGCCCGAACGCGCCGAGGATTGGATAGTAGGTCGCCTGGACCCACACCACGCGGCCGTTCTTCGCCATTCTCTTCTGCTGCCCCGTCTGGAACTCGCCCCGGCGCATGCGAGCCCAGAATTCGGCGTACTCCGGAGAGTTGACGTGGTCGGGATCGTCGAACATCCGGTGATGCGCCCCACGCAGCTCCTCGCGCGTGTAGCCGGAGGCCTTCATGAAGTTCTCGTTCGCGCGAAGGACGTTACCCTCCAGGTCGAACTCGATGATTGGCAGCACGCGGTCGAAAGCCTCGAGCTGCCGGCCCATGTCCGCGCACCTCCACAGGCTCGCCACCAGGCGGCCCAGAGACCCCGCGACCCGCGCCAAGGAATTCGATGCCATGATCAGCCAGTAGCCCTATCCACTCAGTGGACATGACGAGGAGGTCGTGCCTCTCCCTCTGATGCGCTACGGCAGAAGCCGGCGCATCTCTCCGCAGGGCTATATCGACGTAGAATTATGTGGCTTGATGCGATGTGCGTCGCAATATCGTAAAAGGGACGCGCGCGCCTACACGGGACGGGTCGCAAGCACCGGGGGGCCCATGAGCGGCTCTGGCACGCGCGCCTCGATCGAGATCGGCGCGTCGCCGCCCGGCTCCCGGGAAGCAAGCCCCAGCACGGCCAGCGCGCGCGCCGCCTCGCGGCGCCACAGGTCACCGCGCATGGCCCACCCAAAGCGGTCGTAGAGCACAACGCCCGGTGGGGGGGCAGCGGTGAAATCGTAGCGCGGGGCCGGGCGCAGCCGCTCCACGTCCATCGGAAACGAGCGCACCAGCGACTGCCGGGTGAGGAGCTTCGAGAGGGCCGCGAGCTTGCGAGCTTTCTGTGCGCAGTTGAGAGTGAGCGCAGATTCCGCACAGGCCGGGTCCGGCCAGAACTCTCCGCGCACGATCTCGGCCGCGCGCGCGTGATACGAGGCAAACTCCAGCCGCTCGGGTGCACGCCCGATCGCGCGCTCGAGCAGCGCGCATGCTGCCTGCACGATGAACGCCGCCGCGTCGTGGTCCGGGTGCCCTCCTTCGTAGGGATGCGTGATCACCCAGGCCACACTTGCAAGTACCGGCGTGAGCTCACGCGTGAGCTGCGCGAGGTGCAACACGGATTGCTGGTCGGCCTCGCAGAGCGCGAGGCGACGCTCGTGGGCGACAGCCGCTGCGACCAGCGCGCGATCGATCTCGCGCCGGCGTACGCGGGCGTACTCCTCGCGGCTTGCATACGTCGCGCGCTCCGCCTCGGACAGGGTGCGCGGTACGCCATCGGTCAGATGAATGATGAGCGGCGCGGGTACCTGCGCCAGATAGCCGCCGAGGCCCAGTATCTCATCACCCGGCTGACCCACCACGACGGCCACGTGGGACTGAAGCAGCGATGCGAACGATTCGCTGCGGATGAACGATCGATCGGACATGCCAGTCGCTCAGCACGAGGCGGTCCCGAGGCTCACCCGGCTGACGCCTCGCCCCAGACCGAGGTCGTACGCGGCTCGTGCCACTTGTTATACTGACCAGCTTGACTGTGAGCGTCTCTATTGAGATCGGCACTCTACCCGAGCCTCCTTGCACTCATGTGCTGTTGCCCGTGCGCGCGCGCCGAATGGCTCGCGACGCTGTACATGGGCGACTCCCATACCTACGCGAGCAATCTCACCGTCATCCAGCCTCAGACCCACACGGATGTCGACTTCGATCTGGTCTCCTGGGCACCGCACCCGCTCGGCCACGGCGCCCCGTACTACGGGGTGCGCCTGAGCTACTTTCCTGCGGCCGTGTCTCATGTGGGCGCGGTGTTCGACTTCACGCACTACAAGATGTATGCCGAGACGAACGAGACGACGAAGATGCGCGGTGAGTGGAACGGCAAGCCGATCGATACGTACACGAGCTTGCAGACGGGAATCACGAGCCTGGAGCTCGCGCACGGGGTGAATCTCGTATCGCTGAATGGAGAGTATCGCTGGAATCCGAGCTTCAGCGACGGCCCGTGGCAGACCCACGCCGGTGCCGGGCTGGTTGCCTACGCACCCCACGCGGATGGAATCATCGACGGAGTCGGCGTGGATGAGACCTATCAGTACGGCGGGCTCGGTGGACAGATCTTCGGCGGCGCCGAATACACGCTCCCGGCCCGCTGGCAGCCGAACAATCTGCGCGTGGGCCTGCTGGTGGAAAGCAAGCTCGACGCGGGCAGTGTCGACCTCAGCCTCGATCCCGACACGCGCATCGAGACGCGCGTCACGACGCTGCATCTGATCGGCGGGATCTCTCTGCATTTCTGAGCATCCCGCACGGCGCGGTTGCGTGAATCATCCTCCGGAGGAGGAGATGCGGCTGGCATCCCAGCCGCCGCCGAGCGCCTGAATCAGCTCCACCGCAGCGGTGAGCTCGCTCACCTGCAGGGTGACCTCCGTCTGCTCATCGCCGAGCAACGTGTTCTCAGCCGTCATCACATCGAGATAGGGGTCGAGGCCAGTCTCGTAGCGCCCCCTTGCGATGTTCAGATAGCGCTGCGCGGCGCTCACCGCCGATCTCTGCCTGATCAGCTGCTCGGAGCTGATCCTGAGCGTTGCGATGTAGTCCTCCACCTGCTGGAAGGCAGTGAGGACGGTCTGCCGGTACGCGGCCACGTCGGCATTGTACTGGGCGGTGTACTGTTCCAGCGTCGCGCGGCGCAGGCCCGCGTCGAAGAGGGTCTCCGAAGCCGATGCGCCCAGGGTCCAGAACCGCGCGGGTGCCGTGAACAGCGTCGAGAGAACTGCGGACTCGAGCCCGCCGCTTCCCGTCAGATCGAGCGTGGGGAAATAGGCCGTGGTCTCCACGCCGATGAGCGCGTTGGCTTCCGCCATGGTGCGCTCGGCCGCGGCCACATCGGGGCGGCGCTCGAGCAGCTGCGAGGGAACGCCCACGGGAATGGCAGGCACCGAGGTGCTCAGAGCCTTGACCGGCATGGAGAAGCTCGAGGCGGGCTTGCCGATCAGCATGGCGATGGCGTGCTCGTAGATGGCGCGATTCGTCGCGATTCCCACGGCGTTCGCCTCCGCGCCGGCGAGCGTCACCTGCGCCTCCGCCACGTCCTCGTCGCTGTCGATGCCGGTCTCGTGCAGGGCCTGGGTGAGCTGCAGGGACTCGCGGTAGGCCGCGATCATGCGGTTGTACAGGTCCTGAAGGGAATCCTGACCGCGCAGCTCGAAGTAATATTCGGCGAGGTCGGCCTGCTCCGTCAGCCGCTCGTTCTCGAGATCCGCCGCGCTCACCTGCGCGGCAGCACGATACTCACGCACCGTGTTGCGAATACGACCCCAGAGATCGGGCTCCCAGGAGACGTCAAATGGCAGGGAGATCTCCCAGGAGGTGCCCGCGAGCCCCGCAGCGCCGGTGCCGGTCGCCCCCGTGGCCCCGGCACCGGTGGCGCCTGCGGTGGTGCCGGCGTATGCCCCCGCAGCCACGGTGCTCGGCAGGTGGCTCCTGGTGTACGAGGGCGCAGCCGTCAGGGTCGGATAATAATTCGCGCGTGCTTCGTGGACCTGGGCCCGCGCAGCCATGAAGTTCTGGAAGTACTGCGCGATGTTCTGATTGTTGATATCGAGCTGCTCCTCGAGCGCATCGAGCTCCGCATCGCCGAAGATCTCCCACCATTTGCCCTTGAGCCTCGTGTCGCGCGGAAGCGCTGGCCGCCAGGTGCCGGCGACGGCCGTCCGATAGGCTCCGGCAGATGACTCCTTGAAGGTCTGGGGTGTCGTGACCGGGGGACGCACATATGCAGGTCCGACGCATCCCCCGAGCAGCCCCAGAGCGATTGCAGGCAGCAGCAAGCACCGGCCCGCAGGATTCACGAGCTTGCCTGTCTCATGCATTTGCGATTGCGCTCCCGTCGCGGTGCCCCCGGATTCTCAGACGCAACGTGTCCATCAGCAGGTAGATCACCGGCGTGCTGTAGAGGGTGAGCACCTGACTCACCAGGAGCCCCCCGATGATGGAGATCCCAAGCGGACGGCGCAGCTCCGAACCCATGCCGGAGCCGACCGCGAGCGGCACCGCGCCGAAGATCGCCGCCATCGTCGTCATCATGATGGGGCGGAAGCGCAGGAGCGAGGCCTCGAAGATCGACTCGCGCGTGCTCTTGCCCTGCTCGCGCTCGGCGCTGAGCGCAAAGTCGATCATCATGATCGCGTTCTTCTTCACGATCCCGATGAGCAGGATGATCCCGATGATCGACATCACATCGAGCTCCGATCCGCTGATGAGCAGCGCAACCACCGCCCCGACACTCGCCGGCGGGAGCGTCGAGAGGATCGTCACCGGATGGACGAGGCTCTCGTAGAGCATGCCGAGCACGACGTAGACCGCAACGATCGCCGTGATGACGAGGTACGGCTCGGTGGTCAGCGAGTCCTCGAACGCCTGCAGCGTGCCGGAGAACTCGCCATGGACCGACTGCGGCATGTTGAGCTTCTGGCGTGCGGCATCGATCTCGCGGGTCGCCTGCCCCAGGGAGTAGCCGGGCAGCAGATTGAACGAGATGGTCGCGGAGGGAAAGAGCCCGGTGTGATTCACGACGAGCGGGGCGGTCGAGGGGGCGTACTGCGCGACCGACCACAGGGGCACCGCCGCCGAGCCAGGCGCCGACCCGGGGATGAGATAGATGCTGTTGAGCCCTTGCGGGGAGCTCCAGTAGCGCGGCGCGACCTCCATCACCACGTAGTACTGATTGAGCTGAGTGTAGATGGTGGAGACTTCCGACTGGCCGAACGCACCGTAGAGCGTGCGATCGAGCACGGCCGGCGTCACCCCGAGACGCGCGGCCGTGGGCCGGTCGTAGGTCAGGAGCGCCTGCAGACCGTTGTTCTCAGCATCGGTGTTCACATCGGCGAACCCAGGCGCCTTGCGCAGCGCAGCCAGCAGCTGCGGGCCATACCTCGAGAGCTCCTGGGTGCTCTGCGCTTGCAGGGTATATTGATACTCGGCATTCGACTGGCGGCCCCCGATGCGGATGTCCTGTACCGCCTGCAGGAACGTCTGCGCTCCTGCGACGTGCGCAAGCCGCGGCCGCAAGCGGTCGATGACCGTCTCCGCGCTGACCTTGCGCTCATCGAGCGGCTTCAGCGCGATGAATGCGAAGCCGTTGTTGGTCGCGCCCTGTCCACCGGTGAAGCCCATGACGTTCTGCACCGCGGAGTCCGACTTGATGATCCGGACAGCTTGCTCGACCGCACCGCGCATCGCATAGAAGGAGGCATCCTGCGAGCCCTCCATCCCGCCACGGATTGCACCGGTGTCCTGCTGCGGGAAGAACCCCTTGGGGATCTTCGCGATGAGCAACACGTTCGATGCCAGCGTCACCAGGAACACCCCGAAGATCAGCGCCGGGTGGTCGAGCGCCCAGCCGAGACTGCGGCGGTAACCCCCGAGCACGGCCTCGAACATGCGCTCGCTCGCGAGGTACAGCCGACCGTGCGGGCGGTCCCGGGTGGCGCTCGCCGGCAGAAGCACGCGCGAGCACATCATCGGGGTGGTCGTGAGCGAGACCACCAGAGACACCAGGATGGCGCTCGAGAGCGTGAGCGCGAACTCACGGAACAGACGCCCGATGATGCCTCCCATGAGCAGTATGGGAATGAACACTGCGATGAGGGAAATACTGATCGAGAGCACCGTGAAGCCGATCTCCTGTGCGCCGCGCAGCGCCGCCTGCATCGGGGTGAGTCCGTCCTCGATGTGCCGCGAGATGTTCTCCATCACCACGATGGCGTCGTCCACCACGAAGCCGCTGGCGATCGCAAGCGCCATCAGCGAGAGGTTGTCGAGCGAGAAGCCGAGCAAATACATGATCGAGCAGGTCCCCACGAGGGAGACGGGCACGGCGACCGCCGGGATGAATGTTGCCCGGTAGTTCCGCAGGAACACGAACACCACGAGCACCACCAGGCCGACCGAGATGAGAAGCGTGCGCTCGATATCGGAGACCGAGGCGCGGATGGTGAGCGAGCGGTCGAGGATCGTCACCAGATGCTCGCCCCGGGGAATCGTCGCCTCGAGCGAAGGAATCGCCGCCTTGACGGCATCGACGGTCGAGATGATGTTCGCGCCGGGCTGGCGAAAGATCAGCATGTTGACGGAAGGCTTGCCGTTCAGGAAGCCCGCCTGCCGCACCGTCTGCTGCGAGTCGATCACCTCGGCCACATCGGAGAGCCGCACCGCAGCCCCGTTGCGATAGCCGATCACGAGCGGCCGGTAGTCGGCGGCCTTCACGATCTGGTCGTTGGCCACGATGTCCGAGATCGAGCTCCCGTTCGAGAACTGGCCCTTCGCGAGGTTCGCATTCTGCCCGGCGAGGACCTGCTGCACGGTGGGCAGACCGATGCCGTAGCTCGCGAGCTGGTTGGGGTTGAGCTCGATGCGCACCGCGGGCAGCGATGCCCCGACGACCTGCACTTCTCCCACGCCGTAGATCTGCGAGATGCGCTGCTCGAGCACCGTGGAGGCCTCGTCGTAGAGCGTCGGCACGTCGTAGGTGTCGGACTGCAGTCCCAGGACCAGGATCGGCGAGTCCGACGGGTTGACCTTGCGGTAGCTCGGATTGGCCGGCAGGTTCGCGGGCATGTAGCTGCGAGCCGCATTGATCCCGGCCTCCACATCGCGCGCCGCGCCGTTGATGTCACGGCTCAGATCGAACTGCAGAGTGACACTCGTGCTGCCGAGCGAGCTCGAGGAGGTCATCTCGGTGAGCCCCGCGATGTGTCCGAACTCCCGCTCGAGCGGTGTTGCGATCGAGGAGGCCATGATGTCCGGGCTCGCACCGGGCAACGACGCCGCGACGCTGATCGTGGGGAAGTCCACGTTCGGCAGCGGCGCAACCGGCAGCACGGAGAAGGCCGTCGCGCCGAGCAGTGCCACGGCGAAGGTGAGCAATGCCGTGGCAATGGGCCGCTCGATGAAGAGCCGCGAGGGGTTCATGCCAGCCAGCCCTCGGGCTGCGGAGCGCTCGGGCGTCTGCGCCCGCGGCCGAGCCGCTCGGCCACGCGATCGAAGAAGATGTAAATGACGGGCGTCGTGTACAGCGTGAGCAGCTGGCTCACCAGCAACCCCCCGACCATCGCGATTCCGAGCGGCCTGCGCAGCTCCGATCCGATGCCGGTGCCGAGCGCGAGGGGCACGCCGCTCAGGAGCGCAGCGAGCGTGGTCATCAGAATGGGGCGGAAGCGCAGCAGGGCGGCCTGGTAGATCGCCTCCTGAGCCGGCCTGCCCTCCATCCGCTCGGATTCGAGCGCGAAGTCGACCATCATGATCCCGTTCTTCTGCACGATGCCGATGAGCAGGATGATGCCGATGATGCCGACGATATCGAGCTCCTGGCCGGTGACCATCAGCGCGAGCAACGCGCCCATGCCCGCCGACGGCAGCGTCGAGAGAATCGTGAGCGGGTGAATGAGGCTCTCGTAGAGCACTCCGAGCACGATGTACACGGTGATCAGAGCGGCGAGAATCAACAAGCCCTCGTTCGCCTGCGAGCTCTCGTAGGCGGCCGCGGTGCCTTGATAGTTGGAGATGACGCTCGCCGGCAGCTTCAGTCCGGCGATCACCCGGTCCATCGCATCCAGAGCCTGGCCGAGCGAGTATCCCGGAGCAAGATTGAACGAGAGGGTCACTGCGGGAAACTGCCCCTGCCGGTTGACCGCGAGCGCCTCGCTGCGGGTGCGCACTCGCGTGAAGGCGCTCAAGGGAACGGGCGTCTGCAACGTCGCGGTGCTCGCCGCGCCCGCCGCGCCCGCGCCGCCCCCTCCCCCGGCCGACGCTGTCGATGGACTCCCCACGCGCGCGGTCGTCGCAGCGCCGCCGATCACGGTGCTCGCAGCCTGCGCGTTGGCACCCGTCGAGAGTGCCAATGTCGCCCTCGAGCCCGAGGCCAATGCCGTGGGGAGCGCGGTGGAGTTGAGCGCGGAGGTCGTCGCGGGGGCTGCGGAGACGCCGCTGGTGGCGGAGACGGCGAGCAGCGCGTTCCCGGGGGATGAGGTGACTCCGGAGCCTGCGCCGGAGGAGGACCCTGCGGTGTTGGGCGTCGCTGCGGAGGAGGTGCCGCTCGTGAGCGAGGACTGGATGTAGATGTGATCCAGAGCGCGCGGGCTGCGCTCAAAGCGCGGATCCGCCTCGAGTATGACGTGGTACTGGTTGACCTGGGTGTAGAGGGTATTGATCTGGCGCTGCCCGAAGGCATCGTAGAGGGTGTTGTCGATCGTCTCGGGCGTGATCCCAAAGCGCGAGGCCGTCGCCCGGTCGATCACCAGCTCGGTCGCGACGCCGTCGAGCTGCTGATCGGTCACCACGTCGGCGAGCTGCGGCAGCTTCTGCAGCTGCACAAGCGCGGCATGCGCCGCGGAATCAAGCTCGCTCTGGTTGGGGTCTTCCAGCGTGTACTGGTACTGCGTGCGGCTCACCCGGTCATCCACCGTCAGGTCCTGGACCGGCTGCATGTAGAGCTTGATACCGGGAACTTGCCCGAGCTTCGGCCCAAGACGCCGGATTACGTTCATCGCCGAGATGCCGCGCTGCGCGAGCGGCTTCAACATGATGGTCAGGCGCCCGCTGTTCAGCGTCGTGTTGGTCCCATCGGCACCGATGAACGAGGAGACGCTCTGCACGGCCGGATCCGCGAGCACCACCCGCGTGAGCGCCTGCTGCATCCGCGCCATCGAGCCGAAGGAGGTGGAGCCGGCGGCCTGGGTGATTCCCTGGATGATCCCGGTGTCCTGCACCGGAAAGAAGCCTTTGGGCACGAGGATGTACAGGATCCCCGTCAACACGACGATGACCGTTGCGAGCGCGAAGGTGAGACGCTGGTGCCGCAAGACCACCGTCAGAGTTTGGCCGTAGAAGGCGACGATTCGCTGGAACACGCGCTCGGAGGCTCGATAGAAGCGCCCCTGCTCGTCCTCGGGGACGCGCCGCAGCAGCCGCGCGGACATCATCGGCGTCAACGTCAGCGAAACGAACGCGGAGAGCAGGATCGTCACCGCGAGCGTCAGGGCGAACTGACGAAAGAGCCGGCCCGCGATGCTGCCCATGAACAGCAGCGGAATCAGCACGGCGATGAGCGACACGGTCAGTGACATGATCGTGAAGCCGATCTGCTCGGCACCCTTGAGCGCCGCCTCCAGCGGCCGCTCGCCCGATTCGACGAAGCGCGAGATGTTCTCGATCATCACGATCGCATCGTCCACGACGAAGCCGGTCGAGATGGTGAGCGCCATCATCGCGAGGTTGTTGAGGCTGAAGCCGAGCAGGTACATCGCGCCGAAGGTGCCGATCAGCGACAGCGGCACCGCGACGCTCGGTATGATCGTGGCCGCAACGCTGCGCAGAAACAGGAAGATCACCATCACCACCAGCGCAACCGCGAGCATCAGCTCGAACTCCACATCCCGGACCGATGCACGAATCGAGGTGGTCCGGTCCGTCACCACCGCGACGTGCACCGCGCGCGGCAGGCCCGATTCGAGCGAGGGCAGCAACTGCTCGATGCGATTGACGACCTCGATGGTGTTGGCCCCCGGCTGGCGCTGGATGTTGAGCAGGATGGCGGGCGTCTCGTTCTGCCAGGCGGCGAGCTCGTTGTTCTCCACGCCATCGACCACCCGCGCCACCGCTCCGAGCATCACGGGAGCGCCATTGCGGTAGGCGACGACCACCGACTTGTAGTCGCCGCTGGTGGCGAGCTGATCGTTCGCGTTGATCGTGTAGTCGAGAGCCGGGCCGTCGAAGTTTCCCTTGGCGGAATCGAGGCTGGTGCCGAGGAGCGCATCGCGCAGGTCCTCGAGATTCATCCCGTAGGAGGCGAGCGCCGTCGGGTTCGCCTGGATGCGCACCGCCGGCTTCTGGCCACCGGAGATGCTCACGAGTCCCACGCCGGTGATCTGCGAGAGCTTCGGCGCAAGGCGGGTGTCGGCCAGGTCCTCCACCTGCGACAGCGGCATCTCGCTCGAGGTCAGGGCGAGCGTGAGCACCGGCGCATCGGCCGGATTGGTCTTCGAGTAGACCGGCGGGGTCGGCAGATCCGCCGGGAGGTAGCTCTGTGCGGCATTGATGGCCGCCTGCACCTCTTGCTCGGCGACATCGATGTCGAGGCTGAGATCGAACTCCATCACGATGACCGAGACGCCGGGCGCGCTCGTGGAAGTCATCTGCGTAAGCCCCGCCACCTCGCCGAATTGCCGCTCGAGAGGCGCCGTGACGGTCGAGGCGACGACCGACGGCCCCCCTCCCGGATAAAACGTGAGCACCTGGATCGTCGGGTAATCCACTTCCGGGAGCGCCGAGACCGGCAGCTGGAAATAGGAAACCCCGCCAGCGAGGAAGATGGCCACCATCAGCAAGGCCGTCGCGATGGGACGGACGATGAAAGGCCTCGAGGGACTCATGGAGCGCTCGAGGAGGAGCTCGATGAGGTCGCGGCGGGTGTGCCCGGTCGAATGGAGACCCGCACGCCGCTCTCCAGGCGGTCGAACCCGCTCGTCGCGACGGTGACTCCCGCGGCCAGTCCCTGCACGGCGGTGTCCTGCTCATTGGAGGCCGGGGTCGTCACCGCCTGGGTCGCAACGGTGTTGTCGGGCCGCACGACGTACACGAACGCGGCGTTGCCGTTGTGCTGCACGGCCGGGGTGGGCACCAGCGTCACATCCTTCAAGGTGCTCACCAGCAGCCGTGCGTTCACGAACTGATTCGGAAAGAGCGCGAGGTCGGGATTGGCGAACTTCGCCCGGAAGCGCACGGTGCCGGTCGTCGTGTCCACGACGTTGTCGAGCGAGGTCAGCGTGCCGCTCTCGAGGGCATGGTCGTTCGTCCGGTCGAAGGCGGTCACCTGCAGCGTCCGTCCGGCGCGCAGCTGCGTTTGCACCTCCGGCAGATCGTCCTCCGACACGGGGAACACGACGGTGATCGGTTGCAGCTGCGTGATCACGACGAGCGTGGAGCTGCTCCCGGCAAAGACCACGTTCCCCGGATCCACGAGCCGAAGGCCCACGCGGCCGGCGATGGGGGCAACGATGTGGCAGTAGGCGAGCTGCACACGGTCGTAGGCGACGGTCCCCTCGTCCGCTTTGACCGTCCCCGCGTCCTGCACCACGATCTGCTCCTGATCCAGGAGCTGCTGCCGGCCGATGCCGTTGCGGGCGTAGGCCGCCTGGTAGATTCCCAGATCGATGCGCGCCTGCGCGAGAATCCCGCGATCGCGCTCGAGGGTGCCCTCGGCTTGCGTCAGCGTCGCCTCGTAGGGCCGAGGATCGATCTCGACGAGGGGCTCGCCCTTGCGGACCATCTGCCCCTCCTGGTAATGCACCGCCATCACCGTGCCTGTGATCTGGCTGTAGACGGTGACCGTGTAGGTCGGAGTCACCGTGCCCAGGGCGTCGACATAGATATCGATGCTGCCGGTCCTCGACTTCGCCACGGTGATGGCCGCGGCAGGAGCTTGCGCGGGCGGCTTGCTCCTGGAGAGCGCGTGAATGATGTACACGATCAAGAGGATGAGCAGCAGCGCGACGACCCCGGAAGCCACGCCGAGGCGCCGGTCGGCGCGCAGCCGTGCCCAGTAGGCTCGCCAGCCAGGGCCGCCGGAATGCGCTGGAGGGGGGTCCGCAGCGGGCTGCATGGCGCCCGGATGCGGTCCGAGGCCCTCGGGAGTTTCGCTGGCCATGCCTCGCTCTTCTTGGTTGGGAGAGGTGCCGAGCTGAAGCACAGAACGTACCATGCTTCGATCCGGCGAAGAAATTCGTTACAGTCTCGCGCCCGACACACCACATTCGTCAGGCTCAAGACCACGCAGAAGGGGAATGATATGGGTAACGACCAGAACGATCGCGGGCTTGATCAAACCGCCTCCACCGGATCCTCGCGTCGCGAGTTCGTCGCCGCGTCGGCCGCGGTGGGGCTGCTCGCTGCGGCCGGGCCCGACGCGGCCGCCGAAGCGCGCGTGGTCGAGACCGACGTGAGCGTCACGACACCCGATGGCGCCTGTGATGCCGCCTTCTTCCACCCCGCCTCGGGCTCCCATCCGGGCGTGCTCATCTGGACCGACATCTTCGGGCTGCGTCCGACGTTCCGCGCAATCGGCAAACGCCTGGCGGCGAGAGGCTATGCGGTGCTGGTACCGAATCCCTTCTATCGCACCCAGAAATCCCCGGTGATCACCGAGCCCGAGATCGCCGCATTCAGCTTCAGCGACCCTGCCACGCGCGCGAGGATCCAGCAGTGGACCGGCCCCATGAACGCGCCCGGTGCCATCGAGCGCGATGCGCAGGCGCACGTCGCCTTCCTCGACGCGCAGCCGCAGGTCGATCGCGCCAAGAAGCTCGGCACCCAGGGCTACTGCATGGGGGGTCCGCCGGTGTTGAAGACTTGCGCGCAGGTGCCCGACCGCATGGGAGCCGGAGCGACCTTCCATGGCGGGGGCCTCGTGACCGACAAGCCCGACAGCCCCCACCTGCTCGCCCCGAAGATCAAGGCGCGCCTGTACATTGCGATCGCCGCGAGCGACGACATGCGCCAGCCCGATGCGAAGGACAAGCTGCGACAGGCTTTCGGTCAACAGGCGGAAGTCGAGGTTTATCCGGGGAGCATCCACGGGTGGTGCGTGCCGGACATGCCCTTGCAGAATGGCAAGCCGATCTACAACAAGCCCGACGCCGAGCGCGCCTGGAGCAAGTTGCTCGTGCTCTACCGCGCCTCGCTCGTCTGAAGCGAGCCGATCAGGCTGGCCGCCCCGAGCGGCCGCACGCGCTCGTCCCCTCGCAAAGGATCGCCATGCCCGAGGCCAAGATCATCTACACACTCACCGACGAGGCCCCCGCGCTGGCCACCTATTCCCTGTTGCCCATTGTCCAGGCGTTCGCCCACGCCGCCTCCATCACGGTCGAGACGCGCGACATCTCCCTCGCGGGCCGCATCCTCGCGAATTTCCCGGAAGAGCTCTCCGCCGCTCAGCGCAAGCCGGATGATCTGGCCGAGCTCGGCGAGCTTGCCCAGACTCCCGCTGCGAACATCATCAAGCTGCCGAACATCAGTGCCTCGGTGCCGCAGCTCCAGGCCGCCGTCGCAGAGCTGCGCTCGCAGGGCCTGCGTGTTCCGGAGTATCCGGAGGAGGCCACGCAGGAGCCGCAGAAGAAGCTCAAGACGCGCTTCGCCAAGGTGCTCGGCAGCGCCGTCAATCCGGTGCTGCGGGAGGGGAACTCCGATCGTCGCGTCGCCAACGCTGTGAAGCAGTACGCAAGGCGTCATCCCCATTCGATGGGCGCCTGGAAGGCCGACTCGCGCACGCATGTTGCGCACATGAGCGAGGGTGACTTCTACGCCAACGAGCAATCGGCGGTGATCGCGCGCGGCGGCACGCTGCGCATCGAGCTCCAGGATCGACAGGGCAAGACCACCATCCTCAAGGACTCCGTGCGCGTCCTGCCCGACGAGCTTGTGGCTGCGACTTTCATGCGCTGCGAGGAGTTGCGATCCTTCTACCGTGCCCAGATCGAGGATGCCAAGGCAAGAGGGGTGCTCCTCTCGCTGCACCTCAAGGCGACCATGATGAAGGTCTCGGACCCCATCATGTTCGGCCACGCGGTGAGCGTCTATTACGAGGAGGTCTTCGCCAGGCACGCGGACCTTCTCAAGAGGCTCGGTGTCGATCCAGACAACGGCATCGGCGATGTCTATGCGAAGATCAAGGCCCTTCCCGAGGCCGAGCGCCAGGCCGTCGAGGCCGACCTCAAGTCGACCTACGCACGGCGCCCGCCGCTTGCGATGGTCGACTCCGATCGTGGGATCACCAATCTGCACGTGCCAAGCGACATCATCATCGATGCGTCCATGCCGGCTGCGATCCGCGCATCGGGGCGCATGTGGGGGCCGGACGGCAAGCTGCACGACATCAAGGCGATGATTCCGGACCGTTGCTACGCCGGGATCTATCAAGCGGTCATCGAGGACTGCCAGAGAAACGGTGCCTACGACGTGCCGACGATGGGCAACGTGAGCAACGTCGGCCTCATGGCGCAGGCCGCCGAGGAATACGGCTCACACGACAAGACGTTCGAGATCTCCGCCGACGGCACGGTCAGCGTGGTGGACGAGCGCGGTACCGTGCTCATGCGCCACGAGGTGTCGCGCGGGGATATCTGGCGCATGTGCCAGACCAAGGATCTGGCCGTTCGTGACTGGGTGAAGCTTGCCGTCACTCGCGCCCGGGCGAGCGGATCGCCCGCTCTGTTCTGGCTCGACCCGGAGCGCGCCTACGACCGCAACGTGATCGAGCGCGTGCGCCGCTATCTGGCCGACCACGACACCTCGGGCCTCGACATTCGCATTCTCTCGCCCGTCGCCGCGATCCG
>Ga0335072_10000537_pt1 | contig 72358 bp, 59 predicted proteins | sample Lox_Sample_21_FD_206725 | JGI IMG/M metagenome (GOLD analysis project Ga0335072, IMG submission 206725) | Soil microbial communities from Loxahatchee National Wildlife Refuge, Florida, United States - Lox_Sample_2.1 | ecosystem: Environmental > Terrestrial > Soil > Wetlands | place: USA...
CACGCCGCGATATGAAGCCGCCTGCAGCGCGTTGCCGTAGTTTCCACCTTGTGCATTGACATCCGCACCCTTGCTGAGCAATAGCTCCACGATCTTCTCGTCGCCGACAGATGAAGCTGCCTGCAGCGCGTTACTGTAGTTTCCACCTTGTGCATTGACATCCGCGCCCTTATTGAGCAATAGCTCTACAATCTTGTCCTGGCCTGCAACTGAAGCCGCCTGCAGCGCAGTTCCGTATTTTCCGCCTTGGGCGTTGACCTCGGCGCCCTTACTGAGCAGTAACTCCACGGTCGTCTTGTGGCCTGTAGAAGCTGCCTGCAGCGCGTTGCCGTAGTGTCCACCTTGTGCCTTGATATCCGCGCCCTTGCTGAGCAGCAGCTCAACAATCTTCTCCTGGCCTTTACATGAAGCCGCCTGCAGTGCGTTGCCGTAGTGTCCACCTTGTGTATTGATATCCACTCCCTCGCTGAGCAGGAGCTGCACAATCTTCTCGTGGCCTTGGTATGAAGCCACCTGCAGTGCGTTGCCGTAGTGTCCACCTTGTGTATTGATATCCACTCCCTCGCTGAGCAGGAGCTGCACAATCTTCTCGTGGCCTTGGCATGAAGCCGCCTGCAGTGCGTCGCTGTAGTGTCCACCTCGTGTATTGATATCCACTCCCTCGCTGAGCAGGAGCTGCACAATCTTCTCGTGGCCTTGATATGAAGCCGCCTGCAGCGATCTTCCGGCTTGTGCTTTCAAGTCTCCTCCTTTCTCCAGTAGCAGTCGGACCGTAGCCTCATGACCACCCTCCGATGCAGCATGAAGTGCATTGTCGTATTTCCAGCCTCTCATATCAATAGTTGCTCCATTTTCAAGCAGCAGACGCGCTATACCCTCATGGCCTCTTTCAGACGCCACTATTAGCGCACCGTCATGCCCTCCATATTGTGCATCAACATTCGCTCCATGTTCCAATAGTAGCTGTACTATCTTCTCGTGGCCATACTCCGACGCTAGTTGCAGTGCACCGCCGTGTTTTCCGCCATTGGCATTAATATCTGCCCCCCTGTCCAGTAAAAGTTGCACGATGGTCTTGTGACCGGCAGCGGACGCCACTTGCAACGCATTTTCAATGTCGCTGCTCTTTGTATCGATATCCGCAGCACGATCGAGCAATAAACTTACAACTCGATCTATGCCTATTAAGCATGCAATATGAAGACTTGTATAATTTGTCATTGAATCAAATCTGAGCTTTTCGTGTCCGTTGTAGATTGTGGACCAAAGTTCACATCGCTGGGATCGTGCATCGCAAAGTGAAAGACTCAGCAGAACCACTTCGTCTTCGTCCCTGAGCTGTAATCTCCGCACATGAGCACCCCACTGAGTCGCGCAGTATTCCAAGAAGTGATAGCGAGCTGTCAACGGATATATCAGATTCTGGTTTCGCGTAGGTCGGTACCTATCCATGACATAATTCACGAAGGGAGTGCTTTCGAAATTCGTAAACGAGAGATATCTGACACAAGCCTGGGCTATAATGTAATCACAGTCTTGTAGGATGAACGAATTTCTCCACTCGTTTAAAATCATGCCCCGATCAACACGCAGATTTTCGAATGTCTTTGCGGCTAAGAATTCCTTGGCAGTCTGGTGGATCAGATATACCTTCGCATCTGAAACAGTGAGAAAGAGTCCACAGGTGTTTCTTATCCTTCGTTCGATATGGATTTCCCCCTCTAAGTCAAGATCTTTATAGACTCTGGTGTTCTCTCTTATTGCCATGACGACATCCATTTCCCTTAAGGTCAAAGGTCGAGTAGCAGCGATCACAATCTGGAGAATCCTCCGGGCTTCTGCTTTACTCTTGCTCCTTGCTAGGATTCTCTCATAGGCCTCGTACACAGACTCTGGTAATTCGTCAATAAGTTTAGAAAGCTGCCTTTCTGTGCAATCAAATGTTTCTCGAATCTCCTCAAGAATGAGATGTAGCCACAGATACGTTCGGTTAGGGATGCCGAGAAATTTTGCTTCGATTGCCTCCCGTGCCCTTCTTGTCAAGCTTCGTTCTGTGGCAATCTGCCTGACTCTGCTGGTGATCACGAGTTTTACTTCCTCACTAATGGCTTTGCTTTCTTCCTCGCCTGCGAGACGAATTTCGGGAACCTTGTCAACCAGTTCTTGAAAACGGATCTCGATACTATAGTAAGGCCGACTCGTGATCAAGAATTTCAGAGTCCACGATGTTCTAGGTGCTCTGCAAGACTGATCGTAGAAATCCTTCAGAAAGGTGATCAGGGTGCACCGATCCCGTTCCTTGCACTCGTCCAAAGCGTCCAGGATACAAATGACATTTTCTGCTGCAGGGTCTGTAGCTGCTGCGATCAGGAGTCGCCACAGCAGTAACGCTTCTCTTTGCAACCTCTCCCCGTTTTTCTCTGTCTCCAGCAGTGCGTGTCTGAGCAGAACAGGCTTGTGGATGAAAAGCTGGTGCAACAGCGAACAAAGAGCACTCAGGAGATTGCCCTGTTCTTCACCATCCTTGAAAAAGAAATAGCAACTTGAAAGTGACTCGGTACATCTCAATTCGTGATCGATCAGAGATTTCGCCAAAACAGATTTGCCACAACCAGGGTCCGCAGACACCCAGAGCACATTGTCAGTCTCACTGTCACGCCACATTTGATATCGTTCATGTTGCAAAAACCACTGGCATGTGCCTTGGACACGATCAGGATTACTGTTTTTCTGGCCTTCGTAGTCTGATACCTTGAACCTAGCAAGAACGCTGGGCGCGGTAGTCCTTCGAAAATCGTCTGCCGCGAAATTGACGTTTCCGCCGCCAGTATTGATCGTGCTTCCGACAAATTGAGGGCCACCACTCTGAAAATGTCCTGGCCAATCGTAGCTCTGGCTCACTACGTTGGCGGCCATTGCTATGCACTATGCAGTGCCTCGCTGAGGATGTTCCGAAGTCCGCTCCGAATCGATCAGAACATTTTGACATCTAGCAGTTCAAAGTAGGAATAGCTGAGTCCTGTCCCCACGCAACGTATTCGATCTCCCCGCCCACAGTATCGACAGCACGAAAAGACATAAGTGGTGGAATACAGGGACAACGGCGGAGGACGAGCAGGAGCGGGGAGCCAAGCGGCTTTTTGGTCGCCTAGACCCGTCAAGGACTAGATCACGTGGTTGATCGAGGGGACCAGCTTACGGTGCATTCCACTAGCTTGATTTTGATGGCCTTGGCGCCACCGATGGTTCATATGTAGCGGACTGTCGGTGGCTACGTCACCGGTAGATTGAAGGGATGAAAGGCAGCAGACTTGGCTGAAACGTAGTTAAAGCACAGCTGGCAACTATAGCTGAGTCTGGGAGCCCACAAACTGGCCCCAACGGGGAACCAAACCGGCCGGGTTCAGGGTAGAGCAGCGACCGCTCAGGGTGGAGGCCCTAACTGGAGCTGGGGAAAAAAATTCTTATGTCCGGCTATTGGGGTATTTTAGGAGCTATCGCGCTACATAATGCAGGTATTGGGTGTTAGTCGAGCAGCGAGACTGGATGCTTCGCGGTTCAGCCAGATCGATGGGAGCAGGACTACAGGTCGCAGCCGTCGACAGGAATATCATGCGTTCTGACGGAGAATCCAACCCCCGTAAAATTGAACGATATTTTCGACAGGGTTTCCCCCGTAGCTGCAGGCGAGACAATCTTCAATGACACAAACATGTAGGTAGACGATCGTCATTCGACTGCGATCGAGGCTGACTGATTGAACACCAACCGTTGTGTGTCTCTGAATCAAGAGGGCATTGATTGGGCAACAGCGCTTCCCACAATTCCCACGATGGCACGTTCGACGGCCGTAAAAGCAGAACGGGCTTCTGGGTTACTTGGCCTCAAGTCATTCAATGCATAGTAGGCCTCCTGAACCGTGGTGTCGCGTGCACATACCGCCGCCGAGAAATGCTTCAGTTTTTCGATAAACCCGGCCTTTTCTTCGCTTATAACTATCGTCATCAGTGGAACATTGGCCAGCGACGCTGCGCACCATTGTAGCAACGTCTTGATCTGTTCGTCGCCACAGAAGGATCGGCAGCCCCAAAGCCCCGTCACGATTTCTTCATAAGGCATCGGCTCGCGAGAGGCAAAGGCAGTGTAGGCTTTCATAAGCTCGCGATCGAGATGTCCGGGAAGCAGGTCAGGTACTTCAATAGTGCCATCGAAGGCATCTAGCTCTAGAGCGTCCATAAAGAGCATCGTCCTTCGAGCCCACGGGAGAGCGGGGGCGTCTATAATCGAATCAAGCCTCGCCTGCCGCCCGTACCCCTTGATCGAGACAACTGCCTCAGCTCCCTCGACCACAAGAACCTGGTCATTGCGGAGAACAGGCGTGAGGAGGACAGCCGGGCAAGCCTCTGGCGAGGAACCAACATTCACCTCTTCTTGTGTCCCGGTGCGCCCGAAACCTATGCTCTTGTTTGCTGAGATGACACTAGCGCCATTGGGAAGACCGAGAAGAGACAGATGCGTCGAAGCTTCTTTGATGGGGATGATTTTGAGCTCACAGAGTGGCGAGGAGAAATACCGTTGGTTAGGTGGGTTTGGTCCCGTGTAGGTCTGGAGGCGCATTGTGACCACTGAGTCAGAATCCCCGGCCTCCTCTACATTGTCTCTACTAGCGAAGCGAGCAAAGTAGACAAAAAGGGCAGTGAGGTATGCATGCACAGCACCGGCGTGAGGTTGCTCAGTGGCGTACCAGATGTGGAAATCAGGAGAGCCATCAGATTGAAACCAAGCCGGAGTCGGTACTGAGCATATAAACTGGTGTATGACCAAACATGCGATTTCTCGACGGCTGAATATGATAGAAGAGTCTTGGTGGGTCAGCACCTTCAATGTCCCCGAAGGAAAAATTGAAGGAGTGTCTAAGGCAACTTCTTTCAAGGTTGGCCAGATATCACGAAAGAATCCCTGGCAGCATGACTCCACCTGCATGAAATGACGAAGAAACCCAAAATCGCTGCGATATGGTCGCCGTAGAACTGCATGGATGGTATCGAGGAGCTCGATGAATTGCAGTATAGTGTCAACTTGCTGGCTAAGTAGTGCCTTGATAAGGTCCCAGAAAGGGACCAAAGGCTCATCTGACTCGAGCAGACTGAAACGGTCTTCGACCAGAAAATTCAGATTAGAAGGAAGTGCCGAAGGCCGTGGCTCCTGAGACATAATTCCCAGGTTCAGCTCTAGAGGTGCCGCCTTTAGGAGCAGACGTCAACATGGTGCCGCCTTTTCCCCAATACGTAGCCACCCCTCGACTGAAGGAAACTTGCCAGTTGACTAGTGGAGATGAATAAGTGTAGCTGAAAGAACGCCTCGCACGCTTAAGCGTTCTACCTCTAGAAATCTTGGCAAGGCCTGGCTTGGCATGCCCAAAATTATTGTGCAGCCCCCATTCTGCATTGAGCATACCTGGCAAGCTGCCAAAGTCTTGTAATACCTCGACCCACCGCGAAACGGTCGCAGCATCTCCGGGGTGTCCTATATCTGCTATGGCATCGTCTTCTCGCGCTTCCTCTTCGTCATTTTCCGATCTGAGCTTCTCTGAAACGGTCTAACCTCAGAGACACCCGAAGGTAGCTTTGTAGCCTCCGACCCTGATCCTCTGTCGCTCTTCTCCTTCCCCTCGAAAGCCACCCATATTCCAATCTGAACGAGCTTGAAATAGCGAGGGGTGTTGGCAGAGTTGCAATGCGACTTTACGAGTTTACCTACTGGTTATGGTCGGCCTCTATTTTGGCACGGATTCGATCGTCGGCGCGCAGGCATGTTGGAGGAGGCAAGAAATTAGCGAAGCAACTGGCCGCCCAGGATTCACTGAAGCAGATCATTCCCCAGTTCTTCATTGAGCGATGACGCTAACATTGCGGCAGTTTGCACAGGCCACCACTCCACATCTGCTGCAGCTAACCCCCGCCCTCCTGCTAATCCATTTACCCAACCACAGAAGCGGGTCTTAGAGGTGGCACGAGGCCACCTGCAGCGCTTCCGAGACATGTCCCACAGTCGTTCTCAGCAGCAACGCTCGGTCGACCTTACCCAATGACGTTGAAGCGTGGGAGCAAGATACCGATAAGATGCTCGAAGTGGGCTTGGCTTGGGTCACATGTGAAGCGAAGGGGTAGTTTAGATGATTGACAAGGTAGCAGGGAACAAATTAGATGAGGTCCTCAAGGAATGACGCAACTACTCTCACAATATCAGGACGGCAAATGTCGATCTGCGACAAACTCCAAGAGCACATCGCAAACAAGCCATGCCTCTGACTACCATCGGAAATGGGGCTGGATATTCGCTGAGCGCCAGCAAAGCAAGTCCAGCATCTCCCTCCACAGCAACACAGCTAACATTGGACTCACCTACTGAGTTGTATTTGGGATGTTGTGGTGATAGTGGTCCGGTGTAAGCGGCAAAGCCATCTGGTCTATCAAGTAACGTGCTCGGATGATGCTGGCAAGCCTCCAAGACAAGGCTCTGAGCGATGTTCTGCAAGATAGTGTAGGGCCGATTGCTGCCAGATGTTCGCTGATCTGTTTCATTCCTTAGAGTTACACTGATCTCGAGATAGTCATCTCGCTGAGCGACTAGCCAAGCCAATTTGTAGGCCGGCAGTAGATGCCGCGGTCTGTCGACCTGAAGAGACTGGCTGCCCTGAGTTACAGGATCACGGCCAGCGGTGGTATGCGGCTGGGATACGCCTCGCGGATAGATTTGCTTCTGGTAGCGTAGAAGTCCGGGGCCCCAGGACAGAGTCAGGTACCCGCGTCTCGGAATGTCACAGGTCTCAAATAACCTGGGATACGCCACTTGTCCCTTTTCTGAAGATATTACCCACTTCCTTTGATCCCCAACCACAGCGGTCCCTACCTCGATATCGTGGCCAATCAATTTAAGTGTCCACTTTAGAATGAGACCGATGTTGCACACCTCTGGCATACCGGTGGTAATGATGGTGTAGATTGCTTGTTTGAAGTTTGAGTTGCCACCACGATGATGCTCCAAGTGGACGAGCAGATTATCAGGAAGCTCGAACAAAGACAAGCTCAGAAGGTCGGCGATGACAAAGGCCAATCGATCGAAGAGGAACTTTGCATCACATATTTTGAAATTCGATTTGCTCACCTTCGCGCAGTCCTTACAAGTACATCTCTTTCTAAGATCAGCAATGTAGAGTGCCACAACTGGCAGATCCGCCAATAGTGTGCCTGAAGGGAGCGGCCGAAGTATCACATGTGTGGATAACCCAAGAAACTTACGCAGCATATCAGCAACAATAGTGTCTGTGGGAAAGGGGTTCGCCACAAGCGAGAGCGATTCCTCGTCAATGGTGCTCCCACTTGATTCAAGCTGCAGTCTCTGCCATTCGTAAAGTGGTAGCTGAGGATCGAACTTGCCATACGAAGATGTACGGAGCAAGCATATGATCTGATTAAGAGCATAAGGTAGTGCTTCTTCCAAACACCTCGAAGCGAGGTCTAGACCGAAATTATACTCTTGCCGAAGCCACTGCCAATATTGCGCAATGCTGACCATTCCAGTCCACAGCTCGGGGTGCCACCTGGCTGTGATCAAATCGGCGGGTGATCGTAGATCTCGATGGATCGTGATCTCGAGGCCAGGACAATGTTCGGAATCCTTGCTTGCGATAACTGTCACGCGCGAGGTAGGCTGTTCGAGAATAGCGGTGCCGTCATCAAGCTGAATGGTTGGAAAGACACCTAGACACCAGTTCGTGAATGCGATGACCCATGGCGTGCAAGCCGTGGTCTTCAACAGCAGCGACGTCGCATCACCTATTCTATTCAGCTGCCGGAACGCATCCACCAACTTAGCCATACCCTCTGGATCTGGGTAAAATGCCTCCGACTTCCAGAAATTCTGCCTATCCTTGGGATCCGGTGGTAACTCAGATAAGAGATTCGCGCAGTACACAACAGTATCTGCGAATCTCGAAGCCACTAGTCGATGCTCGAGGACTGCCAAGAGGTCCTTAAGCTGCCTAGAGGTCGGAAGTAACGTTTTATCGGTTGCGGAATTCTCCAACATGACTTCGAGTGCAAGTCCGCCCTGAAATGGACTAGTCGTTGTCACAAGTGCTGCGGCGAGAGCCAGAAATTGCACGCCGGCTTTACTCTTCACAAGCTGCGCAGCACTGTCACCAGCAGAGTACCCAATGTATGCTCCAATAAAGACGCGAACGGGCATTGGGACTTTGACTATCAATCGCTCGATTTTATCACATGTTTCCGGGCACATGGCCAAGGTCGCTCCAAAACGTTCGCAAGCTAACAATGCTAAGGCTTGGATGTTGTCACTAGTTGCAGCGCTCATTACACCTCGTGCTACAGACAGTGCCGAGTTTGCAGTCTCCTGCAAGCTCCACTGGAGCGTGAGAGGTTGCGCGGACATTCTGTTGTGTTGTGCAATGTATCTCGTTGTGACGAGACGTCGGTTGCGGGAGGGAAACTCTGCGCGATAGGCGAAGCAACAAATAAGGCTTGTCGAGGATACCACGGCATCGAGTTGTAGTCAGCACAATCCCAATGTCAACGTGCTTGTCAAGATAAATACGTAACATGCATCGTCGTATCTTTGCGAGGCTGAGACCTGTTGAAGCCCAAGGAAAAGCAAGTCGTAGTTACACTTGGCATTCGCCTCTTCAGATGGTTAGGCCTCTTCCGGCCGAACCTCCGAAATAATGAAGGTCGTAGGAGGAACCTCCAGTCGGTACGCTAGCAACCGTATCTATGGCATTCTTTTCCTCGGCCTCTTTTAGGAACGTGTTGGTTACTAGGGGGTGCAAACATCTTCCTCTGTGCCGACAAAGAAAGTGAAGAGGTCACTTTGGGGGGCTTAGTTCTTGTCGGAACAAAGTCTTTTGTGGGTATTAATCAATACGCTCATTGCTCGAAGCTGGCCATTGTCAGCAGGACTCATTTGTTGTCAGGATATCCCTTCCTCATGCTCCTCAAAGAGCATCATACCTTCTGTATTGACGACATCCACATGCTCCAGCACTACTACGTCCGTATCCGACACGGCGACGCATATGTTGGTGGCGGCAGACTCTGGTCTTCGTCGCCAACGCTATCGAGCTCTCTTCCTTTGTCGCCACCGTCGCATTTCAAACTGCTACTGCCTCTTCTGAAGTTGCTGACGGCGGCATCAAACCTATCACAGTTATATGGAGTTCCGGGCAAACGAGCCTTTGAAATCACCCAAGTATGACGTGGCATCCAGCTTCTAAAGGCTCTGCTGTAACATCATCGTCTACTTCAAATCCATCACTCCTACTCTATTATCCCTTAGCAGTTCACAGCAACTACACTCGAGAATTCTTGCATGAAACCTCTGGCTCCCGCATTTCAATCTGCTGCGTCTGCGGCAAACCGCCTAGACCAGGCAATCGAAGACGACTTTTCCAGCTCGCGCGGCGGATTTCACTCTCCAAGGGAAGGGTTCCGCCTTCTAGCGCAACATGACAGATATCAGGATCCTGTCGAACCACCCCAACCGCGTTTGAGGAACGCCGAGCGATTGTGGAGAAGGCAGGGATGAATTATCGGGAATACAGGTGGTTGATTGCGAATTATGAGAGGCGGACGATGTCGTGTTCCACTGTGCGTGCGAGTTGTTCCAATGAGGGTCTGAAAAGGCAGAAATAGGTTGAGTATTGATTTGAGGTTTCAATTTTGCCCACGGGCGGCGGATAGCTGGGTAGGTGAAGCTCTCGGAGCCTGGGAATGGTTTGTGAATAAATTGGTGTCCTGGTGGTTGGAGTGTGGAATGCTAATTAAGCGAGCAGCACTCTGGAGAATATGTCTTGAATTTCATCGAGGCCTAGAGAAGACTTTCGAAATAATCACACCGTCTACTCAAGGCTTGAAGGTAACATCCTCGTCCACCGAAAACTTCTCCTTTGCCAAAATGTTCGCTGACGAATTCCCGACCAAGATCTCATATTCGCCCTTCTCCACCATCCACAAGCTGCTGTTCTCATCCCAATACGCCGCGGAATCAAACGAAACCTCTACCTCTGCTGTCTTCGACTGTCCAGATTCCAAAGTCACCTTCGCGAACCCAGCGAGCACTTTCAAGGGCCTATCAACTGAGCTCTTGGGCGGGGCGATGTAGACTTGAACAACCTCGCTTCCAGCAACTGATCCGATATTCTCCACGTCTGCTTGGACCGTGATACTGCTTCCCCGCCTCAGAACAGTCTGCTGCAGCTTCACCCCACCAATCTTGAATTCAGAATACGACAACCCGAACCCGAATGGGAACAACACCTTCCCAGGATATTTGTCATAATACCGATACCCTATATATATCCCCTCTTCGTAATGCACTTGCAGCTTCTCTACATCACCAGGGAAATTGCCAAAACTTGGCGTATTCTCTAGACTTGTCGGTATCGTCATCGGGAGTTTTCCGCCGGGGTTGACGGTCCCAAAGAGGACATCGACGATCGAGTTTCCAGCTTCTTGGCCCGGGAACCAGGCTTGGAGGACGGCGGAGACGCGATCGAGCCACGGCATATTGATCGCGACGCCGGTATTGTTGATAACAATGACATTGTCATTGACAGCGCTGACGGCGAAGATGAGGCGGTCCTGCGAGCCATGTGCGGGGAGCAGCATGGTAGCCATGTCTAGGCCTGTTTTGAGATTGGTCAGCATATTGCACAGGCGGTTTTTGGAGGAGGTTGCGGGAAAGAGCAACATACCTTCAGTCTCCCACGAGGCGGTATTCCCAACAAAGATCAGCGCAACATCTGCTGACTTGGCGACTTCGACTGCACTGGCCAAGAGGTCCTCTTCGAAACTTTCTTGTGTCATGAAACCCAGACGAACTCCCAGCAGGCCATCGAGAAGAGACAAAGTCTCTTTGTTATTAGGATGACTGACTGGAGCAATAGACTCAACGCGGACTTTGTACTCTTGTCCCTTCACAAAATCAACCTGGCTCTTCTCCTCCACAACACCTCCAAACAAGAAGCCCATCGGATCATCGCTATTCTTGGTAATGTCGAAGATTAGCTTGTCATTGATGAAGAGCTTTGACGGACCAAGAGCACAAAAGCTCATATAATGAGAGCCGCTCACGGAAGGTTTATATGTACCTTCGATCCTGACGGCGGCGCATCGAGTCTCAATCGGCATATAAGATCCTGTTTCACTGTTTTGGATGGCTTCTGGCTCTCCGCTGAAATCCCGAGTCTGATAGCGAGATAGCGTCAAGCCAGGTTTGCCGTCCAGGTCGAAAAGGTCATCTTTCATGTCCGGCAGGTTCCGGAAGACCTGAGCCCCTTGAGCATACTCGAGTTTCACATCCTTGCCCAATACGCGCTCCAGAGCCTCATAAGGGGTGATTTTGTAGTGGCAGTTCACAGTCGCGGAGCCACCACCGTGTGCAAGGCATTCCTTTGCAAGACCAAGGGCAGCTACCGACTTCAGTTCTTTGACTTTCAGAGGCAGGATGCTCTTCTCGTTCTTCAAGAGTACGACTCCTTGAGCTCCTGCCTCACGTATCAACTTCTGATGCTCAGGTTTAATGATCGCCTGCTCTGGTGGCGTTTCGGGATGTTCAAACTTTCCAGTTCGTTTGACGAATTCCAGAACGGCCAAAGCTCGGCCGTCGACCGCTTTAACATCAATTTTACCGCTCTTGACAGCTCTCTTCACGTCTTCGGTTTTGCGATGAATGGTTGGTCCAGGCATTTCCAGGTCCAGGCCAGCGTTGATCGATTCAGCCATTGAGTTGCAACCGCCCCAATCACTCATCACAAGTCCCTTATATCCCCACTGCTCTCGTAAAACGGTTTGAAGAAGATATTCGTTCATATCTGCGTGTGTGCCATTGACCAGGTTGTAGCTAGTCATTAGAGCCCAAGGCTTTGCCTCTTTGATAGCAATCTCAAAAGGTTTGAGGTAGATCTCTCTCAATGCCCTTTCTCTAACATTGACGTTCATCGTAAATCTTCTCGTCTCTTGCTCGTTTGCGGCAAAATGTTTGATAGTAGCAGACACACCCTGTCCCTGAAGGCCTTGAATATAGGTCGAGGCAAGCTTTCCAGCCAGGAACGGGTCTTCTGAGAATGATTCAAAATTCCGTCCTCCGAGCGGTGACCTGTGAGGGCAAACTGTTGGGCCAAGTAGGCAGACAGCCCCCTTGCTCCTAGTTTCTTCCGCGAGCGCGACTCCAATCCGGCTTACTACTTCGCGATCCCAGCCCGCCGCAAGGCAAGAGGAGGCAGGGAAGCAAGCAGCCCGAACACCTCCTTGGAATTGGGCGCCTCTGGCTCCATTTGGTCCATCTGAGACCTTTGCTGAGGGGATTCCCAGTCTCTCGATTGGGACCGTCTCCCAAAAGTTCTTCCCAGCCAACAATGAGATCTTCTCTTCCAGAGTCAACTGCTTTAGGAGCTGGTCAACATCGACCTCTGCGCTGGCGGAAGCCATCTTGTTCGTCGGTGGGCTGTAAATAGGAAATTGGACGGGGCAGAAGACCACGTTTGTCGGCTTACTTGTCCCTTAAATCCGAAGAAGTATCTGGAGAGTCTCTACGAAACGCTTTTGTAAGAGGGGAATGGCGGATAGGGCCCCTACCTTTTATGTGCGGGGAGTCTACGGCGGCAAAACCTCGGAAATATAATACCAACATGCGCCTCTGCAGGACGGCTCGTAGGAAGGGCATGTCAGGGTGCTCGCTCACTTACGGTCGATGCAGCAAATTGATAGTAGGCCATGCGCCTGCGTTTCCGAGAAATCAGCGAGGCACGATTTTGTCTCCTTCAATTTATCGAGATGCGAAACCTCAACAACATTGCCAGCAAGGCGATCAACCCTACCCTAAGTGCATGGAGGACAGTCCCAAAGCTGTCGTAAAGCCTCTGAGCCTAGGCTTTCTGACCATGTTGTTGTGTTGGAGGGTTGGCTGCGCAAATTCTGCCTTTGCGGCTTCGGTTGCGGGTACGGGTACGGTTGTGTGGGCATCTAGAACAATGTGGTAAACCTCTTTCACCCTTCAGCGGAGGTTTATCGGCTAAACTGTGCCGATTGTGCCGCACACGGTAATTATGGATTATATGTTACTGCAGCAGGCACCAGCAATGGTCTTGAAGTGAATGAGTAACTCATCGTTCGAGGGACGGGCTGATGAACAGGGTGAATAGAACTACTATTCGGTGTGTTGCTTGTTGAAGATCGGCCTGTGTAGGCGCAGAGCAATTCTAAGGTACAATGAATACTGTCACGTGACTATGGCTTGGTGCCTTCAACGCTGGCTCTCATCAATGCACACCTGCTGGTCGATGAACGTGGGACAAAGAATGCAGTATGCTCAAGGGTACGTCGCTTCAGTGATCACGGCATAGTAACCTTTCTGCGACACCAGGCTGGTCCGAGGCTCCCTTCAACGTCCAAAGTCGACCAATGCCACTTTCATCGGTTTTCTGCATAGCGGTGTGCACATCGTACATATACTGGTTGCGAATCTTGGCCGCGACCCTCTCCATACTCGCTTCCAGAAGTCATTCCAATGCGGGAGCCGCGTCCCCGTTTTGTCAATATCGGCGAGTCTTCTTGTCAGGCAGGTCTGGCCGTCCGCTCCATGTTGTCGAGTGGGAAGCGGGTTGGTCGTAAGCATGTCCCGTTCGAGACATCGCAACAAAAGGTCTCTCGCACTCAGGCAACAAGAAATCGGCGTACACTTTTGGAGACGAGTAAGGGCACGTACCCGCGAATCGTTACTAGTTTCACACGCAAAAAATCCACCCAACGCAGGAACGGCAGATCAAGAAGATTAGAATCAGACATTTTGAGGTCTGGGTGCCAAACTGAAGCTGACCCGAAAGAAGGCTGGATAATTTCGATGTCCAGAAGCAATCGATCCGCAACATAAACACTTAGAATTTCGCTTTTTGTTATGTGCTGCACAAGCTCCAAGTTGGTGAATATTAATGCGGACGGAGGACGATCGCATCGCCAAAAGAGGTCCCTTATTACATAGTCAATATCTGCCCGAGAGTCTTGAAGCGCTTGGAATTTCAGTTAAAGTGTCACTTTGGACCAATGACCTTCAGACCAGCCATGAACGGTCTCAGCACTTCTGGGACAATGACAACGCCCTCTGCCACGCGCCAGCCATGCTCTAGGATCGCAGCGAGCACCCTTGGAATCGCCATCGCAGTGCCATTCACCGTATGTGGAAACCGGTTCCGCTTGCCAGACTTGTCTTTGATCCTTGTGTCCAGCCTCCTGCTCTGATAGTCCGTACAGATTGAAGTTGATGTCACCTCGCCCCATCCACCTTCTCGACTCATTCTAGAGGGAAAGAGTGCCTCAATGTCTATCTTCCGATATGCACTTGCACCCAGATCGGTAGAAGGCATCTCAAGAACGCGGCATGGCAAACCGAGCGATGTAAGTATCTCCGTTTGGATGCCTACCATTTCGTCAAATACGACACTTGAGTGGCGAGTCCATTCTGGAGAAAGTAGATCGACTCCAGAAGACTCTGGCGCATTTGTCCAGGCGAACATCTCCACTTTCGTGAATTCGTGGACCCTGTAAAGCCCCCTGGTGTCTACCCCTCTTGCACCGGCTTCAGCCCGATAGCACCGACTGCTTCCAACCAGCTTCACCGGAAGAAGTGGTTCAGGTATGTCTTTACCAGCATAAAGCCCTGCCAGAGGTATTTCGGCAGTTGCAGCTAAACTTCTTCTTGGCTTGCCCTTGTCCTTGTCCAATTGTTCTATTTGCCATATCTGTTGTTCATCATTCTGATCTCGAGGCTGGAAGCCACAGGCATCTGCGATATGGGAGTACACCACGGAAGGTGGAGACACAGCGTGCCAGCCATGGCGCATAGCAACCGCAAGAGCATATTGTATCAACGCTTGCTCAAGGAGGGCGCCCTCGTTAATGAGGTAATAGAAACCCCATCCCGACGTTGTCGAAGCGGAAGAGAAGTCGAGGAGTGATAGCGTTCGGCCAATGGTCGCGTGATCAGCGGAACTGGAATATTCTCGCCCTTGACCCGGCTGGTAGTTGATGTACGATAGTATTCGCTGCTCTTCGCGTGGTGTCTGTGGGTTTGTTAAATTGGGCATCGATAGGGCAAGCTTGTGCGCCTCATCGTCGCATTGTGCTTTCCGTTCTTCAGCTTCCTTTACAATTGTAGCTAGCTCTGAGGCTTCCTTCAGGGCTGAATCCAAGCCATCGCTTTCTGGCTGCGTGGCAGCTTGTGCTTTCGCGATTTGCTTGGAGAGATCATTGAGTCGAGCACGAGGAGCGAGGAGACTTCGTGTCACTTCGTTCGACTCCTCCGCAAGAGATGCTATCTTTGCAGGACTAGATGCCTGTGCTTTGTAGTTGCGATCGATGCAATTTTCGGTGTAGATTTGGACATTCTGCCGGATGTGCTTGATGTTGGGAAATTGCTTTGGAGCGGTAGTAGGTCGCGGGCTCTGTGCAAGTCTCTGCGATGTCGACAACCAACGTGGAAGTGGTTGGAGATAATGGCGCGGCTTAAAACGAATGCAAACGAATGCTGTAGAGAGTGTCAGTTTCATTGGGTTCGGAGGGATGTTTTTTTTTTCGCCAAACGGAAGTTGTTTTGGGGCCTTCATGCGGGCAAGAGTTGGAGAAGCTAGCTGGAATTCCTATCGCCGCTCTAGTAGCCTGAGAAATATTTTGCCTACGGACAATGGCATGGAGCATGCCTGGAGCTACTATCACACTCCGTATTCCAATTGCGAAACCTGTTCTAGTGCGCCAACAATACCCAAACCCTGCTCTAAAACAACGCAAACAAACGCCCACTCATAATGGTAAGTAAGGGTACCCCATAGCGCCACTGTCATACTCGAGAACTACGGTCCCCAACCCATTTTGTTCTTCTTGATCCGCGGAATGACCCCCACTAATACCAATATACCAGCAACAATGACAGCCCACAACTTGATGTGCAGGACACTTGTATTGAAGGGTGTCTGAGTAGCCGCACAAATCGTAGCCAGCGCCATCACCAATATGATATATCCGCCCATTCGATGGTATTTGTAGATTGCCTTCCCTTTTTCGACGCTGCCGAATACCTGATTTGGAACATAGAACTGCGAAAAGCCGATGAGCGCTTGGAGGAAGATCAGGATATAGGTGATAAGTCCCATGACGCCGTGGACGTGGCTAAATCGAGTTTTTGGGTGGCTTGCTTTATTTATCTCGATGATTATCAAGCCAGATATCAAAGCCATGACCCCGACGAGGTTCAGTGCAAAGTGGACATGCGTCCCTGTCACTTTTTGCTTTGCGGTGTGGGTGGGTTGTAGGACGAGGATGGCTTGGGTTAGAAGGAGGATACCGGCCGAATTGACAAGCTGGGAAGGGATTAGTTGAATGATGGTAGACATAGATCGGGCGTGATTCGAGGCCTCAAATTGGGGCTGTGTTCTGGATCGACGGAGGCAAAGTGTTGAAAAAGGGAGCTTACCGGATGGTAGCAGACAAAGGTGAATTCCGGTGCCATGAAGACGGAGGCCCAGACCAGGGCTGCTAGAATCCAGATGCCAGCTTGTGCTAGTATCGCTGTGCCTGTATTGCTATTAGCTTCAGTCTCACAACAGATCTGCTACCAACCGAGGACCAAGTTGTATTGCAGTCCATTAGTAGTTTGGGAAGCATCTCCAGGTCTTCCCAGAAGAGGCTCGTCTTCTCCTGCGGCGGTTGTAGGATCTTGCTCTGGGATGCCGGTTGCAGACGCCATGATAGCGAGGGTTGAAAGAGATTGGGAGAGATGTTTAGACGAGAGATGACGGGATTAGTTGTTGGCAGGTGGTGCAACATGGGAGATTATGATGTTATGATCCTGAAGCGCGGGGTAGACTCCGCTGACAAACACTAGCGAACGACTATTCGCAATTGGCTCCCATGTGCACGCGTCCTCGGGCCCGAAGCAGGAACTCTATGGTTAAGGTGCTCGCTTAGGCTTCACACATTCACAGAGCGAGGCAAAAGAAAGGTTTAACTTTGTCTTTGTCAATGACGAAGGACTTCTCACTCTAGTACTCGACCAAACTGATAAAGGAATCTTCGATTAGAATGAAGAAACTTGCATCCGGACTCAGACTTTCGTTCTCAGGTTCGGGAGTCTCGACTTGCTCGGTGGTGCCGTCGGCCTGCTGGGCGAGGTTGACCATTTTTGATGGGCTAGGAAGTACTCTATGTCAATTGATATCTTATCTCGAATTGCTCTGATGTACAGGATGAAGCTATGATGGTTGCCATGATGATTGGCTGGAGATGTGAAAACTGCGAGGGGGTGAGTCACGGAAGTATAACTTGCTACAAGCAGTCCTTGCAATGACTTGAACAAGATGTGCGCAAGGCACTCTATTCTACAGGTACCCCATACCTTCTCTTTCAGAACCTCTTTCGAATTGTGCTAGTGGAAATCTTTGCTCTGGGAGTATACCTTTCTCGCTGGGATTCGCAACTTCGCCGATTTCCCAGTCTATGTGACCAAATATTATGACCCTCGAGCCTTACCGAACTTCAGGAGGCACATTATAACTGTACTAACGCCCAAAATCAAACTTGTAACGTCAAAGGGTATCCCAAGCCACGCCCCGCCACCCTTCCCAATTCCGGCATTGTAAAGCCCTGCTACTGTTGGATACGCTGCCATCACGCTGAGCGTCTCCGTTACAGCAAGACCAGTGAACACCTTTCCAGTGTCTTTATGGTCAATCAATGAGCCAGCTAAGGCGCGTAATGCAGAAGATGCACCGACCCCCAACGTCCCGACCAGCAGGCCGCAGATGAGTATTGGAATGGTAGGAGCGAGGCCTTCAAGGAGAAGAGACACACTGAGGATACCGAGACTGAGTCGAGCAAGGACAACATTCTTTTGTACAGCACCGAGTTCGAAACTCTTCCCAAGATTGTCGGAGACGATTGGAAGTAGGATGAGTAGACAAAATGTAGCACCAAGTGCTTGAAGGGATAAGAGATACGTTGCGTTCGCAAATGACCAATGGTAGCGGTAAGATATGTATCGAGGTAGTAGGTCCGACAACGCCGCGTACATCATGCGTACAGGGTAAAGACCAGCCGTCACCCCCATCTTCCAATCACCAAAAATGATGGTAAGAGCATTGACAGATGCGACCAGTTCAGCGTAGATTTTATTCGTAGTCTTTGTGAAAGGCGGTGAGACATTTGGCGAAGGATCGTGCTGGGAGGGCGTTACAGGAGGCAGAATTTGGTCGGTTTGACTGTTCTCCGATCGTGCCAGAGTCTCTGGAAGGGCAAAAGCGCCCACAACGGAGAAAATTTGCAGAGCAAGCCCCAGCCATATGGGATACCAGATGCTCTTTCGCATAAGACTCGCACAGATTATCGGGCCCACTACGCCGATTGCGCTGCTAATAGCAGTCGCGACGAAGAAGATGTTGGCTCTGTTCAACGCAATTAGTCGATTAAACAGGAATCATCTGGACCTTTACTTACAGCCGCTGTCGTGGGGTAATGTCGGACAAAATGATACAAAAGAGTGATTCAGCGACCATATTGCCACCGCTGATAAAGTTGAAGACGGCGCCGAGCCAGACAAGTCGCAGTGGTAAGCTATCAGCGAACCAGCCTGAGATAAGTTAGTAAACTTTTCTCTCGGAGGGGGATAAATGACTTGCAAACCACCGCAACCCATGAGTATCGGCAACAAAAGCAAAACACGTTCAAGTGTAACAACCATTTCCTTCCGTATTTGTCTGCAAGGACTCCGAAAGGTATGGCGAGAAATAGCCCTTTTGTATGTTAGTCGAACCTCGAACAGAGGAACGGTCTGCAAAGGCTGAACATACCAGGCATGGCGTCGAGAGTCTGCCTCCAACCTGACCAGTGTACAATTAGGAGAGCACCCATGGACCATTGCGGACAATATTCAAGTACCTGTGAGTGACGCCACATCCTCCTGCACCTGCGGTATCTTGCAGTGCACCTCTTCTACTCCACCTGGTCCAATCAAGGCCGGGTCATGCTCTTGATACCAAGCTCGGCAATAAGCAGATTCAAAGATCCGTGCTAGCGCTGGCTCGAAGATGATGACGCCCGAGGTGACGCAGATCAACAAAGCAAATACCACAATGTATGCTCGCCTGCGACGTTGCTGGGCATGATCTGCTTTAGGTGGTGTAATCGACACCGGAGTAGATAGCAATGGTGAATATTCGTCCATCCCGGTTTTTGAAACAGAGCTGTCCAAATTCTCTTCGTCGACCGCCATAACATCAATTCTTCGGGTGAGATGGATTGCCTTCTAAAGGGAAGATACTTGTAGATGTAGGTAAATTCATGGGCCAGGCAGCTTCAAAGATTCGCTTAAAATGCCAATGTCAACTGGAATTAGAGAACTGCAGTCAGCCAGAGATCAACAGAATCTAGAACGAAAGAGGCGTAGTGCCTCCATACGGCCATGCTTGCCATTTACAGATCGAGCACTGAATGTTAAGGACAAGGAAACAAAAAGAAACGCGAGTACAGGACGCGCCACCGAATCCGCTCCACAGCTGGAAGCGTCATCATTCCGGACTCCGGGCGTCATGATAGGGTGACATTATTAACGTGCTTTGGCGTCGATCAGGGGCTTCCAAGAGCCGTCGTGGACACTTGTAACGTGAGGTACGTGGAATTGCTGGCCTGACGAATGCGCGTGTAAGCCCTTGGAGGAAGTTTGAAGGTGCAACGTTAGTTAGCCTTGTACGCGCCAGCAAATAAAATGTCTTGCCACCCCCGGAAAGCTTAATCCTCTACATCGATATTGGGGCTAGTCAAATCGATCGGGGGTACGTCACGCTCGGGCTTGCGTATACGCTGTATCAGCGTCGAGAGTAAAGAGAGTGTCAACGCGGTTCAGAGTACTCGAGGCAGACGATTTGAATCAATCATTGTTCTGCAAAGTTTCTTGATTATAACCTATACCCCATAGCGCCTACGCTAACTGCAAATTCAGATTGGAGCGCCCTTCAGAATACTGAATCCTTCGACCACTTACTCTTCGCTCTGATTCTCTTTCCGTAGATGAAGAAGCCGTATGGGATCGGGATCATTGCAACTCCAATGAAACCGATTAAGCTGCTCGCCCAAGGTATACCCAAGTTATGATACATCGGTGAAACGACCAATGGAAAGGCCGCGGCGAAGACGCTCCTCAGGAAAGTATTCGCAGCAACAGCACTCGCCGAATACTTCTGGAAAGTATCCACGAGATAGTTGAGCGCCGCTTGGAAGATAGTGAAGAACCCAATGCCCATCATGGTAAGGCCAATACAAGGAGCAATCCAGGGGAACCTCTTGTCAGCAGTCCAGCCGGTTATAAACATGCCAGCCGCAAAGACAACAGATCCTACCATCATGGGCGGAAGCCTAGCTTCTGGAACAGCCCGCTCACCTGCCTTATGCCATTTGACATTGTACAACTTTTGGTTGTACACATTGGCGGCACATCCAAACCATGCGCCAATAACAATGGCGAGAAATGGAAGCGACCCGACAACGGGATGCCAGCCGCGGCCTTCTTGAAAGATGATTGGGATCGCGCCGAGTTGGAGGTACAATATTCCATAGCAGAAGCTAGCGTAAAGGGCCATGAGGAAGCATATAGGGGTAGCCAGCAACTGGAAAGGCCTAACTAAGAACTTTTTAGCCAGCTCCTGAATGCTAACGTCCCACTCTTCGAACTGAGCATGCAGAGCCCAATTTCCGGACTCATGGCGTAGGCGCCTGGCTTTATAGACCAGGAGTACCGGTGGGTATGACTCATCAATCCAGATGATATCTAGCAACAAAATGAAGAGCATGAGAATGCCGGTCAAATATTCGGTCCATCTGTTCCCACCATGATTAGCAATGTTAACTCAGATTGGCAATCTGCAGAGACAATGGAATAGTAGCGGTTGAGCTGCAACACCTGCAATCTTCCGAAAGTCTCCGAAAATGGTAACAGTGATATCAATTCAAGGAACGAGGGTACTAACCGCCAGCGTAGGAATGGCTGTACCACAACAGCCGAACCAACAATGGGTCCTAGCACCGGGCCGCCAACAACGGCCAATGCGTAGCCCGCCATTGCAATGCCACGTTGGCTGGGTGAATAGAGATCGCCCAGGACGCCACCTGTATTTGTGACTGGAGCACTCCCAAAGAAGCCGGCGAAGAAACGAGTGATCATGATGGTTTGGATGTCCTTGGCGGTTGCCGTCCCAAACGAGAAGCAAGCTGCAATGAAATACGGAGTCAGCACAGCTGTTTTCCTGCCATACACTTCAGAGAGAGGCGCCCATAATAATGGTCCAACTCCGAACCCTAACAACAGTAGTGTTAAGCCTAGCGTCGCGACCTCGGTGGAGACATTAAACTGCTCTGCGATCTGACCGATACCTGGCGAAAATACACTGCTTGCCCAGGTACTCCCCATCGTCGTGAAGCCATACAGGACTGTGGTATAAACCTTCTTCTTCAAAGTCCAATTCAGAGGTCTGTAAGGATCGTCTGGCCCATCGAAATCAACAAGCTCTTCAATAGTAGTTTGCTTGTGGCTGAGAGGATGCGAGAAGTTGCCAATTGGTGGCCGGCTTCGAATCCGCGACAGAACGGTTTCACGCCGACTTATTGTGCGTCGAAGGGAAATGCCGGTACTGGGGTGGCTAGGGGGTTCTCGCTTTTCGCCATTGTTGAAGCGACTGTGAGTGGAAGAGGTAGTGGTGCTGCTTATGGGTGATAAGTCGGGTTCTGTAGCGGCATAACCTCGTGTATGCGCTTCAGTTTCAGCCATGGTCACTGTTCAGATATCGAATATTTCTCAAATGCAGCTGCAACATGATGTCAAGTGAGGAATTGATGCGGAATATATTCTTTTGCAGCGCGGCATTAATATCCGCAATGTACGTCAGCGATGAGCATTGACAAGGCCTCAATACCCGATATCGCCGCCGATCCACAACCCGGCAGAAAGTTTCTGCTTTCGATTGGCGGTAAGCTCCAATGTTGGGGCGATTAGAGAGCAAAGGCCCGCATTTTCTATCCCGTACATCGGCGAAGCATCGTACTCGGTTTCAGTTCCTCAACCTTCTATTTTGCTAAAGATGGAAATAGTGACTTTTCAAGAGTGAAAAAGGTATGATCGAGAAGATTAGAAGATAATCTCGGACGAGAAGTTTCTCCATAATTGGTGAACAAGGCTACCAAACGCATACCAAAACCCTCGTGAAGCCTGACGAGGCCACGATGCGCCAGATGATCTCATTTGCAGATGATCCTCCCTCACGGTGCACGCGGCTCTGGCTTCGCTAATCTATACCGAACAGCCTCTGATACGAGAGCTGACGACCAGATTCCTTTACTCCCACCCCGAGCAAACTCAGGCCCACTACCATCCTCACCGCCACCTCGCATTGCGCTTCCCGTAATAACTTCAAGATCTCTCTTCTGACTAGACATCCACCTGTTTATGAAAGAGACCGGATCCTTGGCCATCGATCTGTAGAATGTATGCTTTGCCTTGGAATGTTGTATTGCTTGTACAGTCGTAGCCAATGAATCATCCAGTTGCGCGATCTGCTTCAGCGCCGAATGATATTCTGGATTCTGACTCATGGCTAGAACTTTCATTCTGATTGGATCCTCCGTTGCGACTTTAATGTCGTAGACGGTTGGTTCGGGATTCGCGTGGTGGTCAGGATCAACTCGAATGGTGTATGGAAGTTTCACCGGAGGGAGAGGATGCAAGTGAGGCATTATCCGTTCGGGGATCTGTGGAAAGAAGACAGTGTCGGCACCAAAGACCTGAGAATATTAGCAATGGCTTCGGCTGCAGCCGAGAATTGACTGCAACGTACTTGTCTCAGTCGGTCGTCGCAACGCACACTCCGCTTTTCCTCGTCTTCTTGTAGGCCCATAGCTTTGACATATTCCCATATCCCCATGACGACTTCGGCGCGATCAGCCTCCTCTGCATCTAAGGTCTGGCTCAACGCTTGACTCAGCCGAAACCGTTCCGGCAGTTCGTCTCTGACTAAGTTGATTGTGACATTGAGATTTTCATCACCTTTGCGTTCGAATTCCAGGCAGTCAAAATCTGCTGCGCCTGCTTGTTTTTTCCACTCGATCTGTGTCATGGCCTCGGTTGGCATTCCCTTCGCCTTTTCGAATTCCACTGATATCGACTTGAAGAAATGTGATAATCGTTTCTGGGGTAGCTTAGCCTGTTTGTTGTCCGTTGTGTCTTTCTCTTTGGCCTCATCTTCGTCATCAGAATCATCCTCGCTGTTGTTCACCAATGCAGTCTCATCGGAATCATCTTCCAGTAGTCTGCCTTCAATTTTGACACGATAGGTTCCATCCTCACCAGTCGTAAAGTCGAACGCATTCTCGTCCAATCCTTTAGCTTGCCAAGGTTGGTTGTCCGCAGTGTTCGAGATCCAGATGCGCATGGTCTTATGCCTCTTGACGTTGCGATGTATCGAGTCTTGGATATCTAGCCTCTTTCTCATCATAGTGTAGTCCAGCTTCCGCTCCACGTCACGCAGATCCTTGTATTGCTGAACTGCATCCCCAATGACTAGATCCTCAACTCCCTCTGGCATGTTGCGATCATTCGGCTTCCGCGATCGTCGCTGAGCAAGTTGATGTTCTAGGGCGGCATTGCGTTGTTGCGCGTGTATGTTAGGCATACCCGGTGCAGGTTGACCATGTTGTACTCCAGCTGGCATCGGTCCTGCATTTCATGTGAGAAAGAGTTATAGTGTGTTTCCTCTCATCGTGCTCTTACCTGGCCTTCGCGTAGCTGGCGATCTAGTTTGCGTCTGATACTGAGGGCGGTAACCGCCCTGCATTTGAGGATTCATTGTGCAAGAAAGGACCAAAGAGTGCGTAATAATACAGACACGCGATCAATAAAATCAGCAGAGCGCGTTAAGATCCAACAGCCTAGGTTTATTGTCACTGGGGTCCTGCGCTGTTCTTGTGCTAAGATTCTCTGAAAGCGGCGGATTTGCGACAGGGGACTTTCGCTAGCGCTGTTGTAACTAATTTCTGATCCACCTTAGCCCTTAGGCCCTCAGAGCGCTTTTAGGCGATGCCATCAAAGCTTGGAGTAAACCTGAAACTACCACAGACAATATTGCAGTCGCGCAAGCAATTAAAAATCGTCTTGTCCTACGACAAAATTCGAAGCCAATTCGTCTGAAGAAGATTGAAGAGTTCGTCGTAGCTATACTAGTCCGAGGATCGAGAGACCGCTTCTCCGACCTTTTTGATGAGTGGCTGCCTGTTCCTGCCATGATTCACGCAGTATTTTGCGACCATCACGCGCGCGCTTCACTTGTGCCCACAACAGCGTAGACATTGTCGAGAAAGCAACAACGATCATATTGAGGAACTAAAACAACCTCTAAGCAGCTTACATATCACCCATATTTTATGTTCTTGTCCACATCCTGCATCCGCCGTCATCCACTTTTCCGTTTGCCTCTGCATCTGCATCTGCAAAGGACGTTTCACGACACTGCCAGGAATATGGGAAAGCCTAGACTCATCATAATTTGCCGACATGCACAGTCAGAGGTACTGTATCTCCTTGCATCTTCTTCGTCCCGCATTGACGAGAATGAAAGGGTAACAAAAATCGAGAAATCCATCAATCCACACCGGATCACCGGGTCCCGCTTACCACTGAAGGATGGCAGCAAGCCCACGAAGCAGGCCGGAAGCTCCGCACACTACTCCGGCCAACAGACACCGTCCACTTTTTCGTGAGCCCGTATCTGAGAACTCGGCAAACCGCGGAGGGAATGCTCGCGGAATTGACATCTGACGATCCAACCCCATCACCGTTCCCTCGGCACACGATCAAGGTCTACGAAGAGCCTCGCCTACGCGAACAGGACTTTGGGAATTTTCAGCCAGGCGCAGCCGAGATGAGTCGGATGTGGCAAGAAAGAGCGGACTACGGCCATTGTATGAAAGAAACCTTAGCCATTAATTTGTCCGAAGATCGCAAGTTAATCTCATCTCAGTCTTTTATCGGATACCGAATGGTGAAAGCGCCGCAGACGCGTATGATAGAGTATCCGGTACAATTTTCTCCCTCAAATTATCTGGCTTGGCTAATCTTACATTACTACAGGATTCAACGACTCGCTCTGGCGGCGTTTTGAAGAACCCGACTTTGCTAGCGTCTGCATTCTCGTTACGCATGGCCTCATGTCACGTGTCTTCCTGATGAAATGGTATCACTTTTCCGTCGAGTATTTTGAGGACCTCCGCAACATAAACCACTGCGAGTTCATCGTAATGAAGAAAGACCCTGTGAACGGAAAATATATCCTTCAGAACCAGCTTCGGACTTGGACTGAGTATAAGCGTGAACGTCTAGCCAGAGGAAGCATTTCGCAACCTGATCCTCCCACGATCCCCATGAGAAGGAAATGGGGCGGTTGTCCGGAGGGGTGTGCGCATGACCAGCATAATCACATCCCGAATTCAACGCTCAGAAAACCACCTGTCCGACAAAACACAGCTGACTTGTTCAATGACGAAAATGAGCCAATTTCCCAGACACCTCCAAGGATTGCAAGTAGCAGCCCACTCATTACCAGCCGTAATAACTCTGAAGCCACCGTTCAACCGAGCAGTGTCGACCAGGGTACTGCCCTCGACCAGATTGAGAGAAGAGACATGGCAGAGGCTGAGCGAGAATCCTCCGAGAGTGTGAACGGTCTGCACGACAGTATCGACCTCTCTTTTACCAAGATGTCCCTCTCACAGGCCCGACTCCAACGCCCTAGTCTTCTCTCACTTGGTGGACGTGATGGCGGCGGTACGAAATCAGGTGCTGGGTCCATTGCTAGCAGCTCGGATGAAGATGAAGAGGATGTTGAGCCATTGACGATCGCACAAGAACGTGTCAAGGTCCCATGGTCGAAACATGACGCAAGAGGAGTGCAGCCTCGCTCCTTAGCAAGGGCACTGAAAGGCGAATTTAGTACAAGTGTGGAGGATGGTGGACCACCTGGACGAGTATTGGCTGATGCCTTGGGCGATCAGAGTGAAGATGAAAAGACGGACGCGGAGATGGATGAGGAGAAGGAGCGGGAGAAGACTGAGATGCAGAAGATTTTCGAGGAAGAGAAGAAGGAGCGAAGTGTTGCGGGGAGTGTCTATTGAGACCATAAGGAGATGGACAATATGACCTAGCGTGCTGCTCAGGATGACCATTAGTACGAGTATCAGAGAATCATCTCCGTGGCTTCGGCGGGTGCTCCTTGAAGCGCTTCTATGCATGAGAAATGGTACTATGAGATAATGTATGCATAAAAATGTAGTAGTGAAGATGAATCGAAGTGGCTGCCGATCACTATACACCGTGCCTTCTAAATGTCAGAACAAACAAGTTGCCGGCTTATCCCTGCAACGTTTCAGTGAGGATAGATTCGCTGATGGCGCAATATCAAGGTTGGTGTCGATCGCCTAGGTCATTTCAGAACGATATCCCTCAGACTTGCGTGCCACTTCGCAGCATCCTGCATTGCCTCACCACCCATAATGCCGTGGACATAACACTCGCCTACTAAAATATACACGTCGGATGTCACCTCTCTTACAACAAACGGCACCTATGCACCAAGAAACAGCGCAATGAGATCGCCCTTGTGCACACCGTCCAGTCCCAAGCCCATGCGAGAGTCCGAAGTGATGAAACACTGTCGATTAAGAAATGCATCTCGCACTGCAAGCTCGAAACGCCATAGGCGGATTTCGTCATCTTCGCTCATACCCTGCCAGCGCTGGGGGTAGGTTCATCGTCAGATGGATTGCTTGCCAAGGTTTCACGCCAGCTTTGGAACGAAACCTGCTTGTTCCTAGCATAGAGCATCTATCCATATCACCTTTGGGTGGTGTTCACGTCGGAGGCGACAAAGCGCTGCTTCTATATTTGGGGTGATTGAGATGTCCTGATCTTCAAGCAACATCCTAGGATCTGTCTTCGGTTTAGGAATACCCCAGCACCAAGACAAGGCTTCAAATTGGATATCTGGCCTGAGGAAACGTTTGGATGAGCTGCATCGGATTTGCTCGCTCCACGTGGCTGGATGAAGAGTGACAAGACGAATCTCTCAGTATACCTTTTCCGAATAGTGATCAGCTTCTGTTACTATTTCACTTTCGAAGTAGCCTCCCATTATTTCGAAGGTTGATTCCGCCTTGAGACCATACACGGATTGCCGCGGGAGCCTCGTTGAGTTTGATGTCCTTGCTCGAGACGAGACATTGGTTCGCGACTCGCTCGTTGTTTTAGCGCCCTTGCCTTTGCGAAACAGGCCCATCCACCCCAAGTGTTGAACGTCGGTCGTACAGGGAGCTTCCCGCGTTTCCTAGATCAATCAAGCAGGTCTAACTTGAAAAGAGTGACATTATGTCCGAACAGACAAAGTCCAGCTCGGTATATTTACCTTGGAGGGAGTCAGCGAATGCGTTTAACGTGCGGCCCGTACACATTTGGGGACTGGATATATCTACAGAGCTTATGGTTCAGCCGCAGAAGCTCTTTCGTACCAATAAACTCCATTTTGATTCCTTGTTGACATCTATTTTCCTCGCTGTGAATGGTGAAGATATCAGCTAAGCTCTCTCTACAACGTGACTCGAAATGTTGGTGGCGGACGCTTAGTCAGGTCATGTCTAGCTCCGTCAGCTAGCAGCCCTAGAAAGGATGCTCCGGTTTGTCGACTGCGGCGACTCAATGCCCCACTTAATTGCAATTCCAGTTAAACGCGTCTCCACACGCGCATCTTTGATTTCTCCAGCTGCACGTCTACAGCCTTCCACCTGGAACAATCGTCGGGAAAATTTTCGGCCTCAAGCCCCAGTCGCCGTAAGCAAAAACGCACATGGAGACTTAGAGATCCATCGCCAGATGCTCGTGAATCTGTAAGCAGTGATCCCTCGTCATTGAGGGGTCAGCAGATACGGGGGAAATCCTGCAATGTCCACAGGCAAAAGAGACCTTAAAAGAAGGCGCTCTGCGCTGTTTGGCAGTTCTTCGCTAGCTCTCACAACATTCATCAGAGCTTGTGCAATCGTTTTCTTCCCACAGATGGTTTTGCTATAACAGTGGCTGCCTTTGTTCAAGTTCCTACACTTCCTCTCCATCCGTCTTTGTGTATCTGTACTCACAAAGCAAGTCGTTTTTCTCCGCAGCGAAGGTCTTTCGCCTCCAGCTTCTGTCGTCACCTCTGCATTTCCCACGTTCTTGTGCCCACCACGCCCATCATGGGCCTCTCCGATCCCTCCCAGACCACCCTCCTCAACCCAAAGGCCAAGCGTGCCTGGTGGAAAGAGTCCACTGTATACCAGATCTACCCCTCCTCCTTCAAGTCCTCCTCCCCAGTGTCCGGCCATGGCGACATTGCTGGCATAACCTCCGAGCTCGACTACATCAAAGGCCTAGGCGTCGACCTCGTGTGGCTTTCCCCCATCCTCGCCTCTCCGCAAGTCGACATGGGATACGATATCTCAGACTACAAACAAATCGATCCTCGCTACGGCACCATGGCCGACCACGACGCGCTGATTGAGGGCCTGCACGCCCGGGGGCTCAAGTACGTCATGGACCTCGTTGTCAACCACACGAGTGACCAGCACGAATGGTTCAAGCAAAGCCGCAGCAGTAAAGACAATCCTTATCGGGACTGGTATATCTGGCGGCCGGCCAAAGGCGTAGACAAGAACGGGAAGCGTATCCCGCCGAATAACTGGCGCGGCAGCTTTGGCGGCAGCGCGTGGCAGTGGGACGAAGCGACACAGGAATACTACCTCCACCTTTTCGCCGTCGAGCAGCCGGATCTGAACTGGGAGAACCCGAAAGTCGTCGCAGCCGTGCACGATGTTATCCGCTTCTGGTTAGATCGCGGCGTCGACGGCTTTCGGATGGACGTTATAAACTTCATCTCCAAGGTGCCCGAGCTGCCAGACGCGCCGATCACTGTGCCTGATAGCGAGTTTCAAGATGGCTCTAGATATTATGCGTGTGGGCCGCGGGTGCACGAATTCTTCCAGGGAATCGGAAGTATCATGAAGGAGTATGATGCGTTCAGTGTTGGGGAGATGCCGGGGGTTAACGATGCGACTGAGGTTCTAAAAGCGGTGGGCTCGGACAGGGGCGAGTTGCAGATGGCTTTCAACTTCGAGATGTAAGTCTGCGATCTTTGGTGTTTGTTTTTTTTCTCCGCGCCTTAGCATCTCGCTAGGGTGATTGTGGTTCACCCCTTTATTTCATTACTGGCGAATGGTTTTCATGTTGGCTAACCCGGACGGTACTACTAGTGTTAATCTTGATACAGGTGAAGGGGACAAATTCAAACGCCGGGACTTCAAGCTCGCGAACTTGAAAGCCGTAGTCAACAAGTGGCAGACCTTCATGATGGATAACGGCGGCTGGAACGCCCTATACATGGAAAACCACGACCAATCACGCACTGTCACGCGCTACGCCTCTGACGAGACACCTGAGCTGAGAATTACCAGTTCAAAAATGCTTGCAACGCAACTCGCTCTGCAAAGCGGCACTGTATTCGTCTATCAGGGGCAAGAGCTGGCTCAGGTCAACATCCCGAAGAGCTGGGGAATGGACAAATACAAGGACATTGAGTCGCTGAACCACTGGAAGGAGGTTTTGGAAAAGTATCCGGACGACATCGAGTTTCAGGAGAAGACCAGAAGAGAGTATTGGCTGAAGAGTCGGGATAATGCGCGCACGCCGATGCAGTGGGATGGAAGTGCAAATGCGGGGTTCTGTCCAGAGGGCGTCACGCCGTGGATGGACGTGCATGAAGATTATCGGGAGTGGAATGTCGCGAAGCAGAAGGGGGATAGCGAGAGTCCGTACTCGTACTGGGGCAAGGTGCTGGCGTTGAGGAAGAGCAAGAAGGATGTTTTTGTCTATGGGGATTTCAAGATGGTCGATATGGAGCACCCAGATATTTTTGCGTATGCGAGGAGTAACGTCGAAGGCAATGGAAAGGCACTTGTGGTGGCAAATTTCAAGAATAGGGAGGTCGATTGGAGCGTTCCGGGAGCTGAGAAGAAGATCTTCTCGGCAGCGAGTGTGGCGTTGAAAAACTATGCCGATGGTCCAAAGGGGAATATAGAGGAAGGCGTCTTTCGCATGCGGCCTTTTGAGGCGTTTGTTCTTATGGTCGAGTAGACGGATTTGGATTTGCACTGAAACCACAGGCTGGATAAAGGGCGTTTTTAGAAAATCTGTCTAGCGTCGATTGGATTCTCTCTTACGAATGACGGGTCTTGATCTGAAATGTACCTGTGAATTATGGGATCCGGTTTGGCAGCCCCTTCACCGCCTGCCGGCTGTCGACGTCGACCGTGAATTACGCGTTGCTGTGGCCGAGAACGAGCGAATTGGAGAGAAAGATGTCTAAAAGGGTTATCTGAGCATATTCGTACATCACCGAATCCCTCTGTAACGATCAATGGCTAATTCATTACAGAGAGTAGTCTAGGTAGTGGTGGGAGGCAGCAGTTATGACATAGAGGCGATTATACTAACTGATGATAGTGCGGACGGATTTAATTGAAGTTACTGTAGTGTTCGTCCTGTACTGGGTCTCTCTCCAGCTGGTCCATACCAGCTGTTGTGTACGAGCCTGCGAATAGTAACCGAAACGCGACCTGCTCGCAACATCTGCTACACCAAACTCTTTGAACAACCTGGGCTGTAACGCTACACAAAGAAGCGAAAGCTATCATCCTCCTATCAAGGCTGTGACCAACGGACAGCTTTCCCTTGATGACGCAGTGGTGGCCATTAGTAACAAGACCATCGCAATCTACAAGCTACTTAGCATGGATGAGGACAGGCCCCTCATAGACGCCGACCTAGCACTGGATACGCAAGCTTTCAAGTTTCTGATTAATGCGGTAAGCATTAAAGCTATTAGGTGGATTGAAGAGGAATGGATAGCTCTCCACGAGCTGGTTCAAGAAGCTGGGACTACTGACCTTGATCTAGGACCTTGTGGCTGTCAACTCCTCTTACGCTATTCGCTTCCTTGCAAGCACTACCTCCTCCAAGCCTGTCAAACAAGTATACCTCTCCCCAAGTCACTTGTTCACCCCGGATGGTGGTTAAAAGGTCCTACAATTCGTCATGGTCGATGGGTTCCATTCTACGGGTCAAGAACAGCCGAATATACTGTCACCAAGGAGGGGAGATGTCTATAAAGCGGTCCAGGATGTGATGGCAGTGCGTGAACGACTAGGACCAGAGGAGCAGGCACGCTTCGATTTCCAGTACCTCAGAGCTAACGCGGCCGCCAAAGAGCTCACTGAACGTCACGAGGAGCTTTCCTTAATCCCTATTGGCCAGCCTGACGCTATTCCTAAGAAAATCTGGCGCAAGAAGAAGACTCACGGTAAGGCTAGTGCCCCTGGGCTGACCGCAGCTCAAAGTAGTGACAGAGATCGGGTAGAGGCCGAAAGGATTGTCAACAAGGGTAAAACAAGAGCTGCTACACCAGAAAAAGAGGTAGAACGAGTGCCTGACTCCCCCGAACGCCCTGTCAGCCGAAAGAGGACGAATACTCTAGTAGAGAGGACTCCTGGCAAGCTTACTCCTGCTCGCGCACCACCAGCACTGCAATCTGCGCCAGTCGCCATGGAGGAGCTCTGGGTCGGAATGACTCGGGAGCAACCCCATTGGCAACACCCCCCAAGGGCAACAACCCCCTCACATGATTAGCTACGCGGGATAGCAATTTGCCCGCGCCACAGTAGTAGAAATATCATGCATGACCACTATAGCGAGCCACGAATGTATACATTGACCTCGCTGGTGCCAACGCCGAACATCTCGAGATAGGGTTTTGCCCTAAATAGCCCTAAGCCTATAACGTCACTCGCTTCATTCGCGAGGTTGCGACTCTGCCAACCAGCCTGCCGCCTTAGATTCAGCCGCTTTGTTCGTCCTCTTGCGCTCTTTTCCTCCCTTTCCTTTGCATAATATAGCTGGTGCTGTAGATGGAGGTAGAGGAGCTGGTTGGGACGGTTCTGTAGAGACGATGTCAACGTTATCGCGGCCGTGCCTGATGAAATCAAGGTAGAATGACAAGTGCGCAAAGGCAGGTATCTCAGATTCTGCATTTGTCAGGGCGTTGCGGTGGGGGCGTGAAGCATACACTACTAGTATTTGTGGGGGCCTGGCGCATCCGATTGCCAGACTTGAAACTTCTCAGCGCTACCTCCTTGCTAAGTCAAGAATTGACAATGCTGTACGGAGTATTAAGGTTGACACCAGTCTTTAGGTAATGTAGTACATTTACAACCGGATGGAAAGGCATCATTTGGCCGATGCACTGGGAAATGAAATCGCCCCAATTGAATGGGGTTGGGCGGGCCGTGGGACTAAAACCAGCATCCCGACTCGCGGATCAAGCCACCAACCAGGGGTTTTTTCCACTACTTGAAAGTTTAAAAGGTCTCTTTGGAGCTCTCTCTTTTTCTTGTCATTATCTTCCCGGGCTACTCGCTCCTCTCTGTGCAACCGAAACAATTGCACAGAATATAGCCTCACTCTATCACCGGGAACAAGCTTCATTGATTCACAGCCCTCTGTAAAGATGCCTCGCTCTCCTCATCAAGCACGAAAAGGCTGGACAATGCATTTGTGGGTCTTGCTAATATGCCGTTCCGTCTTCCCCATCAACTTAAAGTTACGCACCTTGAAATCGGCACGCTCTTAGGCCTCTTGGCAGAGCCCTCATTCCATCCCCGTCCATCATTCTGCATGAAATCTGCAGCGCTGAAGGTGAGATAAGAGGAGTCTATGAGTACGCTGAAACTGCGGTGCCACTGGCAAAGCGCACGGCCCTCGCTTGCTCCAAACCGGCTATCAAGCTGCTGTAATTTGCCTGTTCAATCCTTTGTTCCCCCACGTTACTTCCCCGCATACGACGCGCACCCTGGTTCTACTTCGAAAACCTGCTAAGCAACTACTGGAATGTCCTTCAATCGCCACTCCGCCCTCTGATTGGTGACAGTTAAAGAGGGCCCCATCTCTCCGATAGTAGTCGGGCAGCGAGGACACGAAAAGAGGACCTGAAGTCAGCAAGCTTTGTGTTTTTGCTGAGCTCCACCTTCGCCTCATCGTCTCCACCTTTCCTCACTTCTTCTCTCATCCTTCAATTTCATAGCTTGTCAGTTTCCGTTGCTTCGACCTGTCCATCTCTATCGAACAACGCAATCATGGATTTAGTTTCAGCGCATCGGCCGGTGGTGGCCCATGGAAAGCCAGGCACGGCGGCTGATGTGGATGACATGAAGCGGATGAACAGACCTCAAGAACTGAATGTAAGGTCCTTGCCCATCTAAGCATGTCTACCGTGATCAGCCAGCTAACAAATCTGTAGCGTCTTTACTCAGCTGTAACGTTGGTTGGCTACGCGGCGATTGTAGGCTTGACATGGCCTTTTGCCCTTGTGTAAGCTCTCCTCTGCTCCACATGAGCAGGAACAAAAATGAGATTAACCGGTCTTATCAGCACAGGAACACTTGCTCTTCTAAATGGAGGTCCTGCTGGGGCAGTCTGGGTGTTCTTAGGTGTAGCTTGCGGCATGTTCACTGTGGTGATTTCCATGGCCGAGATGGCATCGATGTTAGGCCACCAACAATTCTCTTCTCAGCTCATGGACACTGACCATGCCCAGTGAACCTACTGCTGGTGGCCAGTACCACTGGGTTTCCGTCTTCGCCCCCCCGAAGTACAGGAAAATCCTCAGCTTTCTTGTCGGTATGTCTCCGTAGTACTGCACTACCCTGTTCAATCAAATGATCGCTGATCCCCGGCCTGCCAGGCTATTTATGTGCACTAGGTTGGCAAAGCTACGTGCCCGGTGCAGGAAATATTTGCGCTTCCGCCATTCAAGGTTTCGCTGTAGTAGCGAACAGTTCATACGTACCAGAAGCGTGGCAACTTGTCCTACTTACCATTTTCGTCTGTTCTTTCGCCATCATCTTCAATATTTTCCTCGCCCGGAGGTTACCAGGTATTGAAGCAGCGGTATTCGTCATGTATTCGCTCGGATTCGTCGCCTTCTTTATCATTCTGTTGGCCATGGGCCCACGATCTAGTGCGAAAGAAATATTCACAGATTTTCAAGACAACGCCGGTTGGGGCAGCATAGGCACTGCCTGCTTTGTGGGAATCAGCGGACCAGTTATTACCCTAATCGGTGCCGATTCTTCGGTTCACATGGCCGAGGAGTTGAAGGACGCATCAAAACAACTTCCGAGGGCCATGATTGCGACGGCTATTGTCAACTACCTCCTTGGTTTTCTAATGACCGTTGCGTTCATTGCTGTTCTCGGAAATATCAACCAGGATGTTTCTTCGCCAACCGGGTTACCATACGTCCAAGTCATCTGGAACGCCACTCAGTCAGCAAGTGCAACAATGGTTATGGTTGCCTTCATTATCTTTTTCTTCATATTCTGCGCCGTCAATCAGAACACCACTTCCTCCCGCCAACTGTACGCCTTCGCCCGGGACGGTGGTTTACCCTTCTCAGCCTGGGTGTCATACGTAAGCTTCTCCCATCAAACTTGTCGGAATTACTAAAGAGCCCTCCAGGTCTCACCCACCCTAAATATTCCTATCAACGCCGTATTAATAAGCTGGGTCATTGCCTGTGGCCTTGCCTGCATTCCCCTTGGTTCCACTGCAGCTTTCTTAAACATTCAGACCATCGGCAATTCCGGACTGCTAGTCTCATACATCATCTGCATTAGCTGCCGCCTACATCACCGAAACACTGTCGGCCCCTACGGTACCCTTACCCACCCTCCACCCCTCTTCCTCGGTAAGTGGGGCGGAAATATCATCAACACTATTGCGATCCTCTTCCTCACCTGCTTCGTCATTTCGGACATGTTTCCTCCGGCGCCAAATCCCACCGTCGAAACGATGAATTGGAGTTCTTTGGCGCTTGGCGGTACTATATGCCTGGCTTTGCTCTGCTATATTCGGCTCAGGAAGTCATACCTTGGTGCTGGTATTGGGAATGGTCGCGTTGAAATGGTGAACTTGGATATGGTGTCGGAGAGTAAGAGTTTCGATAAGCAAGTATAGATTGGAAGGACCCGGCCGAACTCACTCGCAATTTTCCTAAATGCACATGGTATTTGCTCGACTTTTCGAGGGGTAGATTACAAAGAAGTCAGGTGCACGGCTAATACCTGTCCAACTGCCATCTCGGTTTGCTAGGAGTTTTCAGGATGGCCGACATAGATACAGATGGAAATGATAGGAGCTGGTAAGTCGTGACGAAGTAGTTGCCGTGTTGGCTGTGGACCTGTTTATCGGAGCAACACCCGAGGTTCTTGACATTTGAAAAATTGAAAAGGTCCTTGGTGTTGCGCGCAGTAGACAGGTATGCATAGAATGGTTGTGGAAGCACTGCTTATTCTGTAGGGGACTGTTCTAGAGGAGAAAGGAGATCTATATACTCCCTGGTGCTCGCCTTGCTTTTTGCTGGCGACGCCCTCTCTCGCCTCACTGGTGACTGGCCAATTTACAACACTTGGGCACTGGCCTTTGGCACCCTTCCAGACTTGTCTTGCCATTAAAATACTACCATCCTCAATGGCGTGGCTTTTTTTTTCACACTGCCGCCCCACAGGCCTCAGTCGTCGAGCGCACCCATCACAAATGAGATCTTTAAGTCTCCTTCGATTTGACACGTAGACGATGACCTTGGCCAGTTTCAGCCGCCCTAAATTTTCATCTTACGAAGGAACTGGTGATTTTGTTGCAATTTGTGGACAGTACCATGTTTCTAGAGAACTAGCGAGCGGCGGTAATTAAGCACACCGATAGCATTCATTCTGACTAGTTATAAGGCAGAACTGACTAGCTAAAAGACTGTTGCCTGGGTCTGACAGAATGAAATGGCCTTGTGGTAAATCTCTTTTTCGGTGTGGGATGACTCGGGGGCAAGCACACACAATTTGTACATGCCTGATTTTAGCTATCATTCCCTCATGCCCAAACTGACCTCGCCGCCGCCAATCTTGGTATAGAGTCCCTGGTGTAGGAAGATATCCGAACCTTCCTCTCTAGAACCCCCTGCTTTTGCCGCGCACTCGTTATGCCCTCTGCATCTTCGCAAGGTTGTGGAGGACGATGTAATCGCTCGCCGGATGCCTGAAGCAGCTGGATCATGCCCGGCGCTCCGCCGTATGGGCCAAATGTGACCCCTCACCAGGGTGAGGCATTTTCTCCATTGGTTTAGTTGCGCTCTCAGCCAGACAAGGTCCAACGCCGATGTCTGCTGGTATCCACGACGGCCGATCAGAAGCGGAATGAGGGCTGCTTTACTCTCGACTCCAAACGACCTGTGGCAAACATGGCACTGATGACCTGGTAAATGACAACCACGTCAGTGGCTATTTCGAGCCTGCTCCGACCAACTGCAGCACCATCCTCAAGTGGGGACGGACCGAGCATGCGGCATTTTCTCCATTGGCCTTATCGCTGTGCAATGTGCGCTGGGGCCAAAACCAAGGTATTGGGAGGCAGCCAGTCAATTGGTAGACGCTGCGTTTTGTGGACCACGGTGGAGAAGTAGGGAGGTAGGATGGATTCGTCCGCACGGGTCAAAGGAAGGTAGCAGTAATGCTGCATCTAGGGCCGTCTCGTGAACAGGTCGCTGAGGGCCTAGAAGCCAGGTAGTCTGCCAGCGTCATTATCGAGTGCAGAACCACGGCCGGGCTAGTCGACGAGACAATGCTGCCGAGGGGGGCCAGCGAATAAGAGCCGCCAATTACGACGAGGCATTTTTCTGACTGGCCGCGTCGTATCTTTCTGTGGAGACCAAGGGGTTGTCCGGGAAGGGGTGGAGCCCGCCGAGGCCTGAGGTAGGATGCCGTGCAGGAGAGGGAAGGGAAGAAAAGGAGATTCAGAGAGCTGTTGGAAAAGTGGCGGGGGACGAAACGCGCCTTTATACCGAGCAGAGCTTCGGGGCTGGCAGATTGGCCAGCTCCGACGCCATGCCGGACGCGGCGGGCGGTGAGGGCGGCCACGGTAAAACTCCCATGCCGCTAACGCCAGGTCCCTCAGAACAGGGTGCGATCGGTCTTGGGCTCGCTTTTTCACAGATTGTATTTGCTCTTCAACTCATGGAAAGCTAGCCTTCACTTTTTGCTCATTACCAGACTCATTGATGCCATCAGAGCCCCCACCCATTTCGCGGTCATGTTCATCAGTACATCTCTGCTAGCCATCTCTATCAAGCATGCACTGTCACCAGACTATTCTCTGATTTTTCTTCTGCGTTTCTTTGCTTCCCAGTAGCTGTGCAGATAGTCCCCTGCCCCGCGACCTTCCCACGCCACCTTATAAGTCGTTGGCAAAAAACGCAATCCCAGCCGTCTTGGACGCTTTAAGGCGCCCTAAGCTCTCGACATGGCGAACAGGACTGTCTCATTGGAAGGTTCTATACTTCCCCGGATTGCTCCGCACGAGGCTGACATTGTTCCACCACGCCCCCTCGCGGTGACAGCCTAATCTCGTGGTTCATAGCCTCACTTAAACTGTCCTCTTCCGTTATTGCAACTTGCAAGATATCCTTTGCATGTTCCACCATGGCTGGATTTGGCTTCTCTATCTCTGATTTGATACAGGTTTCGAATCTCGCCATCCAATTATACCGACGCTGTCGCGATAGCCCAAGCGAATTTTCGACACTCGCAGTCGAAGGTATGTCCATGGCATGTCATTCAAATTTACAAGCGCCGAGCACGGACAGTCGCCAACCTTCTGAACGAGATTGTGAACCCCTTCAACGGAGAACGATATGCGAACTTCCCAAAGACGTTGCATGAAGTTCGAGATTGGAATGGTGAGTATTTAACCGTGTGCGAAATGCAAGGGCTAATCAGTCACGTAGTTCTCAAGATTTCCTCCTTCATGAACTTTCTAGAGTGCGACCCTTGCATACCCAGACCTGAGACGGACCAAGGAATAGAACAGGCCATTCGAGAGATTAAGAGAAAGGTGGGACTACCTCCAGATCCAAAACCAGCCACCACGACACATGCCTCCAACCAGTCTACTGATAAAACCCTACACACCACCACTTTCACGGGTAAATCTCCTAAATCGTCCACAAACAAAATCAGATCCGCACGCGTCGCCAAGCTACCCTCTAGCAAGCAAAGACTTTCACGAAAACCGCGACGCGAATGAACGAACAGCGCGTCTAGTTAGCTACCCCCCTGTTTAACGCCAACTCGCTGCTTAGGGAGTATCTACCACTGAGATATGCCTCATTACTAGGGCAGGAGGTGCTGATGGCAGCGAGGATAGTGAATGTCAAGGGAGATGGGTGACTGAGGCATGAGCAAGAACTTGAGATGATAGATTGTAGCAAGACTAACCGCTGAGGGTTAAGAGCCGCAACACAGGCTCTTTTATCCCATAGCCAAACCATTATCCCCAGTCTTGGTCATTATACTTAGTCCTAGTGCAATCCTAACCCATCATACTCAATATAACGGGATTTTAGAGAGGAGTCAAAATAGGACCCTTTGAGGAAGGGAACGGTTGGGAGGACAGCGGGAGCGGAGGGTGAGTGAGAGTGGATGTCTGCGGGAGAGGCTCCCTGGGGCGCTTGGCTCGCTAGAGCCTAAAAAGGCTATCTAACGACTCTAATGCTATCTGTACGAGATGCGTGCAACTCAATCAACTCACTCACTCAAACCAACATCTCGACGATAGCGAAGGGATTTCCCATCCCTTGAATGGAGGAATAAATCCTGGGCAACAGGATAAGCATTATCCCCGTTCAATCGTTCCGTACTTCACCCCTCGGCCGGGGAAAAGCTCGAGCAAACTGTCTCCTTATCCCATACCACAACAACATAGCAAGCCAGGTAAACTTCGCCTCGCACAAGGGGGTCTCCAAGAACGGAGCCGGGCTTTGAAGACCGGATGAATCAGTCACAAAGTTTCTTACGCAGTCATGATCTGGGGATGATTTGCGACCCTCTGCGGGGAAACTTACTTCCCTGTAACCGAACTTGTTGAAATAGAGGGGACTGGCTAGAACTTACAGCCGTCCACTCTGCTCTTTCTACGGGTAGGTGTGAGTATAGAGAGAGCAGCTTCCAATTGTTAGAGTGCTGTTGTGATTCTAGAAACTTTATCCTTTTTTCCCTATAACTTAGGTAGATTACGTGCAAAATATGACTTCAGTCAAGGGCAAAAGCGCCCTCGTTACCGGTGCTGGATCCGGTGAGTGAGAGATCCTTCAAAACAGCGCACCAGAAAACCCCCCCTCTTCAAAGCTAACACGGATGAAAAACCCAAAGGAATAAACCTCTGCTTCGCCAAAGCCCTCGTCGCCAAAGGCTGCAACGTCCTCATCGCCGACCTGTCCCTCCGGCCCGAAGCCCAGGACTTCATCAACTCCACCACCTCGACTGGCACCTCCGGCACCAGCGCGAGAGCCGTCTTCGAAAAATGCGACGTGACATCCTGGACACAGCTCCAGCACGCCCTCGACGCGACCGAGCGCGCCTTCGGTGCCATCGACATCGTATGCCCGGGTGCCGGCGTATTCGAGGAAGCCTTTAGCAACTTCTGGATACCCCCGGGCACGGCCGGGTCGGCGGACACGGTCGCCGAGTCGCGGTACAAGCTGCTCGACATCAACCTGACGCACCCGATCCGCCTGACGCAGTTGGCCATTGGGCATTTTGTGGCACATAACAAGGGGGGCAATGTGGTGAATATTACGAGTGTTGCGGGCCAGTTGGCGCTGTTGCCGATGCCGATGTATGTTGCGTCGAAGTGGGGTGGGTAAACCCCCTAACTACGTTTTGCCATTTTATTACCCTTCTGCCCTCGTCATCTCGCTCTGTCTTCTCTGTAAGGAATACGGCACCGACTGATTTTTGTCTTTTCCGGTTGTGAAAATAACAGGCCTTTCCGGTTTCGTCCGCTCGTTCGATCTGCTGGAGCCACAGTACGGCATCCGCGTCAACGCGGTCGCGCCGGGCGTCGTGAAGACGCCGCTCTGGCTCGACCACCCGGAGAAGATGCGCATGCTGGACGAGTCCAAGGATGCGTGGGTGACGCCTGAAGAGGTCGCGGATGCCATGGTTGAGCTGGTGGAGAATAAGGACTATGTCGGTGGCATGATTTTAGAGGTCGGCCATGGGCATCGGAGGGTCGTACCGCAACTTAATAACCCAGGGCCGAGTGGGGCGGGGCATGCTGTGAGCAACGTGGGAGTTGCGATTGATGATGTGTGGGATAAGTTGAAGGGGAAGCCTTGGACCGGGTAGGGATAGGATAGGGTAGGATAGGATTGGGGAGAGAAGCGGAGAGTGGAGTGGAATGAGTGAATGAGGCTGCTTTTGGCCCTCTAACTTATTCATTCGCGGCAATTTGACAAAGTGTTTGCGTAAGTACTCTATTTTGATCCCTCAGGTTAGCCCGCTATGGCGGCTGAAGCCACGAAACCAATCATCTCTTCCTGTCTTTCTTTCTTCCCCCTTCCTCCAAGCCGGTGTCCAAGACAATATTTGCAAGTCTCCCCGTATTCAATTCAATCCTCTCCAATCTCCGCCTCAATAACCGGAAACAGCCCTCCCTTCGCCGGCCAGATCTTCACAATCCTTAACCCCACGCTCGCCAGCAGCGCTGTCCACTGCTTCTCGCTGCGCTGCATCGAGCTGAAGGTGGTGCGGCTGATGTCGGTCAGCGATTCGAAGCCGCTGCATCCGACGTCCGGCAACACCGTCTCACAGACAAGCAGTTTCGACCAACCTTTCTTCATGGCGTGTTTCTGGTTCAGCAGGATCTCGCAGCACTTAGAGTCTGGGAAGTCGTGTAGGACGCGGCGCATGAAGTAGACACGTGCTCCTGCGTGCAGAGATCAGAATTATGACATGGATAGGTAGGGGTAGGGCTTGTAGAGGCGAGACGGGATGGGGGAAAAGGTAGAGTAGAGCTTGGGTCGCTGTAGTAGTGAAAACTTACCGTGGACGGGCTGGGGAGTGAAAAAGTCATATTCCATGACCTGGTATTTTGGATCCTTGGCTCGTGCTTGCTCGACGATCAGGCCGAGGTCCTGGAGGATGAAGCATCGCCCTTGGAGTTGCGGGTTCGCTTCCATGACTCTCTTGGTCACTTGGCCGACGCCGCCGCCGACATCGACCATTGCAACAGCGTTCTCGTCGCTCAAGATCGGGTCGGGCCCAAGCAAAGAGCTTGGTACTGGGCTGGCTGTCAGAAGGCTAGTCCCTTTCATGGCCGAGTTGAACCGTGCAAGGCGGACGGGGTCGTTGCGCAGGTAGGCGAAGAAGTCTGTGCCAGTGGCGTAGTGCGAGAGGGTGTTGTCTGGTTGGTCTGGGTTTTTGTAGCCAAGGCTGGCGAGATAAGAGGGGAGCTTTCCTATGCAGCCCCAGCTGCTATCGAACCTGGAGGAGAGATTAGGAACAGCGTTGATCTGGTGCAAGTGTTTTGTGCGGGGTTTCAATAGATATACTCACGTATGCTTATTCAAATCTGCCGTAGCTGGCATGGTGAGCGCTCGCGAGAGAGGCGTGTGAGCGTATTGGTGCTTCCCAATCTCCGAGACGATGTTAAAGCCAGTCAAGACACGCATCATCCGAACTGAAAATTCTGGTCAGCAGGCGAGGCTGAGGACAATTCTTTCAACTGATACTGGCACACCTATCAGCGTCTCATCCGCCCCGGTCTTGCTCGCAAGCTCGGAAGCGGTCGTAGATTCTCCTAAAAGGTTGAACAGGTCGAGCTCGAGCGCAGTTCGTACGACGGCATTTCGCCATGGCTGGCAAGAAGGTCAATGAATCCTTTGTGTCATAGGCAATTTGTCGCCTACCATGAAAGAGAGAAGAGTTGCTTCTTGCATTGGGTTCGCCGTCTCGCTGGCGAGCTTGGTGGCCGTAGACCATATCTGCTGACGCGCTTTATCAGCTCGGGCCTTTTGCGACCTCTCCTCCGGCGTAAGGGATACGTAAGCATCAATTGAGGCATTGATGGCGTCTCGCAGGGCAAGGAGGGTTTGGAAATCGTCCGTCGGCGCCGACATTGTTGATGCCAAATACTTGATGGATAGCGAAGAGGCCTGTTCGCGCAATACCTTCGCGGCGACTAAGATCTCTGCGCTCGCAGCTCGTATCAAGGCGGTGAATAAAATTTGCATCCATCGATCAGGCGTCCTTCAGCCGCAGCCAAGCGAATCTCACCCCAAGGCATCTCTCGGCTTCTTCCTTTGGACGAGTCCGCAGGACCAGAGTTACGGGGTAGTCAAATATTAGTCGGCCAATTGGATTGGAGAGATCACAGCTTTGACATCCAGAGCCGAGAAGTTCGAAAATGTGAGGCACCAAGGTTCACTACCCCCAGATCATTTAGCCGAAAATGGATCAGATTCAACCCCAGGAACAAACATAGCACTATCACCCAATTGTTACGCCTACGTGGACCGTACGAGCGAGCGAGCAGCTATAACGGGTAATATGGAGTAGAATAGGGTAGATATGCGCCATGGCAGCTAATCGCAGGCGTCTCGTATATAGGCTTCAAGCTGAAGATCCTCTAGATCTCTCAGCTTCAGGAGATAAGTGTGGCCTTCGAAGGATGGGCTTGGCAAGGCTTAGCAAGCCTGACACTAATCGAAGACTTGTCCTCCTTGACAGCAGATTTTGGACGAAGATCTTCCAAAAACCCTACGAGAGAAAAATGCCCTTCCCAATGCTACCCCGTATGCGGTGGGTATGAGTGAAAAAAGGGCCTTTTCCTAAATTTCAAAACCCCCGATTCTGAGCACAACTCCAACACCGTTGTTAAGTTACGGTATGTTGAGTTCTCGGTATTTGATCATATAGTCCTAGATCTTAGATACCTTTTGTCCAGAGCGCAAGGTGACACTGCGCTCTATCCTCGGGAACCTCCGGTGCTCGTAGATTTCTAGGTAGGATGTATGCCGAGGAACCCCGGGGTATTGTCGAAGCCAGGGGTTATGTCCTTATCCGCAAGGGTTTCGGTACCTATGGCAGTGCTGAGGTCGTTACCGACCTCCATTGGACCATACAAATCATCTGAATCGATCATCCTGCAATGCAGTTACAGAAAGGGGGGACACAAGTGGAAAATCGGCAAACACTTAAATATGGCCAGCCGCCATTGGCCCTCTTACCGCAAATGCTCTTACCGCAAATGGCTTAAGGCGTGCACTTAGCACCCCTCTTATCATCGGTATAAGTTGCGCTGCCGTTGCTCTGGTCGGCCTCATCGCCGTGTTGACCATTTCTGCGTTACGGAAGCGTCTAACCCGAGCGCGTGTCAAGCTCGAGAACGACTCCCAAGCAAGCTTCACCAAGCCTGAACTCGATACCTCAGCACCAACAGCGGGTTCTAACACCCCTGATGATGGCTTGCAGATCTATCAGAGAGATCCCGACGCCCTTGAGGCCCGGTTAGAGATTCACAGTGTAGAAAGGCGTGGCGAGAGGGTTTGCGGGGAGCTGCATGGAAGCTGTAGAATGCCTGCAGAGCTTTCTGGGCAGACAAAGCTCCCACCAGAGCTTGCTGGAGTGATTGCAGCAGCGGAGCTGCCGCATGAAGGGAACATTCAACGCGAGGTGTACGAAGTGTCGGCTACATCGTAGTCGTTGTTTGCGGAGTCGAGCCTCCCCAACTGGGCGAAATGAACACTTGACTGATGTTTGACTTTGACGACATTCGGCCCGCACGTCGCTGCGGCGGAACATTGAACGAGAATTATGCAGAGACGCTAGAGGAAAGTCGTATCTTTCCTTCCGGCGGACAAGTCAAGGATCGACAAGGGAAAATCTATTCGCCACGCATGCAAAAATCCGGCCTGCCTGTCAATTTCCAGGGGCGAGAAATATGAAGCTTCATACCTAAGTTCTTCATGAACTCGGGCACCCTGAAGCAAGGCCTGTTAGAGTATCGATCATAGTGGCGAGAAATATCGAACTTCATGCCTAAGTTCTTCATGAACTCGGGCACTCTGAAGCAAGGCCTGTTAGAGTATCGATCACAGTGGCGAGTGCGCGTCAAAGACGTATCCATATGTGACGAGCGAATAAGAAGAGGCCTTCATAGTCTGCCGTGACCAAAGTGCGAGTAATTTGCAATGCTGAATCAGATTCTATCCCATGACGTGGCTGCACTAGGAGAATCGCGTGGAAGTACATATGGGGATGCGAACAAGTCTTAGAACTCCGCCAGATCATGCGTGATAATAAAGCTCATAAGAAGGTTCTGTCTGACCGGCAAGAGTATGCTGGAGTAATTGATTTCTCACCGGCCTCCCAAAAATGCAGACTGATAATCTGGCATCCGAACCATATTGTATCTTTCGATTCTCTTGAGAGAAAGCTCCCCCAATTCTGCCTTCTGTTGCCTCATGTCTTGGATCAGCTCATCATCATCCCCAAGGTTCAATTCTTGGCTCAGCTCATCGATATTGGTACTGGCTAGGAACTTTTTGACGTTAGGTAGTCAGCGTAAGTTCTAATAGAGAGCAAGACAAACAAAGGGCAAGATCGTAGAAAGCGCTTGGGTCAACTCACAACATCCTCCCTCCACGACGCCAACGCCTCACTGAGTGCATGACGCTCATCATAGTCCGGATCGCTTTCAGAAAGGAGATATTGCGTGATCTGCCAGGACCGATCCTGGTCCGGCAAGGCATTGGCCACGTCTGCTTCATCCTTCCCACGGTCCAGTATGTCAAATAGATTGGTGTGCTCATGCGAAGCTTCGGCTGCGTTTTTGCGCGCGCATTCCCATAATCTATCTCCTATCCTCCACACATCCAGTGCCGCATTCTCGGATGAGGTCGGAGACGGCTCATTTGCTGCTCCAGGGAGTTCGGTAAGATCTGTCGGGTTTGCATTTGACGAAGCACGAACTTGTTCCTGCATTGCTGACTCTGCGGGGCTATCTGGTATAGGAGTTCGCCGCTTGCTACTCTCTGCCATCGAGGACTGGCCTTCTGAACTCGGGTTTTGGACCACACTCTGCTCATCAATTGCATTGGGGTTGGGCTGTCCCCCTTGATCAGGAGCTTTCTGGGTCTCCTCACGCTCCTGGATCCGCAACTTCCAGCGAGAGATGTATTCTTTAAGAATGCAATTTGCACCATGGTCGGGTATATGCTTCCGGTCATCTGGTACAAAGCGAGCCACGTAATGCGGTGACGATAGATCAAGCAATTCCTCGAAACACTTGATATGGTAGTAGTCTGAATGGCCAATCAGTAACCAAATTGTACTTACTGTCAGTCAGGTATTGGTGAAATCTCACCGGGACTCGCCCAATGATTCCTTCCAGGTGAAAGTGCGATTCTGTACTGGCCGGGGATAATGCGAGCAGTGCATTGAGGAAGTTTGCACCCTGCTCCATTTCGAGAATCGGGTGCGGTCTGAAACACAAAGAGGGGATAATGGTCTAGGTGCAGCAAGCCAGAGTAGTCTAATGCCAACCGGGGCTCCATGTGACATCGGAGGGCCTTTGCTGACAATTCGATGTCCTCTTGCCTTCGTGCCTATTTGCACCGCATAGTTAGAGGCGGCTCCTGAAGTGGATCCAACATGCGAAAAGAATGAAGAAACGGAGTCAGGAAGACGACGATCTCTCACAGAACTCGAGAAATTATCCCTGAGAACATGTGGTAGGCGGAACTTACCTCAGGAGATAGTGCCTCCCGCCGAGCCTCTTCTTCACTAATACGAGCACGAAACTCTTGCCAGTATTGGCGTTCTCCGTCAGAATCCACTTCATGGCCAACTTGCCTGGCTATATTTTCCCTTATGCGACGTTTCCGCTTTTCTTCTCGTTGTTGCTCTCGTGCTGCAAGCTTTTCCAGGCATTTTGCATTAGCTGAATCGGTTGCTGATGAGGAAGGGGCAGCAGTTGACAATGAACTGGGGGCAGCAGTTGACGATGACGACGCGGTTTCCTCAGCTTCTCGAATTCGGTTCAGTTCGCCGGGCTCTCCAGTTCTTGGGCTTTTGCGAGCTGATGTGTTGACGGCAGTAGAGGATGTAGAAGCCAACCCATCATGTTCACGGCTGCGGCCAACCTCTCCAGAGTCTTCTTCCCTTCGCCTCTTACGACGCACATCCTTGTCGGTAGTGGATGGTTTCTTCGAGTCGATGTTGACATCATAATTGCTAGGATGAATGGGAAAGTATTCCATGTTGCTGGCGTGTCACCGTGAACGAACTTGTGCAAAGGGAGCGAATTTGGGCAGGCGAGCTCATAGCAGGCAGCAGCGCAGTGCAGGAATGAGTCTATTCCTAGACAAACGCTGGTCTAGGGTTAGCGACATGTGACTCAGTGCAAGACTGGTTTCAAATTCGATGGTGACCTCAATCACGACCGCAGTAATCTAAGTACTCAGACTGACAAATACTCAGGGTACAATGCATGGGGCAGTTTTGAAATTGAGTGATTGATCGATCGAAGATGCAGGGTCATAGGTAGAGCATGAACAGTGGGGCCTATGTCTCTTCTGGAAAGGCGAAGCCATCGCAAACTAAGAAAGGTCCCGGGGGGAAAGGTAGACGCAAGCAAGGTGATGATTGCAGGGTTCATGACCACTCATTAAGTGCAGCAAGGGCTCGGAACGAGGCAGAATTTGGCAAGCCGTAGGAAGAGAAGAGGAATTTGCCGCCCAAACCTGGTTTGCCCGGGGTGTATGGGGAGGCACAAACTCGGGTGCGGTGGCTTGCGGTGGCTTGTGGTGACTAATCAGGTCGGAAAGTGCCTTTTGATGTCCGCATTTGCCGCATTCACACTCGATTTGCAACTTCGACTCAACCCTTCCATTTCAACTACCTTTCTAAGTCATTGTCATCCATATCCTACAGGCGTGCATCTTAGAGCCTTTCAATTTAGGATTTAGGCTACATCCTATCTTACTAACGCCAATGGCTGAATCTACCTGTGGCCGGAATTCCCTGTCGAATCTATCTATCTCGAGTCATCCTGACAGCCTACGGTGTATACGTGTTGGGAAGGGACATATTACTGTGTGAACGCCAACCATCCGAGTTTGTACCCTGATACATCCTGACCGAGAGCAGCGTGACTGCGGCTCTCGGCATTAGCTGAGCGCGAAGTATGGAGAGAGCTTATATGCAAGGCGCCTTGGATCCAGTTCTTGTCGAATGAATTCGTTGAAGGAGAGATCACGTGTCATCGTTCGTCCGTTAGACCACCGAAACCGAACCTCGGCCGAGGAAGAGTCCGTATTTAGACGCGAGCATCTACTCAGCATCTTGTATATTTGATCCGCCAAAATCCCAATCCCAAATCCCAAATCAGCTCCTTGAGAACCAAAGGCTACCGAAAAGATGATCGTCAACTTCAATGATGTCGGAGGCAAGGTCACCTCGCCTATCAAGCTGGCGCATGTCGTGCTCCGGACGAACAACTTCGCCACAATGAATCAATTTTATAAAGACTTCCTGGGAGGCCAGGCATCCGTTGAAGTTCCAGACCAGCTTTCCTTTCTCACATACGATGACGAGCATCATCGTATTGCCGTGGCGGCAATCCCCTCTCTAAAGAACAACGACAAGGATAGCTGTGGTTTGGAGGTCTGTCCTTTCCCCCAAACTGTCAAGTCCAGCAGCTGACATTGTGTAGCATATTGCCTTCACCTTTAGAAACGTTGCCGAGCTCTTCCTAGCATACCGCCAGCGAAAGGCTATCGGTATTGAACCTTTCTGGTGTATCAATCATGGTCCGACGATTTCTCTCTACTATCGAGATCCCGACGGTAACAAACTCGAAACACAAGTGGATTGTTTCGAAACGAACGAAGAGGCCACCGCATTTATGACATCGCCAGAGTTCCGGGAGAACCCGATAGGTGTCGACTTCGACCCGGAAGAAATGATCAAAAGGATCGAAAGCGGTGAGAACTTCGAGAGTTTGAGGAGACGACCCAACATCGGTTCCCGAAGCATAGAAACTGTGCCAGGGTACTGAAAATGAAGCTCACGTCATCTGGAGTTGTGCCGACGATGCGGATCAAATCAATGAAGTCGTAGATACGTCGATTCTAACGGTCGTCGTCCTCTGAGCACGTGTCGCTCGTTATCCTTGAATCCTTGTGCTGCCAACGCAGCTCTGCGCCTACCGCTGTAGATTGCATTACGGATTTATGGAAATGCAGTCTCCCTTGGAGTGCAACCTGCTCTCAAATCACCCTCATTTATTCCAGCTTGCGAACGCCGATTCTGTTTCCACTGTGAAAGTCCAAAGGGTTTAGTCAAAGCACGGGCAGGGAATGCCTGGCGTCTCCTTGGCTTATTGCCATCTTCACTCCATATATGTGACCCTAAGTCATGTTTGTTACTGCACTATGCTGGTGTTTGAATGTAAGATGTTCAACTTTCATGATTTAAGTGCGCGTATCATCATAGTTCGGGCTTTCATATAGTCCTGACCCTCTTAACACACAGCATCCCTCAGCCTCCGTTGCCGGTGTAGGCTGCGTTCACCAGAAATTGAACGGAACTTCTACACAGGAACGGTGTTTACTCAGCCAGCCACTCATGAAGCCGGCTATGTCTAGACACCGAACGGACGAAGAAAAAAGGTGCTGGAACGGAAGTGTTATGTAGCAAGCCTCTAGAAGTCGTCCATCCTGGATGTCCTCTTACAGGGGCTTGAGGAGCAATCTTCGTTATGGGGATACGTCGCAAAACGCAAGTGAGCGAAATGGGTGCGTAATTGAATTCGTAGGCAAGCCAGGGGCCATGGGTTTTGATTTCGGAGCCGCCGTGCAGCTGATGCGGAACCCAAGCAGACCGGAGATCCAATATTGGCAGACTTAATGAGGGTCTTGCTGGCGCTTCTCGTGGACGTCGGCTACGTGTTCCAGGGCTACAAAGACGAGATGCGGCAACACCACCAAAGATTTGAGTCTGGCCTGTGGCTACTCAATTCCATCTGGGATCATCAAATCCATTCGGCCGTGTTTCTCGTCCCCCGAACCCCGTGCTGATCCCGGTATACTCAACAACTGGCCTCATACTTCTCACGGGGCCTTTGAACCCAGGCGCCGCCATCTTGAACATGTACTTGTCATCAAATAGTCTAGGACTCAGCCTCTTCATACTCTTGATGCTCGCTTTGCTCACGATGTCGAAATTGCTGACATGTCCAATCTTGAATTCCTCAATCTCCGGTTTGTGCTGCTCCAGCATTTTCTTCCACAGGTCTGGTGGATACTGACCGAGGCCCTGCACCCACAGATTCCATCCGGTCAGCGATACATTGACCACATAGCTACCACCATCAACCGCCCTATTGAATATCGCCAACAAAGCTCCAACTGCGCCCAAAGCTCCAGTACCATAATCGGACATGGGAAACGGCGGCAACACAGGCTGGTTCAAGCCCATCGCAACACCATGCCCCCAGGCAAGTCCACTCACAGCGTCAGCGATTGGCTGCCAACCACTCCTATCCTTCCACGGCCCAACATGACCAAAGCAGCTTTCTCTAACATAAACAAACCCCTTTCCTCTCTTCTGACATCTCTTCTTTAGTGCGTCAACTCCGTACCCAAGCCGGTCCAAACTACCTGGTCGATATCCATCAACTATCACGTCCACCCCACCATCCTCATCCAATAACTTCTCAAAGATCACTCGATCCTTCTGGTCTCTTAAATCCAGTTCACAAGTCCTCTTTCCAAAATTCAAATCCACCGCATACCATGGCACATCTGGCAGGTTTGGACTCGTCACCTTCAGTACCGAAGCACCATACTCCGCGAGCGTCCTACTAATACTCGGACCCGCAATAACCCTCGTTAGATCTAGAACCTTGACCCCCTTCAACAGCCACAGCTTCGATAACGCCCGCTCTCCAACAGAACCATTCCTCACTCCCTCCTTCTCCTCCTCAAACCCGACCTCCTTACTCCCTTCCTCGGTCTTATCTACACTAATAACCGGCTCCTCCCTCATCATCCTCCCCTGCTCCGTCTTCATAAACTCCTGCTCCCTATAAACCACTGCTCCGGCCTGCCTCAACCTCACCGTCATCTCCTCCAACTCCTCCACGGTATACCTCCTCGTCCTTTCCTGAATCAGTCCACAGATCCCCTCATAATCCTCCTCCAACGCCCTGATCGCCTCGTCGTCACTCTCCTTCAGAAACCCTGGCAGGCCCAACGCATTCAAGATTGGTGTCGCATCCAAACTCCCGTGTGTATGGTAATACTCTCCCTCCCGCTTCGTCTCGTATATATTCGCGCTCAGTCTCCGGTAGAGGTTCGACTGCGCCTGGTGGATGTCGGTAGGTTTGAGGTAGGGAAGGGAGCGCTTATCCCATTTCCCAAAACCATTGACGGTGCTGAGGTAGGACATGAAGAGCGAGATAGTCGCGTGGTCGGTGTCGACGGACGCTGAAGCTTGGAGTCTTCGTTTTCCAGAGGGAAAGCGTAGCTCAGCAATAGCGAGGGCAATGCACGCCTCGAGGGCCTTGGTGGCGGTTATGGCTTCGGTTTCACGCCAGGGCGTGGGGATGGTCGGCTGGCCGCCAATACCGTGGATTCGGACGTGGGCGGCTTGAGAGGTGATTGCACGGGGAAGGTTAAGTTTCGGGTCTGAGAGGAGGGCGGAGAAGACCTTGCGGGATTCGGTGACGGTGTCATAGGGTGCACCTTCAATGGTGTCGCCGTCCGGGACCGCCATTGCGGTGGTGTACCACTTCGATTTTACTGCTATGTGACAGTAAATGCAATTGAGAGCTAATGGGTGTTCTCGGGTAGCTACTCTTCCTGTAAAGTGTATTTCAATGCAAGGGAGCAAGAACTCCTTTGGAGGCTCGTTCTATTAACGAGAACGGATGCATGTTCATTGAGAGGCACTTAATTGTACGCTCAGCAAATACTACCTCGTCCGCCGATTTCCTTCAACCACGTGTTAGTTTCGCCATCTGATCGCCGTCCAGACCTAGATCGCACTTGAAGACCTTGTAAACTCATCTGCAGCATGGACGCACCGGAGATTCGCCGCGGATACACGCCGGTTCCTTTTTGCAAATCCTTGGAGCACACGTGGAAACCATGAGGCTCTGCTGGTTCCTTGGGTAGTTGCAGGAGCGGTAAGTTTGGTGCGAGTGCTTCGGAGAAGCTCCGTAGTACTTGCTTAGTCTACCAGAAAAGGGTCAAACCTGGACCGGAGCCATTTCCGAGTCGAGGATGTTGAAGTGGCTTTGACGTTCACACCCCAGAACCAATGTACACCTTTCTTAGCCCTTCTCGATATTCTCGAAGGCATAATGACTTGGGAGGCCACTCAAGATCTTCTAACATGCAAAAATGCAAAAGAAAATATGACCGACGAAACAAATTGCCAAAGGCTGCGACGCTCAGCTGAGCAGAGCAGGCGAACTACTTGGTTTGGACTTTCGTCGACCAGAGAAGCAGAAAATGTGTTCATTGTTTGACAATGAGATCCAAATTGCCCAGGAATGAGAGCGTCTAACGAACGGTGAACCCCAACGGATTACATATGGCAGACCGTAGGGATGTCATGCTCTAACAAATACAGTTAGTTCTGAAAGCTCTCGCTCTTTTCAGTCTCGACAGGTCACTGATTCACCGGGCGGCTGATTTCGTCCTAGATCGCCGGCCAGCAGACTACTAGGCCTAAAGGTTTAGCGGTCTGCAAGGCTACCTCGAATCTGGAATAAGAGAGCACGACCTGGAAAATCTTTTCTCCGACGCTGCGGTTTTTGACGAGCGCTACATCACCCTGGAGCAGACTTAGTGTACGAAATGTAGAGAATCGGAAATGCTGCTTGACCGAGGACCTTCCTTCCTAGATCCAAGTACTTGCTAAATGGCTAGGATTGTTTGAATGGTAATACCGATGAGGACCTTGCCAGGTAGGTCTGCGTTGGATTGCGCCGCTTGATACGATTGCAACTTTGGGTTGAGTTGGGTTGAGCCTCGCAATCACACGTCTCTAGATAATGTGTTTGGAGTCGCGAAACCTCCCTCACGAACCGCCGACCTGCAAGGCACTCCGGATTCCAGATACTACCCTGATTCGTCTGTGGGGTGCGAGAGGAGGTGCACCTACCACTTAGCAAAAAGGGGAAAATCCCAAACACCTCCACACTCAAGGCGTGATAGCAATGGTGCGAATTTTAGGTATCAACTTGGCACAAGCAGTAGTTAGGGGGCCAATGTTGGTTGGTATCAAAATGCAGATAGCTCGAGATAGTGCCGATCTGACTTCAAGTACCTACTTCGCTAAGAACCGTTATCAAGCGATTCCGAAGTCGTTCCGTCTCCTGGTCAAGCATATCCACAACTAATCAGAAGCATGCCCACTAACTGGTCAAGCATATGCCCACTAGAGGCGCGCCTTAGATTCATTGTAGGGCGGAATCACGCGTTACAGTAGGAATTACTATTGCCTTCCAATAGAATTCGGTACGAATGCTAGTTCAGGGCGTCAACCTCTGTTTTCCCACTAACGACCGGTCTTCTTCTTCTCGTAGTATCTCAACGGGGGGTAAAGGATCAGGGTGATTGCGCCTGACATGAACACGCCAACGTCTGCCAGAAGTCACTACATGTTCAAGGCTCGGGGGTGACTGATCTTACCTCCACCATAGGGACCGAACTTCTTGGCAATTGGGCCAACATACCAGACTGGAGTATGTACGTCAGAAAGTTCCAATATACCAAGTGGTAGAAATAACCCACCTTGAGCCATACCCGGTACGCCGCCGGTCAGGTACGAAGTAATAAGGGTGAAGGTAGCAGCAACACCCCATGGGAGCTTGTGCACGTTGTCCCAGCCCTCCAGATTATAGCCTTCGTGTCTTCTGAACCATTGGTCCTCAATGAGAAGAATGAGAGTGAATGAAATGGTCCAGTAACCCAAGAGGGACACGAAGTCGCTGACTATGTTCGCAAGATGATCTTTGCCGACAATGGAGAGGATGGCAACGACCAAGGCCACGATGAAAGACCATACGAATCGAGGCACAGCGTGGAACGTGTGGCCGAGCAGTTGCAGCGACAGACCGGATGAGTAGTTGACCACGATGTTGTTTCCGATTACGGTGAAGGTGCAGAGGACAAGGCAAAATTTGCTGAAACTGAGAGGATGGTAGATCTCACGTAAGAGACCCCCCATACCGTGATTGGTGTAGGCGTCGGCCCATGGTGGATAAGCTTCACTCCCAGATGCCGCCGTTCCAATGCAGGCTCCGATAATTGTTACAAAGGAAGTGGTAGAGAGGATCCCGGCGAGCGTCAGGCCATACACCTTCCAGGACTTAGTGGTGGCAGGGTAGTTGCAGTAATAGTCAGATGCAACGCTACACCAACCAGACCCCGCGGCGAAGTTGAGCGTGAGGAAGCTCAGGATACCGCCAGCGAGGCTGAGACCGGAGTCAAAGGGTGGAGCATTGGGAGTAATATGAGGTGTGGCCTGTCCGACCAAGATGCAGATCAGGATAAAGTTCATGATCCATGAATATTTCTCGTACGTGTGGATGATGGCGAAGCCGAAGACCGAGACGAGGTAGGAGATGACGACTACAATCACACATCCCACAGCGATCGTCATGGTATAGTCGGAAACAGCCGAAAGGATCTGACCGCAGACCACGACATTGACGACGCCGAAACCCACGTTGATGACTACGTTGAGTACCGAGCAAAGTTTTGCGCCGTAGAAACCAAATGAGTATCGAGCGGTAGCGATTTGACGAAGGCCGGTCTTTGAATAGAACGGTCAGCGAAGTCACTCTCCAGCCCTGGAATAGGAACCCACCTTTGGACCAAGTGTGCCAGTGTAGGCAGTGCACATGGCACCAAGGAAATTGCCTCCGATAATACAGGCAATCGACTGATGAAGGTCGAGGCCGTAGGAAGGGCCGAGGATGCCGATGGGTAGGGTTCCAACGTGGCAGGTCATGGACCACCATATGAAGAAAATATTCAGGATATGGGGAGGTCGCTTCTCTTCTTCTGGGATGCGGTCGATTCCTTGGATTTCGATACCCAACTTCTCGTCGAGCCACATTTCAGCCTTGCTCATGTAGCGAAACGGTGCCCAGGCATTCTGAATATATCGGGCGCGCGCAACCTCGGCCTCTGGTGTCACAGAGCCCCGTTTGACCTCGGAGGAGCGTTGCTTCTCCTCAGAGATAATAGGATGCTTGCCGGGCTCAACATCCTTCTCGTAGCTAGTGTTGTCCGCCATGAGGTACTGGAAGTTTAGTCAGACGTCAATCAGCAAGATATTGGTCAAAAGCCTGCGCTTCGACATAGGGCGCATCCAGCCATTTATGCTGGCTCCGCTGCTTGGCGATTGAGTGATATCCATCATCAACTTGTAGGAATAGCCACTGACTGGAGCCACGGCGAGCCTTGTCAGACTGGTGCGACCCCTGCAGCGTTGGACAGCTTGGTTCGAAAGCGGAGGTCGAATTGCCATGTGGGTGCGGACCGTCTCGCTTATCGGCCCCAGATCCCTCATTAAAGGCCAGGTATTAATCTGATCCACCAACGAACAATCGCAGTTTCACGATTCGTTGCATTAGGATTTTCACCGGTCTCTATCTAATGCACGCTTGCAACCGGGCGGGTTGCCGCAGACAAGATGCCCACTGAACAGGGACGGGTGGCCGCCTAGGCATGCACAAAGTTGCCACTAAACCCCTCCGTTGTCCAGTGAGGGATGCGTTTTGAAATCGTTTGGAATGACTTGAAATGCATTCTATGTGAAAAATACGGCTTTTATTCTCAAAAAGCCCAATTCATGTGTGCTAGTGTGAAATGCCCGTACCCCGCGGAAGGGCAATCCTATCCATGAATCTCACAACAGGAATGTAGTCCGAGCCTGTGCCCATTTGAACTTGACACTCTTGCGGACTCTGCTACACTGTATCTACACAGAATCAGGTCTTCAACCTCGTCATTGTCAGTAGTTTCAAGCTCTTCTTCTTCGAATGAAGCTCATACTGATGTGCAATGTGGTATTCAGGCCGCCTGCCCATTCTCTTAACCAATTGATACTGAAGGTCAAAGGATGGGTAGTCGAATTAATTGCGCGACAAGCCGAGCGCCAAGACTTGGTCTTGGCATCCGGGATAATACGGTAATCCGCTCCGACATGAAATCTAGCCCAAATTCCCGTCACAATATTGAAAAATACGGCTTTATTTGTTATAGAATTCGGGAAATCCACATCCCTGTGTCCAGTCGCCATCCCACGCAGTTGTGGCTGCAGAATGCGAGGGGTCTGCTGACAAGAAAAAAACAGGGAGACACTGGGGAGATGTTCTTGGCATTTCTTGCATTCATCACCCAAAACTGAAGGATGCGAGCAGCGTGAAGGACCTGCGACATTTGCCCTCACCCTGTTGAGGCCATGGGGGCATCGTCGCCATTCTGGGCGACTGTGCACTATATGTGAGATCCTGGTACGCAAACAGGGTCGGCGGTCGGAGCAGTTGGCGCAGGAGTCAGGATCAGCCACCGCACCGTGCGTTCAGGCACACTAGCGGGGTTTGGCAGCAGGACCCAGAAATTTCCTGATCCATTCTTTTTTGCTAATTTGCTTTCCAATGAACCTATTGAACAGGGTGAATAGAAGAACTACTCCGTGAACCTGCTCACTGGCTCGGGGTCAACATAGAAAATCCTTTAGAAGGAAATGATCAGGCATGGCCTAGTCCACCCACCCCGCAGGATTTTTCCGCTTAGGCATGCCCGTATTGGAAGCCGTTAAGGCTGTGATAGGTACGCTATAAAATTTTGCATTGCTTGCATGATTTCGTGCATGTGACTGTAGTGCGTTGACACGTAGACATTTCGGAATTCATTTGTGGAAAATCAAGGGTCTCGAAGCTAGAAGCGCATTTACTATTCTCGACCTCGTTCTCTAACAACAAGTCGACAAACTCTCTTGAGCTATTTTTGCTCTACTTTCGGTACGTAGGTCTATTCAACCTATAAAAGGCTATGTTGAGTTGTCGCTTTAAGGCAGGATGTGTCCGGAGCTTCTGTCAATAATCATACATACTTGCGGGCATAAAGTCGAGGAGGCACTAACCAAGATGCCGTACCAAAATTGTGGCGGCTGCGGACAAGTGTAGAAGACAGATCTACCGAAGTGGGACATCTCATCGAATTGAGACTCGGCGGGTGGTCGGGAAGCATTCGTGCTTGTTAATCTGCGGAGTATGGATCGACGCGTCTCATCAGCGCGACAAGGACGAGAAGAATGAGCAGCAAAATCTGTTCGATAGCTCGATTATGACGACTTGCCACATCCGCATCTACCTACCAGACAATACCCAATGATAGAGCAGCTTCCACGCCATCCATTGCATTGCAGAAACCGAAGCCCAGACTAGCTTTCTGTCAGACTTAGGTCACATGTTTTAATCGCAGGCTCGTCCTGCGATTAGAATCTGGTGGTCTAGAAGATGCTGTCTCGCACTGAGCGAGCAAATACCAGTCTAAAAGTGCAGACTCTTCTCTCTCATCCGTTCTCCAAGCACAAAAACCCTTCCGGCGTTGTTTGCATCACGTCGCTTCCTCTGATTCTCCCTCGCTATATTTTGCATACAGTTCCTGCATACAATCCATCGCATCATCTCTATATCCTCCACGGAAAAGGACCCAGTTGTTGAGCCAATGGTATCTATGCCCTTGTCAGGTTGCTTATCGACAAAGCCGCTTGAAGGTCGCTTTAGAGGAAAAGAATGTGCGTTTGAACTTACACTTGATAGAGTTTCATGCGGTCCTCATATTCGCTCTGCGGGCTTGTCTTCGGTATCAGCCGATGGTACTCGCTGAAGAAACCGGCCGAAAAGCCGCCGAACATTCTCATTAGCCCTAGCTCGTATTCAGAATGCGCATAACAACAGCTCGCGTCGAATACAACATCCTCGATCCCCCCTTTGCCTCCAAGCCGGCCGCGGGCCTTGTTACCACTCCACAAGTCGCCGTGGACAAGGACCGGCGGGATGCCCTTTCTGCCTCCAAGATGGCCGTTACCCAGGAGCTTTGGCACGATCTCTGCGGCAGTTCTCTCGATCCACATCCTCAGCTCGTCGTCTGCGCCGTGAGCCTGTTCAATTAGCTTCGATATTGTGCGCAGTCGATTCTCCGCGTAGAATTTTGCCCACGAGCGTCGGAATGTATTGTCCTGCTTTGTTCTGCCGGCGTAAGTCGTGATGGGGAACCCGAACATCGCTTGATCGTGGCCCTCTGGCGTCGGCACAGGAGCAGTGTGCAACTTGGCAAGCTTTTGTGCAAAGGACAACCCACTACCCATTTCACTTGTTTGCTCATTCACATCGAGGAACTCGGTCAGGAGGAAGTGGTTCGAGGACTGGGACAATTTGCCGAAACCCAAACTCAGCGGGCAGAAGGAGGGTACGACTGCACGAAGCGCTTGCAACGATGCATGCTCACCTAGAATCATGTCAGCACTGTGATCTGGGCTCATCAGAGCCAGCGCCCACCCTTGAACATCTCCCCATTTGGTCCCAGCTTAACGAAGTAATATTTTCTCTCCTTACCCACGACCGCTGTGATCTTGAAAGTTTCAGAGGAACAGGAATCCCCGTGATCTTGCATCACTAATGACTTCGGATCTCTTCCGATAATTTCAGCGATCGCAGGATCGACATCCAAGCCAGTTCGCCGTTCGTCCATGCCATCCACCTTGGATTCGTTCTCATCGTCTGGGACGTGGCCGCCGCGGCTTTCGAGATAACGAGCGAGCTCGTAATAAGAGTTTTCTTTCGCAGCTTCGTAAGCTGTTTGTCCATCCTCAGTCTCCAGCAATACGTCAGCTCCAAAGTCAAGCAGTAGTTTGACGATTGCCCCGTGTCCATTGCCGGCGGCCTGGTGCAAAGCGGTCGAGCCCGACTTACTCTTGGCGTTTGGGTCTGCACCTGCTTCGAGAAGAACCTGGACAACCGAAGAATGGCCACGCCATGCTGCTTGTTGCAATGCCGTCTCTGCGTCAGTGCAGGCTTCGTTCACATTGGCTCCGCGTCGAAGCAGGGTTTGCACAGCCGTAGTGTGGCCGTTCCATGCTGCATGATATAGCGGTGTGTTTCCCTCAAAGTTCTTAGCATCTGTCTCGGCCTTGTTTTGTATCAGGAGGTTGATAACTCTGGCGTGGCCGTTCCAAGCAGCATGATGTAGTGCTGTCCAGCCTTCTCTGTCCCGAGCGTCGATATTCTTAGAGTAACGCAAGAGTATGGACACGACATCCTCATGGCCGTTCCACGACGCAGTCTGGAGGAGCGTCATGCCCTCTCTGTCGGGTACCTCAGCGTTGGCATTGTTCTCAATGAGGATTTTGATGACGGCAACTTGGCCACCGCTGACTGCTCTATATAGCGCAGTCCAAGTGCCACCGTCTTTGGCTTCGACAAGCGCACCATTCTGTAGCAGGCAGCGAACAACTTCGGTATAGCCTTGATCAGCAGCTCGATGCAAGGGTGTCCAGCCTAGGCGATCTGTGACACTGAGGCTGGCGCCGCTCTCCGCAAGCAGTTGCACGACAGTTTTGTGGCCATTTGCAGCAGCGAGGAACAAGGCTGATACATTGTCGCAATTTTTAGCAGCTATGTTGGCTCCTCGGGCAAGGAGCTCTTTAACAGCATTCTCACTTCCCCTCCTGGCAGCCCAAATGAGCGGAGTATTTCCCAGGGAATCCACTATGTCGATCGGTGTGCCGTGTTCAGCGGATAACAACGCCGAAATGAGCCAAGGTATGTCTGCATAGGCAGCTAGATGCAAGCCCGTGAAATCAGAAGGCCGCTCCTCCCATTGAGCGTGCCTCTTCTCCCAAAAGGCGTTAAACCAGTCTACTCGGAGCCTTGAGTGTGGCTGAAAGAAAGGGTGATCGGCATGCACTTTATCCGAGATGGATTCTGGCGCGGATTTGACGTGATCCAACCAGAAAAGAACGGGATACTCCAGCCGGTTGTAAGCCATTGATGGCTTCCTCACCATATGGGAGGAATCGCCAGGATTATCGGCCTCGGAGGAGCAAACGTGGTGAAAGCAATGTACAGCCACCGTTTCATGGTCTAGACTGAGACTGGTCGATAGAATACCTTTGGTGGTGAGAATGTAGTCTCTCGCCGAGATATGGACAAAGTAGACAACGCCTTTGCGGACATCTACCATCGAACCGCACAAGGTATCAACATGGTCTTCCAGCATAGCAGTTTCATGTTGGTATTCTTCTGGCAGGTCTGTCACAACAGCGAGCTCTTCTAGGGTGTATGGCCGCTGGGCTACCACCATGGCGCGAAGGATTGCTTTGGCCTGATCTCGCGACTCCTCATCCTCGTAACTAAGAATTTGATCCATGATCCTGTCATAGAGCGGCGTAAGGCCGGAAGGTAATTTCAGGAGGACGGATTTAGTTTGCAGGAGCCGCACAGTTGGTTTAGCAAGCTCGCGACAGGCCAAAGCCACCCACAGGAAAGTGCCTTGTGCTTTCTCGAGGAGCTGTTCTTTCACAAACACTGTAAGTTTATCGTCGTATCGTTTTTGTCGTTGCAAGTGCTGAACCTTCATATCCACATAAGTATGGACTGCATTATCAACGTCAACGGAATTTTGTTCTAGGCTGATTTCCAGAGAAGCAAACAGTCGTTGCCTAATGGCAACCTCATTCCGGCTCGTTAGAAGGATCTTCACATTGCAGCTTGGATACTTCGGAGGGAGTTCGATACTATTTGGTGAGGATTCCACCACGTTCGTATACGGCTCGAGGAGCGCCAACAAGTCGTCGGCAGACGTCGGGTCACACTCGTCAAGTGCATCGATGATGATGTAGAGGCTCCCTATAGTAGGATGGGAAGCAATATTTTGGAAGATTCGCCACAGAGTCTGTAATGTGTTGGGAGAGTTGAGCAGGTGTGCTTTTTGCTTCTCATATTCTGTCCGGAAGTAGAAGCAAAGCTCTGGCCTCTGTGTTAACACTTGATAGATGATACCTCGGAGTATCGAGGTGGCATCCTTGCGTCTGTCATCTTTGTTGTCACAGAAGAAGTATGTCAAAAGCTCCTGACCATTGCAACTTTCGAGACGAATCTTTTTTTCAAGTTCTTGGACCAGGGATATCGCAAGCATTGTCTTTCCCTTACCTGGATCGCCATGCAGCCACAGTAATGAGGGATCATCAGCATACAGCCATCTCTGGAACGAGGCGTCACGAAGTATCCACGATGCTGAATGCTCCATGACATGGTCTCGTTTAGTCTCAATCGTCTTCATGTCGTCGAATGGATTAGTGATGAACAATGCTTGGAGACAAGATCGATCTTGCTCATTCTGGACTTCTGTAACGGTGGTCAGCACATCTCCATCAACACAGCGCGAGGCTCATACCTGAGGACGCCGGAACCCAAGATGCAGCTAGCTTATCATTAGAACATATTTGGCATAGTGTAAACATGCTACTTACCTCTTTGCTTCACACTTATGCGATCCGTCGCAGATTGAGCAACCCGGAGTATCTCGTCACAGACATAGCGGTAATTACTATCCTGGTTACCACCAAATCGGTTCAACTGAAAATGATCGGAAGCCAGTCCAAGCTTCGGATAGCCGTCGATAGAAGCGGAGTATTCGTCAACAATGAGATCCTGAAACAGGCATCTCGTCAGTACTCTGTCCAGACGGTGCTGTTCCAGAGGTTACCTTATAAGCAGGCCAGATGTGAGTGCCCTTTGGTTTGAACAGCTTTGCAGCATCGGATTTATGCTGCTCGAAGAAGCAGAACAGTGATATCGATGAAGCGTTTGCTAAGCGAGTGAAATCGTGGACCATATCGTTCAGTGCATCGGAGTCCTTCTCAACACTCTTGAGAATTTGACTTTTCTCGCCAATACCCACAATGGATGCAATAGTCGCAATCATCGACGCCTTAGACTGAGAATTGGATCCCCGATGAGGAGTGCCTAGAAATACAACGCCAGCTGTAGACCAAGCAACGTCTGGATAATCGTCTTCGTGTAGTTTCGCACTTAGTAATGCCTGTGCAGAATCGAGCTATTAGCAGGAGAACTCTCGGGCATGTCGGACTTGACATTAACTAGGGGTTTCCTACTTTCTCGATAACCAGACCGCCAAAGCAATGTCCAATGAATATGAGAGGCCGTTGCGAGCATGTCTAAAGGATGTCAGCGGAAATACGTTTGACCACCACGTCATGTAGAGATTCTGTGAACCTTCCTGCAGCCCATCAAACTGCGTAAGAGCTGATCCGCAACGAGCGGAAGTCGCTGCTGAATTGCTTCTCGACCAAGCCACTGCGACTCATAACCAAATCTCATAATTCTTGCCTGTGGAACTGCTTGTGGGAGCATCTTCTCGTCTCGTAACCAGTTTACACCATTGCAAATCCATGTCCTATCAGGATCGGCTCCAATGCCGTGGACCGCGACAATGCTGAGTAACGTCAGTACTTGAGCCCCGACATTCAATTATCGATATGGCTTCGACGTACTCTATCAGAGGTCCTAGAGGAAATTTTGATAGGTCGCCTTCGTGCAGGACCGCAAGTCCGAGTCTCCCATCTAACGATTTGGCGTGCATCTTCAGAATATCCTTTGAGTATTAATCGGAAGTCACTGGCTGCAGAGTCGTCCTTTCACTGCCATCTTTGCTGCTTTGTGCCTCAGCTGCCAGGGTAGGTATTCAATGCATCTCTTTGAATTTGTAGGGGCAGTGTGTCGCTTCCTCATATCCTTGGATGCCGACATCCCGCGATGGTCGGAAGGGGCCATCGCGACAATTGCTGCGACCGTCTCATGGCGCCTAGGTGAAACTTCCTAGGTTGCAGCCATTCAGGGAGCAAGTTGCCTCCACGCTCGTTTAGGGGTGCCGGGAAGAGGATGCTAGTGCCCGAAGCCAGGGTGTGACCCACTGTCCGTCGCTTTCCAAAGCGACAAAACCGTGGGGCCCAGACTGGTCATCAATCATTTTCATCCTTAGGTACCAAGTTAGCGAGACAACAGTTTGAGATTGAGGATGGTACCATGTTTCGACGCAATTATGCCGCTTGTTTTTCAAAAGGGACATTGATGATATTTGCGGAGTAGTATTTGTGAATTAGCGCTGTTGGAGCCGAGAAACGGTCGTGTTTCAAAACAATTGACGGACAAGTCCCAACGATAGGCCTTTGGCTCTTTCAAGGGGAATTATGCAGAAATGGGCACCGACCTTCCCAAGCAGATCGTCATTATAGGTGCGGGATCCAGTCACATTATGACCAGCTCAGGCTGCTAAACAGAAAACGCAGGAGGCGGCATCATTGGCTGTTCTTGCGCCTACTTCTTGACTCGTCATCCCGCATACGACCGTTCCAAGAACTCCATCACGATTCTGGAGGCTACAAAGGTGGCCGGCGGCTCCTCCGGCAAAGCTGGCGGCCTTTTACAGATAGAAGCAGAGCCCACGTGTCTAGCTCCACTGAGCTTCAAGCTTCATTCGGATCTTGCTGAAAAGCATCATGGAAGGGAGATCTGGGGTTACAGGAACGTTGAGGTAGGAGAGTGTGACTTTGTCGGCCGGGACATTACTACGAGATCTACTCCCGATACCAGGGATGTTCAAGGAAATGAAAAGGTCTATCCCGAGGCATTGAACTGGGTTCTCTCGTCGGGCATCCAAACTTACAAACAAGTTGGCACACCAGCAAACTCAGCACAGGTACATCCATACCTGTTCACCACTTCTATTGCTAGACTCGCGGAGGAGGCTGGCGTCAAGATCGTCCAAGGGACAGCCATAAGCATAAACCACGGTCATGGGACTGCGCAAGTTGAGTCGTTGTCCTACAGGCCGCGCGACAAGCCTGAATGCTGCCTTCTCCCAGCAACACATGTTGTCGTGGCTGCCGGCCCATGGACTTCTGCAATACTCCCCTTGGCTTCAATCGGTGGTGCGAAGAGTCACAGTATAGTCATTCGTCCTTCAAGGCCCATCTCTAACAATTGTCTTTGGGCCAACATAAAGGAGCAAGTTGCCTCTGGCCTGAACGCCGGGATCAATCTAGAGCTTTATTCTCGTCCGGATGGTACGCTCTATTCTTGCGAGTGGGCCGATCCTTACGCACCACTGCCCACTACAAGCGACGAGGTGGATGTCGATGTGAATAGATGCCAAGAGATGCAGGATGCGTTGGCGAGCATCTCAGATGAATTACGTGATGGAGAACTCTGTAAAAGGCAAGTATGCTATCAACCAATTATCTTGAAAGAAGGCCGTCGCGCAAAGAATGCTGGGCCACTGCTCGGTCCAACCGGCATCGAAGGCGTTCTTCTCGCAAGTGGGCATGACTCTTGGGGGGTCCAAAATGCGCCAGCAACAGGACTGCTAGTCAGTGAAATGATCTTCGAAGGATGCGCCAAAAGCGCAGACGTGAGTAGCTTGGACCCTAGGATCATATTAGAACGGTCGAAGTTGTTTTGAACTTGCCGCATGATCAAGTTCGTCATCCTGCACTGAACGAAGATATGATTGAGATATAAATGCAGAAGTAATCTTATGAGGATTGGTTTTGCTTCCGGAAATGCCTAATTGCATGTCTCAGGCAAAACCGAGTCTAATGCAGGCCTAAGAGGTTAGCCGCATGTATGGTGCTGCACTCCAGAGATATTCCCATGGTGACCAAATAGGCCCCAACGTCCAGAAGGTGCAGTAGCACATCGACGATTACACCCTCATGGAATTTCCACACTGTAGGAAGGTAATGAACTTTTCGAGGCAGATGCGAGCTTGAAACTCGAGTGTACATAATGGGCAAGAAAGTTGAGGCTATTTGCGGCTCATGTCCCAGTTCTTTGTACTTGCGCTAGCGCACAGTGCATCTGCGGGCGGGGGGGGATGTTACAGCGGAGCCGCGCGCGAGCCTGCCTTAGCCTATAATTTGCTGAGGGAGCTAATAAGTGCACCCTAGCCAGGGGCGTTCGCAGGTAATCTTGCAACACGTTCACTGCTGGCGCGGGTAGGTGGCGCAAGTAAGTACGTGGTATGGCAACTTCCTGTCTCAGATTCACGTGGCTGCAAGCACAGTGCTTTTGCCTGACCCCTTCTTAAATTACTGGTCTGTGAGTTCAAGTTAGCATCAGAACTTTGGTCGCTGCCGTACTGACTTGGTAATATGACTCTATCGCCAGAGGCCAAGTCATCTGCAACATTGATACGATATAGCGCGTTAAGTTGAATCGACGTAACTCCAACCTTCGTTCGTGGTATGGGTGTCATCCCGTTTACAAGCGGCCAAGAACTCTACAAGAATCTTCACATCTCCTCAAGCGGCACCCTCGATAAACACAAGAATGGCACCCAGTCGACCTATACGGCCAACTCCCAGACAACGACGCTGCCAGGACACCCGAACATTGACCTAAGGGATCCGAATCTCAGCTCGTTCCTTCAGCGCGAGCTAGTCACTCCCCGACTTGACGCCATTGGAGCGCGGTTGTGGCTCATCGCGAAACAAGACAGTTCGCACATCTCCTCACTCACGCACCAGCATGTCCGAGGACGCAGAATAGTCATTACCGAAAATCCAGAGCTGCACCTTGTCTGGATCTACGATCAGATATTCCTCAAGCCTCTGCCCAAGTACCTGCTATCGCACGCATTCTGGGAATTCTACTTCACGAGCCAAAAATCGCCAATTCGCAGTGATGCTGAGAGAGTAAAGATTCTGAAGGCTGCGCGCGGCTTTTTACGAACATACGCATACCTAATCCAGCACAAATCTGATTTTCTGATAGCAATGGACGAGAAGCACAGGCTCTTGCCTAAAAAAATCCGCTATTCCGACTTCATTCGTCTCATCACAGTATGTCAACAATACATCACTGACGAAGACGTGTCTCCGCGCTATGCGTTCGGTGAGCTGCGGCTTTCTCGCCTGAACTTTTGGTCCAAAATCTTCCTTCGCCAATTCTCATTCCAGAAGATCCATGCCCAGTACGGTGCCCAATTCGCCCAATATTATGGGCCTATACTCTTCATTTTTGCCGTCCTGAGTGTTGTGCTCAGCGCTATGCAGGTCGCAATGGCTGCTCTATCCGAGACACCGGAGAGTAGTTCCACGAGGTACCTTGTGTCGGCGTCGTGGGGGTTTTCCATTTTCTCCCTCGTAGTTGCGGCACTGCTGACGTCTTTTGTGTTTGCTGTCTTCTTGTTCCTTGCGAGCCGCGAGACCCTATATGCATTGAAAGACCTAGTGCGAAAGAGGCGATTTCCACCTTAAATTGTTAGCATGTGTCTAAAATCAAAATACTAGTATGTCATTTTGTCGAAGGCCCTCTTCCCTATTGACTCAGTTAATCTACATTTTTCTGACTACTAATTTTGACCAGCGAGTCCGTACGGTGACTTTCAAAATTCTCCATGCTCACTTCTATACTGATTTATGAAGCACCACTTGATAAAGAGGCCAGCTTTGCTGCGTCAGAGACCTCAACACTACATCGATTGCTCCTTCCTTTCGCGATCCGGCGGGCAACAGAATCAATAGACACTGGTCATGGAAGATCTCAATGCCTGCCTCTACATCCCCTAGCAATTCTCCGGTTTACTCGCCTTTGCACACCACATTCTCCTAAATCCAACAATTCAAGTGGTACACACTGCCCCGATCTATCATACCCCTGTGCGACAGGCGAGTTTGTCGCCCGAAGCTCATGCTGCCGAATCTTCGCATATCTCTCCCATCTGAGGGATTGGGAAGCGTAGCTGAACCTCAGACAGAAAGTGCACCTATGTCTTGAATAGTACTGAGACCATTGTCCAGCAGCGGAGGTGCAACGCACCCCGGAGGGCAGGCGGCGCTACTGTAGCGGGGCAGTGCAGCTGCACTTCCGTTATTACAAGTAGAGCATTCCTAGATCTCTGGCCTAGGAGGAGATGAGCCTCATATACGATCTCTCTGATCTTCTGCATTATCAGTCTTCGAAGCCCAAAGACCAGACTGAGACTGGTTATTCTTGATGCCCAATCTGATCCAAATTACGAAATGGTAATATCCGATGCAGGCGGTTGTGGCTGCAACGATCGGAGGTGTCAGGGGACTGTACACTGTCCGTCACCTCTGATTGCAAGCGTCAACTTTCTAAACGCCACATACTAGCTGATTCAGGTATTGATCGGACAAGTCAATGACCGAAGGCTGTTGAGCGATTCGCTGTATTAAGATTTCGCCGGTTCCTACCTAATGCCTACTTGCAATCAGACGTTGGTAGACGGTGCACTATTCAGGCCCGGCGGCCTCACCGGGTCTCAGATCCTGACAGCTTACGAGTTATGTCATTTTCGTACTAGGTAGCGCTCGGATAGGGAGCAGCTAAAAGCAGGCCCTTTTGGGAGGCGACAAGGGAGGCCCGGAAATGCCCTCTTGGCAGGGGCATATGCTGCCTTGCTTCGGGCTTACTCACCCTAAGCTCATGGTTAAAAGCGGCAGCTGCTTAGGTCGTTGACCGTAACTGGAGCAGGGAGGAAAATCTTATTTGCCTACTATAGAAAGTATTGTCAATACACAACCCCTGCCGGAGTCCTTGATTCAGTCTCCGCTAAGAGCCATTGCACAATAAAAACGATAATGTACAGATGTATTGAAGGACCGCATAGCGCCCATCCATTGGAATTTAAACTCTCAACTGGCCAGGCCGTCATGCAAACTCCCCAGTCTCCTTCTCGCACCATTGATACAGCTTCTCACTGTTCCCACCCGCTTTACACTCCGCCGCGATATCACTTCTGACGGACCCACGCCGCCCCCACGGCCAAAGGTAAACGCCCTGATCTTTCTCGATGGTGAGTTCAGGCGATAGCCCTGCGTAGAGCTCTGTGTACGCGCCGTGGATGGGGGTGTGGAGCAGGGTTCTTCCGATGTTCAGAGCGAATTTTCCGTAAGACTCCTCCGCATGTCGTTGGAGGTCTGTTTCTAGATTGCCTGGGTTGAAGGACTGGAAATAGAGTTAACTCGGTTCTGACAGCTTTCAGGTTTTGAAGATCTGGAGATTACTGGAGGAGTTGGGAGTACTCAGACAGCCTCAATAGAGCGCCTCTGGCGGAAGACTCACATTATGCAGCACCCCATCAGCATTACCAAACCTCTTCCCAAACTCATAGCCCAAAAAATAATTCGCAACTTTGCTGACGCCATATTCGTGGTTACCACCCCCTTTACCTTTGACAATCGGCGAGCCATCTTCCGCAAACGTGATTCCTCCCTTCGACGTGTACAAGTCAGTCGCCAAACTACTAGCCCAGCAGACTCGCACAGCGCCTTTCGGACAGCTCGCGGCGGTCTTCAATAATACCGGTAGTAGTAGCTTCGTAAACAGGTACGGTCCTAGAATGTTGGTTACATACTGCAGCTCGTGGCCTTGGGCGCCCTTGCTGCCTGGGCCGGGGATCATAACGCCGGCATTGTTCCACAGGACGTCGAGGCGATCTTCTTTGCTCAGGAACTCTTCGGCGGAGGCTTTGATGGTGGAGAGGTCTGAGAGGTCAAGTTTGAGGAAATGGAGGGCGCCCTTCGAGGTGGGGTGGGAGGATCGGATGGATTGGATGGCGGATGTCGCTTTGGATTCGGTGCGCGCTGCAACGTAGACGGTGGCATCAGCTTCGTAGAGAATCGAGGCAACGAGTTTTCCAAGGCCCGTGTTTGCGCCGGTAACAATGAAGACCTGCCGTTGAGGCTGTCAGTTCTGCGGGGATCAGATTGGTAGATGGCATAGTCGGTTGTAGCAAGCGCGTGTAGGAAAGCTAAACCCAGGTCAGATGTCCAATACGTACCTTTCCAGCTTGATTAGGTAAGTTCTTCTCTGTGAACGTTGGTGCAGGGAGGAAGAAGGACTGCTTGAAAAGGCTAGCAGCGATCCCCATTTTGCTGAGATCAGCGGACGGAATATCAAAGATTGGGTGGTCAGTAAATGGAATGAGGATGAAACAAGGAAGACTTGGGTGTTATATAGGAAAATGGGAGGTACGAGTACGCTGGCGGTCACTCAAGTAATCCATGATAAAGCGGATAGCTTCTAGACCCAATACACCGACGGCGCAACTTTTGCTTCCTGATTCCAAAGGTGTGTGTAGACGCACAGCTGCCCTTGCCAGCCATATGCCCCTTTTCGGTAGCATTTCATCGAATGGAGATGGCTGACCTGTGAGAGATTTGGAAACAATTGGAAGAAGAGAGGAAAAGCTTGACTGGCGGCTAATTGAGAACTAATGCAGGCTGCTTAGGCCTTTATTTAATTCCGCCGATTCTCCGTTCGCACCAAGCTGGCCGAACATTCCGGCGTCCAATTCAATCCAATCTTAGCCCATGTGAGCCTCAACTTCCTCGCCATGGCGATTTCTGAGCCGCTGCATCGTTGATGGTGGGCATTCATTAACAAATGTCGCCAACATCTTCGACAGAAATCTGATGCTGGGCAAACAGAAGGCTAGGTTACCGGAAATTTAAGTTGGTGCCGGCGACGGTTGGTTATGACACGAGTAGAGCAGGCATGAGAACCGCGTTTTTCATATTTGAGAACAGCACGAGATGCGTTTCGCTTCTGAAGCATGCTCATACTATGCTCATCTGTGTGTCCAGAAGTGCAGCAGTCCACTCCGCTATCCTACTCACGCCCTCGCTACGTAAAGCACAGACAGGTAGAGCCGCAAGTCTGTTCTTCCATCCATTCGCTCGCCCACTTGGATGCGGGATATCTCCCACTTCCACGGTTTGTAAATAAGCTCGTAGATTTGCAAACTCCTCTTGTGTTCCTTCCTTGTCCGCCTTGGTAGCAACCACAAACCACGGCTTCGACGAGATTGGAGGAAGCTTCAAAGGCTCCAGTGTCCGTGATGGCTCCGGATGAATGATCATTCCCTCCCCGTCCTCGTCAAATGGGTTGGGAGCACGTGAGGAACTGCCTCCGCCAAAACCAGTCCAGTCGACTATTCGCTGTTCCGTCTCTTCATTAAGCTCTCTGTTCCGTATATTTTCGTATTCTCCCACCTCTTTCCAAAGATTCTGTAATGCCAATACCGCATCGCCGGCGCTCAAGTCAACCACAAATGCCAAAATTCGAGCCCGCTCAATATGCCTCAAGAAACCCAAACCAAGACCTTTGTCCAAATGTGCATCTTCAATGAGACCAGGAATGTCGGCAACCGTAAAATTGACTCGTGGTGTCCCGCCTGGAACGCCAGACCGGACAACAGGTCTCCCCTCGCTGTTGTCTAGCACCACGGTGCCAATGACAGGCGACAATGTTGTGAAAGCCCAATCACCCACTCGTGTGCGGCTATTGCTAATGGATCGAAGGAGTGTACTTTTGCCTGCATTTGGTAGTCCCACAAGTCCTACATCAGCCAGCAGCTTCAATTCTAGCTCCAGCTTAATCCTGACCCCAAGCTCTCCCTTGGAAGCATACTTTGGTTTGGGCGTCGACGAAGACTGGAAATGTGGATTGCCCAGGCCGCCCATTGCACCAGCGGCGAGCAAGATAGGCTTCTCCATGTGCTCCGACAAGTCTAGAGAAATAGGCGCCTTTAGCTCCATCGCCGCCAGATTCGACCTTCTTGGTTTTGGCGGTTTGGGCAATTCCATGCCGACGGATTCAGACGACGACGCACCAGGATATAATATCCAGCGATCTCTCCTGAATGCGCTTTTTGTCCCCTCTTGGCTCTCGAGGTCCATCTCGCCACCAAGCAGCCTCAATCTTTCCTCCTCTTCTGCAACTGGGTCGCTCCTCCATATTTCTCTGACCACTGTGCCCACCGGGACCTGGATTAATACATCCGCGCCTTTGCTGCCTCCCTGGCTTTTGCCCTGCCCACCGATGCCACGCCCTGCTTTGATAATGCCTCGACGTGCAAGTTTGTGTAGACTAGTATGGCCTGCTACAGCCTGAATCCAGACATTGCCTCCACTCCCGCCGTCACCACCGTTCGGTGGCCCGTCTGAGATGTGGATGTCGCGAAAGAAGGCAACGCAGCCATTCCCACCCGAGCCGGCGTGTACCTGCAATTCGCATTTGTCGACAAAGATGCTTCGCGAGTAGTCCGAGGGAGCTGGGTCGACGCGACGTAAATTGGAGGTGGGAAACGCAGGCTTTTCCGTATTAGAGAATGCTAGCGTAGCCTGAGTTCGGATGTGATGGGACACGACGGGATGGGACACGCCCTTCTTTGTGTGATTGCTAAGGAGTCGTCGGAAAAATGTCCTAGTAGATCTTTTCGATATCTGAGCCAGACACGGGTAAAGGAACGGTAGCAAGGTGTTTTGAGGTCGAGCCATCTTAAAATCAGCGGGCCATTGCTTTCAAAGAGTGCTTGAAGGCAAGCAGAATGCAGCAATTCAATTTCGTACAGCAATTCTATGAATGTAGCTGAGAACACTGTCAGTATTTCACGCAGTCGAGAAGCTGGGAGAGAAATATTCCTGAGGGTCCCGCCTTGCATTTTCGATTGCCAAGGAACTTGACCTATCTGAGCAATCTGGGACGAACGCCAAGTTTACACACGCAGGCAATAACCGGGTCTTTTTGGACATGTTTCACCATCAATGCTGGATGGTGATCGAATTTTGCATCACAATAATCGCAATGAATAGAGCTTTCTGTTAATCTAGGTGTCAATTGCCAGAAAGCATTATCGGTTATGTAATGAAATTTCTTTGAAGCCGCCTAGAAGCTACTTCCGGTTAAGAAGTTTAGGCACTCTCCGGGGGGGTTTGTGTAAACTTGGTGTCCGTGTAAGATTGCTGTCATTGACGTTATCAATTCCCCGAGCTTATGTAACTCATTCAAGAACAAACACTAAGCGTACAATCACCAGAACTCTGGTGTATCGCAAATGAGCCGGGACTAAGCCGGTAGGTATCTCGACAAAAGGCCTCCCAACAATACGTTCCCGAAAATATGACTGCGCCTTCGTAAATTACATCCATAAAATGCATTGCAATCTGTTCGAGCCAGCTTGCGCTGGACGGTACTTGATGTGCAAATGCTGTAAGATAAGTGAATGCCGCAAAGAACGAGGACTCCAAAGACACAGACAGTGTCGGGTATTGTGAATTCAGTATTTTTCTTGGGCGCCGATAAGTACGCCGATGTTCCCTTGATTCCATGCTCCTTTATGCTTTGAAGATAGAAAGGTCGAGATCTTCCATTGAATCAAGGCTGCTCCTACGGGGAGCGGCCTCCTCATTTGCGTCGACAGTTGTGGAGTGCAGTAGAGGTTCGCAGGTAGCCTGCTCCTCTTCGTTGCAGGGACGATCCATGCGTCCCTCAACCTCTTCCATCCAAAAGCTCTCGATAGCTCCGATGGCACATACAACGCCACCAATCCACCATGCCGGCCCGCTGAATCCGAACTTCAGGCCAGCTGAATGAATCGCGCCGGTCACAGTGGGTCCAAAGGCGCGTGCCAAGCAAGCTGCTGACGCAGCCACTCCGTTGATAGTGCCCAGCACCTTTTTGGACGGAGCAGCATTGGTAAGGAGTATAGCGTTGGAAGGAAATGCGATAACGTGAAAGGTGATTTTGGTAAGCAAGCAGAAATATATCCCGGTAGTTTGAAGTTTTTGAGGGAGAAGAACGAGATAAGGCACCACGAGGTAGAGTAGGGGCCAGATGACCAGTACTGTTCGGAAAGTGGCTAGCGTTCCCATGCGTTTGATGAGGAAGGGGAAGAACCAAAGCTGTGCTATCATCGAATAGACACCTTGGACTGCTATCATGAAGCCGATTGTCTTGGTGGAAAGTGCAAAACCACCCGAGAACTTGAAGGGTAGAATGGGCGTCGTGTCCATGATGGGTTCGCTCAAGAATGTCGGCATCAGGCTGTCGAACGAGACGGAGTGGCTAGGACTTGTCAGTGATGTACAGAAGTAGGGCTTATGGAAACCTACTATGCCAAAATGCCGTAGCCGATAATCACCATGACTACTTGTTTGTTGAAAGTCTTTGGCGAAGATTTTCCTGTTCTTGTTGGATATGCAACTTCGACGTCATCCTCCTTCGATGCAGGGCTAACGATAGTGGCCGTAGGTAACCGCGGAGACCCTTCTACGCTCCGATATCCAGGCGGTGCATCATTTTCGATAAGGTTGGCAAA
>Ga0335072_10000538_pt1 | contig 72247 bp, 66 predicted proteins | sample Lox_Sample_21_FD_206725 | JGI IMG/M metagenome (GOLD analysis project Ga0335072, IMG submission 206725) | Soil microbial communities from Loxahatchee National Wildlife Refuge, Florida, United States - Lox_Sample_2.1 | ecosystem: Environmental > Terrestrial > Soil > Wetlands | place: USA...
GAGCGCGACGGCTCGATGCGCGGCTGTGTCCCCGACGACGCGCTGCGGCGGCTGTCGGCGCTGCGCGCCGCCTTCGACCCCGGGCAGATGCTCGTGGCGCCGCATCTGCCCCCCGCGCCCGGGGAGCCGAGCTGAGGCGCGGGCGCGGAAGGACGGCGCTAGCCTTGCGATCCATGCCGGGCCACGACGCCAAGCGCCAAGCCTTCCGCGCCCTGCACGACGGCGGTTGCTTTGCGATCCCCAACCCGTGGGACCGGGGCAGCGCCGTCGCCTTGGCGCAGCTCGGCTTCCCGGCGCTCGCGACGACCAGCGCCGGCTTCGGGTTCTCGCGCGCGCTGCCCGACACGCCCGACGCGCTCGGCCTCGACGCGGTGCTGGAGCACGTCGCGGAGATCGTCGCCGCCGTCGAGCTGCCGGTGAACGCCGACTTCCAGGCCGGTTATGCCGCCAGCGCCGATGGCGTCGCCGAGAACGTGCGCCGCTGCGCCGAGACCGGGGTTGCGGGCCTGTCGATCGAGGACGCCACCGTCGCCGGCGGGACCAGCGCGCTGTTCGAGGCGGCTGAGGCAGTCGAGCGGATCGCCGCCGCCCGCGAGGCGATCGACGCCGACGGGAGCGGCGTGCTGCTGACGGCGCGCGCGGAGTGCTTTCTCACCGGCCACCCCGAGCCGCTGGAGGAGTCGATCCGTCGCCTGAGCGCCTACGGCGAGGCCGGGGCCGACGTGCTGTTCGCCCCCGGCGTACGCGAGCGGGACGACATCGCCGCGATCGTGCAGGCCGTCGCCCCGAAGCCGGTGAACGTCCTGATCAGCGCCGACAGCGGCCTGCGGATGGGCGACCTCACCGAGCTGGGCGTGCGCCGCGTGAGCGTCGGCTCCGCCCTCTCGCGCGTGGCGTGGGGAGCGTTTCTGCGCGCGGCGCGGACGCTTGCCGATGACGGGAGCTTCGCCGGGCTCGACGGCGCAGCGGACTTCGCCGAGCTGAAGGCGATGTTCGCCGCTCCGTGAGCGGGCTCACCGTCTACGAAAAGCCGACTTGCAGCACCTGCCGCAAGCTGCGCGCCCTGCTCGACGAGCGGGGTCTCGAGTACGAGTCGATCGACTACCACGTGACCGGGGTCGCCGAAGACGAGCTGCGCGAGCTGCTGCGCAAGGCGGGGTGCGGCCCGCGCGAGGTGCTGCGGATGCGCGAGCCGCTGGTCGCGGAGCTCGGACTGGACGACCCCGGCGTGCCGGACGACGAGCTGATCGCACAGATGAGCGCGCATCCGGCGCTGATTCAGCGGCCGATCGTCGTACGCGGGGAGCGGGCGCTGCTGGCGCGGCCGGTGGAGCGGGCGCTCGAGCTGCTCTAGCCTCGCTCCTTGGCCTAACTTTCCACTAGACCGAATCGAACCTACCATCGGGACCGATCTGCTGTAGGATCGCCGCCGTGAGGACTGGGGGGTCCGCAGATGGGGCGACCGGTGGCCGAACGAAAGGTAAGGCGGAGCGCCTGCCGCGGGCGGTCTCTTTTCGCCATGCCGTATCGGTCTGCTTTGCACTGGTAGCGCTGTTCTTGGTGGCGGCACCGCCGGTCCAAGCGGCGACGCCTGCGGCTACGAGCGCTCGGGGCGGGACAAGTGCTCCGGGAACAAGCGCCCCGGGCGCGGCAAGTGCTCGGGGCGTGGCAAGTGCTCGGGGCGTGGCAAGTGCTCGGGGCGTGGCAAGTGCTCGGGGCGCAACCAGCGCTCGGGGCGGGACCTCCCTCATGGACCCTCCGGCGGCGGCCTTCGAGAAGAGGTCGACGACGGGTACGGCCTCGCGCGCGCACCGCTCGCACCGGCGAAGGCCTCGCACGGTCGTGCACGTGCGCAAGTGGAAGCTCAGGGGACATGGCATAACCGTGAGCCGGAGCAACGCCCGTCTGGTCTCTGTCGGGCCCAGCGGCTTCGTGCTGGCGCTCAGCCGGCACGCACCTCGGCCTGCGGTAGGCGCCGGACTGGCGGCGAAGCCGCTTCCCGGACTGCCACAGGGAGGGGTTGGGATCGTCGCCTCCGTGACCCACGGCTCCGGCCACACGAAGGTGGCGGTCCGCCCGGCGCCTCTCGGCAAGGTCTTCAGCGTGCTGCAGGTTCAAGCCAGCGGATACCTTGGCGAAGCCCACGCGCAGGCTTCCTCCAGTGGCCCGCGCGGCCACGCCGCGGGCCTCGGCCCGCTCCAGCCGAGCTTCAAATGCAGCGGCCCGGGCGCGAGCCCGCACGTCGACGTCGACCTGACACAGCTGCGCTACACGATGAGCATCGACGTCCCGGACTCCGTCCAGGTCTTCATCGGCGGCCCGGTCAATTTCGGCGTCGGCTTTGACTTCAGCTCGGCGATCACCTGCACGGCGGCGCTTACCGCACATGTTCCGATCGGCGACACCGGGCTTTTTCTCGACATCGGCCCCGAACTCACGCTCAAGTCGGGGGGAGCCGCGAGCGCCGGTTTCACCTGGACCCCGCGCATTACTTTCGCCTTCTTCCGCAGCCGCTTCGGCGGCGATACGGACATCCACGAACTGAAGAGCTCCGGCAAGTTCGGCATCACGGGATCAGATGAAGTGAGCTTGAAGCTCGCGCTCAAAGTCGCGGTCGCGGCGTTCGACCGAGTCGGAGTGGAAGGCACGATCGGGCCGAGCCTGAAGGCAAAGACGGAAGCCGTCTCCGGGCAGCTCTGCCGTGTTCTCGAAGGATCGGCCGATGCCGACCTCGACGCTTTTGCGCACATCTGGTTCACGGACTGGACCTTCGAGCTCGCGCACCTCACCTTCTGGCATGCACAGCTCTCGCGGACATGCGTCACCGCGCCGGCGCCTCCGCCACCACCGCCGCCCCCTCCCCCACCACCGCCGCCTCCGCCTTCGAACACCCTGGTCTACGACGGCAACACCGCCGGCAATGCGTTCAACGACGACACCAGCTTCCAAGACTGGGAAGCGGCCACGGGCAAGAGCGTCGAAGTGCAGTCCTCGCTTCCCGCGAACCTGTCGGGTTACCGGTGCGTGGTCTTCGACCTCAACGAAACGGTCGACGAACCCGAAACCGAAGCGGCTCGCCGCTACCTCGCCGGAGGAGGCACCCTGCTGCTGCTCGGCGAGCACGAAGGGTTCGGCTTCTCCTCCGCCGACTTCGCGTTCAACGCGCTCGCGCAGCAGCTGGGGTCGGGGATCGAAATCGACGATGACTCACTGGATGCCGAACCGTCGACCACCTTCGAAATCGAACCGTCGGCGCTCACCACAGGCGTCGGCGTGCTCGGATACAACTGGACATCGAGCCTGACGGTGCCGCCCGGCGCCGAAACGCTCGCGCGGACGGGCTTTGAGAGCTCTCCGTTCCTGGCCTCCCAGGCGCTCGGCGGCGGCCGGCTCGTCGTCTCGGGCGATTCGAACATGTTCTCCGACAACAACGAAGGCGCCTACGACTTCGACGACAACGGGCAGCTCGTCCGCAACCTGTGCGGGTGAGAGCCGGCGACACGCCTCGCGACATTTCGGCGGCATAGCCGGTCCAGGGCACCATAGGATTTGGTCGTGCCCTTCACGCTCAAGAACCTCAAGCGGGACTTGGACGACGTCGGGGCCAACTTCGACGGCGCGCCGGGCCTTGAGTTCCGGATGGGGACCTTCGCGCTCGGGCTCGAACGCTCCGGCTTGACCTACCAGCGCGTCCCGCCCGGCTATCGCTTTCCCTACGGCCACACGCACAAGGCGCAGGAGGAGGTGTACGTGGTCGTGCGCGGGAGCGGGCGGATGAAGCTCGACGAGGAGATCGTCGAGCTGAAGGAGTGGGACGCGGTGCGCGTCCCACCCGGTACGTGGCGGGGCTATGAGGCGGGGCCGGAGGGCCTCGAGCTCATCGTCGTCGGCGCACCCCACCTGGGCGAGAGCCCGCGCGAGGACGTCGAAGGCCGGCGCGACTGGTGGGCCGACTGAACGTCAGGCGGCCGTGGCGGTCGTGGGCGTCACGCAGCCGTGGCGTTGGGCGGCCGTGGGCGTCGGGCAGCCGCGGCGCCGGCTGCTCTGGATCGAGCAGGCGCCGCGGCTCGGCGAGATGCCGTCAGGAGCCTTCGTTCACGAACGCCTGGTAGGGCCGGCAGGGCTCGTTGCGGAGGCTCGGGCAGGGCGGCAGGCCCGTGGGCACGCTGACGCCCGGCACGATCGGGAGCGTGAGGTCGGCGGGCATCCCGGGACCGAACGCAATCGACACTTTGGCCGTGCCGCCTTCCGGACGTGTCTCCGCGAACGACCACACGGGCTGACTGCCGTTCGGCGCGGAGATCGTGACCCTGATGCGCGAGCCCGCCCGGTAGGCGTGCCCCTCGAAGTACAGCGGGATCGTCACCGGGACGAATTCCCCGGCCGGCATCGGCTGCACGTCGGAGGCCAGGAACGTCGGGATCGGCGTCACCGCGTCGGGGGTCTCCTTGAACATGTTTTCCGAGGTGGTGGCGAGCTTGCGCTCGCTCGCGCGGATCCAGCCGTTCTGGACGAAGGTCTCGTTGCCGTCCGGGCGCACCTCGCTGACCGTCGCCTGTAGGTCGACGTCGGGGGTCGAGGACTTCACCCAGAGGTTGACGGCACCGCCGCCGATCGCCGTGGTGTCGGCGCTCAGTGGCGCGGACACGTAGGACACGGCGGACCCCGACGGAGGCTGCACCCAGTTCCACTGCCACTGGGACGCGACGCCCCACAACCCACCCGGGCCCGCGCCGCCGGTGTAGTCGGTCAGCGGCGTGGCGCTTGCGTTGGAGGTGTAGGAGTCGGTCCCGCCGGACGTCGGCGGTTCTTCGTCGAGCGCGCCTTCCGGCCCCAGGTACCACGACCGGGCGGTCGTGCCGGGGATCGGGAAGGACGAGAAGGACTGTTCGAACCCGGGGTAAGGATTGCCGGGCGTCGTCGTGCCGCCGGCCGGCGCGGTTCCCGCCCCGTTGTCGAACAGCACCCGAACCTGCGGGAGCGCCGTGAAGGCCGACAGCGCTTCCGCGTACTTCGGCTTTTCCTGGATCGGGTCCGTCGGCAGCGTCACGTGGTCTTCCGAGGGAAGACCCAGCGCAGCCTGGTAGACGGTGGGCGCCGCGGCACGCAGGATGCCCCTGTTTTCGATCGGAGCCTGACGTGCGACGAACAGCTCGAGGAAGTCGTCCAGCCTGTTGAGCGTGTAGGGATCGAGCGAGTCGATGTGCGCGCCGTTCGTGAACGTGAACCACTTGCGTTCGGTGCCGGTGAAGTGCTCCGCCAGATCGGCGCAGTGCCCGCCGGTCTGCTCGTCCTGCCACTGGCACGCCATGAACGTCGGAACGTCGATGTTGTGGACGAACGAGACCGGGTCCAGCGGGTCGGCGACGGGAGGGTTGTACGTCGCGTTTTCCCTGACTTCCGTCAGCAGGTTCGTCGCCTCTTCGTGCAGATCCTGGTTGTCCGCACAGGTCTGGTCGCCTTTCTGAATCTGTTCGTAGGCCCAGTGCTCGCCGGTGGTCGGGCCGGCTGGCTCGGCGTCGAACTGACGGTCTTCGGCCCAGGGCACGGCGAAGCCGGTGTTGAGGATGCCGCCGGCGTAGAGCGTCGTCGCCGTCGCGTCGATCACCGACAGCGGCGCGATGGCCGCGAGGTGGGGCGGGCGGAGCTGGGCCGCGAAGAGCTGGCTGATGCCGCCGTAGGAGACCCCGAACATCCCCACTTTGTGGTGGAGCACCCACGGCTGGTGGGCGATCGTCTCGATCACGTCGTAGGCGTCGAGGTTCTGTAGCGGTTCGAAGTAGTTGAAGGCGCCGCCGGAGCAGCCGGTGCCGCGCATGTTCACGTCGACCACCGCAAAGCCAAGCTCGTTGGCCACCGCGGCGAGACCGCTTTCCGGGCCCGCGGGGTTCGCGTAGCCGTAGCCCGAGTATTCGATCAGCGTCGGGACCGCGCCTTTGTGCTTGGTCGAGGGGAAGGCCGGCGGGTGGACGTCGATCGCCAGCTGGGTGCCGTCACGCGTCGTCAGATACGTGTAGCCGCTGTTAGGGATCGACTGCTTGTAGGTTTCGCGATTCCACGTCTTCGCCTTCTGCGTGTGGACGACGATCGGCCCGGCTTCTTCGCCGGTTTCCACGAGCTTGACGCGGTAGTGCTTTTCGGGCGCGACGTCGCGGAACAGCAGCCCGCCGAGCGAGTCCGCGCTCCGCGTCGATACCGTTTCGCCCTTCTTCCCCAGAAGCGAGACCTGGGCGCCCGGGGCCAGGCCGGTGATGTACACCTGTTCGACGCTCCCGTGCGCGCTGAAGGCCGAAGCCGTCGCAGCGGTCGCGAGCCACGCCGCGAGAGCCATCGCCACGGCGATCGTGCCCAGCAGCGTCCGGCGTCGCGACGCACGGACCGCCTCCGAGCGATGATCACCGACACCTCCCACGACAGAGCGACCGTCACCAAACTGCTCAGCGCACATCAGCACCCTCCCCATTCGAGCGTCCCCCGTAGCCTCCTGACCGCATAACAGTAAACACAAAATCGTCTGGTGCACAACCCAACCTGTGTCCCAGTCGTGTCCCGGTCGCCTCTCGCGCGCGAGCGGGCGGCTGAACCTGCGCCGCTACCCGGTCACGCCGGCTGCCACAGCTCGATCCGATTGCCTTCGGGATCGGCGATCCAGGCGAAGCGACCGACGCCCTCCATGACCTGGACGTCCCGGGCGATCTCGACGCCCTTGTCTCGCAGTTGCGCGAGCATCGCATCCAGGTCGCCGACCCGGAAGTTGAGCATCACCTGCTGGGCCTGGGAGCCGAAGTAGTCGGTCCCGGACTCGAACGCCGCGAACACCGTCGGCCCGGCCTCCTGATGCCACAGGCCGTTCTCGTCGGCGTCCACCCCGAGGCAGTCGCGATACCAGGCGCTCAGGGCCGCGGGGTCGGCAGCCCTAACGAAGTACCCGCCGATTCCGAGCACGCGTTGCATGGCTCCATCTTTCCAGCCGGCCATCGCGGTCGCGAGCACCCGGCCCGGTAGCGCTTCGCTAACGCGCCGAGCCGATCACTCGGGGTCCGACGCGCCGCCGTTGTCGACCAACTGAGCGATCTCCACGAACTCGATCGTGGGCTCGACGCCGTACAGACGGGTCACGCGCTCGCGCATCTCCTCCGAGAAGAAGGCCCTGGCGGCATCCGGCGAAGCCCACACGTAGAAGTTCACGGCGCGCTGCCGCGCGTCATCGATCGTGAAGACCTTGAACCTCAACCCGGGCATGCCCTCAAACGCCCCGCGGGCGTTCTCGGCGACCGAGACCACGCGGGCGCGATCGAAGTCGCCGTCGTACCGGAACGTGACGCTCACGCCGATCATCGCGTTCTCTTCCGCAGATGCAGCGCGAGCCCGTGGCCCGCTCTCAACGATGCCCATGGGAACTCCTTTCGCCGCCCGCGGCGCCGACTGCCGGCGCGGATTCAGCGGCCCGGTCAGAGCCGGGGTCGAAGTACCGGGCGCAGCCGTAGACGAGCGGCCTGACGATCGTCGGCATGCCCCGCCACGTCGCTTCGCTGACGTCGAGCTGGAAGCCGCAAGCCGCCATCATCGTCACCGTCTGCTGATTGCACCGGCAGCCGTTGGCGAAGCGACGCCATGGCGTCGCCAGCAGCTCCTGCAGGAACGTGCCAACCCGCGAGGTGGCCCGGACGTGCTCGATGAACAGCAGCCGGCCGCCAGGTGCGAGCACACGGGCGATCTCGCGCAACGCGAGCTCCGGCGTGTCGACCGTGCACAGCACGAGCGTCGAGACGACCGTGTCGACGGTGCCGTCGGCAAACGGGAGTCGTTCCGCAGGGGCGTCGATCACCGACGCCTCCGGCCTCAGGCGCGCCGCTTGGCGTTCGAGACGCGCGCGCATCGCCGCGTCCGGCTCGGCGAGCACGAGCCGCTCGAGTCCTCGCGGGTAGTGGGGCAGGTTCAACCCGGTACCGCTGCCGATGTCGAGCGTCAGCCCGCGTGCGTTCGCGAGCAGCTCGCCGCGACGAGCGCGAAAGCCCCGGCGCTCCGCGAACCACAGGAACGGGTCGTAGATTCGCGCCGAGATGCGAGCCCACGGGGTCGGGGTCGTGCGGGAGAAGCTCGCCGGAGTTTGGGTTGGGCTTTGCATGTGGTTTGTGCTTTGGATGTGGTCTGTGCTTTGCGTCTGAGTCGTGTTTTGCATGGTCACGACGGTATGTGCCGCGTCCTGGTTCTACATCCCCTCCCGCGGCCATCTTCCGCATGGCCCGCCGGGGCCATGGACTGGGCCGGGACGAGCTCCCCACTCAGATCAGGCCGAGCCGCGCGGCCTCCGCGACCGCCGCGGCCGCCGAGCCTCGCGACAGCTTCGCCCGGATGTTCGCCATGTGGCGGTGCACGGTATGCGGGCTCACGACGAGCCGCGCCGCGATGTCCCGCTCGGTCATTCCCTCGGCGACGAGCGACAGCACCTCTTTCTCGCGCGGCGAAAGCACGGCTGGTGGCGCCATCTCGTCGACGTGCGTGTCTTGCACGTCCGTGCTGCCCAATCCCGTTCGCAGTGCGTGAACCACGCCGAGCCCGTCTCCCAACCAGGGAAAATGGGCACTGCCGTCGAGCGACACGAGGCTCGCCCCCCTGATTCCCGCCGCGAGTTGACGGCCGAGCTCGTAGGGGATCGCCCGGTCCGCGCGCCGGTGGACGATGACGGTGGGTGCTCGCACCGACTCGAGCTGCTCCCGCACATCGGTGTCGTAGACGTGTTCGAGGAGCGCCGCGGCCGTCTCGGCATCGCACGACTCCTGCTGTGCCTGTACGAACCGGCGCCGCTCGGCACCACCCTCCTCACCAAGGAAGACGTCGGCGAGCAGACGCGATCCGAGCCCCCAATGCGAGCGTACGGCCCCGATGACCGCCGTCCGCACATCCGGGGGTGCGATGGCCGATCCGTCGGCGTATGCCCCGTACAGCATCAGCTGCTCGACGCGCTCGGGAAAGCGCGCCGCGAAAGCGATCGCCGCGCAACCTCCGGAGGAGCCGCCGAACAGCGTCGCGCGCTCACATCCAAGCTCGTCGAGCATCCGGCCGAGCAGCTCCACCTCCGTGTCGATCGTCAGCGATTCGGGTGAATCGTCTCGGCCCGAGAGCCCCACGCCCGGCCGGTCGTAGCGCACGAGCCCGTAGCCCTTTCCCAAGGCCTCGAAGAAGCTGCGGAAGCCCGGGTGCTGCCAATCGTGCTCGATGTGGCTGACCCACCAGGCGGCGACGACCAGCGGCGGCCCGTCTCCGTTGACCGCGTAAGCAACCCGCCGGCCGGCCCAGGGAAAGAACCGGATGCCGCGTTCCGGGGTCATGACCGCCTGAGGCTAGCCGAGATTTTCAACACCAGTGGAGAGGCCATACGCTCGCAACCCCGGCACCGTCAGCGCATCGACGCTCAACCTGTCGCCATGAGCAGAGAGGACCGTAAGTCGCACAGGCCCCGTGGTCTTCTATACGCCTCGGTGCGCGCAGCCCAGCCGCGATCCCCGAGCGGCCGACCCGGGGGCCCGATCGCTCGGACCCCCGGAATCCTGTCAGTCGCGGGCGAGCCCAGCGACCGGAACAACCTGCTCGTCGGGGTCGATTGCGCCCAGCTGCTTGATCGTCCTCACGGCACCGCCCTGCACCTGGCCGATGAACATGTTCATACGGACGTGGTGCTGCCCGGGGACCATTTCGGCGGGGCCACCGGGACCGACGGCGACCTTGGCGTGGTCGAGCGCCTCGACGACGGAGGTCTGGTCGAGCGAGCCGGCCTCAAGAACTGCGGTCTCCCACAGCCTCATTCCGCGGTACATCCCGGAGCATGCGCCGCCGCCCGTGAACATCGCGCCGCCGGGATAGCGCGTGTTATAGCGATCGAGCAGCTCCCGGCTGAAGGGATCCTCCGAATCCCGGTAGTAGTCCAGGCAGCTGTACAGGCCTTCCACCTGCTCTGCGGGGACGAGGTTCAGGCAGTTCTCGTCGAAGTAGGTGCAGACGAGATGCCCGCCCCGCTTGCTGAAGCCCGCTTCGTGCAGTTGCTGGAAAAACGGGACGACGGCTGGAGGAACGATCGTATTGAAGACCACTTCGGCACCGCCGGAGATGATCTTCTCGATCGCCTCGCCGTAGTCGGTGTGGTCGAGGGGGTAGTAGTCCTCCTCGACGATCTCACCGCCTGCCGCCGTCACGATCTCACGAACCTTCTCGTTCATGATCCGCGGCCAGATGTAGTCGGCGGAGGGAAGTGCCCAGCGCTTGGCGCCGGTCTCCTGGATCAGCCACGGGATCAGCGGGTCGACCTGCTGCGCCGGGACTGGCCCGGTGCAGAAGATCAGCGGGTCGCACTCCTGACCCTCGTACTGCTCGGGGTAGATGTAGAGCGTCCTCCCCTCCGTGACGGCAGCCGCCTTGATCGCCTGCCGGGTCGAGCTGAGGATGCCACCGAAGATCACGTCGACACCCACCTCCTGCACGAGCTTGCGGGCGCAGGATTCGGCGGCCTCATCCGTCGTCTCGCTGTCCTCGATGTGTAGCTCGATGTGACGGCCGAGCAGGCCCTCAGCCGCGTTGATCTCGTCGACGACCATCCGCGCGACGTTGGCATCGGCGATGCCCATGAACGACATCGGACCGGTCAGGTCCGCGACGATGCCGACCTTGACGGGTCGTCCGGGTGAAGCAGTCGATGCTCCCATGACATTCCTCCGTTCAGTTGGTCGGTTGGTCAGGCGTCGAAACTTCCGCCGCGCTCGGCGACCTGGGGACGGCCCCTGTGGCCGGCCTCCTGCATGATCGGCGGGACCTCCGGGTCGGAAGCGAACGCCTGCCAGCCCTCGGCGTCCCAGTCGAACAGGACCCAGACGCGGTTCTCGTCGTTGGGGTCACGGAACACCTGCGCTCCCTTGGAGCCGTGCTGGCGGCGCTTCTCGGCGCCCTTGGTCGAGAAGATCCGCTCGAAGCGCTCGAAGTCCTCGACGGTGGTGGTTGCAAGAAACATCTTTGCCTCCCGTAGCTGCTCGGCGCCGCGGTCCGGTGCCGATGTCGAGGCGAGTATCTGCGCGGCCCACCCCGGGCCACATCGGGCGAATTCCCTATGCGGCGTGGACGAGCTCGTGCTCGAAGGCCCACATCGTCGCGGCTGCGCGTGTACGGACGCCAGCCTTCTCGTAGATGTGCTGGACGTGATGTCCGACGGTCTTCACGGAGATCCCAAGGGCGTCGGCGATCGCCTGGTTGGAAGCGCCGCGGACGAGGGCGAGGAGCACCTCGAGCTCGCGCGGCGTGAGGCCCGCAGGCAGCTCGCGCGGACGCTTTGAGACGCGATGACCCGCCGCGGCGAGCACGGCGTTGACAGCTTTCTGCTCGAGACGTCCCTCGGCCGCGTCGCGCAGCAGCTCGGCCTCGGCGGACGAAGCATCGAGCGCCGGCCTATGCGGGCGAGCTTCGCGCATCGCGACGTAGCAGTCGGCCGCGGCGAGGATGCAAGCCGCCGGATCGAGGTCGGGCGAGCGCGCCCCCCGGTGGTAGCCGGAGCCGTCGCAACGCTCGTGATGGGCACCCGCCATCCGGCCGACCCGCGCGAGTGCCGGGGACTGGGCGAAGGCCCGTTCGGTGTAGTGGGCGTGGAGTCGAACCCGCTCCCACTCGCCGAAGGCGAGCGCGGCGGGCTTCTCCCAGATCGAGTTCGGCACGCCAACGCGCCCGAGATCGTGGGCGAGCGCCGCGCGACGGACGAGCGTGACCGCCTCCTCGTCGAAGCCGGCACGCCAGGCGGCCGCCTCTGCGAGATCGGCGACGGCGATGGAGTGTTCGCGCAGCCACGGCGTCTTCAGGCCGGTGATCGCGGCTATCGCGGCGAACCCCGCGTCGATCGCCTCGCCGTGCAGCCAGACAGGCGGCGAAGGCTCGATCGCAAGCGCGTAGTCCCACATCTGCGTGTCGTCGAGCTCGGCGAGCATCGCAGCGAGGTTCGCGACGGCCAGCTCCGCCAGACGCGGCTCGTAGGCTGCGCCGGAGCGCTCTTGAAGAACCGCGCATGCCCGCTCCATGCCCGCAGCGGAGATGAACAGCGAAGCGTCCTTGGCGACGTGCAGCAGGCGGATCGACAGCGGGATCTCCTCGCCGGCGGCGCCGGGTAGGCCAAGCCCGTCCCATCTGGCGAAGACATATCCCAGAGCCTCCTCGATACTCGGGCGCAGGCCCAACCAGACAGCGAACCGCTGCGCGACCTCGCACATCGTTTCCAGCGATTCGCGCGCCCGCGGACCAGCCTGCTCGATCGCCTGTTCGAGCATCTTCGCGCGAACCTCCGGTGGTCGGCCGAGCCCGACGAAGGCGCGGTAGAACTCGAGTACCTCGTCCGGCTTGGTGGGATCGATCAGGTAGAAGGCGGCCCGGTGGGCGATGTCGTCACCGAACAGCTGCCCCGCCTCATGCCCGTTCGACGTGCAGCCGGACGCGTGGAGCAGAGCTACGTAATACGTGTCCGCGAGCTCCTCAGCCGAGGCCCCGGCGAGCTCACCAAGGCGGACCGCCAGGACCGCGGAGCGAACGGCGTGCTCCAGCGGCTGCCCCGTCCCCAGGTCGGTCGCGACAGACAGCGCCGCCACGAGCTCCGCGGCGCGGAGCGGCTGCTCAGCGCTACCGCCGCGCGCGGCGGTAGGCACCGCGCCGGATGCCTCCGTCATCCCCCAAGCCCCATCGTGCGATCCTAATCGACACGATCGGTGGGCATGCTCCGCGGCGTTGCGCAACGTCAGATGAGCGTGGCGTTCATGTCGGGATGCCGGGAGGCCCGAGGATCTCCAGGCCGTGCTCCGCAGCAGCCTTCAACACGGGGGCCATGTCCGGTGGCGCCGTCGGAGCCGGCGGGATCTCCGGCGATGTCGCCGTGACGGCCAGCGCGCGGACGAAGCCCTCGAAGCCGGCCGGCTCGGTCACGAGCAAGAAGCGAGCCCGCTCGGAGCTGACGATGAAGGTGTGCGGAACGTCGCGAGGCCCGAACACGAAGGCCCCGGCGCCGGCCACGACCGTCTCCCCCCCGACCCAGATCGTCAACTCGCCCTCGAGGACGTAGAACCACTCATCCTCGTTGTGATGGACGTGGAGCGGCGAGCCGCCACCTCGCGGGGCGAGCTGCTCGGTGACAAGGACGCGATTGCCCGTATCCGATCCGTCGGCCTTGATCGTTGTCAGCCCTCCGAAGAACCAGAGGTGCTCTCCGTCGCCGGCCTGCCGAGCGACTGGCGTGACGGTGCTTTGCGAAGCGGTCATAGCGGAACCTCCACATCGTTGCTGTCCATGCGCTGACGGTAGATCGCCGGCCCGCCGCCAACCATCCCCCGCGTAGGGGGATCTTTTTGCAGCGCATGGGACACTGGCGACATGGAGTGGTCGCCTGAGCGCCTGGTAGAGGAGATCGACCTCCTCGGCTCACGCGGACTACCGCGCGAGGAGTTCTTCGCTGAGCTCTCCCTGCGCCTACGGAAGGTCATCGACAACGATGCCAGCTGCTGGCACACGCTTGATCCCTACACCCACCTGATGACCAGTGACTCGCCCCGCGAGCTGATCGACCATGGCATCTTCGCGGCCGACGAGGCGCCGGCCGCCGGCGAGCTGCTACTCCGCAGCGAGTACCTTGTCGAGGACGTCAACACCTTCGCGGGCCTCGCGGCACAGCGGACCCACGTCGGGATCCTCGATCACGCCACACGCGGAGCGCCCGACTCCAGCGCGCGGTATCGCGACCTGCTGCTGCCGGCCGATATCCCCCACGAGCTGCGTGCCGCGTTCGTGACCCGGGGTCGCGTCTGGGGCGCAGTCCACATCGCCCGCCGCGCGGCGAGCGGCCCGTTCGAGAAACGGGACGCCGACGCGCTGTCCCGCGTCGTCTCGTCGATCGCCCGCGGCATCCGCGCCTCGCTGCGATTCGACGCTGCCCGCCGCGAGACAGGCGTCGAAGCGCCCGGGCTCGTCGTCTTGGGCCCAGGCGACGAGATCGAGCTCATCACACCGCCCGCGCGCGAGCTGCTGGCCTCGATCCGACCCGACGATGCGGGCCACACGGACGAGACCGTGGCAACGCCGGTGCTCGCGCTTGCGGCGTTCGCGCGCAACGCGCCCGACGGAGACCTCGGGAGCGGCAACGTGGTTACCGTCCCCGGCAGGAACGGGTGGATCACCTTGCACGCCTCGTTGCCAAAGTCCGACGGCGACAGGCGCGTCGCAGTGGTCCTCGAGCGAGCCGGCGGCGCGCGCTCGGCCACGCTCATGCTCGAGACCTTTGGAGCGACCGCACGCGAGCGAGAGGTCGCAACGTTGATCGCTCGCGGGCTCTCTCGGGCGGAGGTCGCCGAGACCCTGGTGCTCTCACCGCACACCGTTGAGGATCACGTCAAGAGCCTCTACGAGAAGGTCGGCGTCGCCTCACGCCAGGAGCTCGTCGCGCGAGTGTTCCTGGATGAGTATCTCCCTGAGGTGGCGCAGCAGACGCCGCTCACGTCGCACGGGCGCTTCGATCGCGAGTAGCGCGCCCGGCTGCGGCCCCTGCGAGGCCGGAACCCGGGAGAAGTGGACTCTAGGGGGCAATCTCAAAACCGTGAGGCCAGGGTCGAGACTTTGCGGCTGGCGCTCTTGGAGGCGAAACGAGACAGGAGCTAGCGTCCTTACTCGCCTTCTCGGTAGCCCAAGACAACATCCGGATCATCGGGATTGCGCGGAAAGTCGCCCTCTAAGACGGAGAGCAGATGCGTGAGCCACTGCTCCGTTCCGATTTCTTCGATCAGGCGGGCATTTGCCTGGATCCACTCGGCTTTCGAGATAGCGCAATCCGAGCTACGGGAGCTTGCGCAGACTCGCCGCCGGACTCGACCTCACGACCTCCGAGCTGATCACCCGCGCCGAGACGAACGAAGCTGGGTAGCTGCGATCAGAGGCGGCGCTCGCGCCGACCACCGCCCTGGTGTGCGCCCCGCATCACGGCGCGCGTCTCGGGCACAAGCTATTAGCCGAAGAGGGCCCCGGCTCCATACGTTGACCACGCAGTCGCCCCAATGCCCTCCGAATAGGACAAGGAGCGGTTCACGCCGGCGATGCGCGCCGGGCTCCACGAGGTCGTCCGTCTCAATCTAAGTTTCTACGTCAGCGCTACGTCGTCGATAGGACCTGGCCGGTCTTTAATTGACAAAGGGCGGTCCGCCTCACCGTCTGCTTGACTGTCGCCGCTCTGCCCAACCTTTCGGGGTCGTCCGAACGGTTGATATCGCCACTGCGAGCCATATCCGCCCGTGGCACGGGGCCAGCATCAGACTTACCCGGTGCAGGCTCGCCAATACACGACAACGTCAACGGGGGTACTGTGAAAAACCCGCAACGCTGGCCGCTTCGAGTCTCGCGCGGGGGGTGCCGTAGGTTTGGCCTCGCCCTGCTCGCGGTAGGAAGCCTGGTCGCCGCAAGTGCATCGCCAGCACTCGCGTGCTCAAAAACAGAACACTGTTACGCAATCGTTGAATACAGCATGAATGAAGCGAAAGGTGAAGCAGCCTACGGCGCATACGCCAACATGGAGCTGTTTTACGGAAGAACGCCTTGGTACTACAAAGGCGATCGTCAAAACGGCGAGTTCTGGGTGGATATGAATGAAACCAACACTCGCTGGATAGAGGGCGGCGCGTACGTCGGCTACTACGGTCTAAATAATTCCGGCTCACCCTTTTACAGCGAAACCACCCCGAACTACTTCTACGCTCGCTCGTATGGTCCGGAAACCTATGCCGAGTTTGACTACCCGGGAATTGGACCTGCATATGGCGCTTGGTACGGCCTATACATAGCGGAGCAAGGTGTCGCTAACGGGAACTGGTGTGTGCAGTGGGCGTGGGACCCATCGCCCACTGCTTGCTACAACGCCTTTCCGAAAAAGTCCGAGCAACTTCAGACTGGCTTGGAGTACGTCACGACCCCAGGCACTGGAGCGGAATTCAACGGCCGCAGCGTCGGTTGGACTGAGTGGAATAACTGGACCTGGCATGAAGGCTGGTATGGGGCCTATGCCAAAGCTCACGTGAGATACGACGGCTCGCCGCTGTGCATCGTTGCCCCGGCTCCTGGTTACACCTACGGTTCGGTCGCGTTTTCCGACCCGGGATGCTGAAAGGAACATGACCAAAATGAAACCCAACATCAAGAGAAAGTGGCCTTTCGGCGTTGTCCTGCTTTGCGCACTCGTTGCCCTCGGGATCACCGCGAACGCAGTGTTTGGCGGCACGACACAGCCGACGCAGCCGGCCGAACCGGCAGGAGAAGTGCAGGCTACACCTCCGGCTACAGGCTACGTCCAGAGCGGGCCGCGCTTGACCCAGACGCAGATCGAGGAAGTCGCGCAGCAGGAAGCAGCGAGAGCTGGAGACGCAACGCCCGGTGACGCTACCGATAAGGCGACGATGACGACCGTCAACACGAGCTTGCAGGCGGCGGCGGAAGCGGCTCCGCATACGACGGCGATACACGCCTCGTCTCCTGGCATGGAAGCGCTCCTGAAAAGCGAAGTGGTCGTGGTCGTCATGCACGGACAGTTCAGGTTCAGCAGCGCCCCGGTGCCGAAGGGCGCCCCAGCGCCCACCGGCACGGTCATGACCCTCACGATCGACTCGCACTCTGGTTGGGTCGATCAGCGGGAACTGACGACCAGCGAAGCACCTGGCCTCAAGGCGCTCGGCACACCAGCACTGGCGGAGGTTGCGGGCTAGACCTAGATGCGGCAATATGTGGATCGTTGCAGCTACTTGGGACTGCGGCGATCCACAAGCCCGCATCACGATGCGCGAGGAAAGTTATGACCGGACGAGTCAGACAGCGGATTACGGCGGTAGCACTGGTGGCTGGATTGGTGTGCCTCGTGCTCGCAAGCCAGCCTTGGAACGCTGCGGCGCTCAGTCGCCATATACCCCGTCGCTCGGCGCTGGTCATGGGAGTCGTCATGGAAGCTGGCGGCCCGCCTCGCCCGAAGGAAAGTGACCGACTTACCTACGCCACGGTCGAGGTACGCGGAGCCCGCGGCCGACTGATCACGACGGTTCATGCAACCCCGGCCGGCTTCAGGCTTCGACTCCTACCCGGTCGCTACGATTTTTCTGTGAACAACGGGTCCAGCGCGGTACTTGCATGTAAACCGGTCGCGGTGCTCGCAAAGGCTCACACTGCGACTCGGGTACGTGTTTGGACCGGGTGTTCGGAGTCTTAGCTTAGCTCACGGCTACAGGCGCCTTCAGCCTGTTCACACCAGGAGCGCACCTTCGCAACGAAGTCGGGTCCAAGAGCACTGCTCCGTCTTCCCCAGCGCGCGTACATCAACATGGTGTCGATGTAGCGTTGCTCGTTAGGGAACTCTTGCTTGAGAGTCCGCAGTCCCGCGATGACGTCGGCCGGTGCGGACCACCATAGGCGAAGGACGCCAAGTATACGAACCGTACCGACCACCGCGCATTCAGCAGTTGCCGTCTCTGCGGTAGCAGCACTGTCTGAGTAGCTCCTCACCGCTAGATGCGTGGGTTTCGCACACGTTGACCACTCGCTAACCGCAGCCCTAGCTTTGCGGGCTCCCGATGCCGCCGACCGTCGGCCGCAGGATAAGGAGCGGTACCGGCGCGGCGATGGGCACCAGGCTTCAGGAGGTCGTTGGCCAAAACCTGCGCGCCTACCGCCTCGCGCATGGTCTCAGCCAAGAAGCGCTCGCCGACGAGCTGGAGAGAAACTGCCGCCGAGCGCAGCGTGATCGTCCAGAAGGACACTGAGCGCTATCGCCAGAGCATCAAGAAGCTCGAAGCCAACCAGGCCCGGTTGGTCCAGCTCTCCTACTACGGGCTGGTCTCCGACGAGGTGCTAGCCAAGGAGCAGCAACGACTCGAATCCGAGAAGCATCAAAGCCAGCAGATGCTGGAAGCCGTGGAAGTTCAGGCACTCGATGTCGAGTCGGCGCTGGAGACGGCGCTGGCCAAGACCAAAACCCCCCACGCGACGTACCTGGCGAGCGATCCGCTGGAGCGGCGTCTGCTCAATCAGGCGTTCTTCAAGCGGATACTCGTCGGCGAGGAGGGGCAGGTGCTCGGTACGAGCCTGACACCCGTCTACGCAGCCCTCAGTAGCTGGGAGCCTCAGCTCGGCCTGCCATCTGGCAAAGCCAGCTGGGGCCGGAGAAGCGCAAACCCCGGCCCCGCTGCTTCAGGCCAGGGTTTACACGTCTTACCTATGGTGGAGAGGGCCGTACGTTGCGCAAACCCCGTAGCGGTCAAAGCGCCGTCGTTGTCCGCTACATAGCATCGCGAGCTAAGAGGCGTGCGTCTATTCCCCTCCGAGATGCCACGAGTAGGATCCGGTCCCGAAGTCGACGCGGCCGGTATAGCGGTAGCCGTAGACGCTGCCGCCGCCAGCCCGCGTGACGGCTACGCATTTGAAGGCTTCCCGCGCGGGCCTGTGCGCGTTGGCGAGGCCGCGTCCGACCGGGTCGCAAACGGTGCGGATGATCGAGTCCTTCAGCATCCCCGCTTTGACGGCTCCTCGCGCTTCCGTCGAGATTGCAGCCTCGAGCCGTTGCACGAGCACGCCACCTGGCGCGGCGCCGGAGCGGCTGGCCGTCACCGCCATAGACGGTGCTGGTTGTGGAGACTCAGCCCCCGGACGAGCCGCAATGTACACGACGGCCAACAGTGCCACGAGCAGCAGTCCCAGCAGCGCTCGCGCGAGCCACTCCGCCGAAGCGCGCATCATCGCAACCTTCCAGCGAGCGATCCGCATGTTCCGACCGATGGCGTGCAGCAACTCCGCGGCTCGCTCGGTCTGGGCCTGGCTGACGTCCTGGCTAGCCCTCTTTAGGAGGTCCCTGTCTGTGGGGACGAACCACACGTGCACCTTGGTCGACGCAAGCGTCGCCCGGTAAGCGCAGAGCACGAATGCGAGCGTCACGAAGGCCAGCACGACACCGAGGCCGAGACGCCAGCCGACGCCGTGGATCTTGGAAGGGTCGATCAGCAACGCGGATCCTGTCAGGGCGAGGCTCGCCGCAATGGCCGATGACCCTTGCAGCGTGGTCGCCCGTCGCTCGGCTCCGTCGATCCGGTCCTGCATCCGATCGAACGCTGCCTGCGCCTCGGACAGGATCGCCTGCGCACGTTCGGGGTCCGTCGTAGTGAGCTGCGCCTTGAGCTCGTCGAGCGCCTCCGGGAAGTCGGTCTTGTCGTCGACCTTCAAGGAGAAGCTGTTCCACTTGTCAACGACCCAGGTCACGGGCGAGGTCATTTCGCGAGCAGCAGGTCCGCGAGTCGCGAGCGGAGCGGCACCTCACACCGCTGCTCAAGCCATGCCCACTGACCGTTGGGGTTGTTCTCGAGGAAGACCAGCTCGCCCTCCATCGTCTCCAGGAGGTCAATCGCCCCGAACAGGCACCCGAAGCGGCTGACGAGCCCGCGACAGCGGGCCGCTGCCTCCGGGTCCAGCTGCATCGGCTCGTGCGCGAGTTCAGCTGGATCCACGCGACGGAAGTCGACGCGTGCGCGCGGGTCCCGCTGGCTGTCGATTCGCACGGGCAGCACGCTGTCGCCGATGACGGTCACGCGAATGTCTGCGGTCTTGTGAATCAGCTCCTGGAAGACATAGGGCTCGGCGCCAAGTCGATCGAGCGCATCGCTGTCGGTGATCTCGCTCGTGAAAAACAGCTCGTCGTAGCCGTCCCGCCTGATTCGCCCCTGACGAACCGGCTTCACGATCGCGCCGTCTCGAGCATTGGCGACGAGCTCGCGGGCAGCGTCCGGGTCGTTCGTGATGACCGTCTGCGGAACCCGAAAGCCGAGCTCCCGTGCGGCTTCGAGCTGGGCAGACTTGAGTGATGCAGCGCGGTTCTGGTCTGGATGGTTGACCCAGACTCCTCGTATTGTGCGCAACACCGCATCGAGCGCCTCCATCGCCTCGTCGCGTGCCCATTCGGCGCGTGGCTGCTCATAGCGAGCGTCGAGGCTTGGCGGCACCGGACGGCGGTACCAGACGGCCGTGACGTCCGAGAGGGCCAGCTCCCGATCACTCAGTCGAAGTGTCGCACCGGCCTCGGGTGACCAGCGCAAGGTGACCTCGGCTGGGTAGTCCTCGGTGTTGAACCGCACGAACGGCGCATCGCGCCGATGCAACTCGCCGATCAGCCAGTCAGCAGTGAGATCGCGCCGGTTCGTGACGATCAGGAGCACGTCGGTGAACGTCTCGCGCGCTCAGGACCAGAGATCGTGCTCTTCGGTCGCAAACGTCTGCGTCTCGGTGCCTGGCCGCGAGGGAGGGGCCCAATCGTCGCTCTCGGGCGCGGCTTCCGTCCTGGTGCTGAGGCCCGCCGCAGCCCAGACGTCATGCTCGGGCTTGGCCTCCGTGATCGTAGAGTTTTGCCAGTCGTCTGCCTCGCCTGTGGCTCTTGTAATCGTGGCAGTCCCCGCCGTAGCTACGGCCTCCACCAGCGGCCGACCATCGGCAAGCACCGTCAGCTTGCGAGCCTCATCGTAGGCTGGCTGAGTCGAAGGCGGATCTGCGGGCGAACTCGCCCTCACAAGGAACGACTCTGCAAAGAACCCAGCCATCCCAACCCCCGGATTCGCGTACTTGGATTCAACGAGTATAGGGAGCGCCGGATCTTGGCTCATCCGTGGAGCACCGCAGCGACTTTCGCCCTCTCCGGTGTGCGACATTCGTAGCGGCAAGCGTCTCCTTGATGCCCTTCCACCTCCGTTGCGCCGTGCGACGTTCCGGCCGGGTGCTGGCTACGCAGCCTTCGCGGCTGGAATCCCGAGCAGCTCCCGCACGCGCTCGGCCGATACGCCGAGCACCGCCGCGAGCACCGCATCGTCTGCCACCTCGATGTCAGCCCGGCTCGTGAGCCCGGCTTCCGCCAGCGCCAGATACTGAGCCCTACTAAGCCGCTCACCGCATAGCGCCCCGAGATCCACGAGGTCCGCCGGGATCCCGAGTTGCAGCCGCAGCAGCAGCTCGGACTCAAGCTCCGTGAGGTCTGTCCCGTGCACGAACTCGACGACCCGCAGCGCGGTGGGGAGCAGATCCACCGTGCGGCTGATCGCGCCACGCACCGGCCCGTCAATCGTATTCGCGGGTTGGTGGCGCGTCAGCAGCGCCTCGATCCGCTGGCGCGGCACGCCGTCGGCCCACAGTACACAGCCGACGGCGCGCTTCGCGCGCGCGGCCACCTTGACGCCGTCGCGATGGTTGCGGAGCGCTTCGTATACACCATGGGCGATACCTAGCCGCGCAAGCTCCCCGAGCCAGGAAGCGGCCTCCTTTCGCCACCCGCGCGTGTTCACAGGCATGTACACGTCCTCTAGCTCAGCGGTCACCTGCACGAGCGCGAGCGCGGAAACGGCATCGGTGAACCCGGGGGCGCTGCGCGCAACGCGCGCGAGCCGCACGATCGTCTCCACGGCGACGCCTGCCTCGCCCGCGAACTGACCCAGCGGCAACAGCCCGTAGTTCCCCGCCTCGTCGCGCTCCACCATCTCGAGTTGCTCCAGTTCCGCGAGCCGCGCCCGAAGCTCATTCGCGTCCCACGCCCACTCTCCCTGCGCGGCACGTCTCTGGAACACACCCCACGAGTTCTCAAGAAACGCGATCAGCTCATTCTCTGACATCTGCCCCGCCATCCCGGGCCCCCCGACGGTCGCCAGGGCCCTGAGGATCAGGGCCCGCGGGTCGGTGTCCAGGAACCGCGACCTCAGATCCTCCGGGCTACCCGTCACATACCGGTCCCATGCGACGTGCTCGCTGCGGGGATTCGGCGCGATGATCACCGAGCGACCGCGCTCAGTGAACCCGAGCCGACCGGCCCGGCCGACCATGTTCTTGTACTCCGCGACCGTGTACAGCGTCCCGTTCCACCACGCAGTCTCGACCACAACCACCGTCGAGGCGGGCGTATTCACGCCCATTGCGAGCGTGCTCGTGGCCACCAGCACGCGCAACTCGCGTTCGCGGAACGCGTCCTCGAGCACGAGCCGCTCCTCTCGGCTGAGCTCCGAATTGTGAAACGCCACACCGCGGCCGAGCACCTGCCGCAACACACCCGAGGTCACTGACGGGTCACCCTCCGGCATCACCTGAAGCGCAGAGTCGCAGGCCGCCAGCCCCAGGCTGCTGGCCAGGTATCTCGCGCAGCCGACGGTCGCGCCCTTCGTGTTACGGAACACGATCACCTGCTCGCCCTCGGCCACGAGCCTCGCCACCAGAGGGATGATCCAGTCCTGTCCGCTGCCACGGCCGTACTGGGGGGTGATAAACGGCTCGGTGTATTCCTCATCACCGTCCGTGGCCCGCCAGCGGAACGAGCCGTCCGCCCTGATCACGCCCTCATCGAGCGGCACGGGGCGCTGCTCGTGGCGCAGCAGTCGCCCACTGATCCAGCGCTCCAGGCCTCCGGTGTCGCCAATCACCGCCGACAGCGCGATCACCTGCGGCTCGATTCCAGCGTTGCGACGCACTCGCAGCAACGTGAGCAGGAACTCGAGGTTCGTACCGCGGTTCTCATCCGCGAGCATCTGAGCCTCGTCGACCACCACCGTTCCTACGCCGTCGAGCAGATGCGGCGCCGCGAGGAACAGCGCCGTCGCCTTCTCGTACGTCATCAGGCAGACGTCGTACTGCCCACGCATGAGCGCATCGTTGTCGTCCGTGAAGTCGCCGGTGGCTCGGATCGTGCGGATCCCAAACGGGTCGTACTTGCGCGCGAACTCTTGGTGCTTGTCGTTCACGAGCGCCTTCAGCGGCAGCAGGAACAGCGCACGCTGTCCGCGCAGCGTCCCCTTCAGCGCCGCAAGCTCGCCGATCAGCGTCTTCCCGGACGATGTCGGCGCCGTTACGAGTAGATGCTGAGAATCGAGCAGCCCGTAGTTATTGATCGCGCTGCGCTGCAGCTCGTTCAAAGAAGGTACGTCCAGCCGCCACGCCTGCAGAAGCTCCTCGGGGAAGCCGTGCGCGGCCAGGGAGGAGATCTCAGTGCTCACCGGCTCGGGGGAGTCCTCGGGGAATGCGGCTGACCACGTCTCGCCGCGGCGCATCACCGGCCAGGAGAGCTCGCCGTCGAGCTGCCCACGGAGCGTGGGCTGCTGCGCGCGTCCGCCCGCGGCGGCCGTGTCGATCACGCGCCGAGTTACATGGGCCATCAGTCGAAGAACAGGCATGCGTTCGCTTTCGGCGACCTCGGGCACGCCCTGCAGCGACTCGATCAGGTGGTGCGTGAGTAGGCCATGGCGAAGACGGGCGTACTCCCAGGCAGGTTGTGTCGCCGTCGAGGCCGTGAGAATTAGGCGGCCGTCACCGGCCATCTCGGCAAGCACGCGCTCCTCGGAGTCAAGGGTCCGCGGCGTCGCCTCGAGCGTTAGGACCTTCGCTCCCATCTCGCCCGAGAAGCAGCAATCCAGGATGCAGACGAGGTGCCGCGCGGGGATCGCGGAAAACCACCCCGTAAGCTGGGCGAGCGGGACCGCGCTAGTGGCTAGATCCTCAACGCGTGCGTCATGGGTAACCAGCTCGTGCGTCTCGCTGCCGTGCCCGGAGAAGGTGATCACGACGACGTCCTGCTCGTCGCAGCCAGCGAGACGAGCGAACTGCCGTTCGAGCGCCTCGCGCGTGACGGCCGCGCCCGTAAGCAGTTCGCATTCGCCGGCGAGCGTGTCGGCGAACAACGCGTGCAGCGCCGTTGCATCAGCCTCGGCAAAGCGCAGCTCATTGATCGCCGGGGAGGCGTACCTGTTCACGCCCATGAAGAGCCCGTGGAAGGAACCGGTGTTGGTCATCCTCCTAGGATGGCGCTTCGCGCGGCCGGTTCGGGCTTGCGAACAGTAGATCTTGCCGAGCAATATGAACGGCGCCCAGATGAACGTGCTCTCGTCTTCGCCGCGCGTCCCCAGCATTGCCAGGCGAAGCGTGAATCGTGGGGACCATGGAACGGGTGCATTCGATCTGGTGCCTGCCGCCGCGAGCAGCTTGTGCGATCGAGCGATCGGCTGACGACTCGGCTTGAGATCCCACCCAGGTTCTGCTCTGCTCTGCCGCCAATCGACACCAAGCGGCCGGGACGAGGCGCGTCAACGCCCGCCCCGGCCTGTGGACACCGAAGGACTAGCTTCGATGCCACGCCCGAACCGTAGCTCCTGACCACGGCCCGGTCGTGCTCGCCTGCGCCCCCTTCGGTGCCGCACCGAAAGGAGCAGCAATGAGCGGGACGTGCACCATCCTTGACGAGCAGACAGCGGCGGACCTCGGCATCAGAACCGAGAAGCGCGCGCTGAGCTTGCTGCTTGAAGACCGCCTGCCGTGGTCTGTCGCCGAGCTGACCCGTGAGCTTGGCGCGTCGACTGACGAGGACAACACCGTCGATGCAATCACTGCGCTGGCAGGTGCCGGGCTGATCCATCGCATCGGCGAGTTCGTCTTCCCGAGCCATGCTGCTCGTCGCGCGGACGAGATCTACGGCGGAGCGCTGTAGTCATGCGCGAGAGGAAACCGATCAGCCCCGCACAGCGAGCCCTCGGCATGGCGATACGCGCCGAGCGCGTGAAGGCCGCCTACAGCCAGGAACGCTTCGCCCGCCACGCCGGGATCGACCGCGCCTACTACGGCGCAGTCGAGCGCGGCGAGTTCAACTTGCGCTTCTCAACGCTCGTGCGGGTTGCTTCTGGCCTCGGCGTCGGTCCCGGGGCTATCTGCACCTCGGCGGAAGCGATCGAGCGGGAGATGGGCGAAGAAACGTAGACGTCGCCGGGCGCGAGACACAACGCGCTTCGCCAGCTCGCGCTCGGCAAAAAACTCGCGTGCTCCTGTGCCCTAGAGGGTCGGAAAACGACCTTTCCTAGATGAAAGGCGATGAATGCACCCGCACGCGAGACCGACACTCTGCACCTGGCGACCCCGAGGAGGAGCCGCCTCTCCCCCGCGATGCAGCGCGAGGCCACGGCGCTCCTAGCGTCTCTGCTGCTCGACGCCGCCCGGCAGCGTCGTGCCCGCTCTGCCTTGCACGTCGTGCCAGTCGCCCCTCCGGTCGATCCTCCGCCCGCTGCGCCGATCACTCCTCTGCTTAGGAGAGGAGACCCGCGCAGGCGAGAAATCGCAGCAAATCTCAGAGATCGGCGGCGTGAACCGAACCCCGACAACAGAGGAGGCAGTTAGAAGTTGAAGGAGATCGTGCGCCCCAGGCGGCTCGGAGTCGAGGACATGCTGCGCTTGGCTTCGCACTTGACCGAGCGTGACAGACGTATCGCCAAGGACTGCTTCGAGTTCCGCGTGCTGACGAGCAGCCAGATCACTCGCCTCTACTTCAGCGGGGCAAGAACGGCTACCGCTCGCTTGGAGGTGCTCTACGGGCTACGCGTGCTCGATCGCTTCCGCCCCTCTCTGCCGATGGGTGAAGGCAGCGCGCCCTACCACTGGATACTCGATGAGGCAGGCGCGCTGATCGTAGCCGACCACCTGGGCCTTGATCGTGACGAGCTTGGCTGGCAGCACTCGGTCGCCGCGAGCATCGCCACGAGTCAGAAGCTCCGCCATCACGTCGAGGTCAACGAGCTGTTCACTCGGCTCTCGGTAGAAGCGAGCGCAGCCGGAGGCGAGCTGTCTGAGTGGTACGGCGAGCGAAGCTGCTCGCAGATGTTCTCGGGCAAGGTGATCCCAGATGGCTACGGCGTGCTGGCGCTCCCCGGTCGCGCGAAGCTCCACCTCCTGATCGAGCTTGACCGCGCCAGCGAGCCGAGCGCACGGCTGCGAAAGAAGGCTGCGGACTACGAGCGCCACCTGCCCTACAGCGCCCTGCGTGAGCGCGACGTGACCGTGCTTTTGCTCGTCCCGAGCGCGAGGCGCGCGCAGACGGCGGCGGCAGCAGTTGCCGAGAGCGCCGCGCCGATCGTCGTCGCCCCTTGGAGCGGCGGGTCCCCGGACTCGGCGCTCGCGACCGTGCTCGATGCGGTAGCGCCTCATCTACGCGCGTCCTCGACGGCGAGCGGTTGAGATCCGGCGTGGGTTCTGCTCTGCTCGCAAGCTCTCTCGATCAACACCCGGAGCCGACGCCATGACGCGCGTGTGCCTCTACACCCGCATCTCGACCGACGAGGAGAACCAGCCGACCTCGCTGACCTCCCAGCGCGAACGCCTGGAGGCTTTCTGCAAGGTGCAGGAGGGCTGGCGGATCGTCGCCCGCCACGAAGACCGCTCCACGGGCACGAAGCTCGACCGGCCCGGCCTGCAAGCGGCGCTCGACATGGCACGCGAGGGCAGGGTGGATCAGCTGCTCGTCTACCGCATCGACCGCCTGTCTCGCAAGGTGCGCCAGCTTGCGAGCATCGCCGAGGAGCTCGACAAGCTCGACGTGTCCCTGCGCTCGGCTACCGAGCCCTTCGACACCGGCTCACCGGCGGGCCGGATGATGCTTCAGATGCTCGGTGTCTTCGCGGAGTTCGAGCACGCGACGATCGTCGATCGGATCACGGCAGGGATCGAGCGCCGCGCCAAGGAAGGGCGCTGGTATAGCGGCAGACCGCCGTTTGGCTACTCACTCAGCGACGGGCAGCTCTTACCCGATCCAATCGCCGCGCCCGTCGTGGGGCGCATCTTCTCCCTCTACGTCGGCGAGCGACTTGGCACGATCGCGATCGCAAATCGTCTGCGGGAGGAGCACGCGCCAGCGCCGGGAGCAGGCTGGGGCCACCCGGCCGTGCATCGCGCGCTGACGAACCCGACCTATCTGGGACGCATCCGCTGGCGCGGGCAGGACTTCGACTCGACGCACGAGCCGCTCATCGAGCGCGAGACCTTCGAACAGGCCCAAGCCATCCTCGCCGAGCGTGGCATCGACATCTCGCGCCGCCGTGGAAACCGCTCGGACTTCCTGCTCTCCGGGGTGATCCGCTGTGGGCGCTGCGGGCGTGCCTACATCGGCATGTCCGCGCGCGGTAAAGGTGGCATCTACCACTACTACGCCTGCACCGCCCGTCAGAAGTACGGCCCGAAGGCCTGCAGCGCGGAACGGCTCTCCCGGCAAAAGCTTGAGGACGCGGTACTAAGACAGCTCACGGGCATGTACCGCGATGGCGCGCTGATCCGCGACGCGCTCTCCAGCGCCCGCGAGCAGGCCCGGGAGGAGCGGCCATCGCTCGATGAGCGCCGCCGCTCGATCGAGGCCGAGATCACACGCACCGCGCGATCGAGCGAGCGCTACTTCGAGGCCTTCGAGCAGGGACGGCTGTCGCCCGAGCGCTGCGAGCAGCGCCTCGCTGGGCTGCAAGAGCGACTTGAGGAGCTACACGAGCAGCAAGAGGAGCTTGCCAGCGAAGCCCCCAACGCCATGCCGGAGCCGACCGCGGCCGACCTCAAGGCAGTTGCCGACCGGCTCGACCGGGTCATCGCCTCGGGCGAGCCCGAGAAGACCAAGGCGCTGCTTCGGCTGCTGATCGCGGAACTGCGTGTCAACAGTAACGTGGAGATCCAGCCGACCTACAACGTCCTGACGCCTGGGCGCTTGCCCACGGCCGGGGTTTGCGCAACGTCAGGAAAAGTGGAGACGGTGGGAATCGAACCCACGTCCGCAATCGCGTGAGACTGGCTTCTACGAGCGTAGCCGGCGATCTGATCTCGCCCCTCGCTAGCCTCGCCGGCCGGGTTGCGAGGGGCCAGCCTCATGAGATGTCCCCGACTTGGCTGAGGCGGACCTCACCGGGTGAGCCTGCTTTCTGATTCCGGCCTTCCCCGCCACAGGCGAGCGGGGCCCGGAACCTCACGGCTTAGCTATTGACTAAGCGGCGAGGGCGTACTCGTGAGAGTCCGCACTTATGGTTTTCCCGGGTGTTTTACGAGGCCGCCCGGGACCTCGACTCGCGACCACCCCCACGGAACCGACCACGTCGAAGCCTGTCGTCCCCGTTGGATGTTGCCCACCGAGTCTAGCTTGGGGACGGCGCGTAGCCCAAGTCTGCGCGCCGGGCGCGGCTCCGACCCACCACCCCCCACGAATCGCCTGGCCTGGGAGAATCAAGCCATGGACGACGCGATCGGCCGCTACCGCCAGGCATCGGAGAGCAACGACCTGGAGTCGCTGCTCGCGACGCTCGCGCCCGACGCCGAGCTGCACTCGCCGATCTCGCGGCGGATGGTGATCCGCGGCGGCAAGGACCTTCGCGTCCTGTTCGGCGCGGTCTACGGGAGCCTGCGCGGGCTGCGCTGGAGCAGCGAAGTCCGCGACGGCGCAACGACCGTCGTACTCGGCAGCGGGCGGATCGGGCCCTTCCGGATCGACGACGCGATGGTCTTCGAGCTGGCGCCCGACGGCCGCATCCAGCGCATCAGGCCGCACCTTCGCCCCTGGCTCGCGCTCACGTTCTTCGCGCTCGTGCTCGCCCCGAAGGTCGGTCGCCACCCCGGCGTCGTGCTGCGCGCTCTGCGCGGCTGAACATTCGCGCCAAGCCGACCGCGACGAGACAGCGCGCCGGCACCGCCTCCCGGCGAGGCCTCCCGGCGAGCCGCGCATACCCTCCGGCCCGTCCGGCCCGTTAACGAAAGCGACGCGGTCCCGGGCCGCTTGAGGAACCCGCTCCGGCCTGGCCCGAAGGCCCTTCCTTCGCTGGTGGCGCGGCCTCACACCTCAGTGGCCTCGCTCTTTGCGGCTCGGTTCCGCGTCTGGATTCAAACTAGCTCCGCCCCCCTGAACGCGCAAGACCCCACGCCCCGTTCACCCCGCAGTTTCCAGAAAAAAGTCGGAACCAAATCAGCCAAACCGACCGGCCCCCGGCGAAAGTGCTGTAGCGCCCCCGGCGAAAGTGCTGTAGCGCGGCGACGCGCCGATCGTTAGGAGCCGCTTATCGCCGCTGCCACAATGCAACACATGGACAGCGGCTATCCGTCACTGCGGCCGCCCGCGCCGGCGCTGCCATCTCCGGAGAGCGCATCGCCCCCGCCATCCCTGCCGCGAGAAGACCCGTTCGGGCGCAAGGCGCCGTCCAGCCACACGGGCGACCTGCGCAAGCGCATCGGCAGCGCGCTCGCGGCGCTCGCCGCCTTGATCGCGAAGTTCTTCTCCGCGATCAAGGGCGTGCTGATCCTGCTACCGAAGGTCAAGCTCTTGGGGACCGCCGGCACGGCCCTCGCTTCCGTGGTGGTCTACTCGCTCTTCTTCGGGTGGCCCTTCGCGCTCGGCCTCGTCGTCCTGCTGTTCGTGCACGAGATGGGGCACGTGTTCCAGCTGCGCCGCGAAGGCATCAAGGCCAGCGCCCCGATGTTCATCCCGGGCCTCGGCGCGGTCGTGATGATGAAGGCGATGCCCGACGATGCCGCCGCCGAGGCGCGCGTCGGCCTTGCAGGCCCGGTCGTGGGTTCGATCGGAGCCGCCCTGTGCCTCGCCCTCGCGGAAGCGACGCACAGTGACCTGCTGCGCGCGCTCGCGTGGGTCGGCTTTTTCATCAACCTGATCAACCTCATCCCCGTCGTCCCATTCGACGGCGGTCGCGCCATGGCCGCGATGGCTCCCGCGATGTGGTTCGTCGGGCTCGGCGCGATGGTCGCGCTGTTCCTGCTCAGCTGGAATCCGTTCCTGCTGATCTTCGGCCTGCTCGGGGGGATGGAAACCCGGCGGCGCTGGAAGCTCCGTGGCACACGATCGATCGAGCAGGCCGCTTACTACCGCGTATCGCCGCGCACGCGCCTGCTCGTGGGCGCCGTGTACGTCGGCTTGATCGTCGCGCTCGTCGTGGGCATGGAGCACGCCTACGTCCTCTCCTCCGGCGGGCACACCTTCGGCCGCTGGTAGCTCGGCGTCGCGCTTGGGCCAGTCGTCGCGCGCCGGTCAGCGCCGCGCTTCGCGCACCGCGCGTTCCATGTCGCGCTTGGTCTCCCGCGTCCTGATCGTCTGGCGCTTGTCGTAGAGGTCCTTGCCGCGCGCGAGCGCCACCTCCACCTTCGCGTGCGGCCCCGAGAAGTAGATCCGCGTCGGCACCAGCGTCAGCCCCCGCTCGGCGGCGCGCGCCGCCAGGCGGTCCAGCTCGCGGCGGTGCAGCAGCAGCTTGCGCGGCCGCTCGGGGTCGTGGTTTTCGCGCGAGGCCGGCGCATAAGGCGGGATGTGCACGGAGTGCAGCCACAACTCGCCGTCGCGGATCGCCGCGTAGCCGTCCTTCAGCTGGGCGCCCGATGCCCGTAGCGCCTTCACCTCCGTCCCCTCCAGCACGATCCCGCACTCGAGCCTGTCCAACAGCTCGTAGCGGTAGGAAGCGTAGCGGTTCGAGGCGACGTCGCCCGCACCGACCTTGCGCTTTCCCTTGCCCTTCGCCATCGCCCGAGCCTAGCTGTCCGAAGCGTCGGCGATGGCCGGGGTCAGGTCCACCCGCCCACGCGGCGCGTCGACTCGTGCGACCCGCACGCTGACAGCATCCCCCAGGCGCAATGTCGTACCGGTGCGCTCGCCCCGCAGGACCGTCCCCTCCTCGTTGAGCTCCCACCAGTCGCGCTCGCCCTCCGGCGTGTGCAGCTCGCGCGCGGGCAAAAGCCCTTCGTAAACCGCGTCGCCACCCTCTCCCGGCGGGCCGAAGGCGACGAACGCACCCGCGGAGATCGCGCCTACGACTTCGCCCGCGAACTCCTGCTGCCAGGCCCCCTCGTACAGACGGCGCTCCAGGTCGAAGCAGGCCGCGACGTCGTCGGCGTCGCGCTCGACCTTCATCGCGTCGCGCTCGCGTTCAGAGGCCCACGCGCCGAGCTCCGGCAACTCGGATCCCCGCGGCGCCCGCTCGCCCCCGCCCACGGCCGCGAGCAGCGCGCGGTGGCAGACGAGGTCCGGGTAGCGGCGGATCGGTGAGGTGAAGTGGCAGTAGTGCTGCGCGCGCAGGCCCGCATGACCGAGGTTGCGCGGTGAGTAGTAGGCCTGCTTGAGCGAGCGCAGCACCAGCGCGTTCAGCGCCCGCCGACCCTGTCCCCGCCGGCTCAGCACGTGCCGCTCGACTCGCTGGGAGATCTCGCCGAGCAGCTCCGCCGCCTGCGTCGAGGACATGCGCTCCGGCAACGCCGGCGTCGGCACCTCGAGGCTCGCGAGCTGCGCCACGAGCCGCTCCACGCGCTCGGCTTCGGGACGCTCGTGCACGCGATACAGGCACGGCACCTTCTGTCGCGCGAGCAGCCCGGCGACGGCTTCGTTCGCAGCGATCATCAGGTGCTCGATCAGGCGGTGGGACTCGGTCTGCGCGCGAGCGTGGATCTCCGCGACGTTCCCCTGCTCGTCGAACACGAACTCCGGCTCCTGGGCCTCCACCGCGAGCGCGCCACGCCGTTCGCGCTCGGACCCCAGCGCCCCAGCGGCGGCGCGGGCCGCTTCGAGGGGCTCCTTCCACGGCGCCTGCGCCCGCTCCTCACCCGCGAAGACCCGGTCCACCCGCTCGTAGTCCAGGCGCTCGTCGGAGCGAATCACCGAGCGATAGAACGACGCGCTACGCACTTCGGCGCCGCTGAGCACCAGCTCTGTCGTGACCGCGAGCCGCTCGCGCTGTGGCACCAGCGAGCACGCGTCGTTCGAGAGCGCCTGCGGGAGCATCGGCTCGACCGCGCCCGGGACGTACACGCTCGTCGCCCGCTTCAGCGCCTCGGCGTCGACCGCCGACCCCTCCGGCACGTACGCGCTCACGTCGGCGATGTGCACCCACACGCGAACGGCCTCGCCGGGCTCGACCCGCGCGGAGATCGCATCGTCGAAGTCGCGCGCGCTGAGAGGGTCGATCGTGAACGTCGGCAGGTCCGTCAGGTCCTTGCGCTGCGCGAGGTCACCGCGCACGTCCAAGCCGCGGTCCCGCGCCCGCCTGGCCTCGCGTTCGACATGGTGCTCGAAGCGCCTGGCCAGGCCCCGTTCGCGCATCAGCGACTCGATCGCCGAGCGCGCCGTCTGGCGCGCGTGCGGCGGCCATACGGTCCGCGACTCGCGTCCCCCGCCGCGCCGCGCGCGGGGGTGGCGTGGGCTCACTTGACTTTCGCCGCGAGCGTGTCGAGCGCCACGTCCAGGCCGTGGTTGCTGTCGACCCCGTGGCGGACCCGCACTTCCGGGGTGATCCCCGCGCCCTGCTTGACGCCTCCCCCGCCGAGGTTGCGGCCGTTCGGAGTGAAGTACTCGCCGACGGTGATGTCGAGCGCACCGCCGTTCGACAGCGGCTCCTCCTCCTGGAAGACGCCCTTGCCGAAAGTGTGCGTGCCGACGACCGTGGCGCGGTGGTGGTCCTGCAACGCGGCCGTGACGATCTCCGCGGCGGAGGCGGTGTTCGCGTCGACAAGCACCGTCATCGGGAACGCGGGCCTGATCGCGTCGCCTTCCGCGATCAGCGTCTCGCTCGGCTGCGAGCGCCCGCGCGTGGAGACGATCGTGCCACGTTCGATGAAGATGCTCGCGATCAGACGGGCCTCCTCGACGAGGCCGCCGCCGTTCGCACGCAGATCCAGCACGATCCCGCGCGCGCCCTTGTGCAGCTCGCGCTCGACGGCTTCGCGCACTTCGCCGTGCGCACCCGGGCTGAACGTCGCGAGCGCCACGACGCCGAGCTTCGTGCCACGCACCGACTTCGTCAGCGAGGCGACGACCGGCTCGGCGATCGTCGCCCGCGTCAGCGTCAGCGTGTTCACGGCGAGGTGCCCGTCACGGCGCTGCTCGACGCCGAGCTTCACATCGGTCCCCGGCGGCCCCTTGATCAGCGCGATCGCCTTGTCGGCGGGCACGCCGGCGAGCTTGCGCCCGTTCACTTCGACGATCTGATCGCCCTCGCGCATCGCGGCGCGGGCCGCGGGCGAGCCGTCGAAGACCTTCGCCACGACGAGCCCGCGCCTACTCGGCGAGACCGACACGCCGATGCCCGTGAAGCTGGGCGGCGAGTTGAATTCGCGGAACTCCTTCGGCGTCAGGTAGTGCGAGAAGCGGTCGCCAAGGCTCGCGACCGCGCCGGCGATCGAGCCGTTTGAGAGCTGGCCCTTCGAAACGGGCCGGTAGTAGTCGCTCGAGATCCTGTCGATCGCTTCGCCGACCACGCGGGTGTCGTCGTGGGCCACGAACGCCGAACGCGCGAAGCTCGGCAGGTCTTCGGGGTGGCCGCCGAGGTAGACGCCGAGCACCAGCAGCACCGGCAGCGCGATCGCGAGCACCGCCAGCAGCGGCTGTCGTCGTCTGGGCGGCATCGCCCCCTCAGACTACGGGTCAGACCTTGAGGAAGCGCCGCAGCGAGATGCCCGAGCCCGCGGCCGAGACGGCTATCGCGGCGCCCATCAGGATCGCGATCAACAGCGGGAAGGCGATCATGTCCGGCTGGGAGATCAGCTTCACGGTGTTCGCCAGCGGATCGACCAGCGTCACCTTCGCGAGCGCCAGCAGACCCACCGCCGCGGCGCCCCCCACCGCCCCGAGGAACAGCCCCTCCAGCACGAACGGCCAGCGGATGAACCAGTCGGTGGCTCCGACCAGCTTCATCACCTCGACCTCGCGCCGGCGCGAGAACAGCGACAGGCGGATCGTGTTCGAGATCAGCAGGATCGAGGCGATCACGAGCAGCGCCGCCAGCAGCGCCATCGTGATCTTGATCACGCGCGTCGCCGACAGGATCTGGTTCGTTTGGGCCTGGCGGTTCTGTACCGCCGCGATCGCCGTGTCGGTGACCAGGCGCGTACCGAGCGGGCTGGACTGGTCGAGCTCCGCGCGCACGAGCGCAGAGTTCTCGGGCTTGTCGGGCGTGATGCGGAAGATGTCCGGCAGCGGGTTGTAGCCGATCAGCGCGAACGCCTCCGGGTTGCGCTTGCGCTCCTGCTGGTAGCCCTGCTGCTTGGAGACGAACTCGATGCTCTTCACGTGCGGGGCGCGTTGCAGCTCGCCACGCACGCGGGCGACTTCGGCGGCGCTGGCGCTCGTCGTCAGGTCGACGTCGACCAGCACCCGCCCGCGCACGTCGTTCGCCGCGCCGTTCGTTGCCTCGACCACCGGGATGAACACGCCCAGCACCAGCGTCGTCACGAGCACCGAGGCCAGCGCCGCGAAGCTCGGCAGCGCGTTGCGCTTGATCGAGCGGTACGACTCTTTCAGGAAGAAGCCCGGCCTCATCGGCGCGCGCTCAGCTCGTTTCCCGTTTGAGCCGCTCGCCCAGCTCGTCGGTGTTCTCCTCGCGGGCGCCGTACAGGCCCGAGGCCTCGTCGCGCACGATCCGCCCGCGCTTCAGCTCGATCACGCGCCGGCGCATGCGGTCGACCATCTCGTTGTCGTGCGAGGCGATCAGCACCGTCGTGCCCGCGCGGTTGATCCGGTAGAGCAGCTGCATGATCCCGATCGAGGTCTCGGGGTCGAGGTTGCCGGTCGGCTCGTCCGCCAGCAGCAGCGGCGGGTGGCTCGCGAACGCACGCGCCACCGCGACGCGCTGCTGCTCGCCGCCGGAGAGCTGGTGCGGGTAGTTGTGCAGCTTCGTGGAGAGCCCCGTCAGGCGCAGGATGTCCGGCAGCGTGGCGCGGATCTGCTTGCGCGAGGCGCCCGTCACCTGCAACGCGTAGGCGATGTTGTCGTACACCGTGCGCGTCGGCAGCAGCTTGAAGTCCTGGAACACCACCCCGACGTTGCGCCGGTAGTAGGGCACCTTCTTGTGCTCGATCTCAGACAGGTCGCGGCCGGCGACGCGGATGCGCCCGTCGGTCGGCTCCAGCTCCTTGATCAGCAGGCGCATGATCGTCGACTTCCCCGAGCCGGTCGGCCCCACGAGGAACACCATCTCCTGACGGCGGATCGCGAACGTGGCGCGCTCGAGGCCGACGCCGCCGACGCCGTAGAGCTTGGAGACGCCGCGGAACTCGACGACCACGTCGCGCGGGTCGGGCAGCGGCGGCGCCGGGCGTCGCGACTGCGGCTGCGCGCCGCGGGGGTGGGCGGCGTCGCGGTGGGACTGGCCGTGCTCGCCGCGACGGCGCTCGCGCCCGGGCGGCGGCAGGTCGCGCACGCGCCGCTCGCGGCTCGGCGGCGTCTGGGCCCGTCCCGTCGCCACTTCGGCGCGCGCGTTCGCGGCCGTGGCTGATCCCTTCTCCAGCTTCGGCATGGCCCGTGACGGTAGCGAGCACGACCCCCTCCGGAAGCAATTGCCCCTGCATGCAAGGGGTTTTGCAGGTTGCGGCTATCGTGGGCTCCGCGATGGCCGAGATCGAGACGAGCACCGTCGAAGCAAACGGGCTGCCGATCCACAGGATCGCGCTGCCCGGGACGCGTGCGCTGACCGTGCTGGTGGCGTTCGACGCCGGTGCCCGCAACGAGCGCCCCGAGGAGAACGGGATGGCCCACTTCCTCGAGCACCTCGTGTTCAAGGGTGGCGAGAAGTACCCGCACTACAGCGACGTCAACGAGACCGCCGAGCGGCTCGGCGGCGTCCTGAACGCCTACACCAGCCACGACCTCGTCGCCTTCCACATCACGGTACGCGCCGAGAGCGCGCCCGCGGCGATCGACCTGCTCTCGGACTTCGTGGGCCGCCCCCGGATCGACGCCGAGGAGCTCGACCGCGAGCGCGGCGTCGTGATCCAGGAGATCAACCGCGCCTACGACCAGCCCTCGATGGTCGCGGAGTACCTGATCGACCGGGCCGCCTTCGGCGATCACCCGCTCGGGCGCACGGTGCTCGGCCCCGAGGAGAACCTGCGCAGCTTCACGCGCGAGGGCATCGTCGCCTTCCGCGAGCGCCGCTGGGCCGGCGCGAGCGGCGGTGCGTTCCTCGTCGGCAACGTCGAGCACCTGCCCGGCGACGCCGAGCTGCAGGAGCTGTTCGGGCGCTTCCCGGCGCTGCCGGCCCCGCCGTCGTATGACCCCGCCCCGGGGTTCGCGCCCGAGAAGCTGGTCGAGCAGCGCGACACGAACCAGTCGCACCTGCGGATGATCTACCGGCCCGAGGTTGCGGTCGCCGACGTCAAGCAGCGCGCCGCGCTGTCGATCTACTCGACGCTGCTCGGCGGGTCGATGGGCTCGCGCCTGTTCGACGAGATCCGCGAGAAGCGTGGGCTCTGCTACTCGGTCTACTCGCTCGCCCACGCCTTCGCCGACGTGCCGATCCTCCAGCTCGGCTCGGGCCTGGAGTCCAGCAAGTGCATCGAGGCCTACACCCGCATGCGCGAGATCGTGGACGAACTGCGCGACGACGGCCCCACCGAGGAGGAGGTGCAGCGCGCGCGGGCGTACTCCGCCGGCCGGCTCGTGCTCTCCTTCGAGAACACGAACGCCGTCGCCCGCTACGCCGCCAACCAGCAGATCGTCTTCGGCGAGCCGATCGACCCCGACAAGGCGATCGCCGCGCTCGACGCCGTCACCTTCGACGAGGTGCGCGAGGTCGCGGCGGGCGTCGCGGACAACCTTGCGGTCGCCTGCGTGGGGCCGCACTCGGTCGAGGAGTTCTAGGCCGCGGGGTCAAGCGCCCCGAGGCGCTGGTACCGAGGCGAGTCGGGACCCGCCATCTCCCCGAGCCAGCGCAGCGCCTCCGCGAAGTCGAGTGAGCGGGTCTCGGCCATCGCCTCGATGTCCGCCCAGTCCTTCGTGCGGTCGAACATCGCCTTGAACACGGCGAGTCCCGTGCAGTCGAGCACGGGAATCGTGCGCCCCTCGAATGGAACGTGCCTGATGTGCGCCTCGACGCGATCGTGAAAGGGCAGCACGCTCAGGAACAGGTCCACCGGGGTGATCCCCCAGCGCAGCCTGACCTGGCCGTCGCGTTCGGCCTGCTCGAGCTGGGCGCCGCTGAACTCGACGCCGTCCGGCATCGCCGCGAACACGTCCCGGGCACGCTCGGGACCGACAAAGACGTTGACGTCGACGTCGCGCGTGCCGCGTGGCTCGAAGATGCAATAACCGAGCGCGATGGCGCCACCTATCGCATGCGGAATGCCGGCGGCGTCGAGCCCGTCGTGCACGGCGAGGAGCTGATCGCCCAGCTCACTCACGAGCGCAACCTGATCAGTGGCGGGTACTCGAGCTCGCCACGACCCTTGAAGGGCAGCGAGCCCGCAAGGTCCAGAACCTTCGAGAGGACCTCCCCGGCATGCTCCAACCCGGCGTCACCATTCGCCGGGGCGATCTCCAATTGCAGTCCGGCCCCGCGCGCTATCCGCGTCAGCGCCGCCACAGACGGCTGGCGTCGGCCGTGTGCATAGGCGCTGAGCACGGACCTGTCCAATCCTGCTCGTCGCGCCAGCTCCGCCTGCTTCAGGCCGCTACGGCGACCTATCTCCGCGATGAGCTGGGCAGCGGTCCCGTCGTGTTGCGTACTCATATTGCATATGCTAGCGCAAACGCCAACATATTTGTTTAAATGTGGACGTATACGTCCACTCTATCCGATCGCCACCATCCGGTCGATCGGCACCCGCGCCCGCTCGGCGACCTCCCGCGGCACGCGCACCTCGAACTTCATCTCCGCCAGCGCGTCGCGCAGCTTGCGCAGCGTGATCATCTTCATGTAGACGCAGGCGGCGCGCGGGTTCGCGGGGATGAACTCGACGTCGGGCGCAGCCATCTGCAACGGGTAGAGCATCCCGGTCTCGGTCGCGACGATCGCCTCGCGGACCCTGCCGGGGCCGCCGTTCTCGTGGGCGGCCTGCGCGGAGCCATCGAAGCCCGGTTCCTCGAGCTGCCCGTCGATCTCGCCCGCGCCGGCGTCGCCTGCGTCCCCCCTCGCCGCCGACTCGGCCCCCTCCGCGTAGCGCAGCATGCCTCCCGTCGAGAGCATGTGCACGCCCTCGCCTGAGATGTCGCCCGCGGCCACGTACTCCATCACCTGCGTCGTGCAGCCGCACTCGGGGTGGATCAGGAAGTCGGCGCCGGGGTGCGCCGCGCGCGTGGCCTCGATGTCCGCGGGACGGATGCCGGCGTGCACGTGGCACTCCCCGTCCCAGACGTGCATCCGTTTGCCGAGCTCCTTCTCGACGTAGGCCCCCAGCCACATGTCCGGGCCGAACAGGACCTCCGTCTCGGGGCCGTGCGTCTCGTAGATGTGGCGGACCACGTCGACGGCGTTCGCCGAGGTGCAGCAGTAGTCGGTCAGCGCCTTGACCTCCGCGGTCGTGTTCACGTACATCACGACGACCCCTCCGGGATGCTGCGCCCGCCAGTCGGCGAGCTGCGCGGCGTCGATCGAGGCCGCCAGCGAGCAGCCGGCGTCGAGGTCGGGGATCAGCACCGTCTTCTCCGGGCACAGGATCGAGGCGGTCTCCGCCATGAAGTGCACGCCGCAGAAGGCGATCACCTCTGCCTCGCTCGCCGCCGCCTGGCGCGAGAGCCCAAGCGAGTCGCCGACGTAGTCGGCCACGTCCTGCACCTCCGGCACCTGGTAGTTGTGCGCGAGGATCACCGCCTTGCGCTGCGCCGCCAGCGCCCGGACCTCGTCCTTCAGCGAGTCGATCTCCGCGGGCGAGAGGTGCTCCTGCACGCCCGCGGCCGCCTCGAGCGTCGGCGCCATCGGCAGCTCCATGAGCCCATTCTATGAACGCGGTGCCGAGCCCGGCAGCCCGGCGGGCTCGCGCTCCTGCGGCCAGGCGATCGTGTGCACGTTGCGATCGGCGTCGGCCAGCTCGGGGCTGTCGCCGTCGATCACCCGCGCGCGGTAGTCGACCGACGCCACGAACTCCGCATAGCCGTCCTTCGTGTCGTGCAGCTCGACCAGCAGCAGCGGCCGCGTCGAGCGCAGCGTCTCGCCCATGCCCTGCACGACGATCAGCTCGGCGCCCTCGACGTCGATCTTCACGAGGTCCGGAACGCGGCCCCCCTCGCGGGTCACGAACTCGTCGAGCGTCACGGTCTGCACGGTGATCTCGCCCTCCTCCGGCCCGTGGTCCTCGACTTTCGTCGCGCCCTCCACGTTCAACGAGTGAAACGCCGACCAGGGCGAGACGAACATCTCCGCAGTGCCCGTCGAGGAGGACAGCGCCTTCTCGACGATCGTCACGTTGCGCAGCCCGTTCAACGCCACGTTGTGGCGGAGCGTCTGCAGGTTCTCGGGAATCGGCTCGAACGCGTAGACGTGACCGTCCGGGCCGACCAGGCGCGAGCAGAGGATCGTGAAGAAGCCGATGTTCGCGCCGACGTCGTAGACCACCTGCCCCGGCTTGACGAGGCCCGCCAGCGCCTGCTGCACCTCCGGCTCGGCGTCGCCGGTCAGGTAGCGCAGGAACGAGCCACCCAGGTTCAGGCGCACGCCCGCCATGCGCCCGCGCAGGACGGGGATGTCGCGGTAGCGCAGGGGCCTCGTCGCGGCGACCACGAGCCTACGGGCGGGCTCGCTGGAGTGCTGGAAGCGGGAGGCCACGCGCCACAGGCCCTGCCACGCAGCCTTTCCCAGCCGCGCCACAGCGCCGCCGCTCCCCTCCCTGGTTGCGCCCGGCCCCGTCACGGGCCGGGATGATATATCGACGCCGAGAGGCTCTAGGCGGCAAGCTCCAGCAGCAGCGACAGGTCGAGCGCGGGAGCGGAGTGCGTAAGCGCCCCCATCGACACGAAGTCGACCCCCGTCTCGGCGACGGCGCGCAGCGTCGCCAGCGTCACGCCGCCGCTCGCCTGCAGCTTCGCGCGGCCCGCCACCTGCGCGACCGCGGCGCGCAGCTGCGCCTCGTCCATGTTGTCCAGCAGCAGCCGCGGCGCGCCCGCCGCAAGCGCCTGCTCGATCTCCTCCGGGTCGCGCACCTCGATCTCCAGCGTGCCCGCCAGCTCCGGCGCGGCCTCGCGCGCGCGGGCGACCGCCGCGGCGATCCCGCCCGCCGCGGCAATGTGGTTCTCCTTGATCAGGATCGCATCGAACAGGCCAACGCGATAATTCGTCGCGCCCCCCGCCGCGACCGCCGCCTTCTCCAGCATCCGCAGGCCCGGCGTGGTCTTTCGGGTATCGAGCACCCTCACGCCCGTGCCCTCGACTGCGCGCGCCGCGCGCGCCGAGATCGTCGCGACGCCGGAGAGGTGCGCGAGGAAGTTCAGCACCGTGCGCTCAGCGGTCAGCAGCGCGCGGGCGCGGCCCTCGATCGTCATCACCTGGCCGCCCTGCTCGCGCCAGACTCCCTCCTCCACCAGCCGCTCGACGCGCACCTCCTCGTCCAGCAGCTCGAACGCCGTCTGCGCCGCGTCGAGGCCGTAGATCGAGCCGGGGGCCTTCTGCGTGATCGTCGCCCGGGCGTGGGCATCCGCCGCCACGGTCGCCTCCGTCGTCACGTCGCCCGAGCCCACGTCCTCCGCGATCGCTCGCCGCACCAGCCCCACGAGGTCGTCCGCGCCCGCGACCGAGGCCGTGCCGCGCTCCATCGCTACGCCTTCGTCGTCGCCGCCGACAGCAGATACGCGCGGACGAAGCCGTCGAGGTCTCCGTCGAGCACGCGCTGCACGTCGCCCATCTCGTGGCCCGTGCGGTGGTCCTTGACCATCGAGTAGGGGTGCATCACGTAGGAGCGTATCTGCGAGCCGAAGTTCACGTCCTGGGCCTCGCCCTTCTCGCGCGCGATCTCTTCCTGGCGCTCGCGCTCGCGCTGCTCCAGCAGCTTCGCCAGCAGCATCGCCATCGCCGTCGCGCGGTTCGAGGACTGCGAGCGCTCGTTCTGGCACTGGACCACGATCCCGCTCGGACGGTGCGTGATCCGCACCGCGGAGTCGGTCTTGTTGACGTGCTGGCCACCAGCGCCCGAGGCGCGGTAGGTGTCGACCTGCAGGTCGTCCTCGTTGATCTCGATCTCGCCCGTGTCCTTGACCACCGGCGCCACCTCGACCCCCGCGAAGCTCGTCTGGCGGCGGTGCGCGGAGTCGAACGGCGACAGGCGCACCAGCCGGTGCACGCCGCGCTCGGCGCCGAACAGCCCGTAGGCGTTCTCGCCCGACACGCGGAACGTCGCCGACTTGATCCCCGCTTCCTCGCCGGGGCTCACCTCCAGCAGCTCGACCTGGAAGCCGCGGCTCTCAGCCCAGCGCATCTCCATCCGCAGCACCATCTCCGCCCAGTCCTGGGCGTCGGTCCCGCCGGCGCCGGCGTTCACGCTGACGAGCGCGTCGCCGGCGTCGTACTCGCCCGAGAACAGCCGCTGCTCCTCGAGCTCCGCCAGGCGCTCCTCGACCGAGGCGATCTGCTCGTCCACCTCCGCTTGCAGCGACTGCTCCTCAGCCGCCATCTCCACCAGCGCGTCGAGGTCCTCGACGTCGCTCTGGAGCGCATCGAACTGCTCCAGGCGCCTGCTCGTGCGGGCGTGCTCGCCCGACACCGACGCCGCGCGCTCGGCGTCGTCCCAGAAGCCGCCGTCCCCCATCTCGGTCTCGAGCGCCGCCACGCGCTCCCGCAGCGAAGCCGGGTCAAAGATAGTCCGCGAGCAGTTTCATCTGCTCCCGGATCGAGGCCAGCCGCTCAGGCGTCGACTCGCTGGGGGCGGTGGTGGCCACGCCTCCACGCTATCACCCGTATCTTCCGCCAATGGCCGCAGAAACCCCCGCCGCGCTGCTCGCCGCCTTTCTCGCCGCCGTCAACGCCCGCGACATCGACGCCGCCGTCGAGCTGTGGCGCGAGGACGCCGCGATCGTGCAGCTCGACGGCGAGGTGCTGCGGGGGCGCGAGGCCATCGCCGGCGCGCTGCGGACGATGGTCGACAATCGCATCGAGATCGACACCGAGGTCTCGGGCATCGTCGAGACCGGCGAAGTAGCGCTCGTCACCGGGACGCTCACGCTCAGCGGCGCCAACGGCGACGGAGCCGACGGCCGCTTCGTCACCCGCAGCAGCTCGATCGTGATCTACAGGCGCGACGAGCAGGGCTGGCGCATCGCGCTCGACGCGCCGTGGGGGCTATCGCCGCCTGCGGCGTGATGCCCGACGGCGCTTTACGCGAGCGTAGAAGCTACGCGCCGGCCTCCTCGCCGAACCACCCCACGAATTCCAGAAGGTCGCCGAACAGCTCGAGCACCGGACCTCAGGCGCCGTGGCACTTCTTGAACTTCTTGCCACTGCCGCACCAGCAGGGGTCGTTGCGCCCGACCTGGTGCTCGTCGTCGACGACGCGTTGCTCCACGGAGGGCATCACTTCTTCCCCGGGGCCGAGTTCCCCGAAGCCGCCCGGCGCCGCCGGAGCGCTGCCGGCCGCCGCGGCAGCGGCGGCCATCGCCCCGGCCCCGACGCCGCTTTCGGCGCCCCCGCCCGAGTAGGAGACCCGGCCCGAGCGCGTGGAGCTGCCCGCCGCGGCGAAGCTCGGCGGCGGCTCGCCGCCGCCGTTTTCGCCCTCGACGTTGACTTCGACGTTGAAGATCATCCGCGCGAAGTCGGTCCAGACGCTGTTCATCAGGTCGCCGAACAGCGTGAAGGCCTCGTTCTTGTAGGCGACCAGCGGGTCGACCTGGGCGAAGCCGCGCAGGTGGATGCCCTCGCGCAGGTAGTCCATGTCGAACAGGTGCTCGCGCCAGCGTTCGTCGATGATCTGGAGCAGCAGGAAGCGCTCCAGCGCACCCATCAGCTCGTCGCCCAGCGCCTGCTCGCGCGCGTCGTAGCGCTCCATCGCCATCTCGGTGACCCGCTCGGTCAGCACCATGCGGTCGACGCGGTCGGGGTTCATGTCCTCTTCGCCGAAGTCGAGCGGGAAGAACTGGCCCAGCGCCGTGAACATGCCGTCGAGGTCCCAGTCCTCCATGAAGTCGCCCGGGGTGTACTGGTCGATCGTGCGCTCGATCACGTTGCCCACCTCGCGCCGGGCCTCCTCGCCGATGCTCTTGCCTTCCAGCACCTCGTCGCGGTAGGCGTAGATCACGCGGCGCTGCTCGTTCATCACGTCGTCGTACTCGAGCACGCGCTTGCGGATCAGGAAGTTCTGCTCCTCGACCTTCTTCTGGGCTTTCTCGATCTGCTTGGAGAGCATCCCGGCCTCGATCGGTTCCTCGTTGCCCTGCTCGTCGGTGCCGCCGAGTTTGTCGAGGATCCGGTAGATGCGGTCGCCCGCGAACAGGCGCACGAGGTCGTCCTCGGCGGACAGGAAGAAGCGGCTCTCACCCGGGTCGCCCTGGCGCCCCGCGCGGCCGCGCAGCTGGTTGTCGATGCGCCGCGATTCGTGGCGCTCGGTGCCGCAGATGAACAGGCCGCCCGCGGCCATCACGTGCTCGCGCTGCTCGTCCACCTTGCGCTCCAGCTCCGGCAGCACCTGCTGCAGGCGGCTGTCGTAGTCCTCCGCCTCGCGGTCGACGCCCTGCCGCGCCAGCTCCTGGTGGGCCAGGTGCTCGGCGTTGCCGCCGAGCTTGATGTCGACGCCGCGGCCCGCCATGTTCGTCGCGATCGTCACCGCGCCCGGCTGGCCGGCCTCCGCGACGATCTCGGCCTCGCGCGCGGCGTGCTCGGGCTTCGCGTTCAGCACCGTGTGCTTGACGCCGCTCTTCGTCAGGCGGTCGCCCAGCAGCTCCGAGACCTCGACCGAGATCGTCCCCACCAGCACCGGCTGCCCGTTCTCGTGACGCGCCTTGATCTCGTCGATCACCGCGTGCCACTTGCCCTCCTTGGTCTTGTAGATCTGGTCGTTGCGGTCCTGGCGAACCATCTCCTTGTTCGTCGGCACCTGCACGACAGGCAGCTCGTAGATCTTCATGAACTCCGTGGCCTCCGTCAGCGCCGTGCCCGTCATCCCCGCGAGCTTGTCGTAGAGGCGGAAGAAGTTCTGGTAGGTGATCGTCGCGAGCGTCTGGTTCTCCTCCTGGATCGGGACGCTCTCCTTCGCCTCGACCGCCTGGTGCAGGCCCTCCGACCAGCGGCGGCCGTCGAGGATGCGACCCGTGAACTCGTCGATGATCTTCACCTCGCCGTCGATCACCGCGTAGTCGACGTCCCGCTTGTAGAGCGCCTCCGCGCGCAGCGCCTGGATCAGGTGGTTGACGAGGTGGCCGTTCTCGGCGCGGTAGAGGTGGTCGATCCCGAGGAACTTCTCCGCCTTCGCGACGCCCTGCTCGGTGATCGCGACGGTTTTCTGCTTCTCGTCGATCTCGTAGTCGAACTCGGCGACGAACGACTTCTTCGTGCGCGGGTCCATCCCCTCGGGCGTCTTGCCCAGCGTCAGGCGCGGGGCCAGGCGGGCGAACTTCACGTACAGATCCGCCGCCTGTTCGGGGGCGCCGGAGATGATCAGCGGCGTGCGCGCCTCGTCGATCAGGATGTTGTCGACCTCGTCCACGATCGCGAACGGGTGGCCGCGCTGGGTCTTTTCCGCCAGGTCCGTCGCCATGTTGTCGCGCAGGTAGTCGAAGCCGAACTCCGAGTTCGTGCCGTAGACGACGTCGCAGGCGTAGGCAGCGTGCTTCTCCTCCGGCGGCTGCATGTTTTCCAGGACGCCGACGCTGACGCCTAGCGCCTCGTAGATCGGGCTCATCCATTCGGCGTCGCGGCGGGCGAGGTAGTCGTTCACCGTCACGACGTGCACGCCCTTGCGCTCGGGTCGCTCGCCCTCGGGGGTCTCGACGCCCTCGCGCACCGCGAGCGAGTTCAGCACGACGGCGAGCGTCGCGGTGAGCGTCTTGCCCTCGCCGGTCTTCATCTCCGCGATCTGGCCGTCGTGCAGCGCCATCGCCCCCACGAGCTGCACGTCGAAGTGGCGCATCTCCATCTTGCGCTTGCCGGTCTCGCGCACGATCGCGAAGCACTCCGGCAGCAGCGCGTCGAGCGACTCGCCCTCCGCGGCGCGGTCGCGGAGGGCGTCCATCCGCTCGCGCAGCTCGGCGTCGGAGTCGTGTTCGAGCTCGGGCTCGAAGGCGTTGATCAGCGCGACGCGCTTCTGGTATTCCTTGAACTTCTTCGCCTCGCCGACGTTCAGCGCGCGATCTAGCAGGGAGGGCATGGGCCAAGCATAGCCTTCCCGCGCAGGCTCTTGAGGCGCTTGCGCGACCTCAGCCGAAGCTCTGCGTCACCGCCTTGCCCTTGCCGTGGCAGTCCGCCAGCGTGACCGTCAGCGGGCCGTCGGTGCTGACGTGCAGTTGCGCCTTGCAGTCGACTTTCGCGCGTGCCGCGTCGATCGTCACGTGCGAGACGTTGCTCGCCGTGATCTGGAGCGCGTCCTGCGCCGGTTCGCCCGGCGCAGCGCCCCAGGCCTTGCTCTGGCTCGTGTAGGGAATCGCCGGGATCTGCCCGCCCGTCAGCGCGCCGGCGCCGTGCTGTGTTTCCTGCGGCGGCGGATCGCCGTGGCCGAAGGCCTGCGAGCGGACGTCGACCGTCCCCAGCGGCGCCGAGCCGCTCGCTTCGCGCAGCCCCACGTCGTAGACCCAGTAGGCGTGGCCCGCGGCAGTGCCGTCGGCCGCGAAGTCCATCGTCGGGTTGTAGACGTACGTCACGTGCGCCGGATCGCGATCGATCGTTTCCGTCCCCAGGAACTGGGCCGCGGGGGCGTATTCGTCGTTCAGCGCCAGCGTCAGGTGCTCGCCCGCCTGGAACTGGTCGAACTCGTAGCGGTAGCCGAGGTCGTCGAAGGCTTTCACCTGTTCGAGCACGCCCGCGATCGGCACCAGCTCGTCGGTGGTCTCGTCCCAGATCAGGAACGGCACGTTGCGCACCGAGCCGAGCATCCGCTCCGTCAGCGACTGGTTCCCGCCCGGCTGCGGTTCCGCCGGCGGCACCCAGATGCCCAAGCCGGGCGGCCCCACGGTCGGCTGCGCCCGCGCGAACAGGTCCGGGAACTGGCTTGTGAACTTGTAGGTGCCGTAGCCGCCCATCGAGTAGCCCGCAATGTCCGTGAAGGCGGGGTTCAGGTGGTAGTGGGCCGCGACGTCGGCCCACACTTCGAAGGTGTCGGCGCCCGCGTGGTCGTAGTACCAGCCGTCCGGGCCGCGGCCAGAGGGGGTGAAGACGATCGAGCCCGATCCGCGGTTCGCGAACTCGGACTGGTTCTTCGAGCCCGAGAATTGGTTGTAGTTCGCCGACAGCGAGTGCAAGAGCAGCGTCGTCCCCCAGCCCGCGCCCGGCTCCGCGCCGCTCGGCACGTAGATCGCATATGGCAGCAGCTGCCCGCGCATCTCGCCGATGCATTCCGCCGAGCTGCCGCAGCCGCCGGTGGCGTAGTCGGCGCCCTGGCCGTCGGAGAAGTGCGAGGCGAGGATCCGGTCGAAGGCGCCGCTCTGGGGCACGCCCGTTGGCTGCCCCGGCATGTCGTCGTTCGCCTTCGCCTTCAGCTTCGCAAAGTCGACTTCCGCGTGGAACTGGCTGATGTCGCCGCTCGCCAAGGCCTGCGCCTGTGCGGATTCGCGCCAGTAGGAAGGGTTCGTCTCGCTCTGCGGCCCCGGTGTGCCCGGCATCGGCTCCTGCGCGTTGAAGCGGAACGCCACGTCGAAAAACGCCGGCGGGGCCGGGTTCGCCCCGGCGCCCCCGGGCTGCGTTGCGCTGGCGACGGCGCCCGGCAGCAGGTAGCTGTTCGCGGCGGCGTTCCACAGGCCCACGCCCGCGGCGAGGCGGACCGTCGAGCTGCCGGGGTCCCACTCGCTGTGCGGGACTTCCACCGTGATCTGGCGGCGCGCCAGGTCGACGCTCACGCTCGGCGCCGGGCCCGGGACTTCGGCGCCGCTCGCGGCGTCGGTCAGCGTCGCGCTTTCGCCGTGGACCGTGAGGAAGTACTGCGCCGGCGCGCTGACGTTCGCGCCGAAGGGGAACGGGTGGCTTTCGCCTTCTTTGCCGCCGATCGCGATCGCCGTCGCGACGAGGTTCGGGTCTTCGAGCGTGTTCAGCGTGATCCGGAAGGCCGTCGCTTTGCCCTTCGGGCGCACGCGCAGCTCGATCAGGTTCGCGGCGTTCTCGTCATAGCCCGGCCCCGTCGGGTAGGTGTAGGTGCCGTCGGGTTCGGAGAAGGTGTCGCCGCCCGAGGAGTCGCCCCCCGGCGAGATCATCGGGTTCGTGGGATCGACCGTCTCCTTCGCGCCGTGGTCGTCGTAGACGTAGCCCTGGTAGAGGAACTCGCCGTGCCGGTAGGCGCTCGCGCCCGAGATCAGGATCGGGCTGGCGTGCCAGCCGCTGCCCTTGGCGTTTTCCAGCTGCGGCGCTTGCGCCGGCGGCTCGTACAGCACCGGCGGACCCGGCCGCGGTGCCGTGCCCTCCTGCGCCGGGAGCGAGCTCGAAACCTGCTTCGCCTGCGCGGCGCCCGCGCAGGCGAGCGCGAGCAGCAACGACATCAGCGCGACCTTCGACCACGACCACAGCACGGCGCCACCCCGGCGACTTGACCCCACGATGCCCCTCCATATGAGACAACCGAACGCGGCTGTCTCTACCCGTAGGCCGCCGACGGTAAACGCGCGGCCGCGGGACGCTGCGTGAAGACGGCGTGAGACGGGCGACCCCTACGTCGCGGGCAACCCCATCTCCGCGGCGGCTTCCATCGCGGCGGCGCGGCGATTCGCGGCGTTGGCCCGCGCCTCGCGTCGGTGGGTGCGCTTCTCGCGGTGGCGCTTGACCTGGCGGGCGAGCTCGTCGACGATCAGGTTCAGCGAGTGCCGCATCTCGTGCGAGCTGTCGCGCGCCCGCAGCGTCGTGCCCTTCAGGTAGAGCGTCGCCTCCGCGACGTGGCAGTCCGGGACGCGCGGGTTGCGCTCCTCGAAGAACTCGATCTCCACGCGCGCGAACTCGGAGACCTGCTTGGCGACCTTGTCCAGCCGGCGTATCGCGTGCTCGCGAAGCTCGTCGGTGACCGGAACGTTGCGACCCTTGATGTCAATCTGCATCGAGGCTCCTTTGGTCGGTTCTGTTGCGCCTGCCGTTGATGCTACGCCCGCCCCTGGCGGATGTCCATCGCGTTACCCGATTTCGATCGTTCGTCCACCTCGACGCCGGTGCGAGAATCAGCGGCGATGAGCGAAAGTCTCCGCGCCGTGAGCGCGAACCTCACCTGGACGCTGGAGCCCGGCGTGCTGATCGGCGTGACGCTCGTCGGCGGCGCCTACGTGCGGCGCTGGTGGCGGGTGCGAAACGGCGACACCCCCCGTCCCGCGGTCGACGCCCCCGTCTGGCGCCTGTGCTGCTTCCTGGGCGCGCTGCTGTTCACGCTCGCGGCGCTGGTCTCGCCCATCGACGCGCTCGCTGACCAGCTGTTCTTCATGCACATGATCCAGCACGTGCTGCTGCTGGACGTCGCGCCGATCCTCGCGATCCTCGGCTTCACGAAGGTGATCCTGCGCCCGCTGACACGCGCGATCAACGACTTCGAGCGCCGCGCCGGCGTGATCGCGAGCCCCGCCTTCGCCGTCGTCCTCTACATCGGGGTGATCTGGCTCTGGCACATCCCCGCCGCCTACGACGAGGCGCTGCGCCACCCGGTCGTCCACGTCACCGAGCACGTCACCTTCCTGATCGCGGGTTCGCTCTACTGGTGGCACCTGCTCTCGCCGATCCGCGCGCGTCTGCGCCTCGGCGGGCTGGGGCCGATCGCCTACATGGGCTCCACGAAGCTGTTCGTCGGCGCGCTCGGCATGGGCCTCGCCTTCGCCCCCGAAGCGCTCTACGGCTTCTACGTCCACCACGGTCGCGTCTGGGGCCTGTCCGCCCACGACGACCAGTCGATCGCCGGGATCATCATGGCGGTGGAGCAGTCGCTCGTGATGGGCGTCGCGCTCGTCGTGCTGTTCGTGCGCGCGCTCGCGGAGTCAGAGCGCGAGCAACAGCGGCGCGAGCGCTACGAGGTCCTTCGGTAGGAGCAGAGAACGCCCCTCCGGGGGCGTTCTCCATATCGATCGAATCTTGTTATGCTGACAACTGTCACGGTACCCCACTTCCGTGACAGGGCTCGCCTCAGGGCGAGCCCGCGCGTTTAAGGCTCTGCAGGATGCCGCCGTGGCCGGCGATCGCCCCGATCAGGATCGACCCCGCCGCCACCTCGGTGCCCGGGAACAGGATGCTCTCGCGCAGCTGCGCGCCATCGCCCAGCTTCGCCCCGTCGCCCAGCACCACCGGCCCCATCAGCCGCACGTTCGCCCCCAGCTGCACGCCGCGCCCGATCCAGGCCGAGCCGTCGACCTCGGTGTCATCGCGCAGCGGCGAGTTCCCCACGACCGTCACCCCCGGGCGCAGCTCCTCCCCCTGGGCCTGCAGGTGCAGCTCGCCGTGCAGCGCGTCGAAGGTTCCCTGGCGCAGCTCCGCCAGCGAGCCCACGTCGTTCCAGTACTCCCCGATCTCGTGGATGTAGAACGGCACGTCGTTCTCCAGCAGCGCCGGGAACACGTCTTTCGCCCAGTCCACGAACGGCCGGTCCGGGAAGTAGTCGAAGATCCGCGGGTCGAACATGTAGATGCCGCAGTTGCCCAGGTCCGACAGCGCCTCCTCCGGCTCCGGCTTCTCCTGGAAGCCCGTGATCCGCCCGTCGCGGTCGTGCAGCACCACGCCGTACTCGCGCGTGTCCGGCACGCGCTTGACCGCCAGCGTCGCCACGCCGCCCGACTCGCGGTGGCGCTCGGCGAACGCCGTCAGGTCGATGTCCGTCAGCGCGTCGCCCGAGATCACCAGGAACGGCTCCTCGCCGAAGAAGTCCGCGCAGTTGCGCACCCCGCCCGCCGTGCCCAGCAGCTCCTCCTCGAAGCGGTAGGAGATCCGCTCGCCGAAGTGCTCTTCGATCGACTCCGGGAAGTAGTGCAGGTTCGCCACCACGCCCTCGAACTCATGGCGCTCCACCAAGTCGACGATGTGCTCCATCACCGGCCGGTCCAGCACCGGCACCATCGGCTTCGTGATCTCGTAGGTCAGGGGGCGCAGGCGGGTTCCAAGGCCCGCCGCCAGGACCATTGCCTTCATGGCGTCCATCCTTTCAATTCGACCGGGAGGAGCGCCTTCACCCCGGGGTGCACCAGAGGGCGCCGGCCGAGCGCGCTGCCCGACCGGCGGCTTCCCTGGCCTAGTACCTGTAGTGGTCGGGCTTGTAGGGGCCCTCGACGGGGACGCCGATGTAGGCGGCCTGCTCGTCGCTGAGCTTCGTCAGCCTCACCCCGAGCGCGTCGAGGTGCAGCCGTGCGACCTTCTCGTCGAGGTGCTTCGGCAGCACGTAGACCTTCTTCTCGTACTCGTCGTTCTTCGTGAACAGCTCGATCTGGGCGATCGTCTGGTTCGAGAAGGAGTTGCTCATCACGAAGCTCGGGTGCCCCGTGGCATTGCCCAGGTTCAGCAGCCGCCCCTCGGAGAGCATGATGATCGCGTGGCCGTCGGGGAACACCCACTTGTCGACCTGCGGCTTGATGTTCACGCGCTCGATCCCTGGGACGCGGCCGAGCCCAGCGATATCGATCTCGTTGTCGAAGTGGCCGATGTTGCCCACGATCGCCTGGTGCTTCATCCGGCCCATGTCCGCGGCCGTGATGATGTCCTTGTTGCCCGTGGTCGTGATGAAGATGTCGGCGATCTCCAGCACGTCGTCGAGCGTCTTGACCTCGTAGCCCTGCATCGCCGCCTGTAGCGCGCAGATCGGGTCGATCTCCGTGACGATCACGCGCGCGCCCTGGCCGCGCAGCGATTCCGCGCAGCCCTTGCCGACGTCGCCGAAGCCGCAGACCACCGCGACCTTGCCGCCGATCATCACGTCCGTCGCGCGGTTGATCCCGTCGATCAGCGAGTGGCGGCAGCCGTAGAGGTTGTCGAACTTCGACTTCGTCACCGAATCGTTGACGTTGATCGCCGGGAACAGCAGTTCGCCGTTCTCGACCATCTGGTAGAGGCGGTGCACGCCGGTCGTCGTCTCCTCCGTGACGCCTTTGATGCCTTCGCCGATCCGCGTCCAGCGCTGCGGGTCCTCGCCCAGCGTGCGCTGCAGCAGCGACAGGATCACGCCGAACTCCTCGGAGTCCGCGCCCGCCGGGTCCGGCACCGCGCCGGCCTTCTCGTACTCGGTGCCCTTGTGCACCAGCAGCGTCGCGTCACCGCCGTCGTCCAGGATCATGTTCGGGCCCTCGCCGCCGGGCCAGCAGAGCACCTGCTCGGTGCACCACCAGTACTCCTCCAGCGTCTCGCCCTTCCAGGCGAAGACCGGCACGCCCTGCGGGTCCTCGGTCGTGCCCTCGGGGCCGACCGCCACCGCCGCGGCGGCGTGGTCCTGCGTGGAGAAGATGTTGCAGCTGCACCAGCGCACCTCGGCGCCGAGCGCGGTCAGCGTCTCGATCAGCACGGCGGTCTGGATCGTCATGTGCAGCGAGCCGGTGATGCGCGCGCCCCGCAGCGGCTGGGCGTCGGCGTACTCGGCGCGGATCGCCATCAGGCCGGGCATCTCGTGCTCGGCGAGCGTGATCTCCTTGCGGCCGAACTCGGCCAGCGAGAGGTCCGCGACCTTGAAGTCGGTGCCCGTGGCGGTGGGAGTGGTCGTAGCTGCCATCAGGAAGCCTCCTGTGGTTCAGGTGAGCGCCCTTGCTACAGAGGGAGGCCGAGCGTGGCGGAGCTTCGAGGCCCGTCGCAGCGCTCCTCGGCCTGTCACGAAGGTATCACAAGGTCTGGGCGGCGCCCAGGGCTTCGGCCGTCCGTGCCCGGAACCGCCTAGCGCTGCTCCAGCGCGACCTTCAGCTCGTCGATCACCTTCACCGGCCCGGGGTCCACGCCGCGCAGCGCCGCCAGGTAGATCGAGACCAGGTCGCCCAGCAGCACGAGCGAGATCACGCGCTCGATCGTCGTCTGCCCCCGCGTCTCCAGGCGGAAGGACGCCACGGCGTTCGCGGAGATCATCTGCTCGGTCAGGTCCATCCGCGCCTTCACGCGCGGGTGCGCGTCGGAGTCGTCCAGGAACACCGCCGAGAAGCGTCCCACGTCCTGGGCGCCCTCCCAGCCGACGATCTCGTTGTGGTCCAGCTCCGGCAGTTCGTGGCTGAACGCCGGCTGCTTGGCGTTCTCGTTGATCTGCGTCTTCCAGCGATAGGCGATCGGCGAGGTCAGGCCCGCCCCGGCGATCACCGGCGTCGTCCCGGACAGGCCGCGGGCGATTTCCTTCGCCAGCGAGTCCTCCGGCGCGTCGGGGCCCCACTCCGCGACGAGGTGCTCCGAATGCGAAGCCGCGACGTCGATCTCGGAGTTCATCCGCGGCCCGGCGCCGCACAGGGCCGCGACCTCCAGCGCCGCGACCGTCATGTAGGCGACCGCCGCGCGCGGCTGGAAGCCGCCCGGCAGCGGGATCACCGGCACGCCGTCGGCGCGGGCCATCTCCGCGAGGCGTCCGCCCGTCGTCGTCACGACCCGCCGCGCCCCCAGCGCGCCCGCCGACTCGTAGCAGGCGAGCGTCTCCTCGGTGTCGCCCGAGTAGCTGGCGCACAGCACCATCGTGTCCGGCGTCGTCCACGGCGGCAGCCCGTAGGCGCGCGTCACGAAGATCGGGCGCGTCGCGTGGTCGGAGAGCGCCGCGCGCGCCAGCGCGCCGCCGATCGCCGAGCCGCCCATGCCCGCGACCACGAGGCCCGCGGAGGTGTCCCAGTCCTCCATGATCGCCGACTCCACGCGCCACAGCGCGTCGCGCAGGTGCTCGGGCAGGCCGAGCACGTCGTCGAGCTGGCCGGTGCTGTCGACCCGCGCGATCGCCTCGCGCGAGAGCTCCTGCACTGCCGGGGTGGCGCTGGCTGCGCCTTCGCTCATCTGCCGCTCGCTTCCTGTCGACTTTCGCCAAGACCCGCCTGCGGCGGGCGCTCGGCCCCGCGGGCGCTACGCGCCGGAGCTTACCGGCAGCGGCCCTGGAGCAGAGCCGCGCCGCCGCCCCCGCCCGTCAGGCGTGGCTGCCGTTGCGGACCGCGGCCGCGACGCCGTCGCGGCCGCCACCGCCCGCGCCGTTGGCGGCACCGGCGCCGTTCGGCCCGCCGTCCGCGACGAGCCGTTCCAGCGCCGCCGAGAGCTGGCCGCAGATGACCTCCGGCGCGAACAGCCGTTCCGCCTCCGCGCGGGCGAGCGAGCGCATCTGCTCCGGCTGCGCGCGGACGCGGTCCAGCATCTGTTCGATCGCCCTCGCCATCCCCTCGACGTCGCCGGGCTGAAGGCGCTGGGCGACGGTCGCCTCGACCCCCTCGGTCGAACCGACCTCCGTCGTCGCGACGATCGGCACGCCGCAGGCAAGCCCCTCCAGCACCGCCATCGGGCAGGGGTCGAACTTGCTCGCCAGCAGCATCATGTCGCTGTTCGCGTACTCCGCCGGCATGTCGCCGTGGGCGACCCGGCCCGCGTATTCGGCCGTCTCGCCGGGCAGGTCCTCGAGCAGCTTCGTGTAGTCCGACCACAGGCTCGCGCCGCCTACGACCCGCAGCCGCACCCGCACCCCGCGGTCGCGCAGCAGCTTCGCGATCTCGACCACGTCCTCGAGGCCCTTGCGCACCGAGACGCGCACCGGCACCAGCACGATCGGCGGCTCGCCGGGCGGCTTGGCGGCGTTGAAGGCGAAGCGCTCCAGGCAAACCGGGTTCGGCACGACGGCGGTCGAGCCGCGGGGGAAGTCGTAGTCCTCGACGAGGTGGTCGCGGAACACGCGGCTGATGCACACCAGCAGGCTCGCGCGGCGGATCATCACCCGCTGCAACTGCGCGCGCAGGAACAGGATCGCCGCGACGACGAAGAAGACGTAGCGCGGCTGGCAGCGGAAGCTCAGCTCGCGCTCGGCGATCAGGCAGCGCAGCTCGCTGGCGCTCTCGGTGTCGGGGCGGACCACCAGCGGCGCCGAGCGCAGCACGCTCGAAGGCACCCCCACCGACTCGATCCACTGGTTCTGGTAGATCAGGTCGTAGGGCCGCTCGCGGTGGCGGCGGGCGATCTCGCGCCGCAGCCGCAGCGAGGACAGCGCGCGCGAGGACAGCCCGCTCGCGAAGGTCCCGACCGGGAGCTTGTTGTACCAGCGGTTTCCCTTGAGCTTGCTGGAGCCCCACGTGACGGTCAGGTTCCCGTGCGCCGCGATCCGCGCCGGCAGCTGGTGCCCCGCGCCCGGGAAGTAGCAGTCGATCTCATGGCCTTCGCGCGCGAGGCCGTCCAGCAGATCGCGGACGACGCCAGGCGCCCCCCCGGCCTCCTCCATCGGGGCCCCCCCGAGCCACGCGATGCGAAGCGTCATCGTCTCTTTCTATCAAGCATCGGGTGCGAGTCCATTCGCGGCGACGGGGCGGCAGCGTCCATGTCCGTTGCGGCGAATGTTCGCAGCTAGAAGGCGATCGCGCCATCGGGGATCGAGACCCCCGGGAAGATGCGGGCGCCGTTGGCGATCGTGTTCTCGGCCCCGACGCTGACGCCCTCACCCAGCACGGCTTTGCCCGAGATCGTCGTGCGCGCGCCGACCCGCGCGCCCGCCGCGACGATGCAGTCGCGCAGCACGGCGCCCTCGCCGATCTCTGCTCCCTTCAGCACCACCGCGCGCTCGATGGTCGCCCCGGCGCCGACCGACACGTCTTCGCCCAGCACCACGAGGCTGCCGACCTGCGCGCCCGCCGCGACGCGCACGCCGCGCTCGATCACCGCCGGCGGGATCGCGCGCCCCTTCACCTCCGCGCCGGGGTCCACCGCGAGCCAGTCCGAGCCCAGGCGCTCGGCCAGCGCCGTCTGGACGTTGCCCTCGATGATGTCGAACGTGCCCTGCAGGTAGCGCTCGGGCGTGCCGATGTCCAGCCAGTAGCTGTCCGCCGGGAAGCCGTAGAGGCCGTTGCCGATCAAGAGCGGCCAGACCTCGCGCTCGATCGAGACGTTGCGGTCGGGCGGGATTTTCTCGAGGATCGAGCGCTCCAGCACGTAGGCGCCCGCGCTGATCAGGTTCGTGTCGATCGCGTCGGCGCTCGGCTTCTCCAGGAAGTCCCGCACCGAGTTGTCCCCATGCAGGTGCACGAGCCCGTAGGCGCTGGGGTCCGCGACCGGCACCAGCGCCAGCGTCGCCGTCGCGCCCGTGCGCTCGTGCTGGGCGATCTGGGCCGTCAGGTCGATGTCCGTGAGCACGTCGCCGTTCAGCATCAGGAAGCGCTCCTCGAGCATCGACTCCGCGAACTTCAGCGCCCCCGCGGTGCCGCGCGGGTCGGGCTCCTCCACGAAGCGCAGCCGGATGCCCAGCCCGGAGCCGTCGCCGAGCACGTTGCGCACGCTCGTCGCCAGGAAGCCGCAGGACATGATCACGTCGTCGATCTCGTGCCGCCGCAGCCACTCCAGCATGTAGGAGATGAAGGGCCGGTCGACCAGCGGCACCACTGGCTTCGGGACCGACGAGGTCAGCGGGCGCAGGCGCGTGCCTTCGCCGCCGACGAGAATCACCGCCTGCATCAGGCGATCATGCGCCGGCGCGATCCCCGGCCCGGCGCGTCACGCGGCGCCGGTCGCCGCGCCCGACGCCCTCGTACAGCAGGCCCGCCGCGCACACGGCTTCGGGGTCGAGCGCGTTGCGCCCATCGATCACGAGGCGGCCGGCCATCGCGGCGGCGACCTCCGACCAGTCCAGCTCCAGGAACTCCGGCCACTCCGTGACCAGCACGACCGCGTCGGCACCCTTCGCCGCCTCCAGCGGCGAGCCCGCGAAGTCGATGCCGCTGACGACCTTGCGCGCCTGCTCCTCGGCGATGGGGTCGTAGGCGACGACGTCGGCGCCGTCGGCGTTCAGACGCGCCGAGAGCACCAGCGAGGAGGCCTCGCGCATGTCGTCGGTGTTCGGCTTGAACGCCAGCCCGAACAGCGCCACGCGCTTGCCGACGAGCCCGCCCAGGTGCTTCTGCAGCTTGCCGATCACGCGCCGCTTCTGCAGTTCGTTGACCTCGATCACGCTGGTCAGGAGCTGGAAGTGGTAGCCGGAGTTGCCCGCGAGCTGCTTGAGCGCGTCGACGTCCTTCGGGAAGCAGCTGCCGCCGAAGCCGATCCCCGCCTGCAGGAACTTCGGCCCGATGCGGTCGTCAAGGCCCATCCCGCGGGCGACCTCCACGACGTCGGCGCCGGTCTCCTCGCAGACGTTCGCGATCTCGTTGATGAACGAGATCTTCGTCGCGAGGAACGCGTTCGATGCGAGCTTCACCATCTCGGCGCTGGCGATGTCCGTGCGCACCAGCGGCGCGTCCAGCGGCGCGTACAGCTCCGCGACCGCGTCGCCCGCCCAGTCGCCGGTGTCGCCGATCACGACCCTGTCGGGGTGCAGGAAGTCCTTCACCGCCGAGCCCTCCTTCAGGAACTCGGGGCAGGAGACGTAGGCGAGCCCGCCCTTGCCCTGCTCCTCGAACATCCGCTTCACCGCGACGCCCGTGCCCGCGGGAACCGTCGACTTCATCACCAGCGCGTGGTCGTCGGAGGCGGGGATCGCGCCGATCACCGCGTTCACCGCGGACAGGTCCGCGTCGCCGGAGTAGGTGGGCGGCGTGCCGACCGCGACGAACAGCAGGCGCGCGTGCTCCAGCGCCTCCGAGAGGTCGGTCGAGAAGTGCATGCGCTCCGTGTTCCTGCGCAGCAGCTCCTCGAGGCCCGGCTCGTAGATCGGCACCTCGCCCGCGCGCAGGCGCTCGATCTTCGCGGCGTCGATGTCCACGCACCACACGTCGCTGCCCAGCTCCGCGAAGCCCGCGGCCGTCACCAGGCCGACGTAGCCGGTTCCGATCACTCCTATCGGGGCGCGTGCTGCGGTCATGAGGCAGGGAAGGCTAGCGGTCGGTCAGGGCGGGTTCGTTACCGGGGCGCGTTTCCGCGTGGCGTTTGCGCGCGGTGATGGCAATTGCCATCACCGGGACTCATCCGGCGATACGGAACACCGGGTGCTTCGCCGCCTCGGCGCGCAGCTGCTCGTCGCTGGAATCGGGCCCGACCCCGTCGAAGAACACGCCCACCTCCGCCTTCCAGCGCTTCAGGTAGGCGCGCAGGATCGGGACCTTCACGTCCTCGTCGGTCAGCTCCGCGGCGGTGAACGCCTCCCCGCGGCGCCCCAGCAGCAGCTTGCCCTCGCCCGCGGCGCGCAGGTTGCGCACCCACTGCGTCTCCCCGCGCGGGGCCACGAGGTAGCGCGTGCCGTCGATCGTCAGCAGGTTCACCGGCGTGCGCCGCGGCTCCCCGCTCTTGCGCCCGCGCACCTCCAGTACCCGCGAGCCCCAGACGCTGAGGCCAAGGCCCATCAGCAGGTTCAGGAAGCGGTTGAAGACGTTCGTCGTGAACCAGCCCGGCTGCTTGCGCGCGAAGTGGGCCGCGGCGGCGTTGCCGGACGGGGCGGCGTTGCCGGACGGGGCGGCGTTGCCGGACGGGGCGGCGTTGCCGGACGGGGCGCTGGGGTCGGCCACGTGCGGAGCCTAGCGCCCCGGGAGCGCTAGGACTCGCCGACGGCGAGGAAGGCTTCGTAGCGGCGGATGTCGCGCTGGGCGCGGGCCTGCTGCTCGGTCCCGACCTCGGCCTGCTCCGCCGCCTGCTGCGCCTCTTTCAGACGCGTCTGGAACGTCTGGCGGTCGAGCTTCTCCGGGGCGATCGCCTCCTCGACCAGCACCAGCGCACGGTTTTCGGCGAACTGGAGATAGCCCTCCGCCTGGGCGAAGCGCACGATCTCGCCCTCCGAGCGGTACAGGCGCAGCTCGGTCGGTTCGAGCATCGCCAGCACCGGCTCGTGGTTCGCCAGCACACCGATCGAGCCGACCGCCGTGCGCGTGGAGAGCATCTCGATCTCCTCGGAGAAGACCTCGCCCTCGGGCGTTAGAACTTCGGCTTGGAACTTCGTGCGGCTCATTTGGTCTTCGCAGCCTCCACGACCTGCTCGATCGTCCCCTTCAGGAAGAAGGCCGACTCCGGCACGTCGTCGTGCTTGCCCTGGATGATCTCGTCGAAGCCGCGGATCGTCTCGGCGATCGGCACGTAGGCGCCGGGGGTGCCGGTGAACTGCTCGGCGACGAAGAAGGGCTGGGACAGGAAGCGCTCGATCTTGCGGGCGCGCTGCACCGTCAGCTTGTCCTCGTCGGAGAGCTCGTCGATCCCCAGGATCGCGATGATGTCCTGGAGCTCCTTGTAGCGCTGGAGGATCTCCTTGACTTCGTTCGCGACGCGGAAGTGGTCCTCGCCCAGGATGTCGGCCTTGAGGATCGTCGAGGTCGAGTCGAGCGGGTCCACCGCGGGGTAGATGCCTTTCTCGGAGATCGCGCGCGACAGCACCGTCGTCGCGTTGAGGTGCGCGAACACCGACGCCGGCGCCGGGTCGGTGAGGTCGTCGGCGGGCACGTAGATCGCCTGCACCGATGTGACCGAGCCCTCGCGCGTGGAGGTGATGCGCTCCTGCAGGCCGCCCATCTCGGTCTCCAGCGTCGGCTGGTAGCCCACCTGCGAGGGCATGCGCCCCAGCAGCGCCGAGACCTCCGAGCCCGCCTGCACGAAGCGGAAGATGTTGTCCACGAACAGCAGCACGTCCTGGCCCTGGTCGCGGAAGTATTCGGCCATCGTCAGGCCCGAGAGCGCGACGCGCATGCGGGCGCCGGGGGGCTCGTTCATCTGCCCGAAGACGAGCATCGTCTTGTCGAGCACGCCCGACTCCTTCATCTCCAGCCACAGGTCGTTGCCCTCGCGCGAGCGCTCGCCCACGCCGCAGAACGCCGACAGGCCTCCGTGCTCCTTGGCGAGGTTGTGGATGAGCTCCTGGATCAGCACCGTCTTGCCGACGCCGGCGCCGCCGAACAGCCCGACCTTGCCGCCCTTGGCGTAGGGCGCCAGCAGGTCGATCACCTTGATGCCGGTCTCGAACATCTCGGTCGTCGGCGTCAGGTCCTCGACGCGCGGTGCGTCCTGGTGGATGCCGCGCCGCGGCGTGTCCTTCGGCAGCTCCTCGCCCAGGTCGATCGGCTCGCCGAGCAGATTGAAGATGCGTCCCAGCGTCGCCTCGCCGACCGGCACCGTGATCGGGGCGCCGGTGTCGATCACCTCGAGGCCGCGGGCGAGGCCGTCGGTGGTGTCCATCGCCACCGCGCGCACGCGGTCGTCGCCGAGGTGCTGCTGCACCTCGCAGACCAGCAGCTCGTCCTCGGCGCCGGGGCTGATCCCCTCGCCCTCCTCCTCTTTCGATGCCGCCGTGCGCGCGATCGTGATCGCGTGGTTGATCTCGGGCAGGCGGTCGGGGAACACGGCCTCGATCACGACGCCCTGGATCTCCTCGATGCGCCCGACGTTCGTGCCGTTGGCGCCGTTCGTGCTCTGCGGGGTGGCTGTGCTGGCCTCCATGTGCTCTCGCTTTCCTCTCGTCTAAGTCGTGTGGTCGTGTCGGGCCTGGGCGAGCCCTCTAGTTCAGTCCCTCGGCCCCCGCGACGACCTCCATGATCTCCTGCGTGATCTCGGCCTGGCGGACGCGGTTCATCTGCAGCGTCAAGTCGGTGATGATCTCCCCCGCGTTGTCGGACGCGCTGCGCATCGCGGTCATCTGCGCGCCGAAGAAGCCCGCCGCGGACTCCACGAGCGCGCGGTAGATCGAGATCTCGACGTAGTCGGGGACCAGGCGCTTGAGGATCTCCTCGGGGTCGGGCTCGTAGGACACGAGCGGGGCACACAACCGGGACGGTTGGGTCGGGCCGCCCTGCCCGCCGGGCTCGCCGCCTGCTCCCTGCTCGTCCTCGCCGGGCTCCTCGGTGGCGATCGTGGCCTGGGAGATCGGCAGCAGCGTCTCGCGCGTGACTTCCTGGGTCAGCGGCGAGATGTAGGCGTTGTAGACGATCTCGACGCGGTCGAGCCGGCCGTCGACGTAGGCGGTGATCAGGTCGTCGGCGATCGAGCGCGCGTCGGCGTAGGCGGGTTTGTCGGCGAAGCCCGTGTAGCTGCCGCCCAGCTCGCGCCCGCGGAACGTCAGCGAGGACACGCCGCGCCGGCCCGTGGCGTACCAGGCCAGCTGCTTGCCCTCGTCGCCGTACTCGTCGCCGATCCGCACGCCGGCGCGGATGATCTGCGAGTTGAAGCCGCCCGCGAGGCCGCGGTCGCCGGTGACGAGCAGCAGCCCGACCCGGTCGATCGACTCGTGCTCGGAGAGCACCGGCAGCCGCGTCGCCTCCGCGCCCGCGGCCTTCGCCGCCTGGCGCGTCATGCGCCGGAGCGCGTCGGCGTACGGGCGCAGCGCCGCGATCCGCTGCTCGGCGCGGCGCAGGCGCGCCGCGGCGACCATCTCCATCGCACGCGTGATCTTCTGGATGTTCTTCACCGAGGAGATCCGGTCCTTGACGTCGCGCTGTGAGGCCATGACTGTGTCCGTGCGCTCGCGCTAGGCGGCGGCGGGCTGCTCCTCGCGCGAGCCCTCGTCGCTGCGCAGCGGCGCGTCCTCGTCGAGCGGCAGGCCCTCCTCGTCGAGGTCGTAGCCGAAGTCCTCCGCGAACGCCCGCACCGCCTCGTCGACGGCCTTCTGTGTCCCCTCCGACCAGTCGCCGCTGTTGATCTTCTCGCGCACCTCTTTGTGCTGGGAGTGCATCCGTTCGGTCAGCTCGGTCAGGAACTCGCTCACGCGCTCGACCTTCAGCCGGTCGAGGTAGCCGTTCGTGGCGGCGAAGATCTGCACCACCTGGTCCTCGACCGCCAGCGGCTCGCGCTCTTTCTGGTTCAGCGTCGCCACCAGGCGTTCGCCGCGCGCCAGCGTCTTCTGCGTGTCGGCGTCGAGGTCGGAGCCGAACTGCGCGAACGCCTCCAGGTCGCGGTACTGCGAGAGCTCGAGCTTGATCCGGCCCGCGACCTTCTTCATCGGGCCGATCTGGGCGTTGCCTCCCACGCGCGAGACCGAGATGCCGACGTTGATCGCCGGTCGCACGCCGGAGTTGAACAGCGCCGACTCCAGGAAGATCTGGCCGTCGGTGATCGAGATCACGTTCGTGGGGATGTAGGCCGAGACGTCGCCCGCCTGGGTCTCGATGATCGGCAGCGAGGTCAGCGAGCCGCCGCCGAGGTCGTCGTTCAGCTTGACCGCGCGCTCCAAGAGGCGCGAGTGCAGGTAGAAGACGTCGCCGGGGTAAGCCTCGCGGCCCGGCGGGCGGCGCAGCAGCAGCGACATCTGGCGGTAGGCGTAAGCGTGCTTGGTCAGGTCGTCGTAGACCGTCAGCGCGTGCTTGCCGTTGTAGAGGAAGTACTCGCCCATCGCGCAGCCCGCGTAGGGGGCCATGAACTTGATCGGGGCCGCCTCGTCGGCGGGGGCCGCGACGATGATCGTGTTCTCCAGCGCGCCGTGTTCGTCGAGCGTCTGCGCCAGCGAGACGACCGTCGACATGCGCTGGCCGATCGCGACGTAGACCGAGACCACGCCCGAGTCCTTGTTGTTGATGATCGCGTCGATCGCGATCGCCGTCTTGCCCGTCTGGCGGTCGCCGATGATCAGCTCTCGCTGGCCACGGCCGATCGGGATCATCGCGTCGATCGCCTTCAGGCCGATCTGCAGCGGTTCGGTCACCGGCTGGCGCTGCACGACGCCGGGCGCCTTGAACTCGGCGGGGCGGCGTTCGGCGATCTGGATCTCGCCCTTGCCGTCGAGCGGGCGCCCCAGCGGGTCGACGATCCGCCCCAGCAGGCCCTCGCCGACGGGGATGTCGAGCAGGCGGCCCGTGCGGCGCACGGTGTCGCCCTCGGAGACGTGCTCCCACTCGCCGAACAACACCGCGCCGACGTTGTCGGACTCGAGGTTCAGCGCGAGGCCCGTGACGCCGTGCGGCAGTTCCAGCAGCTCGAAGGACATGCAGTTCTCGAGGCCGTGCAGGCGGGCGATGCCGTCGGCGACCGACAGCACCGTGCCGACCTCCGTCAGCTCGGCGCGGCCTTCGTCCAGGCCCTCGATGCGGCTCTTCAGGATGCTCGTGATCTCGTCAGGATTGATCTGCATGGTTCTAAGCGGCTCCTTGGGCAACGTGCCTGCGCAGCTGCTCCAGTCGGTTGCGAATTGAGGCATCGAGGATCGAGTTGCCGACCCTCAGCACGATGCCGCCGAGGATGTCGGGGTCGACGTGCGCGGCGAGCTTCACCTTGCGCCCGGCGCGCTCGCCGATGCTCTTGCCGAGGCTCCGGGTCGTCTCCTCGTCGAGCGCGATCGCGCTCGTGATCTCGACCGGCAGCAGCTCGTTCTCCTGCTCCCACAGGCGCTCGTACTGCTGGCGCGCGCGGAAGATCACCGGCATGCGGTGGTTTTCGATCAGCAGCTTCAGGAAGTTCAGGAACGTCTCGTCGGCGCCGTCGAGCATGCGCTCCAGGCCCGCCTGCTTCTCCTTCGTGGAGAAGTAGGGCGAGAAGAAGAACACCGCCAGTTCGCGGTTGGAGTCCAGCGCGTCGGCGAACTGACCCAGCTGCTCGCGCAGCTCATCCAGCTTGCCCTGGTCGCGCGCGACCTCGAACAGCGAGCGGGCGTAGACCTCGGCGAGCTCGTCCATCAGTTGTTCGCGGCTCCCGAGCTGATCGATGAGAAGTCGAGCTCGCTCAGCGCCTCCTGCACGAGCCGCTTCTGGTCCTCGGAGTCGAGCGTCTTGCGCGTCACCTTCTCCGTCGCCATCACCGTCAGGTCGGCGACCTCTTTGCGGATGTCGTCCAGCGCGCGCCTGCTCGCGGCCTCGATGTCGCGCTCGGCTTTCCTGGCGGCCTCCTCGACGATCTCCTGGCCACGCTCCTTGGACTCCGCCTCGTGCGCATCGGCGGCTTGGCGGGCGCGCTGCACGATCTCTTCCGCCTGGGCACGCGCCTCCTTCAGGCGCTCGCGGTATTCGTGCAGCAGCTCGTCAGCCTCCTTGCGCGTGCGCTCCGCCGTGTCGATCGAGTCTTCGATGTTCTTCTTGCGCCGTTCGAGCGCTTCGGAGATGCGCGGGAAGGCGACGCGCGAGAGCAGCACCATCGTCACCACGAACACGAGCAGCGTCCAGATCATCAAGCCGACGCCCGGCTTGATCAGGAAGCTGCCCTTCGACGCGGCGAGCAGCGCGGGGTTGACAAGCGAAGCAAGCATCGGCTCAGACGATGAACGCGGCCAGCAGGCCGGCGACGAGGCCGTAGAAGAAGCAGGCCTCTGTAAGCGCGAAGCCCAGCCACTGCAGCTGCGTGATCTCGTCCCGCATCTCGGGCTGACGGGTGATCGCTTCGATGGCCTTGCCGAAGATGATGCCGATGCCGACGCCGGCGCCCACGGCGCCGAGGCCGCCGCCGACGCCGAGGCCGATCGACTTGCCGGCCTTCGCGGTGTCTTCCGCGGCCGCCAGGAGGGTGATCAAAGCTATGTGCACGACTATTGGCTCCTTTAGTGGTCTTCGGCGACCGCGCCGCCGAGGTAGATAGCGGTCAAGGTGGAGAAGATGAACGCCTGCAGGAAGGCCACCAGCACGACCTCGAACGCGAACAGGGCGATCGCGATCGGGAACGTGAACCAGCCCAGCCAGGCGACGCCCAGGATCACGGCGAGCGCGCCCGCCATGAACAAGATGATCAGGTGCCCCGCCAGGATGTTGGCGAACAGACGAATCGTCAGCGAGAGGATCCGCATCAGGTTCGAGAGCACCTCCAGGAAGAAGATCGCGACGGCCATCCCGCCTTCCACGCCGCCGGGGATCAGGCCTTTCAGATAGCCGATCGGGCCCTTCGCGCGAACGCCTTCGATCGTGTAGGCGAAGAACACGACCAGCGCCAGCACCAGCGGGATCGAGAGGTTCGCGGTCGCCGCGTAGAGCGAGAAGGAGGGGATGTGCGCGCCGAAGATGTCGACCTTGTGCTCGGTGTTCGTCGGCAGCGGGATGAAGCCGATCAGGTTCGAGAAGAAGATGAACAGGAACAGCGCGCCCACGAACGGGAACCATTTCGCGGCCATCTTCTCCTCCATCGCCCCGCCGGCGATGTTGTCGCGCATCAGCGAGAACAGCGCCTCGATCGCGGCCTGCACCTTGTTGGGGCGTTCCTGCATGCGGCGCGCGACGTAGATCATCGTCACGCAGGTCGCAATGCCCGCCAGGAACAGGTACAGCACCGCCTTGTTGATCGAGAAGATCCCCAGGTGCACCCAGGGTTCGAGTTTGAACTCGTTCTGCGGCTGGAAGTCTTCGTTGCGGGTGCCTTTGAAGCCGTAGATCGCCACGAGCGCGATCACGCCGCCGATCCAGACGCCGGCCGCGATCAGCAGCTTGCCTTTGATGCTCTTCTTCTCTTCCGGCGCTCCCGCCGGCTGCACACCCGCTGTCCCCGTCGCTGCGTTCATGAAGTGCTCGGCCTCCCAGGCGCGTTCCCCCTGCCCGCCGAGGGCCCCGCGCGGGTCGGGCCGTCGTGCGTGATGAAGGACATCGCGAAGTACACCGTGAACGCCGCGAGCACCAGCGCCGCGGCCATGATCCCGTCGTCCTTGCCCGCGGCCTCGCGGGCGATGATCACCGCGAGCGCGACGAGCCAGATGCGTCCCATCATGCCCGCCAGCTGTAGCCCGGCGCTCATTTTCAGATTGCCCGCACGGCGCGCCTGCGCCTGCAGGAAGGCGGCGCCGAGACGCGTGAGGATCCAGGCCACGGCCCCGATCAGGTAGCCCGCGAGCGGCAGGCCGCCCGCGATGACGAACGGCGCCGTCGCGAGCACCAGGCACACGTCGAGGTAGCGCAGGGTGAACACGTCAGCTCGGCGATCCGGGTGCTCGTCCGTGGCACTTGGTCCACAGGCGCCTGCGCTTCGTCGCCGTCGCGGCCAGCGGGCCGCGGGACCGTGCGAACGGACGGGTGCGGCGAGCCGCGCGGACGGCGCCGGTCGCCAGCGCCGGGCGCAGGCGCTCCGAAGCGCGGCCACGGGACCGGAAGCACCGTGCGTAGGAGAGCCGACGGGCGCGCGGAAGGAACCGCGGACGCAGCTTCGGCACGTCGATCGGCTCCTCTTTCGCGGAGCCGCTCAGGCGCAGGGGATCCTCTTTGGCATCGAAGTCTGGCATGTCAGATGGGCCACCCTACAGACCCGACAGGAACTCCGTCCGCCCATTCGCGGCGGAGGTGTCGAGACCCGCTCCCAGCCCTTCCGGAGGCGTCTCACGAAGTCTGTGGCAGCGCCGTCACTGTACCAGGGTCGCAGACTTCGTAACAACTTTGTGACATACGCCACGCCGTATTTCCTGGAATGTCGGCGCCGTCAGGCCGTCGCGCCGCGGGCGCGCCGGACCGCGCGCAGGCGCGATGCCGACAGCCTCCCGCCCAGCCGCTCCGGCGAGCCGACGAGCAGCACCGCGAGCGCCAGCGCGAGCAGGCCGCCGGCGATGTCGAGCACGAAGTGGTTGCCCGTGGCCAGCACCGCCAGCGCGGTCATGCAGGGGTAGGCCAGCGCCAGCGCGCGCACCCAGCGGCGCCCGGTGATCCGCCACAGCGCCAGCGTGCACCAGCCGGCCCAGGCCATGTGCAGCGAGGGCATCGCCGCGAGCTGGTTGGCCTGCGAGGCGAGCGCCCCCGTGTGCCAGGAGCCGAACGCGTGCGTCGAGGCGACCACGTCGGTGAACCCGTCGAGCATCCGCGGCGGCGCGACCGGGAACAGCCAGAAGACCAGGAACCCGATCACGTTCACGAGCACGAGCACGTTGCGCAGCGGCCGGTAGATGTCCGCGCGCGACCACCACAGGTAGCCCAGCAGCCCCAGCGTCACGACGAAGTGCGCGTTGTCGTAGTAGTTCGCGAGCACATCCGCCAGCGTCCGGTGGGAGGCCAGCCAGCGGTCTAGCGTCAGCTCGGGGTCGATGTGCAGCAGCCGCTCCACGTGCAGGATGCCGCGCGCGTTGCCGAGCGCCACCGACAGCCGCAGCGGCGCGAGGTTGTTGACCGCGTCGTAGAGAAACAGCAGCCAACCGATCACCAGCAGCTCGACCCACCAGCGGGCGCGAGCCGGCGCGGCTGCGGGCGCGGCGATCCGGCCCGCCGAGGAGGCGGCCGGTCCAAGCGCGGCGGGAGCACCGCCGCGGTCGATCGACACGGCGCTGGACAAGCCGGCCATTTTAGCCCCAGGCCGCGATGTTACGCAGGCGTGAAAGTGGGTTTCGCCCGCGCGGTCAGGGCATGACCGGCGCCAGCTCGCGCTCGGCGAGCGCGGCGAGCACCCGCGGCAGCGCCTGCACCGTGTTGCGCCAGGAGCCCGGCGCGGAGTAGTCGTCGGCGTCGTGCAGCAGCAGCACCGACCCCGGCCCGGCCCCGTCGGTGACGCGGGCCGTGATCGACCCGGGGGTCGCGCGACGCTCCCAGTCCCGGCCCCAGTGACTCCACAGCAGCGTGCGCCAACCACGCTTGCGCGCGAGCCGCAGCGCCGCGGCGTTCAGCACGCCGTAGGGCGGGCGGTACAGCGCCGGAGCGACGCCGGTGGCATCGCCGATCGCCTGCTCCGCCCGTTCGATGTCGTTGCGCGTCTGCGCGGGGGTCAGCCGCAGCAGGTTGCGATGGCGCTCGCAGTGCAGCCCGATCCCGTGCCCCGCCGCGACGATCTCCCGCGCCAGCGAGGGGTTGCGGCGCACCTGCTCGCCGACGAGGAAGAACGTCGCCGGCACGCCGGCGCCCGCGAGCAGCTCCAGCACCGCGGGGGTCCCCTCCGCGTGGGGGCCGTCGTCGAACGTCAGCGCAAAGCCCTCGCCCCCGGCGGTGCGATCCTCGACGCCGAGCGGCCCGCGCAGCCGCGGCACGGCCGCGGCGAGCCCGGGTAGCAGGTATGAGCCCATCGCCAGCGCGCCCACGGCCCGACCGATCGGGGGACCCGTCGATCCGGCGGCGCCTCCCCCGATCGGGGGACCCTGGGTGCGATGATCGGGGGTAGACATGGTCGATCTGGTGCTTGGCATAGGTGCGGCCGTGGCCGCATCGACCCTCTACAGCCTAGGGATCGCCCTGCAGGCGATGGACGCCAAGCAGGCGCCCCACGGCGAGCACCTGCGCCTGGCGCTGGTGTGGCGGCTGCTGCGGCGGGCGCGCTGGCTGCTGGGCACCGGGCTGTCGATCGTGGGCTGGCCGCTGCAACTCGTGGCGCTGCTGCTGGCGCCGCTGGTGGTCGTGCAGCCCGCGCTGGCGGCGGGGTTGCTGGTGCTGCTGTTCCTGGCGCAGCGAATGCTGAACGAGCACGCCGGGCGCACCGAGCACCTGGCGACGCTCGCGATCGTGGTGGGCGTCGTCGGCGCGGGGCTCGCGGCGCCGCCGCGCACGAGCGGTCACGGCTCGGAGAACGTGGCGATCACGCTGGTGCTGCTGGGCATCGGCCTGGCGGCGCTGCTCCCCTACGCGGCACGGCTGCTGGCGCATCCCCCCGCGGCGCTGACGATGGTCGGCGCCGGGCTGGCGGGCGGCTGGAGCGGCATCGCGACGAAGCTCGCCTCCGACGACCTCGCCAACGGGCACGTGGGACTCGCGATCGCCTGGGGCCTGTCGACCGCTCTCGCCTCCGGGGTCGGGGTGCTCAGCGAGATGAGCGCGCTACAGGAGCGGCCCGCGATCCAGGTCGCGCCGGTGGTGTTCGTGACGCAGACGGTGATCCCGATCGTCGTGGCGCCGCTGCTGTTCGGCGAGAGCTTTGCGGACACCCCCTGGGGCGGCGTGCCGCTGTCGGCCTCGCTGGCGCTGCTGGTCGTGGGCGCCGGGCTGCTCGCGCGCTCTCAGCTGCTGGTGGCGCTCATGGAGGGCGAGCGCGTCAGCCACTCGAGCGGCTCCGCCCCGAGCCCCCTGGTGCCGAGCCAGGAGATCAGCCGCTCCAGCCCGGTGACCGAGGCCGAGGAGCCGTCCAGCTCGACGACGAGCACGTCGCCGGCGCGCGTCGTGCGCTGAGGCACGCCGCTGCGGGCGGAGAGGCGCTGCGCGCCGCAAACCGGCGTCGCGCCCGCGGTCCGCGCCAGCACGAGCTGGCCCACGGTCAATCCCCCGCGCGGTTGCAGGAAGTAGTAGTGGCGGCCAAGGCCGAGCGCGCGCGCCTGCGCGTGCAGCGCGCCGCGCGTGCGCACCCAGCGGAAGATGGAGTGGCCCGTCACTTCGGGCACCAGCTCGTCGCCGAGCGAGCGCAGCTCGGTGACGGTCGCTGTGTTCGGCACGTCGCCGTCGTCGGCGAAGGAGGCGTGGATGCCGCGCTTGGCCAGCGCCGTCGCCAGCATGGGCACGTCGCCGGCGGGCGCGTGCAGGATCAGCCCCACGTCCGGCTGGTCGGTCTTGACCTGCTTCAGCGGGTGCACGTGCAGGATCTTGCTGGCGATCGCGGTGACCTCGTCGGTGGACATCATCCAGGTGCCGATGCCGAGCAGCAGCACCAGCTGCGTCGCCAGCGCGACCGCGCGCAGGCGCCAGCGCGGGATCGGGCGCACACGGCGGGGGGCCTGCAACACGACATCGGCCGCCGCGAGGTCGCGCCCGTCCTGCTCGGAGGCGGTCTGCTCCGCCAACTCCTCGGCGAAGCTGGCGCGCACGTGCTCGCGCAGCTCGTTGGTGTCGTTGGCGAGGCGCAGCAGGTCCAGCGCCGCCATCGCGCGGGTGTTCACGCGCGCGTGGCCCACCGGCAGCCCGTAGGAGACGACCGGCGTGCGCGCCGCCATCGCCTCCAGGCAGGTGACGCCGCCGGTCGAGTGCACCAGCACGTCGGCCGCCGCGAGCAGCTGCGGCATTTTGTCGGTGAACTCGTAGACGTGGACGCGCGGCTCGGAGCCGAACGTGCGGCGCAGCTTCTGCGCCAGCTGCTCGTTGCGCCCGGCGAGCACGACGATGCTGCTGGCCTCGGGCTCGCGGATGAACTCGCGGACGGCGCCCAGCACGTCGCCGACGCCCCAGCCGCCGCCGGAGACGACGACCATGCGGCCGTCCTCGGGCAGCCCCAGGTCGCGCCGCGCCTGGCGCGGGCAGCGCTCTTTCAGGAACTCCTCGGAGATCAGCGGCTGCACGAGCTTGACGCTGTCGCGCCCGGCGATGCGCTCGACGGAGGACATCGACTCGCCGTACATCACCATGTGCATGTCGATCCCCGGCTGCGCCCAGAAGAACAGGCCCGTCAGGTCGGTGATCGTCGCGACGGTCGGGCAGCGCACCTCGCCGGTGCGCCGCAGCCGCGCGAGCACGACGGTCACGGCGGGATAGGTCGAGACGACGACGTCGGGATCGTGCTCGGCGATCGCGCGGGCCAGCGGGCGCGAGCCGAAGCGGCACAAAAGCCACGTAGTCAGCGCGCGCACGGGGCGCACGTGATCGAGCAGCCCGTAGATCACGGTGTAGCTCCAGGGGATGAAGCGCAGCTGCACGCGGTAGCCGTCCTCGACGACGGGTTTCAGCACGCGGCCCATCGCGGCGAGGCCGTCGATCACCGTGACCTCCGTCGGCTCGGGCGCTTTCTTCAGCTGCGCCGCCAGCGCGCGGGCAGCCGCGGCGTGCCCCTCGCCGACGTCGGCCGAGAGGATCAGGACGCGCCGCGGGCCGTCGGCCGGGCGCGCAGGCTGCTGTTTGCGGTGGCGGAATCGCATATCAGGCGGCGGCGCCGTGCTGTCGGCGCTCGTAAGCCGCCAAACACGTACACCGATCGCCCCCCGGGGGAACGTGCTTCAGCACAGATTATGGATTCTACATTTCGCTCCCCACGCCTGCCTGGGGCCTAGACGCAACAATGAGCCGATGCCGTTCGCCCCGGCACCGCCAAGCGCGCAGATCGAGGCCGCCGGCGCCGCGCTGCCGCGGCGCGCCCGCGGCAGCGCGGGCGATTCCACGCGCTTTGCGGGTGTTTTGCGGGCCGCGGGGCTGCTGGGGCTGCTGGGCGTCCTCGTCACGACGTTCCTGACGGCGGCGGGGGCCGCGGGCGAACCCTCGCAGTACGTCCCCTCGCGCAGCGGGGGCTGGATCGGCTGGCTGGCGGGGCCCTACGAAGGGCTCGGCCTGCGGATGGGCTCCGGCGCGTTCCAGCTCTACAGCCTGATCATGCTCGCGAGTTACCTGCTGGTGCTGGTCGCGGCGCGGAGGCTGTCGCTGCGCGCGATCGCCGCCACGATCCTCGTGGCGCACGCGATCCTGCTGCTGGGGCCGCCGCTGCTCTCCCAGGACGTGTTCGGCTACGTCGGCTTCGCGCGGCTCGGGGCGCTGCACGGCCTGGACCCCTACACGCACGTCGCGGCGCAGGCCTCCTCCGACGAAGTGTTCGCGTTCCTGGGCTGGCCCTACCAGCACTCCCCCTACGGCCCGCTGTTCACGCTGGTCAGCTACGCGTTCGTGCCGCTAGGGGTGGCGGGCGGGCTGTGGGCGTTCAAAGCGCTGACCGTGCTGTGCAGCCTGGGCGCGGTCGCGCTCGTGGCCCGCGCCGCGGGCCGGATGGGGCAGTCGCGGCGCTTCGCGGCGGCGTTCGTTGGCTTGAACCCGGTGCTGCTGGTGCTGGCGGTGGGCGGCGCGCACAACGACACGCTGATCCTGCTGGCGCTGGCGGCGGCGCTGGCGCTGACCGCGGCCCCGGCCACGGGGCGCTACGGCTCGGCCGCGGGGGCGCTGGTGGCGGGGGTCGGCGTGAAGGTGACGGCGGGGCTGGCGCTGCCGTTCATGCTGCTCGGCGCCCCGCGCCGAAGCGACCGGCGGCTGACGCTCCAGGGCGCGCTGCTGGGCCTCGCGGCGCTGGGCGCCGTCGCGCTGATCGCCTTCGGCAGCCACGCGCTGGGCTTCCTCAGCGCGGTGGGCGAGCAGCAGCGGCTCGTGGCGGTGCACAGCATCCCCGCCGAGACGGCCCGGCTGTTCGGGCTGAACGGCACCCCCGACTGGTGGCGCAATGTGTTCGCGGGACTGTTCGTCGCGGTCCTGCTGCTGGCGCTGTGGCGCACCGCCAGGCGCGGGGCCGACTGGCGCGTGGCGACGGGCTGGACGACGCTCGCGCTGCTGTGCTCGACCGCCTGGCTGCTGCCCTGGTACGCGATCTGGGCGCTGCCGCTAGCGGCCGTCCGCGGCGACCGGCGGCTGCGCGCCGCCACGCTGCTGTTCTGCGCGTACGCCCTCCTGATCCACCTGCCCCTCGCCGAAGGCCTGCTCACGCCGCCGAAGCCCGTCTCGCATGGGCGGGTGCGGACCATCGTGCACCGAGACCGCATCGATCTCTCCCGTTTCCAGGTCTCGCACGACGCCCTGCTCGATCTCCGTCGCTGAGGCTTCGGGGCGCAGCAGGCGCAGGCGCACGGCGTCCAGCCGCCTGAACTTCAGGATCTCCAGCACGTAGACGAGGTACACGCTCGCCGCGGCGACGATCAGCCCGAGGCCGATCATCACGAGCGTCCAGCCGGTGTGCAGGTGGCCTTTGTGGTCTGAGTAGGGGATGAACCGCAGCGCGAGCGCGAGCCCCGCGAGCATCAGCGTCCACGCGTACAGGTAGGCGATCGTGCGGCGGCTGGAGAAGCCGATCCGCGCCATCCGGTGATGGAAGTGCTCGCTGTCGGGGCGGTAGATCGGTTGTCGGTACTTCAGCCGCTTCAGCACGACGAAGGTCGTGTCGAGGAACGGCACCGCCAGCAGGATCAGTGGCAGCACGAACGAGACCACCGCCGCGGTCTTGACCGCGGCCTCGACGGTGATCACGCCCATCAGCAGGCCGAGCAGGTTCGCGCCGCAGTCGCCCATGAAGCTCGAGGCGGGCGGGAAGTTGAACAGCAGGAAGCCCAGCGCCGCCCCGGCGGTGATCGCCGCCAGCACGCCCGGCTGCGGGCGCGCGAGATCGAAGGCGATCACGGTCATCGCGCCGGCGATGATCGTGCAGACGCCCGCCGCCAGCCCGTCGACCCCGTCGGAGAAGTTGACGACGTTCATCATCGCGACGAGCCCGATCACGGTCAGCACCGGCCCGGCGTTCGTGACGCCGGCGTTGGGGAAGGCGAGCGTGCCGGTGAACGGCAGCGTGATCGCCTTCACGGCGACGCCGTAGTGCACGACGATCACCGCCGCGACGATCTGCCCCGCGAGCTTGACCAGCGGCGGCAGCTCGAAGCGGTCGTCGAGCGCGCCGACGATCGTGATCACCGCGGCGGCGAGCAGCACGCCGTGCCACAGCTCGTGTTCTGAGCCGAAGCCGGAGGGCAGCCAGACCAGGCCCGCGACGAGCGTGCCCGCGAAGATCGCGAGGCCGCCCAGCAGCGGCGTGGCGCTTTCGGACAGGCCGCGCTCGCGCGGTTCGTCGATCGCCCCCGTCAGCCGCGCCAGGCGCATCGTCAGCGGCGTCAGCAACGCGGTCACCGCGAGCGCTACGAGGAAGGCGAAAAGCGCGTCTAGCTCGGTTGGATGCGCCATCTAACTGACGACAGCATCGCAGGCGGGGGCGTCGGGAGAGTCCATCTCCCGTCATGAGGCAAATGTGTCGTTGTTCGTCCCGTACATGTACGGGACGCCAGCCGGCGCATGCGCCGGCTGGGAAGTGGCGCATGCGCCACTACCGCG
>Ga0335072_10000539_pt1 | contig 72223 bp, 70 predicted proteins | sample Lox_Sample_21_FD_206725 | JGI IMG/M metagenome (GOLD analysis project Ga0335072, IMG submission 206725) | Soil microbial communities from Loxahatchee National Wildlife Refuge, Florida, United States - Lox_Sample_2.1 | ecosystem: Environmental > Terrestrial > Soil > Wetlands | place: USA...
ACCAAGGCAAGCTGGCCGAGGCGGAGGCGATGTACACTCGGGCGCTGCAAGGAAAGGAGGAGGCGCTTGGACCGAAGCACACATCGACACTCGATACAGTCAACAACCTGGGCCTCCTCTACGCCGACCAAGGGAAGCTGGCCGAGGCGGAGGCGATCTACACTCGAGCGCTGCAAGGATACGAGGAGGCGCTTGGACCGAGGCACACATCGACACTCGATACAGTCAACAACCTGGGCACCCTCTACGCCGACCAAGGCAAGCTGGCCGAGGCGGAGGGGATGTACACTCGGGCGCTGCAAGGATGCGAGGAAGCGCTTGGACCGAAGCACACATCGACACTCAATACGGTCAACAACCTAGGCGCCCTCTACGGGAAGCAAGGCAAGCTGGCCGAGGCGGAGGCGATGTACACTCGGGCGCTGCAAGGATACGAAGAGGCTCTTGGCCCAAAACTTGTATCTTCATATATACCTGCGTTGAACACAATGGCTAACCTTGGTAATGTCTATTCTATGACAAGCGAGAAGGATATGGCGAAGACAGTATATACCAGGGCATTGTCTGGATTCGCGACTGTTCAAGGACCTTTATCAGATAAATGTCGAGATCTTGCACGTCGACTGGAAGTATTAGATCTTGCGCCGGCCGAATTAAAGATTCCTAAAGATGCGTCGACGCAGGCTGTTACAGGAGACTTGAAGTCTCTTGTACGGAAGTTTTTACGCAAGATTAGGAGATAATCGGCTAGGACTTGTTCCATTGTCTACTATTCCTTTCCGACGGGACTCGGATTTCGTGACAACAGCCTTGGCTCGGTGTTGGAGAGGCAGGGCAAGTATGAAGAGGCCGAAGTGATGCACCAGCAGGCGCCCAGAGGATATGAGAAGGCACTGGGGCCAGAGCACCCTGACACGCTCACTGGCGTTAACAACGTTGGCTTGGTGTTGGAGAGACAGGGCAAGTATAAAGAGGCCGAAGCGATGCGTAACTAGGCAAGAACCAGCGATATCTCCGGTGGCAGTAGAGCCCCGAAACAATCATCTCACAGGCGTGCACCTCATGGGCATGCATATCACGGGCGTGCACCCCATAGGCGTGTACTTCATGGGCGTACACCTCATAGACGTGTACTTCATGGACGTGTATATGTTTCCAAATCCAAAAAGGCTTTTGGGGAAACCTTCAGATCCCCCACCTTACAAATCGACCACCCGTTTGCAAGACGGGGGATCTGCGTGGGTCTCATAGACGTGTCTCATGGGCATGGGTCTCATGGGTGTGCATCTCATGGGCGCGCACCTCGTGGGGAACGCTTCATGGGCATGCACCTCATAGGTGTGCATCTCGTAGGCATGTGTCTCAGGACGAGGGGATACGCCTCTCGGCCTGACACCCAGGGTGTAGGTTTATCTACGCTTGATATCTAAGTATCCGTCTGGCATCTGATGTACGCCTGGCGTCTAGATGTACACCTTGCATCTTGGTGCACGCCTGCCTACGCCTGGCACCTAGATGTACGCCTGCTCACGCCTATCACTTAGGTGCATACCTGGTTGCGCCCATCATCTAGGTATTCGCCTGGCACCTAGGCGTACGCCTGCCAACGCATGGCATCTAGGTACACGCCTGCCAACGCCTATCATCTCGGTGTACGCCTGGCACCTAGGCATAAGCCTGCTATCTGTTGTGAATAGGCCTCGTTTCGGTTACTACTTACTGGTTCGTAGAGGTTCAGCTAGACAGGCCCTAGGTGACAAGCGTACACCTAGATGACAGATATAGACAGACGTATACCTAGGTGGCAGGCGCATACCTAGATGCAAGGCGTACATCCCATGCCTAGTGGAGGAACACTCCCTTCTATGCGAGATCTTGCTGTCGACCACATCAATTATCCTTGACTCGAACTACCATTTCGATATTAGAAGAGATAACATGGGCAATATCGTACTTCTGGAAAGTACCCTTGCCCACGCTGCTCTCCTTGGTGAACACATCTCAAAGAACACCCCGCGTATCGCTATGAACGATTCTTCCACGCATTCTCGACCACTGTAACAACTATGGCATGCTCAAATCCCGCCCTTACCCGCGAAATGGGAGGCTTGCTGCGGAAGAGTGCCGATGCTATTCGGAAAGTCTGCGGCTCGAGCCCGCAGAATCTGCAAACGCTGATCACTACACAATGCATTGGATTGGAACTGCAGGTGCTCTACCAAGTAGAGATTTCTTTACAAGGACTTTTGGATGGGGAGAGCGCTTGTTGTGATGCATTAGGAGAAATGAAATGACCGTGAGATAGACTGCTTTATGAGAAGGGCCTTTGAGAAGGAGCAAATGAAAAATTTCGACGGAGAAGCTTTCATTAAGAACTAGACGAAATCACGAACATCAACTAACTACTGCCTAGAAAATAGCATAACAAGAGAACGGCCATCCTTTGCAAATTTAGTGCCGCGAAGATTGCTTACCACCCTTCAATATTACTTCTCCCCACTCCCTTTCACACCTCTCTTCACGGAGACTATGGCCCTCACCGAGCATAGATCCGCCTGAGCCAGGCCAATTTTGGGCGCCTTCCACAACCTTTAGAAGAACTTCGCCTTGTGTTCTGCAGTATATATACCACCATCAGCGATCACAGCAACCTCGTCCTGGACAATCTCCACGTGGTCGGGATCGCCAGTGTAGAAAGATGGGCCTGGAGTAGAGGCTGGCTTGTCCAACGCGTCAAACCTGTGCCCTTTGATCTTGGCGTTGGCGTACTGGATCGCCAGACGAACTGCGAAAGCCCCAAAGGCCCACAACAGGCCACCGATGGGTGCTGCCACGAAGGCGCCTATTAGGGAATTTAGCAATGTGGTCAAGCTCTTCCCAAACGATTTCGCCTTACCAAAAGCACTCCAATTATTGTTGTATAATCCCTCTTCCAAGAGGATGAGATTGCCAGCCTTTCGAGCATCGCCGTGGTAGTATACGAGGCCGTACAGGAATATCGTGAAGATCCCTCCAAGCCCACCTACCACAACCTCGAATCCTCGCCACCAGTAGCATCTGGAGCTTAGTCCGATGACAAGCACAGGGATTGACGCAGCAGAGACAAGATCACTGATGAGGTAGATCTGGAGAATTGAAGGCGATTTCAGTGCTACGACGACAGCGGGGACGATGATCAGCACAACGGCTGCGCGGATGTACCAAAAATTGAGTCTGTTGCGGAAGATGTCGTTTGATCCAGTGGAGACAATGGCACTCTGGAACGAATCAAAGGCCGCGGTTGATAATGCCACTGTCATGACAACAACAATTCCAACAACCCAGGATGGTAGTTGACCAAGCAAGAGGAAGAAGGCAATCGAACCGTCAGAGGTATCACCGACCAAAGCTCCTATATCAAAGTCAGTGTCCTCAAACTCATGTTCGAACTGATCCAAACGCACCAGACCAGGCGGCAAGGAGACCAGTTACACCAATGAGTGTCAAGATTATGGTTAGAGCCACGGTTGCAATGCCAACACCAATATACAGATCTTTGTCCGTTTTCGAGGCAAAGGTGCGCATCCAGAATCCAGACACGAAGAAGTCGTTGGTCAGGATCGCAACGGGGAGGATATAGATTAGCTGCCAGCCCAGTAGCGTCGCATTGAGCAAGCCGGATGAGTTGATGGCGTCGCGTGTGATGTGCGTCTCCACGCCAACAGTGATGCTGGCAATGATGATGAGAAGGACCACCATGGCACCTTGGATGTTATCCGTGATAAAGGAGATCCTGAAGCCCCCGAGAGACGTGTAGGCAGTGGTTACCGCGCACTCCACGATAACGGCAGGAAGTCCGTTGAGGCCAGTCAGAGCATTGATGATTTGCTGAAGAGCAGAAAGCTCGGCCACCATATAGAGGAAGAGTGTAATCAACCTTGCCCTAATCAGCTTGGATCTTGGAGTAATGGGGATGACGCGACATACGTGAGCGCACTCAAGTACAGTGCCGTAATAACACCATAGCGTTTTCGAGTCCATTCAGTCAGAACAAATCCTTCTGGACATTTGCGTCGTATGATCGGTCCGAGCCAGCCAAAGATCAGTATGGGTAACGCAGACGAAAGTGCATAGACCACAAGGCCCTGCACACCGGCAATAGTCGCGATTTGAGGATATGTGAAGAGTACACCAGATCCCAGGCCTGATGCAGCGTAAAGAGCTGTTGTCAGCATAATCGCACTTTGGAGAGGGAAGGGTGGGGGCCAGGATTGGGGAGAAGCGGCAGCACGTTTCCCACGCAAGCATTAACTTGATCGAGTCTTTACGGTACAGTCTCAGCATCATGCTCGCATGGGTTCCTGCCATCTCTTCTGCATTTGCATGGAGGAGTTCGATGGCATATGTTCCCAGTAGCAATCAGCACCCGTAGTGATGCCGCGCAATGAACCCTGCACGAGATCACTGTTCCAGATTCAGGGCGGGAAATTCCTTTCACAGCCGAATCTGGGACAAATAACCTCGCTAGCAGGCTCATTGCGGTTGTCATAGGCATACGAACCTAGCTATACAACTTGTGCCATATTGTAGTCAAGCTTGTCCACCTTTTGCAGGATGATTTATGCAACATCTTCAATTTTGAGGTGTCGTTCTCGTTGCTGCCGCTTCAAAGTGCCACAAGGGCATGCACGGCGCACTCACCCGAGGCGATGAAGTTGAAGGCAAGTGGAATTGCTGGGAGAACCGTCAGCGGATCTGGACTGGGAGTATAGCTTGAGCTTAGGTGTAAAGAGCTTTTGTGCTTGGCCGCATGCTGATGACTTGCCCTTCTGCGTCCGATTACTGGACAGGAACTCGCTCTTGGATTGATGACGCCAGCGCCAGGCGACGTAAAGCCCGAATACCCTGCGAAGAGTACAAGATTTAGCTCTGACCTAGTAAAGAGATTTATGTTACGTCAATTGGAATAGCGGTCGTACAGGAAAAGTCCATAGGTCACGTAAATACAGGCATTGGAGGCCTGAAAGGATGGTTGACCCATGTTGCTGCGTTTCAATCTCCCAAAAAGAGTGTGGAAGTGGGTGGGGAAAAAGTGCGACAGAGCTTTTATGCTGGGGTCACCTACACTGCCCCGCATTGTCCGAGATAGCAACGGATTACTTCATTCTTGAGCCTATTGGTTTAGGTAATTCGTTGCGACGAACGTTATCTAGAGACCATCCCTGTGATTTTAAGAGCCATCTGATTCCTGGTTGAGCACTTCTCGGCCACCAAGATGACTGGCGACTGGCGTACTCCTGGCAGCCCCATTTACTCGAGGTGAACGCCCCCAGCCTTCTCGCACGGGTCCGCTGCGAATTGAACATTGCACGCCTCCCAATCCTCGTCTCGTGTGAGCATTGCCTTGAATGTTACAGCCTCACTGATGCTAGTAAAGCGGAAGACGATGGTGCGAATCTGCAGGGAGTCAGCAAGCCGAATAAAAATGCCCCAGTTGCTCGACTTACCCCATTCCGATAGACGTCAGTAATATTCTCGACCTTGCCTTTACGACTCTTACCCTCTGCCAATTTCTTTAGAGCACCCATGCCCCAATCCTCGTCAGCACCAACAGCACGTACGCAGCGAGACGCGCCGCAGTCGATATAGCCCTGGAGCATCCCACCGATGATATCAACCTCCGTACATTTGTCGACAAAGACGGTGTAAGAGCGCCCTCTATACCTGAATGTCAAGCCGTTCTGGTATTTTTCGCAGTACTTATCACATGCGTCGCCGGAGGTGAACCGGACATATGCGACTCCGGAGGCCCTCATGAGCATCATATCGTCGATTGCACCGCCATGTACAAGGGACTGGACTAAAGTGAGGTCGGCATCGGCAGGCAGGCTGGAGAGTGTAAGTCGGCGAACTCGAGCAGCTATAGACGGATTAGAATGCTCGGGGAAGCCGCCAGTTCAATTTGCTTACCAGCTTTGTCCCTGGCCTGAGGCTTGCCCCACGACCTGAAATGTGTGAGATGTTCACGATCTTCCTCTTCCTCACCGACCATCGACTCAGCTGTGCTAATGGCAGCTTCGGTTGCCTTGCTTGAGCTTGTCTCAGCTTCAGCGTCGGTTTTACTTTTCGAAGACTTGCTCTCTGCAGTCTTCGCATCTTGTGATACTTTCTTGATTGGCTTAATTGGCATGATGGCAGTTTCATAGCCGCTGGTGGAGGGCGCCGACTCTTTTGAAGCGGCAGTGCTGGCCTGGGGAGGAAGCTGCTGGGGTGACTGAGCCTGTTCCTTCATAGCGGTGTCATCATTCTTAAAGTCATCGATGTGATTCTCCTGGAACTCGCAGACGACTTCATCCATGTAATCTCTTGGAGGTTTGAACATGTCCTCTTTGATATTTGGAGCAGAGGGAAGTGCCGTGACTTCAGTGCGGCCAGGTGTCTTCTGGTTCAATGAGGTGCTCAACAGCTGGCCAGGTTTGTATTCGGCAACAGGATAGCGTAAGCCACCGTGGGATGCGAACTTGGAGTCGCCCAAGCCGAGCTTCGATTCCTCGACAAGTTTGGCCAGAACATCAGCATCGTCTTCCTGAATTGGTTCCAACTTAGGGGCTCCTTCTGCATTGGCGGAAGTATTGACTGGTGTTGGAGGCGGTGCCTCTGTGCCTACGGCGGGACTCGATGTGGTTGAGTGTGCACGGCTACGTACTCCAGGAGTTACCGTGCCTACACTTTCATTCTTGGTGAGATCAGGGCCAATGGGCTCGACGATTGCCTACGTCAAAGTCAGTCGGGCTCCAGAGCTCATTGTGCCATGGATTGGTTGACTTACACTGACGTTGCCGCCTGGACTCTTGTTCTCATTGCTGTTTATGATGGCCTAAATAGAGGTCAGGGCGGTTCCAGAGCTCCAAACTTCACCCTGCTATTGATAAGTTTACTCACATTTTCATCTCCGTCTAACCTCTTCCACTCGCCCTTGTCATCGATGATTGCCTACAGAGTGATGTTATGGCGTGCTCTAGGGTTATGTTCATGTACATACCTTCTCGCCGCAGGTGGGCTTCTCACTCTCGCCATTCTGGACTCTTTTCGAGAGTGTACGTGGGATTGGCGAGGCACCAATCATGGAAAGAAAGGAATTAATATGGTCAGGGTCGTCGAGCAATTTGGTTGCCGCCATATTAATGGGAGAGCGCCTTTTATTGTGTTGTTTGTGAAGATGAAGGATGTAGAAGTGTTGTTTTGTTGTGTTGATGTAAGGTGAAGTCAAGCCCGCGACGAAGAGCAAATTTGAAAGATGGTCATAATTTCTGGCTGCCGGTGTTGACACAATTCATTGAAGCGGAAAGGGCAAAGAAGACAGAATTAGACTCGGGCATGAAGCAGTGATTTGGAGCGCTCAAGGTTACAGCTGAAGAAATTGATCGGAGAAGCTGTGTCAGCCAATATTTCGATTGACGTTGTTCAAAAGTATCGATCGAAGCATTTCCTGGTCCACAATTCCCACCTCAAAGTTATTTTCGTAGAAAATGTGCACCTAAATCAAACAGAGGGCAATTTGACATCTTTGCCTTCAAAGCCAACTCCCCCAATGCCACCATGTGTGAATCCCTACCCAAAACACCAATCGCTATGCATCATGATGGTGGAGCTATAGGTTCGTAATTGCTTCCTGCTGAATCCCTATCCATCCTCATAACTTGCAAACCTCGCCTACCACAGAATCCGGCATTGGTCGCAATTCTCAAGACAGATTGAAACGAACCTCCTGCTGCTAGACTTTGATCAGGTACCCAAACAGTCTCTTCCACCTCTTCTCCGGCGTGCTCAAACCTTCTCGGATTATACCAGGGCATACCAGTCATCGAAGTTAGGAGGAAATGAATTGGCGAGTAAAGCCGCTCGAAACGGCGTGTGAAACCGAGCCAAGAAAGCGTTCTGGTATCGTAGGCTACGCGAACATATGGGTTCATGTAGATACCTGAGTCGTCCGAGTAAGGATTTTGAATGTCTGCGTGAATCAAGCAGCATTCTGAAGCATCCCAAAAAAGGTCCTCTTCAGCACGGAAACGATAGGGTGCAGACGTGTTGCGAAATTCGCCTAGCGCAGTGATCGGCTCTTGGTCTTTGCTCAGGGATTTCTGGAAGAATTTGGCGTCGAAAGCGACCATACCACCCCAACAGCTCCGCACATGCACAGCATCCTTGCCATCCAGGACATCTTGAAGGCTCTGAGCTTCCCCGGAAGCCGTAAACCAGGGGAAGAACGGAATGCCCATGCTGTAGCCCTGCGAATCCCTTGTGGCAAACATGTCGTAGAATTTAAAGGGATTGATAAAGTCAACAGCGCAGGCAGCCCGGTAGTCTGTCTGACCAGTTTCCGCCATGTTTGTTGAGAAAAGTAGATTGAGGACATCGATAGGATTGAAGATGACATCGTTCAGATAGAGAAGTTTGTCATACCTCACTTCTGATACCTCAAGTGGTCGGAGTGCCCGATTCCGCACCTCAGCTAAGTAGGCGATTCGTTTGATACCAGATGTTCCGTCTGGCAATGTAACAGTGGGAAACACATCAGCGGGCAGATGCTCGTCAAATTGAAGTAGGTGTGGAAAGGTGAGTCTTTCTTCGAGTCCTTGAAGTGCAGCCTGTCCAACAGCTCCTGCATCGTTCTCATAGATACTGAGAAAGACATTATCCGGTCCAAGCAGCTCCGCTAATTCCAGTATTTTGTCTGCCCAAACTCCTTTGGCTAGTCTTCCATGCCGATCACGAATGCTTGCGGCTATGAAGATCTTCTCATGCCTTGGATTTCCACGGCCTGGTTCCGACGATGACTTGACTTGATCTCGCAGTTCCTGGTAATGTCGAGGGAGGGAGGTGTAAGAGGGATAGAATACAGCCGCAACGATAATGGTCGAGAAGAGGACAATTAAGAAGGCGTAGGAGAAATGTAACGCTTTGCGCAAGACCGATCCACGAAAGCAGGTGCGGCATCGCGTCCTGTGGGGCCTGTTTGTTCTTCTGAAGCGTCCCCTTCTTCGCCTTCGCCAGGCTGAAGGTAAGAATGTGCCGAGACGTGAGGTTATGGATCGGGAGGGTTCAGGAGGGTGCGCAGGCTGCGGCAGCAATCGTGACTCGGCCTCGTCGTCATTGGCGCTCTCGAATGTCTCATGAGACTCGATCGAAGTTTCGCGACTCAGCTCATACTCCTCTTCATGAGGTAGCTTAAAAGACATTAGTTCAACGGCAAAGCAAAGTAAGGAGTGTAGCTATTCAATATTCGAGTCCCCATAGCGGGTTAAGAATGAAGTAGAAACCAAGAGCACACCATGAAGAGAATGTAGGGAATGTCAACGAATGAGGCGAAGGAAGGCGAGCGTCGCAATTAAAAGACGAGCTTGGAAGTTCGTTTACTAGCGAAGGCGAATCGTTGGACGCTGCGCCCCCTTTCAGACCCTTGAATTAGTGCAGATGCAGGGTCTGGCCGCGTCCTTGCCCTAGCCCCAGCGGGAAAAGGTTAGGCTCAGCTAGACCCCATAATGACGCCTGCCAGATCACACGAACACCAAATCTGCACGTGTTGCAAGGAACAGGTTTTTCTGATCGTCATTGAGCATACCAACTAACATGGCGCGCCAGACTACCGTGCATTATGACGACTTGCAACCAACAACCTATACCGACTGTCCTGGGTTTTTGGGTGCTTTTTCGCGAGCAAAGGTGGGGCAAGGCTGATTGCTGGATTATAAGCTTACTTGCTCGCAATCCTTGCCACCTTAGGAACGGGTGCACTCCTGTCATCTGTTGCGGCGATTTCGGCGAATCTTCCATTGGTTGTGATCACAATACGGAGATCAACTGCCTCATGCTACGAAAATCCATATACCCTCCTTAGCAGGTTGTTGGGTCTCAAATAATTCAAGGCTATCGAGCACTACAGCAAAAAGGCCATAGCAGTTCGAATAGGTGCTACCCGCAAGGCAGGCTTACTGATAACCCTCATATGGGTCGATTTAGCCGCCATCTACACTGTCCATCACGTCCGGATGTAAGCGTGCATTAGCTGGGAACCGGGAAAACTTCCATACAGCGAACCGTTCAATGGCGTTTGCTCATTGACTCATCAGATCAGTACCTGAATCAGCTAGTATGTGGCGTTTAAAAAGTTGACGCTTGCAATCAGACGTGACGGGACAGCGTGATGTCCGTGAGAGGTCAGGTACGGTTCAGAAGTATCGTATAATCTTTTACGATCGCCAGTGGCAGCCCTCGTAGAAACACATACAATAAACACCTAATATCCCTCGTGATCGAGCATTCGAAGTTTGCAAATCAACGGCCATCAGCAGGTCAGTAGCTTATAAAGTGTTCACGCTGTTGTGTCGAACGGTGTCTTCGTCCGGACGAGAGTATCATAATAGCACCATTTTGGCTATGTCGTCCTTCAAGTCCATCAACTACGGCAAGCCTCTACCAGAGAACCTTCCCAGTCACTTTGAAATTGATTGCCCACCGGATACCGATATCTGGAAGAAACCACCCTCAACTTATTCCTTTAATGGCCCTATCATCTATCGGCCCGTCTCAGTTTCCGCCTTCAACTCCGCCAAAGTCACTGTATCCGCTGACTGGAAGCACAAATACGACCAAGGTGGACTTTGCCTCATCATCAACCCAAATGAGAAGCATAAGCAGTGGGTCAAGACTGGGATCGAGTATCTTGAAAGCCGTCCGAATGTCAGCACAGTAGCGACTGATCGATGGTCCGACTGGAGCCTTCAGCCGATGCCCGTTGGAAGTGATATTGGTGTGACTATTGAGATTGCAAGTGAGGACGATGGAAGCTTATGGGTGTATGTGGTGGAGGCCGATAAGCGGGTGCCAATCCGCGAGGTGACATGGTGGGCGGAAGTGAACAAAGCCGCAGATTGTTGGATCGGTATCTATGCAGCGAAGCCCACAAAAGAACAAGAGAACTTGGTGGTGAGATTCGATGATCTCCGAATCGAGACCAAGTGATTGATCAACTTGGTCGCTCATGGTCCTACTCGTTGCAGAAGAGCTGTGGCTGTCTCACTCGGAAGTATGGGCAGAGGAATACCAACAAGCATATATGTTCCTGCTGGTGGCCCAACTCGACTCAGCCTTTGAACTCTCCTTTAGTTCGAGCATTGCCTTCTCCGAGCTTCACCTAGTCGTTAACAAGAAATACAACAACATTTCATATTGGGGCACATAGCTGCCGGGGTATCTGTCTAAACTATGATGCACGATTTCTATGCAATGCGCAATACCAAACTCTCAAAGCCCCCCAAGAGGTTCTCTTATCTTCCTCCCACCTATTCTTATGGCCCAACAGGTGGAGTACTCGCCGCCAGATTGCATTGCCTGAACAACCGAACCTCATCCTCTCTAAAGGCACCCACAACACTATGGGTCACGCCGTGGTTGTTGAATAAGACAAGGTCTCCCTCTTCCCAGTCATGCGGATACACGTACTGCGGCGCAATAGCAGGCCTCTGCAACACATGTACCATCTCCCGAACCCTCTCGAGATCATCAACCACCGTCCCATCCTTGAGGTGAATCTTTCTCACAGCTGAGGGATGGATCTGTAGAGCATACTTTCCTGTGACCGGATTCTGCCAGCACATTGGCAAAATCTGGATCTTGCTCTCGTCAATTGGTGGCAGATCTTCAAGTGGTAGCTCAAGCCCGTCGCTGACCATTCCGAGTCCGTCTGAGCGCGACTTTGCCGGTGACATCCACACATATGGGTGGGGGGCATACTCAATCCTGCTGGTGTGCGCGAACTCTTTCTGCGAGTCGGAAAGTAGGTCGTACATCCTGTATCCGGAGACGAAAGCGGTCGTACCGAGCGGGACATCCAGCTCCTCTCCTGAGCCGTCGTCGTAGCGCAGTGTCTGGCGCCGTCCCTTTGGAACTTGGACGGCGAGCAAGGAGGTCACGAGGGGCGGATTGAGGTCATACAGTGCAGCGTCAATGTGCCACCGGAAGAACCTGGTATAGTCGAGATCCTCCTCTTCGGAGATGGGGTGCTTATGGAATTTCTTGTGGTGTGGGTGGACTAACTTGGCGTTCTTGAGACCCTCGTATTCTGGAATGAAGCCATTACCGATGACTTGGACTTCGGGTTGATGTGGGATGGTCTTGAGGTCAGGGTGGAGCACGCTGCGCTTCGCGTCGAGAGTCTTGCCATGGCCGTAACTGAGTGCGGCTGGATCGAAGCGACGTGTTAATTCGGCCTGGGCTCGAGGCGAGAGACTGGCCTGGGACTTGATGCAGATGACATGGTACTGGTAGAGAGCGTCACGGATGGTCTGGAAGTCCTCGTCCGACAGGTTCTCGACGTTCACATTAGACAGAGTTGCACCAAAGTCAACCGAGGAGGTTGGATTGGGAGGTGCAATTGGGTTCAGCAGGATACCAGGCATGACGTGAGGAAGTTGAAGAGAGGAAGAAATTGAAATGAAGACAAACGCTTTTGTATAGCTATAGTCTAGAAGGCAATATACGACACAAGGTACCAGTGCAGTGCAATTTATACATCTTCGCAAAGATCAAAAGCTGCTCAACAACCACGGTTGGCACCGGTGAAAGAGTGTTGTCGGTGCAGGTCGATGTCAAACGCAGTAAGCCAGGTATGTGGTACAGAAGAAACGCTTGACTATCGGCCACCTCCGAGCCTCCCAAATGTTCTGAAGCGTCCGATGCCGTTAGCACGAGGGATCCACCAGAGGCGCCATGAACTGCGGAACCTGAAGCGGAAAATAGCTATGATTGTGAATTGGATAACGGCGAACATCGACGCTGGAAAGCAGGAATCATTATCACACCGCACAAGCCAAGAGACCAGAAATCTACAGCGAGCTCACTCCGCTCTGGACCTAGGCGACTCGCCACTCGCGCCCACCTGTCCGTCGACTTTAGACGATGGGACCCATCTTGGACCCCCGGGTTTCCCTTTGGGCGCCTCCCTTCCGACAGACCTAAGGTCCCAATCATGCTCTTCGAGATGCCTGAGGTGGGAACTATGCTACGTTCCCCGGCCCCCTCCTTCCAAGTCGAGGCGATTTCACAAGTTCACTAACCAGGATAACGAGAAACTTCAGAAAGACTCGGTCCTCTCGATACCAACCATATGTATAGCAGTCTTGAGCATAGGTACCAAGGTTAAAGTCGGTTAACGTCAGTGGAGAGGCTACAGATCCCAAGTCGCAAATCTTTTTGGCTTAGTCATAATCTTAAATGCGCACTCGGGTTTTATATTTTATATGGCATCTTCTACATAAGATTTCCTCCACAGGAGTGTCTCTCAAACCGCTTCAATCTCAATAACCTTATCCACCGCCCCCTCCAAATCCCATATCCGCCTGACCCTCAACCCACCCACCCCATCCACCAAATCCATCCACTCCCGCTCCCTCCGCTCCTGCGCGGAATGCACCTGCATCATCAGAAGATCCAGACTAGTTTCGAACCAGCCCGCCTTCTCCTCCGGGATCACGATATCATCCAACAAGATCCTACTATACCCGGGCTTTAAAGCAGGCTTCAGTTGCGAGAGGATTTGAATGCATTGCGGGTTCGGCCAGTCGTGCAGGCACATCTTGAGGTAGTACGCTTTGGCGCCGTGGACGGGCTGGGGCGTGAAGAAGTCGTGGCCCATGGGTTCGATGCCCTGCTGGGCTAGCGCGGCGGAGTCGAGGGACTGGATGGATGTGGGGAGGTCTTGGAGGATTAAGCGGCCTGGCATGGAGGGATTTGCTTTGTGAAAGCCAATCAAGTCGTGTCCACCGCTGCCCCCAACATCAATAAGCAGCACATCGTCCTTCCCAACCTTCGCATCCCCAAACACCGCCTCCATAATCTCCGGCACCTCATGCCACTTCAGCCCAACCGTCTTGAACTGCATATGATTGCGAAACGCCTCCAGCTTCCGCTCCTGTCCGGGACTGTTGATATACTCGAAAAAATGCTGGTCCGTCTTATACGCATACTTCCACCCACTCTTATCCTTATCCGTCGGATTCGCGTAGTTGGTTTCCCTCAGGAAATCTGGAAATGCGTCGACGACATGGACAATCTGGAACGTATCCTCGATCGCGCCTTGGGCCCCAGATGACGCAATGCACCGCGTGATGTCGTTCGCGGTGTATGTGTCCGGTCCGCTTTCGTGCACGAAGAACTCGGTTGCGATGTGCTTGAGGAGACGCTCCACGAGGGCGCGGTCCGCGCCAGTGTCTTGAGCTAGCTTGACCGCAGTTATTGGCTCTGTGATCTTAGCGAGGATTTTGAAGACGCCCAAATCGGCGAGGACCTTTGTTGCCATAAAGATTGCGTCCTCGTGATAGCACATACGCATGATGCGCTCGTGGGGCTTTTCGAGTTTGTTGACGAGGGCACGGGCAGACTGCAGAAGGCTCAATCGCTGTTTTTCATTACCTGGTTGCAGTTCCGAGGCCTTTTGTTGGATTTCGCTGGTGATGTGAGAGAGGTCGGGCGCCATGATGATCGCCTTTTGATTTTTTCCAGTTTCAGCGACCTCAGTTGGGTCCGAGAGGACTAAGGCCGTGTTGACGTGAGGGAGACGAATGTCCAGGTGTGTAGAGTCAAGTTGCGAACAGAAGGATCGCCTCAAGCAGTACAACGACGGATGACGTCCAACCTAAGGTTTCTGCGGGGTTGGAGATCTTACGGAGAGAGATAGGTAAAATCTACGGTGAGTTGTTCTTCTTGGTTACGTAAGCTAGCCCAAGTAGGAAATCTGTCATGATGCTGCTCGTGCTTTCTACCGCGACACACGTCTTTGACTGTCATCAATTCGGCTTTCATACGAATGAAGCTCAGAATCCTTCAAACAAGACGTTACTATGTTAGTCCAACACAATGTGAGTTGAACTCTTCGCCTCGGCAGATTCGCCATTTCCCCACACGTTGGAGCCCAAAGCGCTCCGTCATCGTTGACTGTTCCCCCACCTAGGGCCTAGGTAAATGATCCCTCGTTGGTGCGCAGTGTTTCAAGGCGCCCAAGCGTCCATTGCGTGGCATAGTAGTCTGACATGCTTTCCCTTGCTTCCATGAGTCTCATACACGCCGCCTAACCAACTCCAATTGAACTATTGCTCCGCTAGTACCACGACCCAACCTCCTTCAATGGCGTCTAACAGCTCTCCCGCCCACGGCCGTCTGATGAACAAGATTGCTGTAGTAACGGGGGGCAGCAGTGGGATTGGACGAGCCATCTCCGCAGCGTACGCGTCCGAAGGCGCCAAAGTCGTCGTCGCCGATCTAGTCGACAAGTCTCGTAACCCGGAGGAAGACATATCGACTGTCGAACTCGTGAAGTCCCTCGGCGGCGATGTAATGGGACAGCACTGACTCCAACATGTTCTCAGTGTCCTATATTTCCTCTAAACATCTCGTTCTTGGTTTGACCAAAGCCACTGCCCTTGACCTCGCGCCGCATCGAGTTCATGTCAATGCGCTCTGCTCCGGTTATACTAGATCTTCTATGGCGGCTCCGATGGGAAAAGCCTAAAGCCATCACCTGGATCACTGCTCAACACCCGTTCCGTGGGACCGGGGAGACAAAAGATATTGCACAGGCGGCTCTATTTCTAGCAAGCGAGGATGCTGGATGGATAACCGGAATAGGTCTTCCCGTGGATGGAGGATTCTTAACTCAGTGAAGATCGAATTCGCAAGCTAAGATCTCTGCTTTCCCCAGTACGTGTCCACATCACAATGATCTGTCCGGTTCGTCAAGTTCAAGTGAACGCCCTTGCAGATGATTCATTGGCAATATTGAGCATGATAAGAATGTCGAATGTTGATCTCTTGCTGTGAGGAACACCAACCTAGAAATCAATTGATGATCTTCACGTTGACTCGCCCAAACCATTCACTGCGAGCAACCTTGGCAGACGAACTTGCAAAACTGTTTCTCTTTCTTTCGTGCTGCTTGATTCGACCTGTCTCTGCGTCTTTGTCACCCGGTCCTGCTACAACCTTCTGCAGCCTCCCAACGTGGAGAGATCCTCCGTCCAAGTTAAGATGAGCTTCGCGGGACCAACTGGCAGCAGCTTCATCTTGGAGTCTCGAAATCTCACCGCTTTGCAAGCGGCAATGTACGAAAGTTCAACATCGAGAGGCACGGAGGCAAAGCCGTCTCACAGGTACTCACAATATCTCAATTAGACTCACTTTTGCTCATCTAGTACAGCCTTTCAGACGACTCTCGTGTCGCGATTTGGGCGCGATCAACATGGTGAGGGAAATTGGAAGGTTCTCCTTGACTCCGTGTCAGTCCCGATGTTCTACCATTTCTCTTGCTCGGTTGACAAGAGCTATCCCTTTGCGTCATCTGCTCGTTCCGTTCTTCAATTTGGAAGGCGCCTCAGACAGGCTAGGACCGGAGGAGGATATGGCGTTGCTCACAAAGTATTGATCGCTTAGATGACTGACTGCTACCAAGCTCGATTCGTTGATACCCTTCCCTACTCGACACTGTCCTCCAGGTCAAGATCGTACATGCCATAAGCATTCTTGGCATCGAGCTTTTCAAATGTGAAAATACTCGTCTACCAAACGACTCGAAAGCCATCGATTCTCACTCAACGAGGCTGGAGATATACCAAGTCTCGCCTATTCTCCAGAATGAGGTCTTTCGGAACGTCGCTGGCAATTTTGTCAAAGGAGTCTTCAGGACACTAGCGGCTTCCTATGGTTGGCCTATATTGAGCAAAAGTTCGAGATGGGCGTTCATCGAGTTATAAGACTTCCTTGAGCAAGCCTCTCCAGTGGAGAGTATCATCTCTGCCGAAGAGCGCTCAGTGGAAAGAGTGACAGCAAATGAAGGAGACTTGACGAGGTCCTCCCTACAACCTACAATAGGTTCCTAGGAAACGTTGGACGAGATCCAAATATTGTCCATGAGTTCTACAAGCAGGACGCGTGAAGAAGCCGGTTGGTCTTCAAGCTACATCACATCGGAGTGTCTAGGAAAATTCCTGGTATTCTTTCAAACCCTTCCAGATCTCACAGGAGGAAGGCCTCAAGAAGCTGCCGTTTATAACCCATCGACGACCACCCCACAAGTGCCCGAAACCTCCTTCGGAAGTGAGGCGCCTCAGCCATTCCGGTATTGGCAAGACGAATTTGGCGAAAGTCGGCTAAACGCCACAATGGGAGCACCAGCCGGTGGTGCGTATCAGAACTCAGGTCCGTTCAGTCATCTATCGATCCAGGAAATTGTTCCTTCCGAGAGGAAAGTAAACATTCAGGATCCACAAGCCCAGATTCTTTCTAGGTCTGTCGGAACTCCAGTAATAAGCCGTCAGATCTCAAGAACAGCAGCAGGAATAAGTCCGCAAGAGCTGGACGCTGGATGGACGATATTGGCCATGGCGGAATCTTCGGAAATAAGCTGAGCTGGGGTGATCCTATGTAAAGCTCTCCGTAGGCCCACGGATGAGAGAACGTGAACGGGGTGGCATGTTTGGATGGAAGGGGAAAAGCCGTTATAGCCGTGATGGAGGGTTTGGAAGGCAGGCGCATTTCTATTGAGCACTTATCAAACAGGCAGCTTCCGCAGGGGTACAAGTGCTAGTTGGAAAAGTGGATCAGTTCATTTGATGAAGCCTTTCCAGGAGGCTTTTCTACGGGTAGGATATGGTCATCCCCGTTCCGCAATCCAAGACTAATTTCCATGTTGAGTGCGTGCCGTGTATCCTAGAAATGAGGCATCCGTAAATTGGCCTAGACCTCGGAAAGTCAGCATGCAAAGAGAACGTCGGTGGCTGAAAATCTCGAGGCGGTGAACAAAGTGAAGTCAAGTATTCCGGCACAAGCAGCTTGAAGTCCCCAGAACGTCAAAATATCTCTTTCTGCAATATCACCTAAGCAGACAATGTCACAATGACAACAACGGTGAGAGTAACTGATCATGATTCATCGCCCGCAATGAGCGATATCCTTGCACATCGACTAGCATTCAAAAACAGCCTCACGTCTTCACCAACAATCTATTCCCCTTCGGCCAACCTCTGTCGGCATTCGTACAAGACAATCTCATATTTACCTTCGTCGCGACCTAGCCGTGCACCGCTCATCGTCCGTGAAGCTCGTGACGAAGATGCGGCATCGATAGCCGCCATCCGATACGCTGCATATTTTCCTCAACCAGGCCACGCCCAGGCCTACGGTCGTGTCCCATTTGCCGACCATATCCATTTAGATGGCTTCAATACCCAGCAATTTATTGCGAAGTCCACCTCCCTGTACGCGCGGATACTGGTCGTCGAAGACACGGCTAGCAAGGAAATCATTAGCACTGCCAAGTGGTTTTTGCCCGTCCGCGATGGAGAGACCGCGATAGACCCCAGCTCCTTGACAAAACTGAACCCGAGCTGTGGGTATCTCAACCTGGCCCTGCTGACAACCTATAACGATTCAATCGAAACTGTTGAACAGGTCACCTGGAAAGGGAAACGCTGCTATCGTATGTTGCTTCCTCGTCAAAGACTCCAGTTGAGCAAAGCCTCCTCTCACTTCCCTTTCTCATTCCCTATATCTGCTTAGCAGCCTTCCGAGCCGCTGACAACACAGCGTCCGGCCGCTCCACTTCTGGCCGCTACTTCGCAGGAACCTCAACCACTACCGATACATGAGGACGCTGTACCGCTGCCTACGAATTTGGTGGAACCAGCTAACCTTGCCTGCGTAGGACTTGACACGGTCACGACCTTGCCACACGCTCAACGCCGAGGCGCCGCGTCACTTCTCTTGAAATGGGGTATTGACCGAGCTGCCAGAGATGGCCTGCCAATCTACCTGTGTGCTGAACCTCAAGGACGTGCACTCTACAAGCGCTTCGGATTTGTCGACATCGAGGGACAGACGATACGCATTCCGCTGAAAGAGCACGGAGGAGAGGGTGACTGGGTCATTGTTCCGATGATGAAGGAGCCATGAGCGGAGTAGACGGCAAGGCGCTGGACAGAATCCTCAAAACCGAAAAGGCCTTTTTGTGGAGGACGCCTTCAGAATTTACCAACCAACCGAAAGATGTCTCACTACGACCTGGCCATGATCGGGCAGCGTTTCGCAGAGGCTTTCGATACCGCGGTGCAGTACTGCAGCTCGAACATTGCAGCACAGAGGAGCAAGCACAACGGGATCCACTTCACGAACCAATATAGCTCATTTTCGACCAAACTATCGTACCCAGGGCAACCATTACTAGCACCAGAAGCTAGCGAATTGTGGCTGGGAGAACTGGAGACGAGGCATTGGATCACTTCGTTCTACTCCCCGTCACGACTTGGTGAGGTGGAGGCGATCTTTTTTGGAGTTGGCGACGCACAGACGACTATTGCAACAGCAAGGTAGGGGCCACAGATCAGGACGCTAGATACATAAACGGTTGATGATTTCATTCCTTTCTAGAATGCCAGGGCAAGCTGCCCATCTTCCTTTTTAAATATTGCTTGAACCTTGGCTCGTATCTCAAATTATCACACATGACTCCCTTGGTAGTGGTTCCACCAATCATCGACTTGTGCCTGCCATGCGCAACTAACGCTCTCTTCCCATCCCCGGTAATGATAGGGCCCTAGGCTTCTACCCTTCCATACATCTCCTGAACACCCCGAGCGAGTTCCATTTTCTTCTGATAAGCTGCACAACACCTATGGAAGCTGTCCCGAAAGCCCTCCAGCTGACTATTCACCAGTGCATTGACTTTCGTCTGCAAGTCCCTATCCCGTTCACTTCCCGCCTCGTGATATCCCTTGGCGAGACTTCTCGCCCCAATCTCTCGTGCAGTATTGCCAGAAGACGTCCGCTCGATCATAGTCCTGACATCGTCGGGACTGATCAGCTGTTCCACGTGATTATGCAATCGCCGCCACATCTCCTGCTCTAGACCGTGCATGCCGAGGCTTTATGCCACTTGTTGGATCAGTGTTGTCTCACCGAAGGGTAATAGTTGCACTGATTTTCCACCGTCCTGCGATGCAGCACTGGAGCACCCATGCAAGTATCTTCTCGACGGCTGCGCTATTTTCGGAGCACAGGAAGCGGGATTGGGTAACGTTGTTGGCTGCTAGGCATTCGTCTTTGAAGCTCTCGTGGAAGAAGGCAGAGTATATTCGGAGCATGTCGATTGGGAGGGAGTTGGTTGAGTGCCAGTCAGGCATCCGATCTGTGGGGTTGTTTGTGGAGATATCGAGATTTTGGAGCTAGGCAAGAGGCTGGTTTCGTCAAGTATTGTGGCCTTTTCGTAGGGGAAGATTTTTGAATACCGTTGATCCAATCATAAAAGGGGCGGCCGTGGAGACTTGAATGCGACTCCTTTCATCTCCATGCTTGTGCGAATAGCCACATTTCACAACCGCATAAGGAGTGAGTCTTTCCACCTATCTCTAAGTCGAGTAATGGGCCTTACCTCCTCCCTTTCCTCGCCCGGCTCCTTCTTCCCTTTCTAGAATCGAAAAACATGGTCGCAAACATAATACCCGCAGTCACCGCAGCCCCACCAGCCAATGCCGTCCACTTCCCGCCGAAACTCGCAAAGAGGACTGCATTGGCGCCTCGAACCGCTATTGAAAGCCAGAACAGTGCCTTGTTGTCTTGAAAGGCTCCCACGAGCCAGACAGTGTCGATGCAGATGATATATAATGCTAGGATGAATGGAAAGGCGTTAGACATTGATTGAAATATACAGATATGAGAGATTATCTGGGATTGGGGGGGTTGGTGGGGTTTTTACCGATCAGTTTGGCGGCCGGGATGCTGGGAATGTCGTAGGTGGTCATGAAGGAGGAGGGGTCGTAGAGTGATTTGAGTTGTGATAGTATGGCGATGACAGCAATGGTTGCTTGTGTCCACCTTGGGATGGAGAAGGCTGGAAATAGCGACATAGCTCTGGTGGTTGAGTACCGGTTACCGAAGCGGCAAGCTTGGACGAGGAGAATGGGGAAGCTGACCTGTGGACTTCGCCTTCTCTGCTATTTACACGCCCACATGTGCAAACTTTCCTCACTAATGGTCCTGCTACATACTGTTCAGAAGCTAGCATGGTATGTGTTGCACCAAGCTGGAAGGCCGATAAAAGGCTCGCTGCACTTTCCCTAAATGGAGGGAAGACGTCCGAGCCGAACTGGTTTGGCTCTCATGCGCCCGCGCGTTTGGAAGACTCTAGCTGTAGAACGCAAATTATGCCATACGAGGCCTGGATACGACCTTTGAAAATCTTTGTCCCCGTTATGCTACACTGAACGCCCCCGGTGCCAGGCCAATGCCAGAAACTTATCAGATGGTAGTGGACTGTAAAGATGACCTTTTTGTAATGAACAAGTCTAATTGAAGCAAACAACTTCGTAGTCTAAGTCATGGGAGCACTACCTAACAATACCTCGCACTATTTTTAGAATACTCCTTCCCGCCCTTCGTAAAGGTGATGCTTGAGGTTCGAATGGCATATCGCCCAAGCCGGCATGCTGACTCTCGTCCTTGATAATCTGCATGGTCCATTGATTATTCTCTTGGATTAATCGAGTTTTCGATAAATTGGCAAACTCTTCCATTTCGGAGATCGTCTCGAGTTGGGGTTCTAGCATCGACGAATTGAAGGTCTTGGAGCCATGAAGGAGCGGGGCGAGTGATGATGCTTTCCACGTCGGAATATCGCCGCTCTTACTTTGGAAGACGGTCGCTATGAAGAAGAGAAGCGCAAACAGCTCCAAGGCGAATGGAAGAATGAGCCACAGGAATTGCACCTGGATGAATGTTTGATCCTGAGTGGCCGTGCCTTGAGCAGGTTGGCCTGCAAGGCGAATGTTGTTGGTCCAGGCCGTGGCCAGGCCGTCTAGCGTTTGGGGTATGTTTTCTATCCCATGTTCCCAAAGGCCTTGCATGTAATCTGAAGTTGGAAAGGATGGGTCAAACGACCCATCGCTATAGTTCGTGGTAGAGACGATGTTGCCCTCAAGGGAGTTCTGCAAAAATTTTCCAAATCCTCCAACGCTGACATAGCCAATATTGAATAGCTCATCGGTCCCACTATCAGATGAATTGGCCGGTATCGTCGTTGTCAGGTTGAAGTTTAGGTTGCTGGTAGTGGTTCCTGGACCGACTACTTCAACTCCCGAACCGTTATAGGGAAATTCGGAAGTGTTGATCTGAGTCATATTTGTGAACGTGCTGCGGACTCGTTCACGGAACTGGCCATTGAGCACGTCAGCGGTATATCTTTTTGCACAGGTCGAGATGACACAGTCGTAAGCTGTAGGCTTGGGAACGGTTCGCGCGATCATTGAGAAATTTCTCAGGAAAGTGTACGTCAAGGTGTGAGCGTCGAGCGCATTCGAGATGAGTGCCTCAGAACTTGTGTTCATAATGGAGAGTCCATTCTCTTTCGAATCCCATGAACTCGTGCTTTCAGTATTTGCCACTATGTAGTCAAGGGTCAACCCGTTCGGGGCGGTGACCTTACTGGGACAAATCCCACTTATTGACGTTGCGTTGTAGTCTGTGTATTCCGAACAACCAAACGAATCGAGCTCGTTGGCAATCTGAGGGTTCCCTGACGAGAGTGACAGGTATGAGCTAACATCCACGCATTGCGAGCAGAAAGCCAGCGATGAGTAGTCCAGAAATGAACAGTTTCCTGTCGAGCATATTGGAGATATCGCGGAAGCGGTCTTTGACAAGTTGAAGCCTAGTAGCGCGTCGTAAGCTGCCACTTTGTAGGAGGAATCAAAGCTTCCATTCCAGAAGGCGATTCGAGGGATTTGGGCAACGCCAGTAGTAATGTTTCGAGTCGGAAATATCACAGCTTGCTGTATGAAAGGCTCAAAGGCCAACACGGTTACCATTACGAAGCCACCAAGTGTAGCAAGTGGAAATGCGGTACCATGAAGCATCAAAATGAAAGCTCCCCAAGGCCCTCTTGAAGCAGCATCGAAGTATTCGAAATCTATCAAACGGCGGCCTGATCCGTGGCGGTACCACTTCCACTTCAACTGGCTCAGTCCACTAGTAAGAGGCAATATCAATGCTGATTTGGACACCAGCGATGATAAGGACACGATCGCGTTTAGAGTGACTGTAGAATGCCATTCGTGGAGCGGTCGGTTATTGAACTTGACGAGAACAGTGAACATTGCGAAGAAGGATAAGAAAGACACAAAAAGTGCCAGGCTTTCGAAGATCCACCAGGACTCGGCCAGGGACTCTCGAGGACGCTCTGGGGGAGTATGAAATGAGGAAGGAGCTTCAGTCTTAGGCACCCGTTCATGGCGAATCGCTGTGGGCATCTTGACAGAATGGTAGAGCGAACGAGGAAAAGATGGTTGCGGATGAGGGACCACGGGAAGAATGGAAAAGGACAAAAGAAAGATACGCGACAACAATGTAACTTACGATGTACGCAGGGTGATATGATCTGTTTGGAAAATGCTTCTACGCGACCAAGATATTCGTCGACCTATGAGTATGTCAGCCGAGCGATATTCTAATTTTGGAACCAGGGGTAGATCAAAAGAAAGTTGCAATTGCGGCCCCCACTGAGATTTCTGAAACCAAAGAGGGCACATAGCTGGACGCGAATACGAAGTAGGGAGACCAATATGGTCACTAGCCTTCTCTCCTAAGACGCTCTTGGAGCCAAGGTGCGACGAGAACCCGATCGTCAAAAAGGCGACTGCGAAGAATGCAAGAGTACGCCACTTGCGTCAACCACAAATTGGGGATATTTGGGGCCATATGACCAGTAAGCCGGTGGCGTCTCGCGGAGATCTCGCGGCTTCGGGATAATTAGTTAGCTATTTGTGGTTAGCTATTTGTCATTGGCATTGCTAAGGCTGGTAAGGCTGGCGATCTTCAGCCACCTCCGCAGCACGCAGAACTTCCATCCGTTGAAACGGAGTTTTACGCCCGTGGGAAAGCCCCATGATTGTCCGGGCACAAAATTCGCGAGACCGTTTAGACCTTTTCCTCCTTCAGAGAAGGCCCGCTTTTCCAGCCTAGATATGCACATTAAGGTACCGCTTTCAACACCGTTTCTTCTGACAAATCTTTTGTTCCCTTACTCACTGTGTTCAAGTTCGGCTGCAGGGCGCGATTCTACCCCTCGCTCTCATCTTCCTGCCTTGGAAGAAAGGGAAATTGGTGGTGACGCCCAGTAGTTGGTCAGTTCGTATGAACCCTGCGAAGTTTCCGAAGACCAGACATGGCCCGGCAGTGATCTCCGTTACTGAGGTCAACTTAGCGAGGGGTACCGACGGGCCCTCGAGGGCGAGGTCAATGGGGGGGGTAGTAGCCTCGAGGGGCCAGGTAAGGGGCGGTTGTGGCGTAAAGGTAGCCGTAAGGGGATAGATTGAGGCGCGCAACGCGTCAACGTGCTCTTATCCCATCTATCTTGCCCATAAATGTGTTGGTAAGCCTCGTTGCCGTCAATCAAATGGATCCCCCTGACTCTGGCAGTAGTGACGGGGGCCCCGAGTTCGCTTCGCAGTCCACAATCCTCGATACCCGCACTTCCCTACGCCCTTTCAGTACGCCCCTTGATACCCTATGCTGCTCAGCAATGTCAACCGAATATGAGCGAGTCTTCAGCAGTGCAAAGAAGCTTGTTACCCCGGAGAGAAACCAGCTAGTGGAGGACATTATCGAGGCCTGCGAATGCCTGAAGGCGTATTGGAGAAACAGCCTGATCGGGCAGCAGTTTGGACATTTCAAGAAGCAGAAGAGGTAGGCGGCGGCGAGGTTGATAGCTTCAACACGCTTCAACAGAGAGACCAAAAATTTGTATATTACGCAGTCAAACACATTCATGTTCTACTACATCACACGTCCGATTGTACTTTCTTAATGCGGAAATGACCCTTGACCTCGAGGTCAAGGTGTTGACAAGCCTCGCCTCGGTAGCTGAGAGTACTGTGGCCCGGGGCCCATCGGAACTATTCCTTGCGATATTACCGGTATAACTGGCCCAGCTGGATAAAAAAGCCGGTATACCAATACCAAAGACGACACCGCCATCACAAGCGAGTGCAAGTCTCCATTCAGGCACGGGAGTATTGTCAGTTGGTTCAAGCTTTAGGATCTAGCCTAGGAACATGATCTGATAGGAAGTCGGGATGCAATTCTTGCCCTTGGCCCATCGCGATCAGCCGGTGGAGCTTTGTGAACTGAGCTTGGTGGAATGGGAGAGGGTCCCAAGATCCCATCATCCCGTGGTTCCTTCGAGGCTAGAAGAGCGACAGACTCAAGTCTGTACTGAAACTAGCCTATGTAGTTTGCGGGCGGCAGCGGTAAACATTGAGGTCGTCGAGCGTTCTTTTGTGTTGCATATTAGGAAAGAAGAGGGAGGAATTTTCTAAACTACATTGTGAACTAAAACAGAACCCAAGGCCAGCCTACAGACCAAATGTTTGAAGGAGCAGTTGCCATGTCCTATTGTTCTTGCATCAAGCCTCCCGGTCCGTAAAGATCTTCAACGAATACTTCCCAGTTGGCCCAAGCTCCCTGATTCGCGTCTGCGGGATCAAATTCAAATCTAGATTCGGTGCCTTGAAACATGGCATTCCAGTCGAGGGTTGGCTCTGACAGGGAAGTAAAATATTGCTGTGGTGTTGTCACCGGCTGACCACCTATTGCTTCTTGGCCGCGCTCGATCATGCTCGACATTCGACCTTGTTCGAGCATAGGGAGAGCTTCTCTCACGTCGGAGATACCGGTGAATGCTTTTGCCGCCTCTAATAGAAGCTGATGCTCTCTCGCACTTCGAGCTCTGCGAGCGAGCTTCCTGATAGGCGCCCACAGCATTCCGGTATTCGAGTCAGCCACGGTCTTCTCAATCCTCACGAACATGGCGTCTACAATAGCCCAAGCGCGATCAACAATAGGACCTTCTGTTTGACCACAGAGCTCACCAAGTGTGACTGCTAGGGCATGCCATTGGGTGTAATTGCCTGTCAACCACCATATAGGCTGGGTGACAGGGTCTGTACTCAATTGATAGGCTTTCTCCATCACTTCAACCGAGAGATAAAGGATGTTTGGATGTGTTGGTTGGAAAGAGGTAGAGTCCTCGAATGGTTTTTGCAAGGGCCGATATAATATCAACCAAAGTGTAGCCATTATGATTTCTGCCACCTTGTTGATAGCATAGTGGATAGGGATGGCCAGATCGCAATAGCGTAGATATTTGTCTTGAACTCGATGTTGAGTACTGAACACGAAATCTCTTCTCTGGTTCCAAGCACCGGCGATATCGTTCTGTACGCGTCTGGGTTCACCTGCAGGCACGAAGTTCAACTCTAGCACTGCCTCGGCTGCCTCTCGAGAGATCGCACTGAAGGTCATGTCTGTGAAGTCTTTTCGTTCTTTTGGCTCCTCGATTTTTTCCGGACTCAGGTCCTCGTCATTTACGTGTAATGGCCGCCTAGTGTTAAAGCTGCTCTTTCTCATTATAGGGTCAGAACCACGATCATGGGATCCTTGTCCATCCAGGATAAATAACTGCCACCAAAGCCGACGACGCATCTCCTTGTCGAATATTCCGAGTGAGGCGAAAGACTCCTCGCGATGTAAGCCTAGAGCCTGCCCAATCCGAACAGCAAGAGCTAGAAGCGTCCAAGATAGCCGAGTGGAGTCGTTGCTGCGAAGGGCAACCTGTGATTAGTGGTCAGCAATGTCATGGAGATGAAGCGTGGAGGTAGTAATTAGGTGAAAAATCTTGCGTATGAAGACTTACAAGAAAAATCGCCAGCGCTTGAAGTGTTGATAGCTCCACCGTGTTCAAAAAATCCGCTTTCGCCAAAGCCACTTCCACCGACGCTCGATATCTTGTCAGCAACGCAGACCTTTCTTCACCTATTTGCATCATGCATTGCGCAGCCGTCAAGCTTGTTGTTGCGGCGTAGTATATGGCGAACCTCAGAGCCTCCAGTCCATTGGGTCCTGGACTGCATGCAAGATCTCCTACTTGTCCATATAAGTATCTCTTCAGTGATGGACCATGCAAGACCTTGAAAACCACGTCGACGTTGGCGAGAAAGGTTGAACACAGAGCGTGAACCTGAGGTAGTGAAGGATGCTGCAAAGCAGTTGTTGGGCTTCCAGATGTAGTAGATCCCAAGATTGCCAAATTTGAATAGCTTGCTTGAACGGGAACTGATAGGTCTTCATTCGGAACATATTTTGAGTCTTCGTATTCAATTTCGTCATCTGAAGAGTCGTTTAGTACCTCACGTAGGCCGCTGATCTACTTCCGGGCAGAGATGTCAGTGACCGCATCTCAAGCAGCCTCCAGTGAAGGTGGAGGGAGAAGATGGAAGAGAAAGCAAGGACGCACCTCATCACTCAGCGTGACCCAGAACGAACTGCTCAAGTATCGATCTAGGTGGTCTTTAGATGAGCTCGTACTTGATTCTGAGCTTCTTAGCTTGATCTCGCTGGGTTTTCCCCTGTCGGACACTTCAAATCCAGGTTGGGCACCTCCGCTGCTTACTGGTGGGATCACCGGTGGCACCCCGCCGTTCTCGGCCTCCAGATTCTTCACGAGATTCTCTAATTTGGCAATTCTCTTGAGGAGCTCGCCGTCGGGTTTTCGTCGGCTACCCTGTCTCCCTCTTGGGACACGCGAGAGGGTGGTTGAGACACAGACCACGCCAGCGCGTAAGCAGTTGGAGCAGGGATTGGCCTTATCACATCTGACCTTGCGTCGCCGACACAGATTGCAGCTTGCCAGCTTTCTCGATGCCCCGGCGGCAGCGTGGCTCTGTTCATCGGAGGTAGACGACTTTGGTGTGTGCAACGCTTGTTGCGGAGGGACTGAGCTGGTTTCTTGGCTCGTCCCCTCGAAAGCTGTTTCCATTACGGACCACGCAAAATCAAGCTTGCAGAAAAATCAAGAGTGCTGCGGTGAAGAAGCTGCAAACGCTAAGAACCTCCGTCGGCCTCCATGTCAAAGAAGAGGTGTTATTGCCAACCAGGAGCCTGATTTGTTCTCGTACGTTGGAAGATCGACGCAGCGGTGAAACTCGTACTCCTGCTCCCTTGACACCTACAAGGTACTTAACTCTGATACCGAACGATCTGATGGACAGTTCCAAACAGACAGTTCTGACAAGCAGCCACGCACGTTATATTTCTATTCGCGTTGCCAGGCTGAAGTACGACCCAGACCGGGCGCAGACGACAAATCAGTGCAGCTGTCAAAGTCGCTGTTAATTCGTTCGCGGGTGTCGCCGGCTAACCGGAAGTTACCGTGGATCACCACGTGATGTACGCTTGCACTTGATGCACGCAATTTCACATACACTCTCCAACAAGCCTGATTGCAAGCGCGACCCACACACTTTGCCACCCCTATGCCTATCTCGTTTCCATCAACAATCAACCTTACATCACGTGTACTGATCACAAGCTGGCTATCCTTGATCTCGACTCCCTAATGACTCACCGGCGTCGGTGAGGTCCGCTTCAGCTTAGAAAAGGCAGAACATCCCATCGGGAAGATCAAATACAACTTGGTGAACCGTCGAGAGCGTCGGTTGACTAATGAGAGAGCTCTGGGTGGCCATTGAGTGGGAATAGGTCACTTATTCTTAGGAAAAGTCTACACATCTCTGTGAGGCCTTCCCCCGACATTTGAGGGCTGTTCGGAGTACCAACGGAGGTCCAACTCGATACTAGCCGATCAGAACGATTCCTAGAAGTCGTAGAAAGTTGCAGCAACATTATCGCTCGTTAAATCGCCCCAGAAATACGGGTATTCCAGAAGAAATGGATCCCAGAATTTGATATTGCAGAGGAGAACTGACCCCGGTCCCAAACGAAAACCACGGAGTCGAGTGGCCCCTAGAACCCACCCGGAACCTTGCTAGGGGTCTCATTACCTCGTCAACGGACAGGCTGGCGTGCTCCCTAATGCACGCTTGCAATCGGGCTTGTTGGAGAGTGTACGAAATCGCAAACTTTTCACTTTTCTAGCAACGCCAGTAATAGAGCAACCAGCTTGAAAGTTGGCAGGCATATAGAGGTAGCGATAGAGAGACCATGCCAAAGTGAAAAGGTTGCAAAGCATGCATCACGTGGTGATCTATCTATTCCGTTCTCTGTCCGCCAAAACTAGGTTCCAGGGCCTCTTTTGGAGCGAAGCAAGTGCACACTAAGTCTTCGCCCGCAATGGCTCCCAGGGCAGTTTTCTTCTCCCAAGCCAATAAATGACCAGATTATCAGAACCGATGTCTCAAATCAGTCCAGTCCGAAAGAAAGAGGTAGCCCCTTCTAAGGCACACATCTTCTGGACAACGAAAAGTGGGAGCTCGCTCGCCAAAGCTATTTCCTAAGTCCCATCCCAATCCTCAGTTGAAACTCCTGCTTCAATTCTGGGAGCGCTCTAGTACTATTACGCGTGGATGGTGGCTCCCCGCAAGCTTTACGTATGGTGGGAGTGGAGGGCGAGGCGCTTCGATTCCCAAGCTCACTGCGGACCAGGATATGGATTTCACAAGAGCGACAAAATTGATCTCATTGTCAACGTGTTGATGAAAAATGGACCTCGGAAGTCAACAAATTGCGCCGACCATCCCCAACATGTGCTGCTTCATCCCCTTACATGAATGATCTTGAAGCATACCCAAGACGTGCGCGATATTGTCAATGTAATGATTTCCCCCAAACTCCCAAAACACCATCGCTTCCATAAATCACTCAAACCCCGACTCCAGCGCTAATAGCTAATGAGACTCACATGCCCATCGCTCAAGCCTGCACAAGCAAGGAGCATCCTATGAGGATGATACGCCGTCGCAACAATCGGTGTCTTCCTGCTCCGTAACATCCCGCTCACTGGCTCGTAAATGCCCAGAGAGTCCCCGTTGACGTTGAAGCTCCTGACCTCATGCTTGTCGGTACCTACAGCTAGCACCGGTGCATGCTCATGCACACTCAGACTCCGCAATGTTGCTCCACTGGCTCCCATGGCCTTGATCGTCGCAACAGGTTGGTCATTTCTCAGATCCCACAGCTTGACCTCGCCGTTTCGAGATCCAGACACGAGCTCCCGTACTCCGCCTCGTTGCATGTGGACATTCGTGATCCACTGCTTATGATCGCGCCATATCTTCACCATTGCAGTCCGGGGGTTCTGTCGCTGGTCGAAGACACGAATACATCCGTCTCCAAAGCCAGCGATAAATATTTGCCCGGCAACCTGGTCTGACGTCAGGCTTGTAATGCATGAACTTGACCTTGCAGGTATGTCGTTCGTGCAAACTTCTGTCGCCGCATTCCAGACCTTGATTACCTTGACATCTCCTGCAACAAGCGCTTTCCCTTGGCCTTGCTGCCAATCGAAGACAAGTCCTGCGTTCTTGTTTGACGGAATGAGCTCAGTCAAAGCTCGAAAGGCGGTCACGACTTCGACTTTGGTGGGATGCTCGTAGTTGCGAAAGACTTTCAGTACGCCGTCAGACGAGCCGACCATCAGTAATGCTTGGTCATCTTCGTTGATGAACCGAGCATCGTTGATTTTGCTCCCAGGAGGATTGTCGTTGGAGAATCGCGAGAGGCGAACATTGCGTTGGAAGTCCCACACACTAAAATCACATTGTTAGGAGGTTTATGTCCCCGCGATAGCAGAAAGTGCCGACTCACCATATATTGTCCTTGTCGTCAGCAATAGCTAGATGATCCTCGAATTGATGGAAGGTCAACTTCATTGGCTGACTCTGGTTGTTCAGAAACTGCTCCACGCGATCCCATCGCGAGCTTCCTGCCTTTTCCTTCAGGGGCTGGTTGTCTGCGATGATGCGCTCGTTTCGTGTCCGTCGCCACAGCCGTTGATTGTATTCAGACGAGCCTGGTTCGTCAGGCTCATTGGGCTTCATTTGCGGTTCACGGAAATACTGCGGTATTGTAAGTATCCGAAGCCTTATTCCATTCTTCTAAACAATGGGCATGGGGGTTTCTGGGACAGGAATTGAAATTACCTCTGTTGACCAATCCAGCACCGTACTAATCAAGGGCACGCTCAGGCGCTCTTTGGTGTCTTCTCGGTGGAACCCGGGAGAGGTGGGGACAACGGCTTGGTGGTACGCGCCTAGAGGCGTAGACGGATCATTCGTTTCTGGAGGTCGGCTCCATTCAGGTGGCAATCGGCCTCTGGGGGTGTTGATCGGTTTGGGCGGATCTTTCGGTTTCTGCGGAGGAGCTTGTGATGTAGCTCTGGTCTGAGTAGGTGGCGTCGTTCCTTGAGTGGCTGATCCACCAAATGCCAAATTACGCAGAGAAGCTGCAGTTCTCTTTAGGCTGCCTAGTGAGAGATAGCTTTGATCTTTCGGCAATTGAGGTGGTGTGGGTGTTCTGGGACCCTCCAGTACCGGCTCAACAGGTTCAGCTGCAGGTGGCTTGCGCGAATCTGCGCGACGTGAAAGTCGTAGGATATCATCGATTACACCTTGAGCAAGGCTGCCCATCGGGGACTGGATGAGAGCTTCATGAATGTAATCGACAATCACAGAGGCATTCCGAGCGATTTCCGGATGCGGATCTATTGACAAAATGAGTGATTGCTTCCACATGGATCCGAAAACTGTGTTCTGTGACAGCGATTGTAGATTTGTCGATCGACGAATGTCGGCGCTATTCGAACCTTTTGTGTGACGGCTAAGAAGGTCTCGTTCCTCAAGAAGCTGTTCGTAGGCTGTGACCGTAAACTTGTTCTCGTATCTCTTGATGAAAGTGGAGAAGAACACAAGTAATTCCTTTCTCACTATCGTACTTCCATCATTAGTCATGAATAACAGTGACGATGCAATGCCCTCCTCTATTTGAGCGACTTGATCAGTGAGGTCGGGTATCGCCAAAAAGGTCGTCAAGGCATATAGCATCGAAGCGCGAACCTCGGGGACTGGATCAAGCGAGAGATCAGAAAGTCTGAGATGGGCTGCACTGCGTATGGCCATCCACTTTGCATCCGAGAAATCCAACCACAGCATACTGAGGCAAAGACAAGACCACTGTCTCAGTAGAGGATTTTCGGGATCGGTGATATTCTTTAGGCATCCGTCAATCAGATCAGGGGATAGACAAACCGTCTGGCCTTGTGGATAGTTTTTGCAGAAGATAGCCACAATGAAAGCGCACATCGCGCGATGCTCACTGGCGTTGACGACGGGTATACCGGTGTTAGGGTTGAGGATCGAAATGAAGTAATGTATGCCGTTGTCTTTTAGCAAATCACTTTGCACGGTGTAATCAACGGCCATTATCCGAGCCCAGATGAATACCATCACGGGTTTCAACTCCTGTGCTGCAGATTGCAGAAGCTTCACGACGTATGGGAAGATTCCGATGCTGAGAGCAAGATGGACTGCCCATGGTCCCAAGTCAAGGAATCTACTTAGGAGTACCAATGCCCGAAGCCTGTGGGCTTGACTGAGGAGCACCTGGCGGATTATTGGCAGTTGTTCAGGGACATTGTGCTTTGTGTTACGTACCTGCAGAACAATCGGCAGTTGATCAGGAGCTTGATTCTCGACTGGGCCAGACGAGAGATACACTTCGAAAGCAGTAAGCTGCTGGGCGAAGAATTCAGAGTGCTGGTACTCGTAGACTCTCTTGCCCTCCTCATGCTCTAACAGGGCTGGCAGTTGAGACAGGACCGTTTCAACAGCCAAATCCCAGCTTTGCCACAGTGGATGATGGTGGGTCTCTGGCAACTCAGGCGATGATATTGGGTGGCAATGGTTAGCTCTCATGATACGTTCGCTGAGGAGAAAGTTTCTGAACAACGCCGCGACCATGAGATCCTGACGGAAGAGTTTCTTGAACAAAGCTCGAGGCAAGACGTTCCACGCTATGGTGTCTGTAATAGCGGTGAAAATCCAGTTCAGCTCTCCCAGTGGGCTCCTCCGGTCTTGCAAACGGCCAGGCACTGGGATCTTGTTGTCATCTATCACTATACTAGAGGGGAGCGGATTCTGTAGGACAAAGAAGCGTAACGCGATGTCAATTGGCGTCGTCAAGCAGCAGGTAAATAGGTCGGCGGGCAAATTAGGGTTCGTAGGTAGGGTCTCTGTGCGCCCACATGCTGCAAGCTGGATACAGTCGCCATAGCTTTGAACAGGAGCAGAAGGGTCGCGCTTTTTGAGTTCTACGTTCTCCTTCTCGTGTTTTTCAGCGAAAGTGGCAAAGTTATGGACGATATTGCCTGCGTGCGAGACGTCGTAGACGAACAGACTAGGTCCAGCAAGCCACGACTGGAGGTCGTAAATTCCGACAGGTATGTACTGTGTATAGTTCTTGTTGAAGACCCAAAGCTCTCCAGAAGCTGTAGGCAAGGGTACTCCGTGGCCGTTGTAATGGAAAAGCACTCGTTCATCTTTCGCATTTCGACGTAGCGATATGCAGAAGCGTTTGGTCTCCTCTATCGAAGGGTCGAGATATTGCTTGTAGCGCGTCCGCAGGCTCAACGATTCGTATTGCTCCTGCAGCTTTCTCCCTATTTGCTCCATTGTCTTTGTTTGCGCCCCGGTTGTTGCAGTAGGGTCGATCCAGGCCTCCAGTTTGGCAGTAGGATTTGTCTTGACAACATCGGGAGGGTCGACGCCAATATTGAGACAGATGGCGAGCGCTGCAGACACTGTTTTCAACCGATCCTTCATTCGCCAATCGGAGTGGGGCCATGCTTCTGAACCTGGTTTAGGTATCCCACTGGTGTCGTGCCGTTTGTCGGTGTAGTACATGTAGAAAGTCTATTTACTCATTAGACACATCTCCGCAGAGAATATCAGCCCACGTACCGAGTTCAGGAGGGACAGATACTCGTTTGAGGTATACTCATCGTGCCAACCATGCCTCATGTGCAACAAATCTTCCTCTGCAATTTTGTTCACTCTTTCCGATCTTTGTCGAGGTCCAAAGTCACTCCTCACCCGCTGCAAAGCTGCTGGACGATCCTGCCTTAGTGGTGGCCCAAGTTGATTCTCATTATCAGCGTTCGTCTCTGAAGTTCCATTTTGCAGACGGTAGAGCTCGTCATATGTCCCGTGTAGACCGCTTGCCGACTTCGGCCGGTTCTTAGGCACATCACTGGTGTCAAAAGCGTCGTGGGTTGGTCCAGGTAGAGTATTGCCGTTCACCCCGTTCCGAGGATCGCTGTGGGATTTGATCTCCCCGTTGAGGGTAGGGTCCCGCATCTTGCAGGCCTCAGGTCATTGGCAATTCACAAGAAGCCGGAGACGTGCTTTGCGTGAATGTGTGCTTGAATGCAGCCTGGGTATCGACAGCCCACCTGCAGTGCCAAAGCTTCGAAATCGTGGCTTCGTTCCGGCTGCAGTGCCGTTTTCTTCGCTGCCCAGAGCCTTTTTGACCATTTGAAGGTTCTGCCCACTTTATTGTATCCACATACTGGCAGCTAACAGGAAGGGAATAAAGTGAGCGATACGTGACGTTGCATGAGAACAGAAATTCAACGTTGCAGAGCTGCAAGTTCTTGGCATGAGTCTGCTGCATGGCGGAATTGCTCCGTTCAAAACTTCCCAAAACACCAGTAGCAACTGTGCCTTTCACGCCTACTTGTTCAAAGGTCACACAGCAGTCTCCAGAGAGCTGGATATGGGAGAGAAGCCAAAACAGGAAATCTCTCTTGATATTCGCACAAGGGTATACGTGCATTCAAAATCAAGATCGACAGAGAGCCGAGTTGTCGGCCGCTAAGTAGGTAGCTTACATTACAGTTCAGATCATGAGCCTGTCTTTAGTTCCAAGTAAAACAAGCGAGCAAGTCTGGACAAGTTTCGAAGAATGGACGGTTCCAAAAATGTTGAGCCGCCCCGCACACCCAAAAAGAAAAAGTACCATTGCAAACATTAGATCATTCCTTGCTCTTTCGGCACTGCCTCGTTCAGTCCAGCCCTACTACTGCTGCCGTTCGTCCCCTTCTCTTCCTCCTCTAGTCTTTTGCGCCAACTCGCGAGACTGTCACTCAACTCGCCACTACCACTACTCTCTTTCGTCGGGGTCCTATCGAAGTCGTATTGATTGCTTGTCCGATATGTCCTCGTATTGTTTTCCCAATGACTTCGCAAAGCATCTAACTCGGAGGCCAGGTTGTCTAGCGCAAGAGAGCCACGGGTTTCATTGTACGGTCCATCATCTTGTGACGACCGATCAATGGATGCCAGCGTCGAAGAACTTTGTTGCCGATTGTGGTGTCCTCCGTTCGCACCACTATTCAAAGTACTGTCACGCTGTGAGGCTTGAATTTGCGACTGCCGCCGATAGTTGCCTACTGATTGGCCAACCTGGTCAAGTAGCATTGTCACTTTTTGCTCCGCATCAATAGCACGAGTCTCGAGCCTGGAATTTTCTGCCTTTAACTGGGCGAGCTCGCTCTGAGTTTGGGCAACCGAGTTCATCAGACTTTCGTGATCCTTCTTATGCAAATCTCTGTCTGATTGAGTTGCAGCTAGCTCCCTCTGCACAGTAGTCAGGTTCGCCTCCAATGTGGAAATTTGAGTGCTGGTTTGCGCCCTCATATCCTCGATTGACTTCTGAAGAGCCTCACGTTCGGATTCCCAATCTGCGTTTCGAGAGCTCTCCTTTCTTGCCTCGCCAGATTTGGCGGATTCCAGTTCATGCCTCAACTGGGTATTTTGAGTCTTGTACTTGGAAAGTTCGTCCTTCATGCGCTTCAACATCTTTTCCGTACCTTTGACGTAGTGGACAGCAGACTGATAGTCATTCTCTAGCTGCTCAATCTTCTCACGATAGTTCCGATCTGCTTCTTGTTCTCTGGATTCAAACGAATGCTTGGTCTCTTCATGTGCCTTCAGGCTAGATTGCAACTGCTGCTCCAGTTCGCGTAACCGGTTCTGCTCAGGAGTGCCGAATCGAGTGGTTGGCGAGGCGTCCATCATTGGGGACCTTCTTGCGTCTGACATGTTGATGCCTCTTTCGCCAAGCAGATTCTTGAGCGCTCCATGTTGGACAGCTAGAGCGCTTGCATCTCTTTGGTTGGTTTCGAGGTGACTTCGGAGCTCCCTGTTTTCTGCTTGATGAGACTGCACATCCTTCAGGGCCGCTTGCAACTGGCGTCGGATTTGCAGACCTTCTCGGCTTGACTGCTCTTGGTATGCTTCAAGACCTGCAATTCGTTCCTCGGCAGCTCGAAGTTTCTGCGCGGCAACGTCGGCAGCCTCCTGGTGCGATCTGGCAATTGCATGAGCACGGTCGGTGGATTGTTGCAATACGGCAATACGCTGCTCAGAGAGAGTACTGTTGTCTCGTGTGTTTTCCACACTAGCGGCCTTCGACAAGCCTGCAAAGAGAGCAACGCGGTGAGCTGTTGCTTCCTTGGCATGCGTCTCTGCCAGCTCTTCCGCATCCCGTAGTTTATGGGACGTGGCCTCGAGCTCAGCAGTGCGTTCTTCGTAATCCGCACGCAGCAGCAGCAGTTTCCTTTCCAGCTCGTCCCTTTGCTGTCTCTCTTGTTCAAGTTGTCTTTCCAGCAGATCCGCCTTCTCAGCCGATGCGGCAACAGCAGCTTTAATTGGATCCAGAGATGACACATGATTAGCTAGTCGGTTTGATACTTCCTCGTACTTTTGAGCCAGATCATCTTTGTCAATGTGCAGCATGCGCAATCTTTCTTCTGCTTGTGCTCTTTGTCCAGCCTCGTCACGAGCAATCTTTTGCGCTTCCAGGAGCTCTGATCGTAAACCTTCTACCTCCATAGGGTTCCTGGCCTGACCTATTTCAGACAATCGTTTTTGTGCAGCTTCAGCGGACTCTTCGGCGAGCTCTCGTGCACGCCTTTCAGCACTCAGTTCATTCGCCATCGATTCTAGTTTGGCTTTATGCTCCGACTGGGCGGCCAGGGCGCGTGCTAAACGGCGACTTATGTCGGTTCGCTCCGAATGTTCGTCCAGGTCCCTTGCTGCGTCAGATTGTGGCGTTCCTGATGGGGTACTGCTATGCGCCGCAAGCTTTGCCCGTGCATAGGCCGCTTCGCTCACAGCTGCGTCTCGCTGGTGCTCAACTTCGGCAATCCGCTTGGCCGCCGACGCAGCTTGCTGCTCAACAGTCTGCTGCATCCTAACCAATTCGGCTCGCATGGTCAAGAATGCTTCGATCATTGGCTTGTCTTCATCTCCGAATTGATTCACAGCTCGCTCATCAAAGGTCGGACTTGATGAGGAGCCTGAATGATAGCCGGCCTTTCGTGCAAGAGCGAGTTCAGAAGCATACCACGCGTTCCGACTCTTTGCTGCTTCAAGCTCTTTCACCAAGGCTTCTTGGTGAGCGGTCAGTTTTGGAGAGCGAGGTTCGTCGCCGTGACTCTTCAGGCTACCTGCGCCGTCTGAGTTTAGTCGGCTGGATCCGGTTCTTCCCAGGATGCCTTCCTCTGAACTATCCATCGATCCCTGCCCTCGATGAGACCGGAGAGAGCGTTGGCGAGATGGGCCGCCGTGCATTAACGGAGCAGCTTCGCCAGCCTCCATTGCTTTCGCTTTCGAAACTGATTGTTGATGTGTTGGTGTACGTCGACCGTGACCGCCCGGACTGGCTTCTCCCGAGCCGCGAGCGACTTCCTTGGGACTTTCTCGCGAGACAGGAGATGTGAGGGGAGACTGGCGCTGATTGTCTGCTGCCACTGCTCGCACAGTGTCCAGGGGAGGCCCAGCGGTCCTATCATCGCCTGTGGCTGGTTTATTTCTGGGTGCATTCTGGTATGGTAGGACTCCGTTTGTCCTTGGATTTGGGGCTTGGCCCTGAGGTGGAGGTCCAGCAGGAGCCTGGGCAAGAGATGCACGCGGAAGCCGAGATCCAGTCGGGTTGTTCTGCGAGAAGTTTTCAACGGGCCTGTTGACAGGACCTGGAGCAGCTATAGGAGCCGTTGGAGGAGCCGTTGGAGGAGCTGTTACTGGCCCTGTGGAGGCCGGGGGTGTCTCTCGGGCTCCGCCACCGTTCCTTGCCGGATTATTCGAGTCGATTGGTGACGCCTGTGCTTGCCTTGATCCGGATCTACTGGTCGGAATAGCTGACCTGGCATCGCTACTCGATTTCCGCACCGGCCCGCCACCTTGTTCCCCCCTCGTCGCTTGATTAGAAGCAGGCTGGTCGTTGGGATAGCGAATCTTAGCAGTGTCGAGGACGTATACCATGCTTAATTCAGCTGTATCTCGAGGCGCGGAGCTTGGCTCTCCGGCCAAGACGACAATTTGCTTGCCGTGAGCCGTCATACTGTGGCCTGATCTTGGTGATGGCGAAGGTCCCATGTTCTGAAACGTATACCAACGTCGTGATGATATGCGAAATGCGGCAAGATCTCCCAGATCCGTCCCTTCTTCTGTGCGGCCTCCAAAAATGTACATAACGTCATTGACAAGGGCGGCAGCGTGGCCTTCACGCGGCGCTGGGATAAAGCCAATGCAATCCTGCTGGGCCCAACTGTTGGTCTGTGGGTCATACACCCAAACATCGTTAAACCATTGTGCCCCATTGGTGCCACCAAAACTGAACTCTCGTTAGCCGATAAACAGTTAGAAGAAGTTACGTCCTTACAGATAGAGCTGGTCATTATAGCTGACTATTGAGTGATTCGTTCGCGCTGGTGGCGCTGACCCACCCTCCAGACCAGTTTCTCCAGTATTGTGAAGCAGAAACTCCCATTGATTGGCGGGATTCTGAAGCGCATTTAGATCGTAGGCGACCAGGTCATTAAAAAAGTATCCATCCACCTGTCCTCCAAAGATGTATATTCGCGATCCGAGAATGTTCAGCGAGTGGCCGTATCTTCCTGCGGGTCTGTCGCCAGGCGGAGTTGCTCGAGACCATTGCCGTGAAGCTATCAGGATTAATAGGCGCTCGTGAGGCAAGAACACAAAAGACTTACTGGTGTTGAGTAGGTAAAGTGTGTCATCTAGATCATCGGAGTCTTCCATTTTGGTATCTCCACCGAAGATAATGAAAGCATTCCCCACTAACAAGCTTGCATGGCCGACTCGTGGCCCAGGTCCTTCTGATACTGTTGGGATTGGCTTGCAAGGGAGATTTCCACTGCCATTCTGCACCATCCAAAGATCTCCTTGCACCGTTGAGCCATTTATCAAACCGCCCATCATATATATTTCTCCATCTTTGGAAGCTACCGCATTGACGGCAGCGCCATATCGAGGAAACGGGTTGGATTGAGGGGAGGGGAAGTTCAAGCGCCGCTGCGACCAAGGATAGAGGCCTGCATTAGGGACTTGGCCGATTCCATTGTTGCGGCGCGCCTAGAAAGAAAAAAGGTGGTTAGTCCAGAACGATCCGTGTGAAGTACCCGAGGTAGACATACCGGGGCGTCTGAGTCCGCTCTTTCTCTCCGATTCCATGACGAGTCCGGCCGAACAGGTGCATCAAGTGAATTGATTGAGTTGTTCACGCTACTGACTGGTGTTGAAGTATTGTGCTCGCTGGTCTTCTCTTGAAATCCATTTGTCAATGTAGCGGCGGCAGGCGCGCCGTCCGAGCTGTGAATATTCCTTGCAGCAGGAGGCACAGACGGACCGGGCTGCTTTTTCGATTTGAAGAGGAAGGCCATGTTGACTTAGGTGCAAGTCCGCAATCGCTCTTTACGGCAGGGAGTGCACGTCGAAGGTAGGCCTGTAGTCAATGCTCCCCCGGACAAAGGCTGGCAAATGCGCACTTCACTGCCACCACGAACGCGCGCAACAGGCTGCGCTCTTGGCTGGGCGCAGTATGCGACTCGACATCAGGGTAGTGACTACCGCGCTCTCCGTCCGTAGTGTCGCCTTGCAGAGTTGCGAGCGAAAAAGGTCGGTCGAAGTGATAAAGTTGTTGCTGCAAAAGGCGGTGGTAGCTGATGCAAGCGTGAATGAGGGTGTGATGGATGCCAAGTCTCTCTAACGCAGGGGAAAATTGTGGTCGGGAATTCCTGGTTTTCACTGCCTGGATCAATTCTTTACCACGCACAAGTCACGACAGGAATGGTGGGCAGATGAAGCAGAGGACACTCGTTCGCAAGATGATTGTCAGGAGAACAATTTTCTACAATAACCTGACCTCGCTGACTTATCTGGGTGGTGGGTCGCTGGATCTGCACTAGGCGTGTTTCAGAACTCCTTTTGCTCCCATTTTCGTGCTTTCTGTAGACTTGATTTGCTCGTCGCCATCCGCACGCTTGCCAATCCATCCAACAGCTGATTGTACATGCGCAATGGGGGTAGCACTTGAGCTCGCTGCAGGCGCCTTTGTGCCAAATATGACGAATTCCTGGAAACTCAAACAATCGCCGGCCTCGACGCGATGATGGGTGAGATTTGTGTCACGAGGGAGTTTCTTCTGGCTCTGCCAAGCCTGGGAGCGCTCGAGGCGCTAGAGGTGCATAGTGGCGTCCGGGGTTATCCAACTCCCTGTTACATCAGCCAAACCGGGCCCAAGGACATCTTCGCAAAAATACATTGATCGTGCCTGTGATTGGACTCGAGCAATGGTAGGTATTCTTTACGCCACTATTATTGCAACACCGCCAACCAGATGTCCCCCTTATGAAGAACGCGGCGTCTCTGTTCATTCCGCTCCGTGATTTTACTACCCTCCTTTTCACCAACCGGAAGGGAACGAAGCAATCAGTCAAGCTATAGCCAGGTAAGACCGATGCACAGAGACCCCATTTGCATTCCCGCCGTTCTCACAGACCAAAAACTATATATTCTTGCCCTGTCCGCATTGTTTCAAGTGCTTTGAAACTCCAAACCATTCCCACCTCGTTCGACCTTCGAAGTTACATTTTTCCCTAACATCATGGCATCTCTCCCAACCTCACCAATTGCTGGCGTAAAGTTCCCCATCAGCAACCTCACGTCCAAAGCTTTTGCCTACGTACAGGAGCACAATACACCCACAGTGGCAAACCATGTCATGCGCAGCACACTCTTCGCTTTGATCATTGCACAGAAAGTCCCTCCCTTTGCGGGGTGTGATGCGGAGACAATCTTCCTCGCAACAGCCATGCACGACCTGGGCTGGTCTGGTACGCCATCCCTGATTTCGAAAGACAAGCGCTTCGAAGTCGATAGCGCCAACGCGGCAAGAGAATTCATCAAGACCTACGCCGAAACTACTGACGTCAAATGGACCGAGCAGCGTGTCCAACTGATCTGGGACGCCATCGCCTTCCACACCTCACCCTCCATCTCTTTGCATGGCCAGCCTGGTGTCGCCGTCGTCACCTACGGCATCATGGCCGATTTCTTCGGGCCCAATACCTCTGGTGGAGTCATTACTGTCGACGAGTTCAAGGAGGTCGTTAAAGCTTATCCGAGACTCGACTTCGAAGCGGAATTGAAAAAAATCACCTGCGGCCTGTGCACCAACAAGCCAGAGACGACTTACGATAATTTTGTAGGGTTCTTCGGCTGTCGCGACATACCTGGCTACAGAGAAGAATGGGAAAAGCATCAAACTCCAGACAGGTTGGAAGGAGGGTTGAGAGCTTGCCAAGAATTCGAAAATTGACACTGAATGATCGTTTCAGTCTCGAAGGCAGAATGCCAGCGACCAAGCCTTGTTTGACTTAGCGTATAGACTAATAGGAACTCATTGTGGATGTTTGAACGTGCTAAGTCGGAGGCTTTAAATTTGATAGAGTCGTACGTCATTAGGAATGCCATCCTTGATACATGTCCCCCTGAAGTCTGGGAATAGTGAAAAGCCTTCTACCACCCAGCACCTAGAACGGCAGAAGTGGCAGACTGTGTCTTAGTTTCAGGGCTCTTCTTTCTCGCCACGCTACGCTAACTGGAGCGGCCATGTCAACGAAGACCCAGCTTTACTCCGAACAGATTCGCACTGAGCCCGAAAATCAACCGCACATTGCGCCAATTTCCCTTCACGCAATATGCCCCACTCAAAACCTAATAGACAAGCTCGGTCCAAGTAGTCATTTTATTTTGTGATAGAGAGTAGACAAAAATACAAAAAGTCGTCGTTTCGATCGACTGAAGCTCGAGGATGTGCTTGCGCAATGCAGAGAGGCTGAAGTATTGTCCGCTCTGCCCGTCAACCATCCCTGTTCACCCAGCTCTAGAATGTGGAGCCCAGGGCAGATTGAGAAGAGTAACGATTGATGTATGCAAAAGCCCCATCCCATCCCATCCCATCCCCATCTATGCATGCTCCTTCCTTCCAACACCGTCGAAGAAAGAAGTTAGGAAGAAAAACTCTAGACTCGGGCACCACACAGCTCTGGCAGCAGGACATGCCATGAGGCACAAAAAAAAAATGTTACCTCCACCTAGCAGCTTCTCTCTCCTGCTCCACCATCGCACTCTGCGCCTCGTCTTCATACTTATAGCTCACTCTCCTCCCACCTGTCACCCCATGTTTCTTCCCACTCCCTCCACCCCTTTCCGCATTCATCGCGTTCTCCCTCCTCTGCTGCTCTTTCAGCATTCTTTCTCGATTCCTTGCTTCTCGTTCCAGCGTGTGCATATCCTTTTCCGGCTCCCGCTCGACCGGCGTCACAACCGCGGAGCTCCGCTCGCTCCCTTTCCGCCCATTGACAGACTCCTCATGGTGGTCATGCCCATGCTCGCGCTTATGCCGGCGTGATCGATGTCGAGACTCTTCCTCAACTTCATCAACATCACCGCCATCCTCACGCTCCCTCCGCGACCGCTTTCGCCTGTCTCGATGTGAGTCCTCGTGTTCTTTTTCATCGTACCGTCTAGATCTGCTCGTATGGCGATCTCGGTCACGGTCTCGATCTCGATCTCGATCTCTTCGGTTGCTTCTGCTGTCATTCTCAACATCATTTCGGCTTGACTTGGGCTCGGCATTGTGATCGTCCATGTCATAATCTGCTTCATCCTGAGCCTCATCTCTGTGGCGATGTGAGCGAGAAGAGCGGTGCTTAGCACTACTCGAATGGCGATCTCTATCTTTCTCCCTCCTATGCGAGGACCTTCGAGATTCTTCCGGAGTAGCAGACCTTAGTCTCTCCTGTGCCCCATCTTGCATATCGTAGTCTTCGTACTCGTCCTTTCTCGATCGTCGAGACTTGCGATCATACCTCCGTTCCCTGTCCTCCTCTGTATCAGTTTCTCGGCGAGAGCTGTGGTGATGGTGTCGGGGTCGTTGGCGCGAAGGCGATCGAGAGTCATGGTCATATTCGTCACGCTCAATGTTAGTAGGGGTAACACTCCTTGACTTTTCTGACGCAACTGACATGCTTCCGCGAGATGTCATGGAGGCTCTGCCAACAATCTGGAACCCGCCACCTCGTCCTCGGATCGGACCACCCGCCACAGGGGCAGGTGCACGCATGGCCTTTGGCCCCGTTGGCGCTCCCACAACTCCGGTTCCTTTGGGTTCGATTGGAGCTCTGAAGGGAGGCGCTGGCGCTGGTTTGGCGGGCGAGATTGGGTGACCATTCAGAGCGTGGAAGGATCCGCGGCCTCTGGATGGCAGCCTGCCGTGGCCTCTGCCGCGAAAGCCGTAGTCTCTAGTTGGATCGGCAAACTGAGCAGCTGGTCCAAGAGGAGCGGATGGAGGTGGCATAGGCGTTTCTGCACTTTCCGGTTCAAGAGCAACACTTGGGATCTCTTTGACAGCTGGAACGTCATCCTCATATGTGGTTGGAGATAGGGTAGGTATTGGTTGTACGGATTCAGCTTGGTCTGGAGCCGGTGGCTCGGCCTCAGTCGTTCCTCCGCTTTCGCGTTCAAGCTCGCCTTCAGCTTTGGCATCGGCCTCTAGAGTGGCATCTCCAACGCTGGGCGTGTCTGCTTCTATCGTGGCCTCTGCTTTTGAGTAGTCACCGCCAAGGGCTTCCTGCACTTCATCCTGACCACCGGGCGCAAAATTCAATTGAGGCTGCTGCTCATCATCGGCGGGCTCGACATTCGACTCTATTTGCGAGCTCGACTCTGGTTGGGCAGCGTGACTGTTGGTCATTTCCGCCTGCATGTTCTGGATCTCTTGTTGCTGCTGCTCGTACGGATGCTGGTAGTTAGTGTAGTTACCTTGCGGGGCTTGACCGTATCCACCACGACCTCTGCCATAGCCACCACGGGCTCGACCACGGCCACGGCCAAAGCCACGGCCTTGGTAGCCGCCTTGAAAGTCACCATTGGGATACTGGTGTTGATGAAAGTTTCCTTGTTGGGAAGGATTGTAACCATAACCAGAATTGGAACCAAAGTCACCACCCATGCCATTCGAGAATGCATTTGGATTGTTACTCTGCGGGCCATTCCACATATTGCCGTTTTGGCCATTCCAGCCTGCTCCATACATCCCTTGGCCGGGATTGAAATTCATGCCCATATTCATTCCATTCATGCTGTTCAAACCGTTCATACCAGCCATGCCCATGTTTGGGCCTCCAAAGCCTCCGAACATTCCTTGCATCATCGGTGTTGTCATTGCCATGTTGGGCATGCCTAGACTTTTGATCAGTCTTCGTCATTATCTTTGACAGACTACAGGAAAAACGAACCAATCATGTTATTGAGATTTCCCATCCCATTTGCAGACATGTACTGCATCATTGAACTGTAGTCCATGGGATTATTGAAGCTCGTGTTCATGTTCATGTTCATGTTCATCATGTTTGGGAAGCCACTGGCATTCATGTTGACACCCATGTTAAAGGGACCATTAGCTCCTCCCGTTTCCATGTTCCGGTCTTGCTCTGTCAAATCCTTAGACTCTTCCTCCATAGATCCTTTTCCCTCCTCGGGAGGTGCCCCTTGCTGAGGGGCATCCGCCGGGTCACCTGCTAGCTCTTCAGATCCATTAAGCGGCCGAGTTCCATCTTGCGCCGACACTATCATACTCGAGGCTTCAATCGTGGGGGTCTGCTTGCGAGAGTCAGTTAGACTTTAGAGAAGTGTGGAAAATCAAGCTTACCTCGATCGAGGGTTGGGGTTGATCGGCCAGAGGGTCCTGCGTTGGAGAACGGGTCACTTGTTCCAATTTGACGGCGTCTGCCAGGCCATCTTGCCCCGTTGTAGTGCTCTCTCCAACCTGCGAGTCTGGAGGAGCTGTTGTCGGTGTATTGACTGTATGAGTAGGTGCTACCACGGCAGGAGATGGAGCATTTGCAGCCTCTGACTTTGCTCGCTCATCAGCGAGCTTCTTCTCAGCTGTCTTTAGGTACGCCTTGGCGGTATTTCTGAGGGCCTTGTTTGGTTTGCACAGGTCTTGAGACATGGGACGATGTTCGCAGACGGGGCAATGATCGGTAATGGAAGAGTAGCCTTAAAGCTGTCAGTATCGACATGGCTGTGGGTGGATAGAGGGAGACAGCGTACATGATCCGCAGATGGTTTGATCACAGCATACAACTTTCCAGCCATCAAGGAGGAATTTGTGGCAGGCAGGACAGTGGAGCTTGTCAGGTATCTTGCTCTCGTCTAGCGAACTTTTCTTCGGTCAGCGTGAAGCTTCCTCAGTCTAGGTAGGGCTACTCACTTGATGACTTCTGCAAATGGAGCTGAGGCATCTCCTGTAGCCATTGTGAGATAGCGTGGTGCTCACAGCGGCTAATGGTGACGGAGAGAACGAGAGAAGGGACGGAGAAGTGGCCGCTCGAGCGAGAACGCAGACAGTGTCTGGGGCATCCTATACGCAGCTACCTCATAGTGTGGGTTACAAGTGAAGCTTCTGTAAGGCAGACGATGGAGCTTTGGCAGGAAGTCAAAGCGCGTTTGATGGTGACACAGCTGAGCCCGGAAGCTGCTGTTCGCTGCGTTGCGAAAGCTTTCTGACTTCCCGCGTCTCCAAAATCTACTCGTTTAGTTAGCCCCAAGCGGGTATCTTGGCGAAACGAAAAGCAACGGCTGAAGAGCTGGAAACTCGAGCCGAATCCAACGGCTACAAGAAAGGGGTCTACCGGGAGGAAGATAGCACTCGAAACAACGGGAAGCACAATAAGAAGACTGAGAGGAATCAAAATTCAGTGTTAGACCGCTGTGTGTTATAAGAGATCAGTATCTCTCAGCCCGTGCGAACTTCGATACTGACATACTCCATACCAGATGGACCCTCTTAGAAATACGAAAAGACGCGCTTTACAGTCTGTCACCTTTCCCCTGCGTTTGCGGCCCGTGCACCACCCACACACCCAAATTGTTAGTAGTAGTGGCAATCGGAGCACATCAGGGTAATGTACCTACCATACTGTTTCTAGATCTCGCTGTCGCTGTTTCTTTATCGATTATAGTTGTCTCTCGAAATGCGATAGCCCAACCAAGATTTGCATTCATAAGGGCAGTAGGCACTTCATGTTCAATCGAGAGCTCCCTAAGCTTTGGAACGACGCTATTGTAGCAGGAGACGCTACAATCATTTCTATACCAGTCAGCCTACTTCATCTACTCACCATTCAAGAGCCTGGAGAATTCAGACGTCGGGGAAGACAGGCAGGCGAGCTTAAACCCTTTACACCCATCACTCCTGTGGCCCAGATTATCACGATACCTCCACAGCCCTACCAATTCCCTCCCCTGTCTCCTTAGCAATACCTGCCTCCTCCGGCTCTGGCAGGAAGGCAGTCTAGCCCTCATGGCCCGGAAGATCTTGCCGATCTACACAGCTACATTACCTAGTTCAAGCTCCGCGAGCCCCTGCTCGTGGACACTATTGAGGAATGCCTCGTCGTCCTAAGCCAGGAAGGGCACCCTCAGTACCCTGGAGCGCATCTCCGAGGCCCGGGTTGCAAGGCATTGGCTGGCAGCAAGCCTAATGACTAGGTTGAAGGACTCTGTAAAGACCTAGAGGCGGACAGCTAGCCGAGGGCATTGGGCAAGCATTTTTGGGTTTATTCCTTAGTAGTGCCCAGAATCGCCGTAGAACGCGTTGTTTAATTTCTACGTAGTCAAACAATCCAAAATTGCGACAATTACCTCGAGATGTCTCGATATCATCAATTGCTAGCAATTTTGGTGAGGGCTTTGAGCGCGGGCCCCAAGCGAGATCTCCCCGCTCCCGACGAGGCCTGTGCCAGACATCACCGTTTTCACCAAGGAGTGGAGACTCCCGACCTAGCAACGATAGAGATTTTTTTTCGTCTTTACATCGCTATGAGCTACGGTAGGATCGTGGTGAAACCCATGGTCTATTCGATTAACACCAATGCTGAATGGTGTTTTGCCGGCTTCACCCGTGTCAAGGGCACAGAAATAAATGAAAAGATAGGACCGCTTTTCGACCGGCGCTTCGTGTGGCCGGCAAAGCGAACGGTACTATGTAAGGCAACCTTCCATGGCCTACGCAGCCATGCATGATTGCGCTTACACAACACAGTGCTATGCAGATCTTTGTCGACGGGTGGCGTCAGTCGATTCCTAGCTACTCGAACCGACGCAGGATCGGTCTGGGATAACACCGAGGAGCTAACTGCTCAACTACAAGTGATCCGCAAAGCTTTTGTGCCACGCCAATTCATTCGCCGCAGAAGGCGGAACTGTTGGGAAAAGCCTGCCACTTGGCATTCGGTAGGCGGAAAGTATTTTCAGCTAGAGTGGACCGATGCAGAAGCAACCTCAAAGCACTCCCAAGGTTTAGCAGCTTAGACAGGACTGGGGCAAGCGCGGCTCTCGGGTCAATGTGCGAGGATTGCATGAACTAAGCGAACATGAAGATTAGCCAGAAAGAACACCCATCTTGCAAGGGACTCTCTAATGTGGCAGTTGCGGAAACGCTAGGCGCTGAGGAAGCCTTCACGCGTTCCCACTGACCTAGCATTACCTATGTAGTGACTAGCCGTCGCATCATAGCGGTGTTTGCCCGGTCAGCGTCACGGACGAACTTGTCTCCGAATGGCCGGCTGCCTCGTTTTCATGGCTTGAGAAGATGCATGTTATATATATGGGGGACTGGCAGACGGAGAACGACGCTCTCGAGGGCCAGCATCAGGGCCTGGAGCCTCTGTCACAACGGCGGAGGCGCTGGTACGGCACTCTGACTGCTCTTTCCCGGTAATCCCCAGGATCGTTCTCTTGACAAAGTCCAGGGGCATCCAGAGAAAACGTCGTCGTGATACTGGCGCTCCATCCGCTGGACTTTTCTCCCAGACCTTAGCTTTGTCGCCATCGGACCAATCTTCGGTGCAGATTGGAAATGCTCCTCCATAAGTCGCGGGGCAATTACATAACGAGAGAGGTTTTCCTGTCAGAAAACATGCGTCATAATCGCCACTTAAGCCTATCTAGGACAAGGTGTGCGCTTGGCACATTTAGTCGTCTGTCGACGACCCAGCCCTTTCTTCTTTCTTCATCATTGGTATCTTCGTTAGAATAGCTGAATCGAATCCATTCTTCACGCTGCCGTAACACCAGTAGGTATTCTATGACAGCTGAGACTAGTCCTCAACAAATCGGTGATAAGTTCGTACCAGGGAAGCAAGTTTAATTGCCCTTCTAGACACATTTCTTAGCGACTGGATGTAAGCTTGCTTTGGACATAAAGACAGAAAAATAAATTGAAGAGTTTAGCCTAATATTTGTCCTGGTTATCTCTGACCGCTAGGTCAATTTGGCTTATCCTTTAGCATCGCTTACAGGCACTTGGAGTCCATAAATTTCAGCAGACATGCCACGAGGATCGAGTCTGAAGCTTTCTTTGTTTCGGCATCAACAACATTCCAGCACTCCCAGTGATTTTGAACATCATGACGCACTTCGCAATTGCTGCGATTTTTCAGCTCCTCCTGTTTTATTGCATCGGCAGTGCAGCACAGGAGTCCATTCTGTTCGACGGAGCGGCAGCAGTGATTTCATTCAATAGCGAAAACGAGACCGTCAACGTGCTCTACAACACCTCCGTTCTTGTCACAGGGAACACCATTGCGTCGTTGTTCCCGGCATCGCAATCGGTTGCACTTCCAGCAAATACGACCCGAATTCCATCTCAGGGCAAGATCATCACACCGGGTTTTATCGACACTCACCATCACCTCTGGCAAACGGCGTTCAAGACTTTGGGGTCGAACACATCACTAGCCGAGTACTTTTTTCGGTATGGGGAGTTCACGCAGGCACAAACGGTCTTCACCGGGAATGATGTATACTTGGGCCAGTTGACCGGCATCTACGAGTCGCTCAACGCCGGTGTTACCTCCATCCTTGACCACTCTCATCACACATGGTCAAATGAGACATCCCTAGCGGGACTTCAAGCCTCCGTTGATAGCGGAGCTAGAGTGTGGTGGTGTTATGCATTTCATGATCTCTCCAACGGTTTCACTCGTGAGGATCAAGCCAATGACTTTCTCTATCTGTCTCAATACGGTCCCTGGAGAAACAGCAGCACCGTCTCCCTGGGCATTGCGTATGATAACTGGGCAGTGGATAATGATACTCTCATCAACCAGACGATCCAGCTTGCTCGGTAAGTATTTTCCTTCTTGCCAGGCGTAGGCATGGGACAATACTAATGGTGGCAACAGGTCTCAAAACGTTTCAGCTGTCACATCGCACTACCTCGGTGGGCCCTGGAATTGTAAGGAGATTTGCTTCCTTTGCACTTTCTAGAAATAAGGTACTAATACTTGGATCAGATGCCAATAGTCCACAGCTGGTGAACAGTTATGGATTTTTGAACACCTCCATTCCAATTGTCTTCTCCCATGGAAGTTACTTGACCGTCCAAGACGCCACCCTCCTTCGTTCGACAAATCAGCACCTCTCTATCACGGCGGAATCAGAGAGGCACTATGGGCATGGTGATTCACAGAGCCCATACATCATGGATCAAGCCTCACTCGGAGTTGACACACACTTTACTTACAGCACCGATATCATTGGCCAAGCACGCCTGTGGCTGCAAACCGTTCGATTGCTATTCTACAGTCAAGTGCTTGGAAACTGGGGAATCCCACCCAACAACCCCATGTCTGTAGAGCAATCCTTCTATCTGGCTACTCGCGCGGGCGGTCTTGCTCTTCACCGCAATGATATCGGTGTGCTTGTTGAAGGTGCCAAAGCAGACCTGGTCGTCTTTGATGCTACATCACCTAACATGCTGGGATGGGCAGATCCTGTTGCCGCTGTGATGTTGCATTCTAACGTTGGGAATGTCCAGCATGTTCTCGTGGATGGGAAGTTCCAAAAGCGCGACTTCAGTCTCACGACCACAAGGAACTATACCGATATCGCTGGGCAATTTCTTGCCTCTGCCAGACGTATCCAGTCCATTTGGGAGAAAACGCCCTATCCGGACCTCACAGGCGCATGGCCGTACACACCAGGCATCAATTATACGAGAGCTGTCACAGCATATGTGGAGCCTGGGCAGGAAAATGGTTATCCACCAGTTTTGGATTGGTATCAGGGTGATACGGTTTCTGACTATGAACCTGATACCTGTTCGTAAGGTGGTTCGAATGGGAAACTTGGAGAATGGCAAGATGGACAGGGATAAAAGGTTTATCCCATCGACCGACAATATCGACGTTTTCTCGCTTAGGGGGCCTCCGGCCGACCATACCCCTATTTGTTTAGGGACTCCAGTAGAAATCCCGGCATGGAGTCCTTTGGGGAAGGGACATGTCGGGATCGCCCTGCGAGTTCGTTGTACGGGTAATGTGCTGCACGTTCTTGTGGTTTTGAGTTTGGGAGTCCTTGGGAGGCCTTCGGATGAAACATTTCACCTGGCGGAGGGTGTTTTGGCTGGTGGCTGTGGTGAGATAGCCTAGGACGAGTAGATGATTGAGGCCATTGACAAAATATCTTCTGAAAAAATGATCCTTCCTTACAACGATCGAAAGCTGGTTCACACTGGAATTCGTCATATCTACTTAGCGCAGCTTCTCCTCCTGCGCCCACTACTCATCAAAGGCGCCGATCCGGTTGCTGGTCAGAATGAGAAATGCTTTCGTAATATTCAAGCATGCGCAGGAAGATGGCTACCAGACTGTTTCGACCTAGATCTGATAAGCTTCGTTTCTCCAGGAACACGTCTGCATTATCGAGGAAGAACGCAATTCCAAGTCTTGGTGAGGGAAAAGTTGGGTTTCAGGTCCCGCTCGACAGCGTCTGGGCGAGTTCCACGCTCCCATACAGTCCAGTCGCTGTAGGAAAGCCTAGCTCGAACCCCCGCCTTTATCAGACAGCGTCATAACCACGTTTAGAGTTCTGAGATATGCAGTTCCTTCTCTGTGTTGCGGCGTGGCATGGGTGATCGGCGATCGCATCACTACTAGACACCTCAGTCATTCAGGCAACTCTATCTAACCAGTCAGGGTGTCAGTAATGTGTACTGGACAGCTGAATCTCCTCACGGTGTTGGCTAGACTGAACGCAAAAATTCGAGGGTATGTGGTTAGTCTTGTCATACTTTCAGCCGAACAAGGCCTCTCACCGGCTCGTTGGCATCTATCAGGATTTCCAGGTAACTACCGTTCAAGCACGGAGTAATAATAGCTGACATACCGGAATGTGATTTCAGCCGATCTAAATTTGTAGAGGGTAGTCGTAGAAATCGATTAGGATGAGGTAGCGATGATGTGGCCATCTATTGTGCTGACGCGGCATATCAGATAACGTGGAGAGAGAAGGAAGGACACGGTCGAGCATGCGGATCCAAAACTAAGGTATGACAGGCAGCTAGCGAGCTTGGAGGCAGGTATTCCATCGCACGGTCAGCGTCAGAGTCGGGTTGTTGACAAGGAAGGCGTGATCGAAGGGTAGATGAATGAGAGGAGCGCCCTGCAAAAGTCAGTGTGGATCGACAAAGGACCAAAGTCGATCATCGAGTTGAAGGGGATAAAGTAATTAGAGCATTAAGAAAGGGGCCTGGAGTGGGGCAGCTGCGGGCGAGCGGGAATGGTTGGAGACGAAGAGCGATCTAGGAAGCCGTGAGTGACACTCGAAAGAAAGATAATCTGGAGTTGTAACAGCAGAGAGGGCTTTATAGTTGGAAGAGCGGCGTGATACCCGTCAACATTCAGTGAGGAGCGCTGTTGATGGGGCCCAAGTGGACCCCGGTAGGGGACAAGATTGGCTCACCCAAGCCTCACCCGGGCTCACCCGGGCTCATTTCTGTTATCTTGTTCGTTGAGGTCAGCATTTGTGAATGGACTCCGATGACCCTCCAGCCACTTATCTTTCTATGGGATACGCATTCGAAAACAAGGGCGTTCTCTCTTTACGTCACGTTCGATGTTCTAGAGTTGCTCTCCGACTTTTCTTTCGATTCTCACCGTATTTTCACTGTTTCTACTACAAGCGTCAAGACGAATTCATGTACCGCGGCAAGAGGAATCATGATTCTTGGGCCAGTCAGTCTGCTTGACTGCGTTATATTTGTTCTATTTCTCCTACCAAATCTGCTGGTCCAGGTTGGGCCTGTCCAAATCCTCTCTTTGAGCAAAGTTATCCCCTTTCTAGGTACTTTTACATCTCCACCTTCATGCCAAGATCGAGACATGCGCTGGGATATGCTGATAGCGCAAGTTGTATTAAGCTGACGGAATATCAGCATTCCAATTGCCGTACCAACTTGTCCGAGAGCGGTACCTGTCGAAAAAAGAAGCGCAGTCACCATTCGTGCAGAATGCAAGCATCTTCGAAGACATTGTCGTTCGTTGCGTACGATATGCTTTTGCACAGATACCTGCAAACGTTGGACGAGTATTTTTCTCCAAATGGGTCGTTTATCCGTTCTTCCGCTTCCGCTTGCTTCGCCATGGATATTTGACAAGCCCGATAAAATATTCCGAGATCGATAGAAATGGTGTACGGGGTCTCTGGATATCCGGCGACGGCCCGGAACACCTAGAGAAGCCAGACCTTGTTGTATACTACGTACACGGCGGAGGGTTTTCGATGGGCTCAAGCTACTTCTACCTGGAGTTTCTGATAGCCTGGCTCACCATGTTGAAAACGAAGGGCTTCCGTTATCCAGCCATCTTCGCGCTCGATTATAGCTTGGTGCCGGAGGGAACATGGCCCAAGCAGTTCCAAGAAACCAGAGCAGGATACAGGTTTTTGTGCGAATACTTGGATGATGGCTCAAGAATATGCGTATCTGGTGATTCAGCTGGAGCTACACTCATTCTCAGCCTGTTGCTTCGAAATGAAAAGATCGGCGAGCCCGTGCCACGACCAGGACTGGCAGTTTTGCTTTCGCCGTGGACTCATCTGGTGTCCAAGTTGAACAGAAATACTCCCAGCGACTATCTGGACTCTGACAGCCTGCATCGCTATGCCCAACAGTATGCTGGAAAGGCATCAGTTGAAGATCCTGTTCTTTCGCCTGGCCTAACTTACACTGGCTGGCAAGTGTCAGCTCCTGTCAAAGGCTACCATATCATATATGGCGCGGAAGAGGTCTTTGCACCCGGTATCCAAGAGACGGTGAAGAACATGAAGAGAAGTGGCGCGGCGGTTGAAATGACTCGAGAAGATGCCGGAATTCATGCATGGCCGGTGGTCGATCTCTTCTTAGCAGACTCTGCTGAAGATAGATTGCATGGCTTGCGCCGAATGACCGAAGTTGTGTATATCAAGATGGGGCCGAAATAGTCATCGTCATCTAATGCCGAATTTCTCCCACAAAAACTGCCTGACCTGCTCATTCCGACCTTGTTGACGACCCAAACCTTCAACCTTGAGCCCTTGGAGACTCCGAGCCCGGGAAAGCGCAACGTACAACTGTCCCTCTTCAAATGACTTGGACAGGTTGACCACGACTCGGTTCAAGGTCATGCCTTGAGATTTATGAACAGTCATTGCCCATCCAGCTACCAGCGGAATCTGTGTCCGAGACAGAAGGCTGTAAGGTTGTGCGTCCCCAAGCTCATTCACTCGGCAATCGGGGAAAATAGTTTGGCTCACACGGTTTTGAAACAGGACGATGGGCAACTCCTTCGTTGCAGCGCGATCCATGAATGTTCTAATGTTTCCTTCTCTCACTTCGGCATGCTCGCCGCTCAGGATGGGGAATGAGAAATGATTCTGGTCGCCTTTGCCTTTTTCTTTTGCTTTCGGAAGTTTCGCAGGATCAGTGTTCTCAAAGCCAGTTATCACGCCCTGGCTGCCGTTCACCAGGCCAGCTTTGATGTCCAGATTCACGAGTAACACCACTTGCATACCCTGCTTCAACTCGATGCATGGGTCAAAACGATGATCTCGGAGCGCGATGAGGGTATCGTCGTGCTCGCTTCGCCGCCCCTTTGACTGCAAGTGCTCTGAGTGGCACCTGAAATCGTCATAACATCTAAATACCCGTTTCTGGGTTGGGAGTCGATCGAAGGCTGTTTTGTTCACAACTCGTACCTCCTCGCGCGTTGAGAACAGCCGGATAGCGTTTCCGGTCTCTGAATCATGATGCAGCAGGATATCTTCGTCTTTCGGGCTGAGGGGAATGCCAAGTCGACATTTCTGCAAAATTGCAATGAAGACTTCGTCGCTCTGTCGATGGATGTTTGTGAGATTGACATGTTGAAATTGACATTCACTCCAAGCACTACTGCAAAAAGCCCATTTCTCGCTGTCCTGGAAGCTGCCATGCCGGGGACATGTGTAGACGGTGCCGGACACGTCTTGTTTTAACTCTATCCCACAATCCAAGCAGAACTGGAACGGTTTAACAGGAGGGAGCTGACAGAAATCTCCCGTGACAACAAGTTGGACGCCGCCAAAAGGATCCTTACTACTCCTTGCTTCTTTCATCACCTGGTTCAGTCGCTCGAAATGGTGGTTCTCCATCATGGAAATCTCGTCAATAACCAGAACATCTGTGTCTCGCAGTCTCTTCTTCACAAACTTGCTATGAGCTGCTTTTCTCAGGCTTTGCAGCGGTTTCTTCATGTGGTCTGGCGTCCAGCCGGCAAAGGACCAAAAAGTCGAGCCATTGATGTCCAAAGCAGCTCTGCCTGTGGGAGCAATGATGTCAACCTTCTTCGGGTGTGTCGGATGTTCTTTCAAGCGCTTGACGAACGCCTTTAATACCGTGGACTTGCCGCACCCTGCAGAGCCAGTGTAGAATACGTTTCGACCACTTAATATGAGGTCAACTAGCGTTGCCTGCTCAGGACACAGCGGCGGCTCTGTAGTTGGAGCTGTTGCAGCATCGGAAAGGGGCAGAGGAGAGACACTCTGTGCCGCAGGTGGGTCTTGGGATTCGTTGTCTTGGCTAGAGCTGACAAGATTGACTGTTTCGATTTGACTGTCGCGCGTCTTCAACGCATTCATGGCATGTTTGCCGTTATGAGGAGCATGTGGAGGAATCACTGGCTTTGGTAGTTCATCGTCTGAGCTGGACAGGCTAATGACTTCTATGGGCCTGCGCCTCTTGCTAGTAATGTGAACTGTGCCACTACTATTCTGTAAGGATACCTGCGGCGACTCTTCACCTATGTATTGGCCCCAACTACGTTTCTTAGAAGACGACTCCTTGCGAACTTCTGAACGTCCAGATCTATCCTCCTCCTTGTGGACTGCGTGTAAAGGCCCTGGTCTGGACAGCCGCGGTGCTGGCGGAGAAGCCTGCCTTTTAGGGTCCTTTGCAGCCTCCTCTCCACGGCCTGTGTCATCAGCCTTGAGAGGATTCCCGATTGTTGTGGTATTTTGCCTCCACGCCCTGGAAGCCTTCCGAGCTGCCTCTTGCATTGGATATGCATCTTCGAACATGATGCGATCAAGCCCGAACCCCTTGGCCGGACCGTCTCCATTGCTAGTTGAATTCATGCTCACGAAACGAATGCGCGAATCGCGGTCATGGAACCGTTGAGAGTATAGTCTTTGTATAGTTTCGTCAATCCTCACGAAACGTAGCAATAGGTATGTACTTCGGACATGGTTCACTACCCAAATCCGACAGGGAGGTTGTGCGTACTGCGAGGGTCAAACTCTTTCCCCTCGCGAACAGATGAGGCGCAGAATAACAGATAAGCTTGCAGGTTGTGTGGACATGACATTAAACACAAGGTGTTGACAGCGCTAGTATAATGGGGACAAGTAGACCACAGCACCGCGATTTTGAAAAAGTATCCAGCTGGAATTTTTGAAGCGCGTGGACGCGTCGAGTAGATATGACGTACGTAGGCTTGGCGCTCCGCAGCCTGCATTACCAGTCATACTGCACCAACCACTTGCATCTGAAGTGCGTCTACGCCCATTCTTCCAATAATTTACTTAGCGACGCCACATCATCTCATCCGGCCCCCCAACTCATCAGTCTCACAATTGCAACCGGCCCTCGAAACGTTCCGCAATGCTACGACACTAGGGAAGGTTGTGGTCATTGCATGACAACTTATAGAGAACGGTCTAGTGGGGTTCTTTACTCCATCTTTCCCGAACGAGACGACGAACGACGCCTGATGGATGGTGTCAAATCGCAAGGTTGAGATGAAACAAGTACCAAGTCTATCAACATAAGTTGGTAACGGCCATGTGGTTCCAGAAGGGATTATGGCAATGCAAAGCCCTCTAGATGCTTTGGCATCGCAGCAGCATTAGATTGATGCAATTGAAATACACCGTCATCAGATTAGATCAAGTTAACATGTCCATCATCAAGGCCTGCGGAATTCCCTGCAAAGATTCCACATCAAAAGACAGGTTTCTGTTGCAATTGAGAATCTAGTGTCGCGAGTCCCCTCCGGCTTGCTCTTTTCATCATTTGAGAGTATTTCAGATGCGCAATAAAATGAATTGAAAAGGACGGCTCGAGCCCTCGAGGCTCGTTGACGGAAGCAGAAGAAAAAGGCGCGGCAATGACATCCGGGGTGGATGCAAAATGGTTAGTGCCAGGTATTGTCATTGCAGGCGCTATCACCATGCTGTAAGCAAGTTCTTACGGACCTTGATCAAAACAAATCCTTTTGGTCGATTTTTTTGGACATAACCCTGAACAAGGCTGAAGGTGGAAGTTGTCATAAACTCAGGAGGCAGCAAAGGGGGGCCAGAAATTCGTTCGTGGCTTCGAAAAGTTAATGATCCCTGTTAGCGCGGGTGATCCGCAGTGCAGTGGGTTTTATTTAAGCTCGGTGCTCTCCCATGCTAAAACGCTGCTTCCGAGTTGGCCTGCGCCTGCGACTCGTAACCCAACAGCCAATCACACGCTTCGTCTCGGAATACTCCAGTCTCTTGTCCAGCGGTCAACAACTATCAATGAGAGACAGTGACTACAGACGATGTTTCGGTCGCAGTAAATGCGGCATCGGCGACCTGTGCAATCCATCCAGTTTAGGCACAGCTCTCTCGCTTCAAAAGCACACCGATAAATACCTCTGCAGTCACGTGTACGCAAGCCTTCACTGCTCGACCTATCTAACCCGCAATGAGTGACGACCACAACAATTACCGACCCCGATCTCCAGACTTGGCAACTTACAAACCTCAACCTCCACGACTTGGATCCTACGAGTCACAGACTGGCCTCCCCGTTGGCTACGACCTCACACATCGAGCTTCATTCGACGCATCTCCCTACTTCAGCCCGCAGACGCCGCAGGCTTCTCAGTCCTACTTTCCACAACAGCCTGAAGCCGCCTACAATCCTCTGAATTTTGTGCCACCTTCCCAATCTCCAAGTTACCTCCCACAATCCACAGCCCAACCACCGTCATTGACGCCATTGCCACGCGTACCTATCAAGTCATTGAGCCAGCCGCCACCGGGCTTTCCCGACACAACAGGAGAGATGCCACGCAAGAGGATATCGGATGATGAGCAAGATGACATGTACATGCCGCAGGGATCGACAGTTGCGGGAGGGAGAGCTGCGAAGAAACGACGTCCAGACAATGCAACCCAGACAGCCCCAGGCAGATCAGGGCTGGGGCCATCATTGGGCATCGAGGTAAAGACAAAATTTCCGGTCGCAAGGATCAAACGCATCATGCAGGCAGACGAGGACGTGGGGAAGGTGGCGCAGGCAACGCCGACCGCTGTCTGTGAGTCTACTCTTTCTCTTCCCATTATGTGATTTTCCAGCTGACCGCCGCGGGACTTGTAGCAAAAGCACTTGAGCTCTTCATGATCACCCTCGTCACCAAAGCCGCTGCCGAAGCTGGCAATAGGCAATCAAAACGAGTTACCGCCGCACACCTGAAGCAGGCAGTGCTAGCCGACGAGAATCTTGATTTTTTGCAGGAGATCGTGTCAAAGGTGCCTGATCCGACAGAGAAGAAAGCTCGGGCAAAGTCTGAGGATTCGGCGGAGCCTGAGGAGGGTGCGAAGAAGAAGAGGGCTGGTACTCGGAGGAAGAAGGTCGAAGCTGATGACGACTGATTGCAGGCGCTCACGAGAGTCCTTTGGAAACCTGATTTATGACTGATGATTGCTCAGCATATGACCCATGAGCTCTGTATCAACAGTAGAGGACATGAATTGACGATCAGCACACCGTTGATCCTTCATATAATCCCACCTATACTTTTTATGTTCTTGAGTCATGGTTTGTGAGTATCTCTGCAACAATAGCAGAGCATTGGAGTTGATGTTCAGGACACTTTTGCTCTTCAAGCACCCTCTTAGGTGCTTTTATTTCTCGATGTATTAACCTAAGCCCTGCTTTTGACCCTTGATGCATGATTTCTGACAATATCTTCAATCTGCAGCAATCAGCTTTGGCTGATTGTTCTGCCACGGCCACGGAACCTGAAACATCACCCCAATAGCACACACCAACCCGAAAACAGCCGTAAAGCCCAGTGCGACCCAACCGACGATGGGAGAGTACGCAGTGACCACGAGGCAAAGAAACATGAAGGCAGAGGTGACCAATCCAGCTAACAGCGCTGTCGCAAACACTGCATAGAGTTGTACATCCCTTTGACTTGTTTTTCCATGTTCCCCATTCCAGTCTTTCTTCCAGTGATCCCTGAAGAAGGTTAATATGGTCGACGCTAGGCTAGCAGACGCCAGAGAGAGTAGGAACAGGAGCCAGCTGATGCCGAGGAACAACTGGACTTCGTCTCGATTGAAATAGCTATCCTTGACTGGGCTGTTGGAGTTGCTGATGACATAGTTAAAGGTGATGGAGGCTCCGAGCGTGGAGATGCCGATCACAGTTGTGAAGAGGCCGTTGAACCATGTTGAGACGCTCTCCGCTGGGTGGCGAGTCATGGGCGCGATACGGCTCAGGTTGTGACCGTGCTCTGATTCGAAGGTAAAGGTGGGACGTGGAGGTTTTAGACTTGGTGTTTCGTCTGTACAATTCAATTCAGTAAAAACGAGGAGCTTGAAGGAAGGACAGCCGACCTTGGACATCACCACTTTTGATGTTTACTCTGGTCGGCTCTGACAGAGCCGCTTCTGCGGCCAGCCCTACAGCAACGACTTCAGCCTGGGTGGAAGTCATGTATGCGGTGGAGAAAGGGTCGATGTGGTTTTCGCTCAGGTCGCAGTCCGAAGTGCAGGATTGTCAGTTCTTGATCAAATCTCGTAAGTCATGAGATATATGTAGGGCATCTTTAGGCGTCCTCCTTTTTGTCCTGTGACCTATGCCGTTGTCAAAGCCAGGCGCAGGCCCCCAAAACGGCGCGGGTTGGTCTTGTGCAGATTGGGAGGTCACGACTGACTCCTTATTCCATTGATTGTAGCAATGCGGCGGCTGGCCCATCGCCGCTAATTGCACAATGTGTCAACACGACTCCACCTTCAATGGATTTTGTAGGTCATGTTGCATCGATGGGGGAAGCGTTCGTGTGTCCCACTAATTCGTATCCCAGTTGTCCCGACTCATTGGCGGCACGGGAAGCTCGCCAGCGAGGACAAAGCCAGTCAACGCCAACACACCGACTGAACGTCTCGCAGCATGCAAGAGGTTGTGCAATGCTCTCCAGGTTTGCACCGTCTCTATAGTTCTCTCTGCGTCATCTGCTGACCTATATGTAGCAAATTTGGCGGGCTAGTGTGCCTTTATCCACCGAAAGAGCAGCATCGCAAGTCACCAACTGCATCAATGTGCTAAACACTTTGCTCGACGATGAGTCCAAGAGGGCGGCACCCTATCCTTGTCTGCTATACGTTGCATCGACACAAATCTACATCATTGTTTCGAAACTTGCCTTGTCTCTCGAAGACACTCAGGTGATCGTCGCGTCTACTCGCTTCTTCCACATCTTGGTCCATGGCGAAGCAGAGGGTGTGCTTGACAGCAAGATATTTGCCAGGTCCCTGATTGAGCTTGTACGCAAGACAACTGCACAAATCCCTCGAACATCACTCGATATTGACCAGAATGGGCTGTCCGAGCAAGATGTAGGGCACCTCATCGAACTACTCTTCAGCGTAACCACAAAGATCAGACTCGATCCCGATATCTTGCCAGCGTGGTTCTACCCCGAACGGGATCAACCAGAAGGTCAAGATGTGACGTCGTCGGAGTTGACCTTTGCGGGTGCCACGCGGAAGAATGCATTTCCATTATTCTACCTTCTGATACAATATGTCTACCATGACGGACAGATGGGCGACTTTGCAAGGACGGGCCTCCTCTTTCTAACGGAAACTGCTTCGAAGTCAAAGAGTCTCGAAAAGTGGATGATCGAGAGCGATCTCGCAACAATAATGGCCAGCGGCTTGGGCGCTCTTTACAGCCGACTTGCAGCGAGACTGCCGCAGCTCGAAGGCGATGAAGAGCTTCCACCTATTCTAGCGCTCTCTGACTTTACATTGTCATCGAGTCCTGCTGGGCTCTCTCCTTTTGACTTCCAGCATGATCTAGACGCTTTCCTATCCTACCTGAAGTTTTGGCAGGACACTCTTGACCACTGTGCTTCAACCGAAGTTACTGAGACGCTACTGGACCACTTTCAGGTGTTGTTCCTGCAGCAACTTCTTTACCCTTCACTGCTCGAATCCTCCGATGTTGAGGGGGGATCGACAGCTTCAGTCATCACGTACCTATACCGAATTCTAGCGTCGCTAGATCATCCTGCATTGGTTCAACTGACTCTGCATTATCTGCTCGGTCACAACAAGGATCCCTTGCAGGGGGACTCATCCTCACGCCGTCGATCTAGGATGTCTTTGAGTCGTCGAAAATCCCTAGACCATCTCACCGCGCTGGCGGAGGCTCAGGAAAACCTATCACCTGCGCTGTTCAATTTGCGAGATCTCATTGTGATGAGTTTGAAGTCCAAGCAGCCACAAACAACCACGGCAACATTAAAGCTTCTCTCTGTCATTCTTCAGAGACATCATGTTCATGTTAGAACTTCACTTTTCGCTGTAGGTACCATTCTCGAAGACGCTCCTCTCTGGAAATTGTCAACATTGAATAGCCAGATGGGTATATTCTTCGCCTTTGCTTCAGATATCGCAAGAGATGTGGATTTAAACGAGTCTTATGAAAATGTAGCTTGTGATATTTCATTCCTCTTGGGAAGTCACAGCTGTCCACTGCAACCAGGAGAAACCGACTCCAGCGCTCCCTTGGGTTCAAAGCAGTATTGCATCGCTCAGAGTTGCGTTCTCCAAAAAGGGATGAGCGAGCTATTGCGCAGGTTCTTTGCTAATCAGACAACGACGAACCTTGCTCTGACTGAATCCATCATCTCATTGGCCTGTTGCAGGCTGATATCAATAAATGGGTGGTTCATTCCCATGATGCAGACAGGTAATCCTACAGAGGAGGAGCCGTTCAGTATATGCGTCATCATTGAGAGGCTTGTCCAACAGATACGCAGATGGCGCTCATCGTTCGAAGATTGGGACGATTTATTTGCGGCACAGAAACGGAGGCTACTCGATGAGAAGGATGAAAAACCTGAGGTATCTAGATCGGATCCAAACCCGACTGATCGCATACCTGTAGAGAGTGATGCTAGGGGGCGCCGCGGGAGAACTCTTCGATCTGAGATTTTTGGCTCAATGGACGGTTCCGTGTCGCCGTCACCGGCCCCGAAGGGCAGCGTGTCACCCGATTCCCTTGCGGCTTCTCCATTCTCATCTGACGTTGACCGCCAATCAGGCAACGCTGGTTCTCGGAGTACCGCACCTGCCTCGGCTATCCTTCAGCGTCAAGTTCTAATTCCACAGTTCGACCTGGAGAATGCAGGAGCACCGACGCATTGGCATTCTCATAGCAGCCCGGAAGACACTGCTTTGGCAGCGGCTGAGCAGACACACGAGAGGACCGCCACTCTAGGCCATATTTTGATCAATGCGGTGATTCTGCAGGAGTTCATCTTGGAGGTCGCTGCAGTAGTCCAAATCAGAGCTAGTCTTTTTGGGGAGGTAACTTTTGAGTAGATTGCGAAATATTCTCTGCTTGCCATCAGGGGGTTTGCGCAGAAATGATGTGTTAGGCGGCCTCTTGAACCGTACTGTCAAGGTGCAAGGTGGACTGGTTGGTTTTAGTCACCCAACACTGCATAAGTGAGGGACAATGGTCACGAGACATGGCTACTTTATGATACCCATAGACTAAATACGTCTTTTGTTGATTATGACCTTTCTAAATGAATTCTGCTGTGGAAAGCCGTCGATCTATTTCTCCAAAACTTCATCGAGCACCTTCACCAGACCTTTCACCTCCTCTTCCGTGTTGTAGTGCAAAAGGCTAACTCTCACGACACCATCATCGCCGTCAATTCCGAGCACGTCGGTGCATAGTCTCTTGCTATAAAAGTGCCCACTCCGAATCCCATAACTCGACCTCTCCTCCACAGCCGTCACGATACCCTCCGAGCTTCTTCCCTTAACCACGAAACTCAAAACTGGCACACGGAGATTCGGGTTTGCAGACGGCTCTCCGTAAATCTGCACATCATCCCTTGACCTCAAATAGTCCAACATAATCTTCTGGATTTTCTCCTCGTGATGCTTGATGTTACCCCACTCCTGGCTAGCTAGGTACTCCACCACGAGCGGCAGACACTGCACGGCTTCGTAACTGGCACCGGCGAGGCCCAGCTTCTCCTCTAGTGTCTTGCCGCTCTTGAAGTAGTGGCCGAGGCTGACCATGTCCTTCTGTGCGGCGCGACTGGCGTACAGCATAGCAATGTGTGGGCCGTAAACTTTGTACCAGCTGAAGGAGTAGAAGTCGGCGCCGAGGGCTCTGACGTCGATGGCGCGGTGGGGTGCGTAGGCGACGGCGTCGACGCAGAGCATGGCGCCCGGGATGGCGTGGACTGTTTCGGCGATGGCGGCGATGTCGGTGATGGAGCCGAGGATGTTGGAGGTGTGGGTGCAGCAGACAAGGCGGGTTTGGGATGTCAGGAGCTTCTTGAGGTCAGCGGGTTCGAGGATCGGGTTGGTCCTTGAGGCGGATGGGATCCACCATTTCACGGTCAGGTTCTTCCAGGCTGCCAGTTGGACCCAGGGGGCGAGGTTGGCTTCGTGGTCGAGGTTGGAGAGGATAATCTCGGAGTTTGTTGGGAAGTTGAGGGCTATGGACAGGTTGCGGAATAGTTGGGTGGTGGACGGGCCTAGGACTACGTCTGACGGTGAGGCGTTGATATATTTCGCTGCCGCTTCGACGCCGCGGTCATATGCATTGGTTGACTTTTGCGCGACGGGATATGTAGCGCCCAGTTGGACATTTGTAGTCGAGAAGTATGATGAGATACTGTTTATGACGGAGCCCAGGACCTGAGAGCCACCAGCATTGTCCATAAAGACTTGCTGCTGGTTCAATGCCGGGAAATGCTCCCGCACGGCGGAAACGTCGAATGTTGAAGCCATGGTATTGAAGAAAGCGGAAGCTCCAGCCAATTGAATCACTTTGACGAGGTAGACAGAGAAAGACTCTTCCTCAGATAATATTCCAACGAGATTCCTCGACCCTTGACAATCAACAGAAATTCTCAAGTCTCAACGAAATGTTTACGAAGACTATCACTGTGAAAAGAGGAAAGCGACCTTTGGCGACGAGATTAGGTCCTAGACATGAAATGTCAGGAAAGGACAGGCAATTGCTGGTCTTGCGCGAAGATTTGGACGAATTGAAAACTTCCGAGAGAAAACGAAAAGACCGTCCTCCCCGCATTATTCGAAGATACAAGATGGCGTGGCGCAAAAGATTGCCCAAAAAGGCAGGTAGGAAAATCATTTTGGCCAGGCTCTCTGCTGTCAGATGTACACAGTATTGTTCCTTCAGCGACTATATGATGCCTTTTGGAAGCCCACGCTGCGGACAGGCCTTCGTCAGCTCATGGAGCGGCAGTAATGAGGGGAGGGAACGGAGCAGAGCCAATGTGGGCAGGGCAGTTTGGCACATCTTCAAGTAATTCACCGAGTTGGCGTTTACAAATCTTACAGGTTAGGTAGGTAGAGATAGAGAGAAGGGCGTTTTCCACACGTTGAAGTCTGTAACTACCGCGTATGGTCCGCATACTACAGCACAACGCTCATTTCCGGGACAAGAGGTGTCAAAAAACGGCGTCAAAGGGTGCCCAAAACAGCACCTCTTGTACCGCGTAGACCACGTGACCGTGAGCCGCTTTTCTTTGGCTCGTGCGGCACCCTTCTGTCACCACTTTTGCAAGCTCAAAATATCACAAGCCCAAAATGGCTTCCCATGACTCACGCCTGGTCTTTTGAAGACGACTACCTGTGCAGCATATTATAGGGACCGCTTCAACTACAAATATGGACGGACTTCCTACTTCCTGCTTGCCTCTTCCGTACCGTAGTACGCCAATCGGCCACACATCTTCTCACATATCCTTCTTTCAATTATCTGAGCCTGCCCAAGGATCATCTTCACCTGCACGCGTGTTCCCCATTTCCAGCATGTTTCTCGGCTCTATATTGCCATCCTCCCTCTTTTAGCCTTCGTCTTCATCTTCACAGGCGGGCCACCATCGCTATAACCCTTCAAACGCCGCCTCCCCTCCACTGTGCAGTTGTTCCCAACTTGTTCAGTTTGGACGCCGATATGCTTATCCCGGACGACAAACCTGCCCCTCTCCAGACGGCTGAGCATTACCACCAGTACCGTCAAAAGGAAGACTCTGCTAACGGGAGAGTATATTGATGTGGACCTTGCCCGATTATAACACTTGGATCTCTCAACTAAAGAAAAGCCGGTGATGAATGTCGATGACGGACTGCCTGTCATTCCTGTCAGACGACCACAATCTGGTCCTCGAGCTTTTCTTCAGTTCTCGAACCGAAACGACCTGCTGCATCTCTCTTGGGCCCAGGGCTACCAAAGAGAATAAAACAAACAGACACTGCAATGCCAACGGCTCCTAGACCTATACCGAGATACCATGCACCACGGTAGCCTTTGAGGACGTCAAGGCCACCGTTATTCACATGCTTTTCTACAGTACCGGCCATACCGAGCCCAATGGAAATCGAGTAATTGACGGCGGTGTTGACCAGTGATGCGGCAATGCCTTGGTGCTCACGAGCCATGTTGTTACTCAGAATGATGCACCCCGAGGGGAATGACATGTCCTGTAAGCCGTTTTGTCAGTGAATCTGCTAATGCTCAGGGTGTTAAAATCACATACCATTCCCCAGGGCATAATCACACAGGAAATGAATATCCCCGCCCAGTATATGCGGTCAACTGGAGCTGTTGCAAGCACAACAGTTCCAGCAGTGAAGGCCGTCATGGATATGAGCATCACGAACCCAGGGGTGATGAAGCGCAGTAGCTTCCCCGTGGCAAGTGCAGCGCACAGACCAGAGATGGCGACAGGCACAAAGTAGGCAGTAGCCTGAAGTGGGGTCTCTTGACGCAACACCTCCATGAATTGCCAGAGGTAGTACAGCCAGATGCCGAATGCAGACCACCCGGCGGCGACACAACCGAGGACAAATCCCGTCTCCCGAGATAGCGAATGCATCGGCAGTAGTGGGCACTGAGCGCTGATCTCGATGAAGAAAAATGCCACAATCAAGAGGAAGCCGACGATGAGGAGGGTAAATACGTATCCAGTACGCCATCCGACAATTGGTGCTTGATTCCATGCAAAATTGATGAGCACTAGACCAGGGATTCCCGTCAGGATACCAAAGACGTCAAGACGCTGGACCAGTGACGTTGTAGTCTGCCCAACTTGCAGGACTGGAATGGCTGGGATGGCGAGGAAAGACGCGCCGGCGAGGCATGCAGCTGTGATTGCTGTGGCAAAGTACGCCCATGGCCACCAGGCCAATTGTCCGAACAAAGCTGAAAATAGTGCGCCGACCAGGAAACCACCTGGCGCCGTGGATCCGAAAATGCTAAAAACCATATCCTTTCTTTGTCCTGGAGGATACGTGCGACCTAGAATCGCGATTGCATTCGGCAACAGAAGAGCAGGGCCAATCCCCTGAAATGCCCTACAAATGTCGAATAATATTTGGCCTGAATAGACACTGAGGCCGGCAATCAGCGACCACACCGCGAGCCAGAGATATCCGATGATGAAAATCCTCCGGTGGCCGAACAGATCGCCCAAGCGTCCGGAGGGAAGGATAAAGGTTCCAACTGTTAGACTGTATGCGGCTGGCATCCAGGCCAGAAACCCGGGATTGGAAATTCCAAAGCTGTCACCGATGATGTGGGCGGGAGTGATGGACTGGGCCAGGCAGGCTTGCGTGAGAAACTGTGCCGTGCAGACCATGAAGACGAAGGCGATTTCATGAGGTAGAGACATTCGAGGGGGATGAGGACTATCGACGGACACATTGGAGAGTGGCCTCTCCATCTTAAGGTCCGATAACTGTCCTAGAGTTGTGGCAGACACGTTCTGTTAATTGAGATAATTTGATGTTGGGGCTTGGGAAGGTATGGGGAATTTCGTGTTCGAGTTGATATATGGAGTGCTTCCCAATAATACTGTTGAGGCTTCAGACTGATGGAATGGACTCTCAGGTCTGGCAAGGAGTTTGTTATGTATGAGAGCATGTGTACTTATAAATCTCGCCATCTCCAGATTCCGTTAACAGGTCAACAATGTGCCACCTAGCCTAGCGGGAGTCATCTACGCTCTATTACGTCCGCCATTACGTCCTAGCAATGACAGAAGACTTGTTTAGTTAATGGGCCCTCAACATTCTGCCATTTGACCTATGATGAGATCGAAAGGGTGAGCGGGACTGAGCGGAACTGAGCGGATGTCGGATTTAAGAGCGGTCCCCTCATCCGCTCCTTATTGTCCCGATCAGAGAACTTTTACAACCACTTACTGCGCATCGGCTGAGCACATTAGAAATGTAAACCACACCACAAGCTGGACCATGCCTGTTAGACTTTGTCCCCATCTGTCGTAACCAAGACGCAACTATTAAAGAACGCGTTGTTTCCCCCGTGGTTGAGAAGGTATGTCGAAGCCACCGCATATCCAAACCTTGACAGCATACTGCTTGTTTGCTCCGACTTGTACCAAGCATCGAGACTCAAGATTGGAATTGCTTCATAAAAACACATAATTTCTGAACTCATTTCGCAATGTCTCCACCCCTAATGCAAGCTCTGCGCCTGACTGCCAGCAACGGATCGAAACCGTGCCTAGCTCTGACCACCCTTCCCCAACCGAGTCTTCCACCAAGTACTGTCCTCGTCAAGATCCTTGCGACCGGCATCAATCCAAGCGACATCCTTAATGCCAACGGTAGCTTTCATCACACAGCCTTCCCTCGCGTTCCCGGTCGCGATTATGCTGGTATCGTCACAGCTGGCCCCGTCGAGTTCGTGGGCCGAGAGGTTTATGGAACTAGTGGAAATTCCTTAGGCTTCTCGGTTGATGGCACACACGCCGAATACTGTGTCATCCCATCCGAATCCATCACATTAAAGCCTTCGAACCTAAGCTTTGCACAGGCCGCTGCTGTCGGCGTGCCTTTCACCACCGCTGCGCTTGTGCTTCGCCGTGCTATGCTCCAGCCCACAGATATTGTTCTGGTTCTTGGTGCATCAGGTGCTGTTGGGTCTGCTGTTTGTCAACTGGCAAGGTATCGGGGTTGTAGAGTACTTACTGCAGCCCGACGAGATACGGCGGATGTAAACCTTGTAACGGATCCTGAATTGAAAACTGTGAAGAGCCTGACCGATGGCAAGGGCGCGGATGTTGTGATCGACACTACGGGATCGCCGGTCCTAATGAACAACGCTTTGCTCTGTCTGGCGCCACGCGGCCGTCTTGCGTACATCGCGGCCCCAAGGCAAGGGTCGACGGACTTCACGTTCGATATGAAACATGTGTACCGAGAAGAGAAAATCATAATAGGATGCAATTCGGTTCTCTCTAGCCTGCTCGAAACCGCGACGGACCTGGAAACTATGACGGCCGGGTTTGAGAATGGTAGCCTTCAGGCTCCGAAGGAGATGGACCTAGAGACAATTAGGATTGAGGATGCAGTCAACGCATACAAGATGACGGGGAATGGCCAGAGGAAGAAGTTCGTAATTGTCTTTTAGCAACCTATGAGATGCACGCCTGTGAGGTACACGCCTATGAGATGCAGATGACGCCTATAAGGTACACGCCCATGAGGTGTACGCCCGTGAAATGCACGCTTATGAAGGAGACGCCTATGAGATGTAGATGAAGCCTATGCAAATTGATGCCCTGCAGTGCCTAAAGCGTGAGGGGGTGTTAGCCCTAGGGGGTGCTGGCAAAGGGATGGTCCCGAGTCAATCCGGTCCGTAAGATACGTCAATGAGATGCACACCCATGAGGTGCACGCTTATGAGATACACGCCACATGCGATGTGAACGCCCATGAGATGTGCGCCCATGAGATGCACACCCATGAGATACACGTCCACATTTAAGGTGCAAATATGGGCATGAAACATGCACACGGGTTACACGCCGATAAGATACACGCCTATAAGATATACGTTACTGAGGTGAATGCCTGTGAGATGCACGCCTGCGAGGTCTAAGGTGTGCGTCTACGAGGTGCACGTCTTCAAGGTCCAGCTTGCCTGTGAATGTGTATGAGGTATATGGGAATTTTTGGCCTGTTACCCACCGTACTATAACACCACAACCGAATTGTGCCTCCGGCCGATAAGCCCTCGAATTGTGCCTCCCGATACAAGCTGGGTCGTGGCGTTATTCTCCGACTCCGAATTGTACTGCTTATGATGACAAGCCCTTGCAAAATCTTAAACTCCACCCCTGGGCCTGCCTGAAGGCCACTGCGCTAAGGAGAGAAACCCCTTCGAGGGACCGCTTCTGCATACAATAAACAACTCTATCTAATCGAAGTCGTCGTCACTGATAGGGTCTTCATCACCCTCGCTATCACGGAATTCATCCTCGTCCCTCCACACATCTCCATACCCATCCGGGCTATTCCCTCCATTATCATCATCGACGTCAGGAATCAGATAACCGTATCCTTTGTACCTATCTGGCCGATCATAAGAAGCCAAAGGCTTCAATTCCGACCTTTCCGGATACCCAGAGCAAGTACAAGGCGTCAGCTGAGCCCCAGGACACAGTCCGACATCCAAATGCTTTCTTTCCGTCTCCGTAATGTTCTTGGCCAGTCTTGCGCTCCCACAATTCTCCCAAATCCCGTTGACTGTCTGTCGAAAGAAGAGGACAGATGGCCCACCAAAACCCAGCACCGCCATCTCTTGAAACTCCAAAAACCTATACGGCGACGTGTCTCCCAGAATTACCATATGCGTTCCCACCGATCCGCTAATATGGGAGTTCACTTTGACCTCACCCGTTGAACTTGCCAGGTCAAGAACTGTCGGTATAGTTGGTTCGTCGTCCACATCCGACATATCGTCACCAGGGAAGTGCGTGTCAAAGAATTCTTTGTCCGATTGACCAGGTTTACCCTCTTCCCAACCTCTCACTTCCAGAATCTGGCCGCAGATGGAATGTCCAGTGAGATCTGGCAGGCTCGTCACCTTGATGTCAAACTCGGATATGTAGTCGAAGGATATAACGAACGATGAAACGGGTATGTGGTTTCGATCAATTTTGTATACTAGGGCTGAATTAGGAACAAATGTGGGCAACGCAGGGAGGAGCTGTGACCTGGGATTGATGGGCATATCGTACCCAATATAAAGCCACGCAGGGAAGTTTGCGGTTTTCGCGGCCAGTTCCAGTAGAAGATCGTCGACTGAACAATTGTAGTTGACCTCAATATCGGCGTCGAAGATGTGGAGGACGCTGAATACGAGATCTTGCGGTTTTGTGGAGGTTCGCATCCACATAGACCGCCATGCGGCACTCTTAAGGATATACGGATCCCCGTTCGCTTCCAACATCGCCCACAGCGCCATCATCGCCTTCGTGTCCTGCCCAAAGCATTTGATTTCCATTTCTAGCCCCTCTATTTCCTCCCCATCTACCTCGTAATAAATGTCCTCGGTGGACACTCGTGCTTCTAGCAATCCGAGCAAACGAATAACCGCAATATTGCCCAACGACTCGAATTTGGCGTTCTTGATACCACCAATCGTCATCGAATTCTTTCGTGGCCAGTCCAAAAGGACGTATGTATTGGGACATAAAGTGGATTCTTGCAACGTCCAAGCTCTATTGATCCAACCGGCGCTCTTTTCCGCCCTCTGTGCAGCGGAGACACCTCCAGGCATGACCAAAACCGCAGTCGCATTCTGGTAAATATTTCCCATATTCTTGATCTGCAGCTTCTTGTCCGTTTTCGAAGTTTGATGCAAGCATACGAAATCCAACCACAAATACTCGCATTGGAGATGTTTCGACGCTCGGGCAGCTTGGACTAACCCGTGCCAGCTTATGGTGTGGGCCTTGTTTCCTTCAGTTTCGATTTCGAGAGGACGGTTGACGCGTTTGGTTATGCGTTGGACTTCGGGGCTTTGTTCCCAGATGTGCGAGATTGCGGTATACATTGGTTTTCGGGAGCTTCCCCATTGGAGGTCTCGGAATTCGCAGAGGACGACGGTGGGATCGTGTTTGTCAAGGAGATTGTCGACTCGTAATAGTCGGAGTGCACCATCGGTATGATTTGTGGAATATTGCCAGCGTCGACGAGAAGTTTCTTTGAGTTCGAGAATCGGGATTCCTGCCATTGTAGTTGCAATCGATTGGGTCACTCCGTTTCGTGGTTTGATTCGATCTCCTGTGGAGTTAGGGTTCTCTCAACAGGAAGTCAGCTGTCGAGTAGGTTTCCTCTTCCACAAGACAGATCTCACCATGGGGGATTTCAGATGCTGAGAATCCAAACACGCAGTGAACTCCAAAGTCAGGATTCCGTCAAATCTGCCCCACCCAATTCCCACGCATTGACTACTGCAGATTCTGAATAAAATGGGCTATGTACAGATTGAAAATTGGCTTGGCGACTAAAATGACAGTAGCAACGTGATCTTATAGCCCCCGCCGGCTTACTGGTGGGCTTTGACGTCGAAAGGACAGTTGGTTGAGCTTCTGTAGTAGAGGTAACGTGTTGCAATGTATGTTAGAATTTTGGATATGCTCGGAGTGGTCAACTATAGGTAAATTTAGGTGGTAAACCCCCCCCCCGGGGAACCAGCTTCGCTCAGAGGAGTCAAAATTGCCTAATTTGTGCTAGAAATCGTACCCCAGACACTCCTGCAAGCGAGTGGGTCCCCAAACTGCCAGCGAGGTCGCCACTATCATTTTTAGTCGTGAAGCCCATTACCCGCTGTCGCCGAAGACGTTTTGCCCAGTCAAAGAAGCCTTAGCGAGGCTTAGCGCTACAGGCCCCGAGCCACGGAAAAGGGTTTGTCTCGTGGCCCTGCCATGCCCCGCTCCTACAAGTTGTCCGCCGGAATGTGATAGGCAGTGGGCTATGCTCGCCAGGCACTTTCTGCAATGATAAATATGATGTGGGTAGTTCAAGCAGTTGGATCAATTGCTGCTTTCGCGCTATGCGGTTTTCTTCGATAATGATGCTCTCTCCTATACGCCTTTTTGCGACCAACACTCTCCATGGCCGAGATAATAGGTCTCACAGCGTCGCTAATTGGTATTGCAAATCTAGGTGTCAGTTTGACAAGGTCCTTGTACGACTTTGGAACAACCGCGTGCCACGCGAGGGAGGAAATTGACTACATCGGTAACAATGTGTCTGACTATGCCGATGTCCTCGAGTTACTTGTGGAACAACTAGAACACGACCGACCGATTCATTCGAAGAAGGCGGTACGGTTAGCCGAGAGACTATATGACCGTAGTCATCAGCTCTTCGGTAGGATTCAGGGTCTCATTCCTGACAGACGACGTACACGCGATCATACCAGCTTCTTAGCGAGGATTTCATGGAACTTCAAGAAGACCAGAGTCAATCATCTTGTTGGCGAGCTG